>Ga0190348_1000028_pt1 | contig 40825 bp, 36 predicted proteins | sample 48721367_MG_FD_161658 | JGI IMG/M metagenome (GOLD analysis project Ga0190348, IMG submission 161658) | Hydrothermal vent microbial mat bacterial communities from Southern Trench, Guaymas Basin, Mexico - 4872-13-6-7_MG | ecosystem: Environmental > Aquatic > Marine > Hydrothermal vents >... | reverse complement strand
AATAAACTCAACCTCGATTCTTGCCGTCTTCTTATGCGTTAACAGGGGTTTATAAATCCTATAATACTCCTCATCAAAATAATCCTTCTACCAATTTTTATTCACATCTTATATTAGGAGAAAAAAACAATCTTTGTCAAGAAAAAAGCGGGCAGAGCCCGCTTTTTATTAACCACCTATTAAGCTATCAATCTTATGGGATAGTATTGCTGGAAGTGAGCTATTAAATCCCACCTGGGCATATACAATTTTACCCCTTTTATCCAGAAGAAATGTTGTAGGAATTGCCCTTATCCTGAATGCCTGTGCAATTTCCTGTGTTCCTTGAAGAACAGGATAATTTATTTTCAATACCTTTGATGCCCTTATAAGATTTTGCGCATTCTCTAATCCAATTCCAAATACAATAAATCCTTCATCTTTATATTGGCTGTAAAGTTTCTCAAAATGGGGAATAGAAATCTTACAGGGTCCACACCAGCTCGCCCAGAAATCAAGCAAAACAACCTTACCTCTGAAATTCTTCATATTGTATGTTTTCCCATCTATTCCCATTAATGTAAAGTCGACTCCGGTATCCTCTTCCTCGATACTTGAATCATTATGTATATTTACCTCTTCTGAACTACTCTTTTTTCCTGCACTACCCTCAGAATTTTTTTTGCAGCCTGATCCTACAAAAACAGCCATAACTATTAGAATTATGAGTAGCCTTCTCACACAACCTCCTTTATTGCCCGATTTGCCGAAATCAACAATGCATCCCAAACGGTAGCAAATGGAGGAGAATATGCAAAATCAATCCTTCGTATGTCTTCTATCGTAAAATTACCCTGGATGGCAGCTGCTATAACATTTATTCTTTCTACACCTCTCCCTATCATTTGCGCCCCAAAAATCTTTCCTTTATTTTTGTCTAATACAAGCTTAATTGTCAACTTTTCTTTATCAGGCATATAGTGTGCCTTATTTAAACCAGTTATAGTACTGGATATTGCATTTAACCCTTCTCCCTTTGCCCATCTCTCCGTTAACCCTGTAACAGACATATCAAAACCTATACTTCTGAATATACCCGTCCCTGCTATGCCTGAAAAATTATCATTTCCGCCTGCCGCATTTTCTCCAGCAATCCTTCCTGTTTTATTTGCAGTTGTACCAAGTGGAATATAAACATTCTTTCTGGTTAAAATATGTTTAACCTCAATGCAATCACCCGCAGCGAAAATACCAAATTGATCCGTCTCCATCTTGTTGTTTGTAAGCACACCCCCGAATTTGCCCAAAGGAATTTTTGATTTTTTCGCGAGTTCAGATGAAGGTTTAACGCCCGCTGAAACAATTACAAAATCACAATCAATATGATTGTTTTCTGTGTATACCCTTTTGCCTGCTGGGGAAGTTTCAACCCCTTCGACCGATGTACCTGTCATAATTTCAACACCACTATCCAAAAGCCTGCTCTCTGCAATTTCTACCATATCTATGTCAAAATTTGGTAGAATATGATCCATTTTTTCAATTACTCTAACCTTTATCCCCAAAGAATTAAGTGCATCTGCCATCTCAAGGCCTATATATCCACCACCAACAATACAGGCGGTTTTTGGATTTTCGCTTGCTATAAATTCTCGCAGTCTATAGCCGTCATCAAGTGTATGAAGGTAAAAAATACCATCCCCAGTGAATCCTTCCAATTTAATAGCCTCACTACCAGAGGCAATAATAAGCCTATCAAAATGCTCTTCCACTACCTCACTGGACTTTATATCTCTGACCTTTATATATTTTTTATGGGGGTATATTTCAAGAACATTATGAAATGGTAATGCCTCAATCCCTCTTTTGCTAATTTGCTCTGGTTTAAGAGCAATGAGGTCTTCAAGATGACTAACCTTTCCAGCAACATAATATGGAATACCACATAAACCAAAAGAAAAATATTTATCTTTTTCATACACAATAACCTCGGCATCTGGATTTTCTCTTTTTGCCTTGGAGGCTGCAGACATACCTGCTGCCCCACCACCTATAACTATTATTTTCATTGGTCACCCGGGTTTTATTTTTAATAGTTTATCAATAAGCGGCTTATTGAAACCAACTATAGGCCTGCTGCCAATAAGTACTACAGGAACCCCTGTTTGGCCGGTCATACGCACTACATCCCTTGCCGCAGAATGATTTGAGACGACATTAACTTCCTTAAATTTTATATTCTTTCTCCTTAAGTATTCCTTAGTTCGTCTGCACCATGGACAGGTAGGAGTAGTAAATATAATAACCCTTGGTTGTTTTCTTTCAGCTACCATTATTTTCCTCCAACATATCTGCAAGTAACTTTGCAGCAAGCGCACCATCTCCTATAGCTGTTGCAACCTGCCGTAGCATAGTCGTTCTTACATCCCCTGCTGCAAATATTCCTTTTACGGAAGTCTCTAATCTTTCATCTGTTTTGATAAATCCATATTTATCCATTTCTATCCTTCCATTTACAAATGCTGTGTTTGGCGCAAGACCCACATAAATAAATGCACCATCTATTGGAACAACCCTTTCTTCACCTGTTTTCCTATTGCTTACTTTCACCCCAGTAATCTTATCATTTCCCAAAAATTCTGTCACCTGGTGATTCAATAGAAATTCAACATTATCCATATTGCGAATTCTATCCTGTAAAACTTTCTCAGCCGTCATATGGGGTAAAAATTCAACAAAAGTTATCTTATTTACAAACTTTTTTAAATATATCCCCTCCTGAATTCCAGAATTGCCAGTGCCCACTACAACAATATTTTTGTCTTTAAAGAATGGAGCATCACAGGTAGCACAGTATGAAATCCCTCTTCCCCGGAATCTGTCTTCACCGGGCACATTCAATTTTTTAGGTGTTGTTCCTGTTGCAATGATTATTCCTTTAGCCTTATATTCACCTTCGTTTGTCTTAATGACAAATGGCCTTGAGTCTGTAATAATATCCTCAACTTCTTCCATTAGTATTTTTACATTGAAGTTTATAACCTGTTTCTCCATTCGAGATGTTAATTCTTCTCCACTTATGCCATCTGGAAATCCAGGATAGTTTTCAATATAATCTGTAGTAGCTGCAAGTCCCCCTGGAACAAGTTTCTCAATGATAAGTGTTGATAGCTTTGCCCTCGCTAGATATATAGAAGCAGTAAGCCCGGCAGGTCCGCCACCAATAACAATTGCATCAAATTCTTTCTTCTCTACTTTTTTTGATGTACCCCCAAAGAATATTTCCATTCCTATCCTACTTATTCAATGCATTCAGGACATTTACAAGGAATTGATCCTCGGGAAGGGCCCCTTCAAAGTATCCGTCATCATTTATAACAATCCTTGGTACAGCATACACATTGTAGCTCTGGGATAGTTCTGGATACTCATTTGCTTCAATCATATCCGATTTTATCTTCTCATTCTCTATAGCAAATTTATGTGCTGTTCTAACTGCATGAGGACAATATGGGCATGAGGGCGTAACAAAAACTTTAAGATGAACATCGGTTTTAATCTCCCTTAATTTTTGTCTTGTTTCCTCTTTAAGATCGGTTGATTTTCTTCCCACATCTGCTATATCCTCAATAAGAGAGCTAAATTCATAGCCTGCAGGTATACCATAAAACTTAATCCCATAATCCCTCTCCCCCTCAATTACTGTAGCAGGATACCTCTCGATACCGTATTTCTCTACTATGTCTTTATCCTTGTCAAAATCGTATAAATAAAGTGAGATGTTATCATTCAATTCCTCTACTTCTTTAAGAATTTCTATGCTTTCTTTACAGTACATACAATTTTTATCTTCCGATGTAAAGTGAATTAACTTTACAGGATTTTTTACGTTTTTCTCAAATTCCTCAATAAGATATTTCTTATCCTCATCCTTCAAAAGTCCCATTAAAATAATCCTCCTCTTTATTTAGGGTTTTTCTGAGAAATGTAATTAATCTATCATTTATGCATTCTTCAAAACACTCTACACTTCCCAACTCTCTACAAAGCTTTATTGATTCAATGTATGTCTTATAAATAACTTTGCACTCTTCACACTCAGAAATCTGTTTATTTAAGCTCTCACAAACAATATCTGATAAATCCTTATCTACGAGCTCTCCAAGGAGCTCAACTATTTCTCTACATCCCATCAAATATATAGATAAAAAAATATAAGTTTAGTTACAAATTTTTTAAAAAAAATGAAGAAAATAATTAAATATCAAAAAATCTCTGTTATATCATTAAACTCCTCAATCTTATAATCTGGCGATATAATCTTTTCTGTTTCTCTTCCATGACCTGTTAAGACAAGCACCCCAATGCCACCTATCCTTCTTGCAAGTTCTATATCTTCTTCTTTATCTCCAACTACGACCATTCTTCCTCTATCGATAGGAAACATATTTAATGCCTGATCTACCATTCCTGTTGCAGGCTTTCGTGAAAGTGAACCACTATTAGGGAGGTCAGGAGAATAATATATGCCATCAAGTTTTATACCCTTATTTTTAAGCAATTCTTCTAATTTTTTATTTACCTTAACAACATCATCCTCTCGTGTTATACCCCTTTTTATACCCGATTGATTAGTGGTAACAATCAACAAAAATTTCTTCTTATGTAAATATTTCAGACCTTCTACGATACCTGGCAAAAGTTCTACTTCGTCTGGATTCCTTATATACCCCTTTTCTTTATTCAAGGTGCCATCCCTATCAAGAAATGCCACTGGTCTCAAATTTTCCGTATTCTTAATTAACCTTCTGGCACTTGCAATTATACTCTCAGTGGGTATCTCCCTGCACCTATAATTTCCATAGGGGCATTTTCTCTTGTAGCAGGGTGAACAGTCTACCCCATTTCTTAACACAATACTGTATGGATTAAGAGGTCCAGTCCATTCTGGAGATGTGGAAGTAAAGATAGCAATCTGTGGTATCCTCAAAGCAGATGCGATATGCATAGAACCTGTATCACCTGAAATAAAAATCTGTAAGGTAGAAATAACGTCTATCAATTCTTCTAATTTTGTTTCACCTGAAAGATTTTCGACCATTTTGCTATCTACAAGTTTTTTTCTTCTTTCCCTCCCAATTTGTACTACTCTATATCCCATCTCAACGAAGTATTCTGATACTTTTTTATATCTATCAAAATCCCAATTCTTTGCCTCTCCAAATATACTACCAGTATCAATACCTATAGTTCCCATTAGTGGTTTTTTAAAATAGCCTTTAATAAAAATTGGATAGGGATATTTATTTTCAACATATGGAAGAATTAATTTTCTATACTCCTCTACAATATGAAGTTCGCCTTTTTTGAATGGCTTCTTTGCATCTGAAAGTAGTAATCTTCTGAAATCAGTGGCATAGCCTACCCTTTTTTTAACACCACCAAGGAAAAATTCAAGTGCACTTGAAAAAGATGGTGTAAATAGAAACCCTATTTCTGCTTTCAATCTTCTTATGTACTTAATATCCTCAGATATACGTTCTGAAAGGACAATTTTCCTTACGCCATCTATATGTTTGAATATGGGAAAAACGTATCTCTTCATAAGAAGGGTAACCTCATTTTTATTATCCATTAGATTATACAATATGGAAGTGGAGTTTACAGCATCACCAAGCCAATTTGGGATTCGCAGAATAATCATAAAAACGCCCTTAGTTTTTTGTAAACCTCATTAACTCCTATACTTCTCAAACAAGCATACCCAAATGGACAAAAATTTACGCCATGAAGGGAACAGGGTTTACATGGTAAGTTCTTTGAAATATATACCGAATTCCCAAGCGGGTAAAAACCAGATTCAGGAATAGAGGAACCATAAATTTGTATTGTATTCGTTCCTACCGAATAAGAAATATGTGTAAGACCTGTATCTCCCCCAATAGATACATCCATCTCTGCAATAAGAGCTGAAACCAATCCAAGGTCTGCCCCCCAAAAACCACCTGAAGATGGTATACTTGAGAACCTCTTTTTATCGTCTTTATCCCCAAAAAGAAAGACACTTCCTCTGTCAATTTTAGCTGCCAGAACGCTGTAAAATGGCCACTCTCTGGACCTTCTGCCTGCACCAGGGAAAAGAGCAATAAATGGTCTTTTAAATGCCTTCAGTATCTTCTTTGCTTTGATTTTATCTTCTTCACATAAGTGGATTTCAGGTAGATATTTTTTATATTTTATGCCCAACTCAGATAAAACCCTTGAATATCTCTCTGTGACATGTGGTATTTTTAATCTGATCTTTGTCAAAACCATAGTTACTCTCTTCAGGTCTTCCTTATTTATATTAAAAAAGCGTTCTGCCTGTGTCTTCTTTATAATCCTGCTGGATTTCTTTGTCCTGTGTAAATCAAAAAATATATCAAATATTTTTTCGGGTATAATATCTGTTACATCATTGACCCTCTTATCGCATCTAAAAAGTGAGTGATATTTCTCTTCAGTTAAAAGTGTAATATTCGCTTCCGGGAAACTCTCTCTGAGATTCCTAAGAAAGGGTGTCAATAATACTACATCACCCATCGATGATAATCTTAAAACCCCGATTTCCATAATAAAAATGGAGGCGAGCGGACTCGAACCGCTTACCTCCTGCGTGCAAGGCAGGTGCTCTACCAAATGAGCTACGCCCCCGAAAAATCATCATCTTTGAATCTCTGTAATTTATTATTAATATTAACCCCAATGTCAATACCAACAAAAAAATTATCTTTAATACACTGTCTGGATACGATAAATAAATTAACATATCTGGATTTTTTTATATAATTTGTATCCATTATTCCTCCAAAAAATGGGCCCAAGTGGACTCGAACCACCCACCTCTCGCTTATCAGGCGAGCGCTCTAACCAACTGAGCTATGGGCCCAGAAAAGATACCTATCTGCAATAGTATAAATAATAAATTTATAACACTTTGTCAAGAATAAAATTTTTGTATGGGAATTTATAACACTGCGATTCTAACATATGATGCTGCGAATGGAATATAGCGAAAGACATACCCAAAAAGGATTTCGTAAAGCATTAGGGAAAACAGAGGGCTTGTAAAAAATTTTTCTCTTAGTACATTATACATATGCAAAGATATAGAACAGTTTCAGAATACTGGAAGAAGAAATTCAAGGAAAGGGTTTATAGAATCAGTATTGATGCAGGTTTTACCTGTCCAAACAGAGATGGAACAAAAGGTTGTGGCGGATGTATCTTCTGTGATGAGGCAGGTGCAAGACCTCACTACGTTGAACCTGAACTATCTGTGAGAGAACAGGTGAAACAAGGTATTGTAAGGCTGAAAGGAAGAGGTATAGAGAAATTTATCGCATATTTTCAGGCATATACAAATACCTATGCACCTGTGGAAATCCTAAAACAAAAATATAATGAAGCTCTGTCATTCCCAGAAGTTGTGGGTATTTCAATTTCCACAAGACCAGATTGTATTGACGAAGATATTATAGATCTATTATCTGAAATCTCTAAACACCATTATACCATTGTTGAAGTAGGAGTCCAATCAATTCATCAGAAATCCCTGGATTTTCTTAAACGGATGCATACAGTGGAAGAGAGTGAAAAAAATATAAAACAATTTAAAGCCAAAAAAGGAATTGAAGTTGTTGCTCATTTAATTATTGGGATACCCGGGGAAACAGATGATGATATTATAGAGACGATGGAGAAAATTTCCAGTTGGGGTGTGGATGGTGTGAAACTTCACCATCTCTATGTAGTAAAGGGCACAATTCTTGAGAAAATGTATAGAAAAGATCAGATTAAGGTGTATGAAACACCAGAGGAATACGCAAAAATCGCTATAAAATCAATACTACATCTTTCCCCTGAAGTTGTTATTCATAGATTAGCAGGTTACGCTACGAAGGACATCCTTATTGCGCCTGAATGGACATCAAATAGGTTCATTGCAAAACAAATAATAGATAGAATAATGGATAGATACGATCTTTATCAGGGGGGATTGTATGGAGGCAGTAGAGGAACAACAAAGATAAAAAAACACCACAAATAAATACAAAAATGGAAGAATAGCCCATTATAATAATGCGATGGTATATATGTCGTTTTCAATAAAACATCAGAGATGAATTTATTGTATTCACAAGGTCACAAAATATTGTTGACATTTCACATAAATTCTATATTATTCACATATGTTTATAGGAAAGGTTGTTGGTTCTGTATGGGCAACAAAGAAAGAAGAAAAACTTAAGGGAATGAAGTTATTAATCGTTCAACATTACAATGTGGATATGACCCCCCTACAAGACTTTCATATTTGTGTTGATCTTGTAGATGCCGGCTTAAATGATACAGTTATTGTAGCACGAGGAAGCTCGGCAAGGCAAACAGTCCAAACAGATAAAAAACCTGTAGATGCTCTTATAGTTGGTGTTGTCGATAGGATTGATCTTAATAAATGAAGATTGGTAGAGTAATTGGTTCTATTCATTCGACTAAAAAATATCCTACACTTAAAGGGTATAAACTATTAATAGTTCAACCTATAAAAAGTAATATGATTCCTAAAGGAATCCCAATTGTATGTGTGGATACAGTTGACGCAGGTAGAGAAGAGATAGTTTATTATGTTGAGGCAAAGGATGCATCTCTTCCCCTCAAAGAACCACTGACACCATCAGATGCGACGATCACAGGAATTGTTGAACGAATTGATACACTCAAGGAAAATTTATATAAAAAATGAGATTTGGAATAATCAAAGCAAATATAACCTCAACAGTAAAAAATAAAGAATTACTTAGTGAGAAACTTTTTATAGTAGAGTATTCTGGGCCTGATAAAAAACCGACAGGAACAGAGGTAGTTGCTATTGATAGAGTAAATGCTGGAATTGGTGACTTTGTTATAGTGGCAGATGAAGGTGGCTCTGCCAGAATAATTCTCGGCAAGAAAAATGCACCGGTAAGAGTGGTCATTGTCGGTGTAATCGATAACGTAGATTACAAAAAATAAGGGGGATTCATGCTCTTTCTCTTAATCTTTTCAATGCCATTTATTATTTCGGTATCGGGAAATAATGTCTCTATTACTTACTCAAAGGATGGAAAATTGTATAATCATAGGGATCTCAAAATCTTTTATCAGATCTCTACACCTGATACAGTATACTCGGACGTCAAAAATCTCCAGAGAGAAAGGGTTAAATTATCAGTACCCAGCAATACTAATTACCTCAGGTTCCTGATTGAGGACAAAGATGGGGATCAGGACCTCTCCAAGGGAGACAGACCCTACGTCTACGTATTTAAAGAAGAGGGTTCATATCTTGCACTAGCAAGACATTTTCTGTCATCAAGGGTAAGAAACGTTGAACAGGCAAAGGAATACATTAATAAAGAAGAAGAAAACTATCCGGAAAACAGATGGACTACCTTTTATAAATGGTGGACATACTACATTGAAGGCAAAACAGACCAAATAACCCTTACATTGCCCAAAAATTCCAGTGAAAATGAAGTGAACTATGCACTTAAAGCAGGCTTTAAAATATTCCAGGAAATGGATCCTTCAGATGACATCGTCAAACTTCTTACAATCAATCCTAACTCACCATATATGAGTGATCTTACAATAATTTTATCGGGTCTTACACTCGAGAGCGTGATAACCAAGTTAAAAAACAACAACATAAAAACAAAATATCTCCCAATATTGGAAATAAATTATTTGTTTCAGAACTATGATTATAGGACAGATGCATGGACAAAAAAGGCAAAAGAAATTGTAAACACCTACAAGTCCTTTAACAATCGTCCGCTTATGCTATACTATATCGCAAGAAAACTTAAACCTGAGGAAGGTGCAAAGTACTACAAGCAAATAATAAGGGTTTACAAAGATCCCTCTGTTTTCAACGAATATGGGTATAGCCTTATAAGTTCTGGCACAAATATAAAGGGCGGAATAAATATCTGTTTTAAGGGAATAAAGCTCATCAAATCAGGATACTTAGATAAAAAGTATTGGTTATATCCAAAGAAAAAGAGAAGGGATATTTCAAATGAGTATCTCGCATATCTATATAATACTATCGCATTAGGTTACCATAAACTCAATAAAAATAAAGCTGCATTAAAGTATGAAAATTTGGCCCTCGGCACGCTCCCTAAGGGAGAAGAAGACCCTGCATTTTATAGCCTTTTAGGGGATATTTACATTTCTTTAAATGACACAACCTCAGCCCTTTCAACATATCTTGATGGATTATACTATAATAAAAATCCAGAACTATTAAAAAAGGTACAATCACTATTTAAGGGCAATAATTTCGAGGCGTATTATAAAAAAGAAATGGAGAAAAGAAGAAAGGGAAATAAATTAAACATACCTGCCCCTGATTTTACATTAAGAACACTAAGCGGGAAAGAAATGAAACTCTCGAGTTTCAGAGGAAAGGTCGTAGAGCTTAACTTCTGGGCAACGTGGTGCGGCCCCTGTAAAATAGAAATCCCACACTTAAACAAACTTGTGGAGCATTTTAAGGATGATAAAAACGTTGTCTGTATTGCCGTATCCAACGAATCGCCTGAGAGAATAAAGTTATTCTTAAAGAAACAACCTTATAATTTTCTACAGTTTACCGCTGATGCCCTTAATTTATATGGGGTATCAGGTATTCCTACTCACTTTATAATTGATAAAAAGGGTAACATACAGTATAAACACGTGGGATATATTCCAGGTCTACCAGAAAAATTACAGGAGGAGATTGAGGATCTACTTAAGGAGAATTGAGTTATTTAAATTGTATATTCAAAAATTGAACAATTATTGACATATGTATAGTAGGAATATATTAAAATTTGGAAAGTTAATATTAGCATTTCTTCTATTCACCTTTAAAGAAATACTGACTCCTTCTATTATTGAGGAAAAGATTATAGAGAAGAATTTTATCAAGATGAATGGAGGTAAGGAAAAAAAATGGAATTAAGAGAAATCGTTTTGTCTCAGAAAATTGGTGAAGTGAAGGTTGCAGTAAAAGAAGATGGAGAACTTGTTGAATATTACGTTGAAAGAGAAGATCTGAAAAATACTGTAGGGAACATATACAGAGGTAAAATAACAGCTGTAAAAAAAACACTTCAAGCAATATTTGTAAATATTGGACACAATATTGATGGCTTTTTACCAATCAGTGATTACAATTATACACATCCACGAATGCCACCAAAGGTTGGAGATCCCCTCATAGTACAGATTACAAAGGAACCATATGGCACAAAGGGTGCAAGGCTGACAACTGTAATCACCATCCCTGGCAGATATCTTGTGCTTATGCCAATGGTGAAAACTGTAGGTGTTTCAAAGAAAATAAGCGATAGGATAGAACGAAAAAGACTTATTTCTATAGCAAAGAAAGCTGTACCAAGGGGAACTGGCGCCATTTTGAGAACTTCAGCCAAAAATGTAGACATTAAGAAAGTAAGATCAGAGGCGAATAAGCTAGTAAAAGAATGGAAAAATATTAAAAAAATATACGATGAAGGCAAGGGAACAATGCTTCTGAGAAGTGAACAAGAACTTGTAATAAAGGTCACGAGGGACCTTTTTGACCAAAATTATTCAAAAGTGATTGTTGATTCAAAAGGGGCATATAATAAGATAGTCAGATATATGAAGGAAAAAAACATTAAGTATAGAGGAAGAGTTAATCTCTATCAAGGAGAAAAAAGTATCTTTGAACATTATAAAATAAATAGTGAATTATCAAATATATACAGAAGAAAAGTATGGCTCAAAAATGGTGGGTATATCGTTATTGATCACCCAGAAGCGATGCACGTGATAGATGTTAATAGCGGCAAGTATGCTGGAAAGAAAAAACAAGAGGATATGGTATATGAAACTAATCTGTTGGCAGCAAAGGAAATAGCCCGACAACTCAGACTAAGGGATCTTGGAGGAATAATCATTGTTGATTTTATTGATATGGTAAATGAAGAACATAAGGAAAATCTGTTAAACACTTTAAAGAGCTATTTCTCAACAGATAGGACAAAAGTAGATGTAATAGATATAACATCCCTTGGTCTTGTAGAAATAACGAGGGAGAGAATAAGAAGAACCCTTTCAATGGCATTTACAGAACCCTGCCCAGTATGCCAGGGCAAGGGAGTTGTTTTTTCAAAACCTTATCTTCTTTCTCTTGCAGAAGACTACATTGAAAGGGAAAGGGGCCAATTAAGGGGGAAAGAGGTTTATATTTTTGTAAATCCTGGATTGATGGACTATTTTGAAGAAAAGGCAAAGGAAAAGATTGAAAGTATTGCTCGAGAATACAAAATTCACATAAACATTCAACCAGATTATACATTGCCCTTTGAAAAAATAAAGATTTTGAGAAGGATAAAAGACTCTGTAATAGAAGAAGAAATCTAATTTAATCAGCATAAAATTTTCTACATCTCCTGGAAAAAATATATAAACCTGAAAGTTGAGCTTTGCGTCTCGTCTTTTGTCTTTTGCCTTTGAGACTGTGATTTTTAAGTTTTTTAAAATCCCGGTCTCCTGTAAAGAAAAGCCTCACGGTCTTTGTGTCTTTCTTTTTCCCTCGCTTTTTGTTCTATACCTTCCCTACCTCGCTATTCTTTCCATCTCGGCTCTTACCTTGCTTCTCTTTCTACTTCTCTCCTACCTTGCTCTTCGTTCTATACTTCTCCTACCTCGCTTCTCTTTCTACTCTACTCCTACCTCGCTCTTCTTTCTATACCTCTCCTACCTTGTCTTATGTGGCATTCTTTCTTGATAAAACTTCAACATTATTTTATAATTACTCCTGCATCAAAGAAAGTCTGTTGACACAAAATTTAATTATAGTAAAATAAAAAAAATAAGGGGGTGTTTATGATTATTCTAATATTTTTGTCTTTGAATGTCAGTATTGAAAAGTTACCATTTGACTCTCAGGGCAAGATTTATAAATGGAATTCAACACTTGAAACAAAGATACCCATCTTTCCTGAATATCATAGTCTGGTAAGTGCAGAAATTCTTAAATACTCTGATGGTAGAATTACCATTAGGATCACATACGAAGAACAGGGAAAACTAAAAGAAAGTAAAACCCCCATTATGGAAAAAGAGTATAAGGCCCTTGTCAAAAAAGTAGATGATTATTTCGAAAGTCATATAGAAAAAAATCGGGATGGATGGGGTTTATTCCTATTATCTACACTTCAGACTGGCTTATCAGAATGGTCTTCACTGGCTACGATAATTGTTGATAACGGAAAGGCTTACCCCCTATTTGCAGGGGGCAGTTTCTTTATTCCAATGCTTCTTACAATGAATTCTAATATCACATTAGGACAGGCATGGATGTCCTGGCATATGAGCCATCACAGCTATGTCCTTGGACTATCAATTAATGGATTTATCAAACCAACATGGAACTGGGGAGACGACAAAACCTATCTCATGATACCACTGGCTACAAGTATACTTGGCGATTATGCAGGCTTCCAGTATGCAGGTAAAAATAATCTTTCCCCGGGAAGGGCAGAAATGTTCAGCCATACAATGCTCTATTCAGAGGCATATAGTGGACTACTTGGGACAATACTTTTACCTTCTAATTTTGATTCATTGTCCAACCCTCTCTTACTGAGGGTACCATATATAGGACTTATTGCAGGCTATCTTGGTGGATTTTATCTCTGGCACAGACACAAAGAGGATGACTTTACCATCGGGGATGCCTTTTCATACGATACATATTCATTATTAGGAGCCCTTTCTGATTTTACCCTTCTTTCATATTTTCCCGATAGACCCGAGTATAAGGATTACTGGAAGGTAAAAACACTTATTGGGATAGGCATACATTCTGTCTTCAATTATTATGGTGCAAGGTTTTTTAAAGATAAAAACGTCCCGTTTCTGGGAGGCATAGCTGTAACTGGTGGCACATTTGCTGGAGCCCTAATGGGAATAGGTATAACTTCTCTAACGAACACAGAGGATTATCACAATTATTTGTTATCTTCTTCTATAGGTGGTTGGGTAGGGTTCCTCTTAACCTATCAATCTGCAAGAAAAATGGGTAAAGGCAAATCAGGTTTTGGATTAAATATAGGAATAAACCCTTTACCAATATTATACTCAAAATTGTATAAAGGGACTCCAATCGTAAGTATTAGTTTTTGACATTACATATACAATCAGTCCTTGTCAAAAATAAAATGGATTATATATTTATCCTATGGTGATTATTTTTTTGATTTCCTGCGCTCATATGGTAAAACCACCGGAGATATCGGATATTAATGTTAATGCACTGATCGATTCCCTCGAAAATGGTTTCACATTTACACTTAACATAACGAAAAAAAATTATAGGTTATCTGCAAAGGGGAAATATCTCTCCCCAGAGAAATATACATTTAACGGATCCTTCTCTTCTGGGGGAAAAACGGATTCTATAAATGGAATAAACCCAATGGAAACGATCAGAATGGTAACAGGGGAGAAGGACTTTAAACCCCTTGGGGAAAAAGAGGGCTCTTACTTGTTTAAGTTCACGGCAAATCTTTTTCTTGTAGATCCAGTCAACGGTATAGGCAAAGGAGAAATAGAGATAAAGCATAACAGGATTATATCAATAAAGGGAAAAACTGAAAATGGAGTGCTCAGCATTTTTTTAACACCGCTAAAATTCAATGCAACATCTAAATATTCCATTAGAGTCAATGGGAGTCCTTCAGAATTGGTAAAAAGGTTAAAAATCTTTGGAGAAAAAGATATAACAAAAGAGTTTAACACTATTAATTTTATAGAATCCAGAACATTTGATAAAAGACTTCTGCAAAAGGGTAATCTATCATTTATATCTATGAATCCTGATCCCCAGGGACTATACTCTACTATCGGACATTCTATTTTACGATTCAGTAAGAAAAGTGAAATTACTTTTAGGATTGAAGGCGTTGAACGCGGATATGACAGCAGAGGAAGGCCCTCTTTAATAGTGCGTACAGAAAATGCCCCAGATACATTTATAGGAGTATTTGTGGACGGGAAATTTTACTCCCTCTCTTACGGCAATACAATTATGTATTTCCCTTACAAGGATACATTGACAAGGGATATAATTTATGCAATAATTAAATCTGGACCATTAAGATGTAAAATAAAAGAAATAAAAAGGAGGAATTTATGATTGACAAAAAATTACTTGAAATCCTTGCCTGTCCAAAATGTAAAGGTGATCTTGAATATGACGAAAAAAAGGACAGACTAATATGCAAAAAATGCAAACTCGCATATCCAATAAAGGATGGTATTCCTATTATGTTAATTGAAGAAGCAGAGAAGATATGATTTTTATTTTCATCTCTATTTTTTCCTTAATATCAGATTCAAGGGATTCGCTTGTATTTATGTATAAACCCGATTACAGTCTTCAGAATAACGGTAAATACATAAGTATCTCGTTGCGCGGAGGAAAATATGTTTCTAAGCCTTACACCCCTGCTCTTCCATTTTCAACAAAGAGGATTTTCCTAACCGAAAAAAATACCTTCTTTTCATACAAAATACTAAAGGAAAAAACCATCGTAGCAAGGCCAGAACCTTTTGCAGATTATTATGGAAAAATGGAGGAAGTGAAGGACTACAAATACGATACTCCTCCAGTAAGGCTAATACAGAACGATGACAGAACAACAGGTGAAGTACAAATTTTCCCCTTTTCGTATGATGGTTCCAAGCTCACTATAAGAGAAAAAATTTTGATTAAAATCAAATTCAGAGACAAATGGAAACATCCACCGAGATATCTATTCTTCAATCATAGAGACTTCCTGAATAAACCGCACTCCCTCCCATTAACAATTAAGCGACTAGCTCCATCAAAAGGTGGAATCTGGGTAAAAATAAAGATTGTAAAAAATGGTATATATAAAGTTACCCCAGCTCAACTTAAATCCATAGGTTTAAATCCAGAAGCAATTGACCCCAAAAAAATTGAAGTGAGAAATGGATACAGGGGTGTATTCAAATATAATCTTGATTCCCTTATCAGCCTTGATACAATGCCAGAACTTATAGGTTCCAAATTTGTTGGGAATAGGGATGATAAATTCGAAACCGGCGAGTATATTTTGTTCTATGGTCAATCGCTTAATGGCTTTAAAAAGAACACATTTGAAAAATACAACGACCCACATCCCGATAGTACAACTAACCCATATATGGATTTTTATCAGAACCCTTTTACCGATACTGCAGTCTACTGGTTGAGAACGAATGGTTCTCCTCTAACATGGTCTGAGTATAATGGTTCTGGTGGAAAAGTGGAATCGACATATACTGAAACCCTGCATTTTGAGAGGGATCTATTGAATCCTGCTCGATCAGGTCTGGGATGGGTATGGCAGATGCTTTTAATCCCATCATCTAATTCTACATTTTCTGATACCTTCACAGCACAGGGTGTTGCCAGTAACAATTTTGTATGTAGAGTAGGCTTATATACCCCTGTTTGGTTATATCCCCATAGAGTAAAAATTGAAATAAATAATGCGGAAAAAGAACTCTCCTTTAATACCCCCATTTATCCAACAAAGGAAAGGGTGAACATCTCTGTTACAATGGGCAATCTCAGAAATGGAGTAAATTATATAAACATAACTCCTATCAGTAATAATGAGAAAATGTATATAGACTATTATGAAATCATTTATGAGAAAAAAATCGAGAAAAATAATATGCTTATCACATTTCCAGATTCACTAAACAGAAAACTCATACTTTCCAGTATTGGAACGACTCCCACCGTTTTAGGAATTGATAATCCGTACAAACCTGTCGAAATTAAAGAGGATACATCGATGGGAAATTCTTTTTCATATACAGGTAAAAAAATCTACCTGGCAAAGGATATATATACGCCCATATCTCTTTCAGTTGCAAATCCGCTCTCTTTATGGAATAGCAATGCCGATTGGATTGCAATAACTTCTAAGAAATTGCTACCAAGGGCGGAAGAATTGAGCGAATGGAGAAAGCAACATATTGTTGGCATTGAAAACCCTGTAACGAAAGCTATAACAGTAGATGAAATATTCGATAATTTTTCGTATGGAGTAAGAGATCCTTCAGCAATAAAAAGATTTCTTTATTATGCCCTTAATAATTGGCCTATCTATCCAAAATACATCCTTCTCCTGGGTAATGGAACCTATGACTATAAAAACAATTTTGGATTATCACAATCTGAAAATATTGTTCCAATACATACAGAAGGAACGGCAATAAATGAATATTCTCTACTTAGCATAAATCCTACATATGATGGTTGGTTCGTAGATTTCAACGGTGACAAAAAACCTGATATACCTATTGGTAGAGTGACAGTAAATACAGAGGAGGAGGCTTATCAGTTCATTCAGAAATTAACAGGATTTGAGACTTCCTCAGGTTTTTGGAGAATGAGGGCACTTATACTTGCTGATGACGAACACACTACCTCCTCAAACTCTGAAATTATACATACTCAACAGGCAGAGGGTATTGCTTCACTTTTACCAAGTTATTTTGAAAAAGAGAAGGTGTATATGATCTATTACCCATTTGAGGGTAGCGAGAAACCTCTTGCAAGGAATGATTTTATTAATGAATTTAACAAGGGGACAATCTTTGGATATTTTATAGGCCATGGGAATATACACCAGCTTACCCATGAAGAAGTCTTTATGTACGATGATATAACTCTTTTAAGTAATTGGAGAAAAACACCATTCTTCTATATTGGTTCCTGTAATGTTGGCTATTTTGAGAGACCTCAAGAACGTTCTATTGCTGATTATCTGGTCGATTATCCAGCGGGAGGTGCAATCGCATCTTTAGCAGCAACAAGGGCAACATATCCCTCAAACAATTATTCTCTTGGACAACAACTTGCTATTGCACTCTCAACCTATAAAACCATTGGAGATATCTATTATTTTGGGATGAATAATTCTTCCGGTAACAAATCATATACTTTATTTGGTGATCCTGCAACCCCTCTTGTATATGACACCTTGAGTGGGGTATATTTTAATATACCCGATACTATATTTGGTGGCGACACAACCTTTATTTCAAAGAATACAAATCTGGAATATACATATATTATTTTTAAAGAACCATTCATCGACTCACCATATATAAGTAACAGCGGGAATAATTACATATATAAGTTTGATGGAAGAACGGTATATAGAGGAAGGTATAATTTAGAAAACAAGGATTCTCTTAGATTTGTCGTTCCATATGATGTAAAAACAGGGAATGGATTTATCTCAATATTTGGAGAAAATGAAGGAAAAAATGTCTTAAAGGCTTACTTCCCTTATATTGTCTATGGGCATTCTATTGATAACGTACCTCCAACAATCCAATTCAAGTTTAACGGAAAAATATTAAAGGATAAGGATAAAATTCCTGCTGAGGGGAAACTTTCTGTTGAAATAGAAGATGCTAGTGGAGTAGATCTGAGGAATAAAAAAAATATGGTTTTTTTTATTAACACTATAGAGAATCCCATATACTTTGGGGATAAATTCAGTTATTATTCTAATTCCTTTACAACAGGTAGTGCAGTAATACCTTACAGTATTGACAACAATAGTGATTCTGCATTTTTTGAGGTATACGCAAAAGACAACGCTGGTAACATAGGAAGAAACAAAATTTCGTTATGCATCATTCGTGGCCAAATGATATGGGGAGTCTACAATTATCCAAATCCTATGAAGAATAAAACAACATTTATTTTCCACACTACCTTGGAGAAACCCGCAGAATTATCCATATACACAGAGTATGGAAGGCTGGTTTGGAAAAAAGAAATACCTCTATCAAACATTGGTATAAATTATATTAAGTGGGATGGAAAAGATTTTTACGGCAGAAAGCTTTCAAATGGTGTGTACTTCTACAGAATAAAAATTAGCAACGAAAAATTCATTGGAAAGGTTGCCATATTTAGATGAAAATAATCGGAATAATTGGAGGACATACAGTTAATAAGAGAATCTATGATATCGCATATGAAACTGGAAAATTAATAGCAGAAAATGGTTTTGCCCTGGTAAGTGGTGGATTAGGCGGTGTTATGGAAGCAGCTTCAAAGGGTGCAAAAGAAAAAGGTGGAATCGTATTGGGAATCCTTCCAGGCGTTTCTAAAAGCTCTGCTAATGCCTTTGTTGACATTCCCATCCCTACAGGTATGTCGGAAATGAGAAATATATTAATAGTTAGAACAGCAGATGCAATTATTGCGATTGATGGTAAAAAGGGCACCCAAAGTGAAATTGCATTTGCTCTTGTACTGGAGAAAAAAGTAATTGGGATAGAATGCAATCTTCCATTTAATATTGATAGGGTTAATACACCAGAGGAGGCAATTGAAATTATCAAAAAAAACTTTAAGGAGGAACAATGAAAAAGGTAATTATATTGATCGCCCTAATGCTTTCTTCATACGGTTGTAAAAAAGAATTCGACCAGATAAAGTATGCGGAAAATCAAAAAACAAAAATGGTTATTAAGACCGACTTAGGCACTATAACAATAGCCCTATTTACAAGAGATGCACCTAAAAATACCTCCAACGTTATAAAACTTGCCGACAAAAAATTCTACGATGGCACAACATTTCACAGGGTAATTCCAAACTTTGTAATACAAGGAGGAGACCCAAATTCAAGAGATGATGATCCGAACAATGACGGATATGGTGGCCCAGGATATACAGTTCCGGATGAAATAAGTCCCAGGCTAAAATTTCTCGAAGGAACTGTTGGCATGGCAAATGCTGGTCCAAACACAAATGGAAGTCAGTTTTTCATTTGTCTCTCAAGGGTGTCTCACCTTGATGGAAAATATACAATAATAGGCCAGGTTATCGATGGAATGAATACAGTACAGAAAATAGCAACTGTAAAGACTGACGATAGGGACAGGCCTATTAAAAATGTAACAATGAAAAGTGTATATGTAACGGGCAAATGAATAAAGAAATCTACACTGTGAGAATAGGCAATAAAAAGATAACTATCGTTCATGGGGATATTACAGAGGAAAATGTAGATGCCATAGTTAATGCAGCGAATTCCTACTTGAAGCATGGCGGTGGGGTCGCAGGCGCAATCATTAAGAAGGGTGGAAGGGTTATTCAGGAAGAGAGTGAACGTATAGGTTTTGTTCCTGTTGGTAAAGCAGCCATCACTTCTGCTGGGGATCTTCCATCTAAATATGTAATCCATTCAGTTGGACCAAGATGGGGAGAAGGAAATGAAGAAAATAAGCTTCGTTCTGCCGTAACAAGTGCCCTCAAAATTGCAACTGCCAAGCAGGTTAAAACTCTTTCTATTCCCGCAATTTCTACTGGAATTTTTGGTTTTCCAAAAGATAAAGGAACAAAAATAATATTTGAGACGATAAAAAATTTTCTTAAGAATGAAAATACCAGTTTAGAGGTAGTTAGAATTTGTAATATTGACAAAGAGACAACCGATTTTTTTATAAATTTAGCAAAAGAAACTTAAAATTTTAATATTGACACTTTCATAATTTAGGTTAAGTTAAATAAAATGTATGGAGGAAAATATGATTGTAGAGTGCCCTAAATGTAAAAAGAAATATAGGGTTAAAGAAGAGGATATTCCAACTGGTGGATGTCCTGTTAAATGCCCAAATTGTGGTAATATATTTACTATTTATAGGGCTCCTCTTAATATCCAACTTGAGCCTGTTGTTGAGCATCCTCAAGAAACAGAGCCATTCGTCTCACAACAGATCCCTACTAAAACCACTCCGCCTATAGCTGAATCGCAGCCATCTTTCATAAAAACACCTGAGGAGGCCATTTCTAAAAAACCACCTACAGTGGAAAAAGAAGGAGATAAGACTACACTTTCAGGTGCTGAAAGACTAAAAGCAGCTCTTGGCTTGGGTGGAGCAAAAGATGAATTTCCTGCTGAATGGTCGGAGGAGAAAAAAAGAAAGCATAGAAGTGCAAAAAGACTTGCAAAATCTCTTGCGAAGGATCTCCTATTATACCATAAGGACAAAGTTGAACAGGGATTAAGGGAAGGAAACCTTGCTAAACTCCTTGGAGAAGAAATAAAAAAATCCTGGAGTTTTTATAAAAAAAGCGTTGATCCAGAAATACTTTCAACAAGTAATTACTTCAAAGATGCCTTAAATGAAATCATCGGTAAGGGAAGAAAAATCTTTGTATAAACTACAACAACAAAAAGGAGGAAATGCATGCGCAGTTTGAAGTGGAAATGGATAATTATCATTATTATTACAGGACTAGCACTTTATCAGCTCTCATATACTTACAGATTTTATAAACTTACTCCAGAGCAAAAAACAACAATGGATCCTGACCAACTTAAAAAACTTGAATCCAGAGCCCTTCACCTTGGACTTGATCTAAAGGGGGGTATGCACATTGTACTACAAATTGATAAATCTCATCTGAAACCAGAAGAACAGAAGGGTGCAATTGATAGGGCATTACAAATCATACGTAACAGGGTAGACCAATTTGGAGTTTCAGAACCCCTGATACAAAAACAAGGAACAGATAGAATCCTCGTGCAATTACCAGGCGTTGTAAATAAAAATAGAGCAGAGGAAATTATAGGTAAAACAGCACTTCTTGAGTTCAAACTTGTGGCGAATAATGAACTATTTAGAAAAACAATAAGTAGTATTGACGACTATTTGAAAAAAAATTATGGTGATACACTAACGATATCGGGTTATTTCATTGGATATAATAATGGAATCCAATTAGAGTACAAGAAAAAAATCCAGCGTATATTAGATGAGCCCGCAGTAAAAAAGCTTATCCCCTTTGGTTATACATTTTTGTGGGGTAAGCCTGTAACAAAAGAAGGATATACTTATGCGTCACTTTATTTGGTAAAAAAGGACGCACTTCTTACAGGAGATGCAATTCTTGATGCAGTTCCTGGCATTGGCACTTCAAATAATCCAATGGGTGTAAAAGTAGATCTAACAATGACAAGAAAAGCAAGAGGGAAATGGGCTATGATAACAGGGGCAAATATTGGTAGACAGATTGCAATCGTCCTTGATGGGGTAGTTCAATCTGCACCTGTTGTAAGGGAAAGAATACCAAGTGGAAGAAGTGAAATTGAAATGGGAAACTCCACAATGGAAGAAGCAAAGACCCTTGCAATTGTTTTAAAGGCAGGTGCGTTACCCGCACCACTTAATATCATTGAGGAAAGATCTATTGGACCAAGTCTTGGCATGGACTCCATAAAGGCAGGAACAAGGTCTTTTGTAATTGGCTCTATCATCGTTTTACTGTTTATGATTTTCTACTATCTCATCGCAGGAGGAATTGCTGATATTGCTTTGATCTTTAATGTTATTTATGTTCTTGCCATCCTTTCTGCTTTCAGGGCAACACTTACGATGCCTGGTATCGCTGGTATAATATTGACAGTCGGTATGGCCGTCGATGCAAATGTGCTTATCTTTGAAAGACTCAGGGAAGAGATGAAGAGTGGAAAGACAATTAGAACGGCCATCGAGACTGCATATGGAAGGGTTTTCACCACAATTCTTGATGCAAATATGACAACTTTTATATCTGCGATAATACTTTACTGGTTTGGAACGGGACCTATAAAGGGATTTGCAGTAACTCTATCAATAGGTTTAATCGCCAGTTTCTTTACTGCCATTTTTGTAACACGAACAGTATTTGAATCTCTTTCTTTGAAGGGTCTAAGTAAAATCAAAATGTTCTCCATTTTTCACAATCCTAACTATAGGTTTGTTGGGACAAGAAAAATAGCATATATTATTTCAATTTCTCTCATCGTTATTGGGATTGGTTCCCTTATTGCCCATAAAGGACCAAAATATGGTGTAGATTTTACCGGTGGATATCTGATAGAATCCAAATTTGAGAAACCAGTGAATACAGAAGAAGTAAGAAAAACAATTGTTCAGTTGGGCTTCAACGATGCATCCATTCAGAGAGAAGTAGAGGGAAATATTTTTCTTATCAGATTAAAGGAAACAAACCCTGAAAATATGGCAAAAGTGAAAAAAGGCTTAATAAATCATTTCAAGGATAACTCTATAACATTCCCCAGGGAAGAACTTGTGGGACCTGCAATTAGTAAGGGTTTGCAAACACGGGCAATCTGGGTCGTCCTCCTTGGTATGATTGGTATATTGATATATGTGAGTTTCAGGTTTACATATAGAATTGGTATCGCCTCGGTGGTGGCACTTTTCCATGATGTTATCATTACTATTGGAATCCTTTCACTCACAAATAAAGAGTTCACCATTCCAGTAATTGCAGCACTTCTGACTATACTAGGGTATTCTATCAATGATTCAATCGTTATATCGGACAGAATAAGAGAAAACCTTAAGTTGCTCAGAAGAGAGGATTTTAATACAATAATAAATAAAAGTCTTAATGATACCATCGCAAGAACAATTATAACATCTCTTACAACAATTTTCGTACTTCTTGCCTTGTTCTTCTTTGGAGGAAGGGTAATCCATGATTTCTCCTTTACACTTTTAATAGGTGTTATGGTAGGTACTTATTCTTCCATATATGTGGTAGCCTCGATTGTTGTCGATTGGCAGAGGAAATATCCTTCAAGGAGAAGATAATGGGTTTAGAACAAAAATATGCACCAGGGGATGTCTTATTCAAGGAAGGCGAACCTTCAACGGATGTATTCCTTATTAAATCAGGTAAAGTTCGCATAATAAAAAATGGGATTACAATTGCTCAACTTGGCCCAGGAGAATTTCTTGGTGAGATGGGGGTCATAGATAGAAGACCACGTTCTGCTACCGCTGAAGCGATGGAAGAAACCTACGTCCATAAGATTGACGCAGACACTCTAAGAGAAAAAATGGAAGCAGAACCCATCATTGGGACTCTAATAATGACCCTTGTTAAACGTTTAAGAGATGCAGATAGGAGGTTAACTGAACTATGAGATTAGGAGTAAATATAGATCATATTGCAACATTAAGAGAAGCAAGAGGTATAGCTTATCCTGATCCAGTTGAAGCAGCATTCATCGCAGAATCAGCTGGTGCTGATGGAATTACCGTCCACCTTAGAGTAGATAGAAGACATATTAAGGAAAGAGATGTAAATATTTTGAAGGAGACTGTAAAAACGTACCTAAATGTTGAAGCATCTCTCGATGAGGGTATACAAAATTTTCTCTGTAAGGTTCAGCCTCAATGGGTATGTATCGTTCCAGAAAACCCCGAAGAAAGAACTACCAGTGGTGGTATTAATCTTAAAAAGATGAAGGAACAGGTAAAAAATGCCGTTGAAAAACTTAAATCTAACGAAATCAAAGTATCTCTGTTTATTGAACCAGAAATTGAAGCTATTCAGGCCTCCCGAGACATCGGAGCGGATGCAATAGAATTAAATACTGGAAGGTATGCCGACTCACCTAATCCAATAAATGAATTAAGCAAAATCGAGGAAGCAGCGAGGGCTGGAATCAACTTTGGGCTGGAAGTCCATGCAGGGCATGGTTTAAACTTGAGAAATGTTAAACACATTGCACGAATAAAGGAAATAGTAGAATTAAATATTGGCCACTCAATAATATCAAGGGCAGTTATCGTCGGGCTTGATAAAGCTGTAATAGAAATGAAGGAAGCAATAAAAAACGCTGAATAAGACACTTATGGAAAGAAGGCTTCAGTACCTCAATTACAAAGAGATTGCCAAAATTGTTCCTCAAGAGATAGATAGCGTTTTTCTACCTATTGGGACAATAGAGGCACACGGTGTTACTCCTCTTGGAACTGATAATATTATACCTGAATATCTTTCGCTTACTCTGTCAGAACGGTTAAATTTTCTGGTGGCACCGACAATAAGCTACGGTCTGACACATTCTCTACTTCCTTACCCAGGTTCAATTACGGTTAAAGAGAAATCTTTTTATAATTATGTTCTCGAAGTTATGATAAGCCTATCAAGGATTGGGTTTACTAAAATTATAGTAATCAATGGGCATGGCGGAAATAATGCTGTACTAAAGAATGTATTGTATGAGTTTTACGAACGCACTGGCAAATATGCTGCTGTCATTCATTGGTGGATACTAACTTACGATCTTACAGAGGAATTTTTTGGTGAACATGGGGCGCATGCAGGGATAGACGAAAATGGTATGATCCTTGCAATTGATCCATCGCTTGTAAAAAAAGAACTTTATAGCGACGATGACGTCTATCTCTACAATAGGGGCATAAATTCTATACCTATTCCTGGTTCCATAATTACATATAAAAATGGTGAGGGTAAACCAAGATTTAATATAAAAGAGGCAAAAGAATTTAAAGAAAATGTTTTAAATTATCTGGAGAATGTATTAAAGGAACTCCTGCGCCGTTGGAATAGAGTGAGTGAATTATAAGGAAGCATTAGATTTTATCAATAGCCTCTACGACCGGGAAAAAATAGTAAAGCCTGTATATCCTCAGAGTTTATCGGGCTATAGAAGATACCTGAAGGCTCTGGATTCTCCACATAAAAACATAAAGACAATCCTCATCACAGGGACAAAGGGAAAAGGGAGCACCTCCTACTTACTGTCAAAAATTTTTATTCAGAATGGCTACAAAACGGGACTCTTTATTTCTCCTCATCTTATAAATATAAGGGAACGAATCCGTATAAATAACAAATGGATAAGTAAAAAGGACTTTGCTGATATAATAGGAATTATATCAAAAAATCCTTTAAGAACAGGTGGGTATAGAAGTGTTTTTGAAACCCTGACGACACTTGCTTTCTTATATTTCAAAATGAAAAATACAGATATAGTTGTATTAGAAGTCGGTCTTGGAGGGAGATTAGATGCCACCAATGTTGTAGATCCAATCCTCAGCATTATAACAGATATCTCATATGATCATACCCATGTTTTGGGAAAAAGGCTCATTGATATTGCAAGAGAAAAAGCAGGAATAACAAGAAAAGGGAAACCTACTATTTCAGCAAAGCAGAGCCCCGTCGTAAGAAATTCATTGAAACATTCCTCCAAAGGGAAAATAACCTTCGTAGGCATCGATTATCCATATAGTGTTTTGTCTGTATCTCAGAAGGGGACAAAATTTCTATTTGAGAACGAAGAATGGGAAACAGGACTAATAGGGAGACACCAGGCCGAAAATACCATCCTTGCTATTCTTGGTGCAAGATTATCTGGTATAAAAACAAACAAGAAAAAGACAAAAAATGCCCTGAAGAATGCCCACTGGGAAGGGAGATTCCAAATAATTTCAAATGAGCCTCCAATTGTTCTCGACGGGGCACACAATTATAAATCGATCAAAGCGCTCGTATCTACATACAAAGAAGTATTTCCTGATGTAAAACCAATTATTATCTTTTCTTGTCTCAAAAGAAAACCATATGGGAAAATGTTGAAGGAGTTAAAATCACTTTCGAACGATTATATCATTACAGAAATTGAATCAGGAAGGGCACAAGTGCCTGAGAAAATTCTAAAAAAAGTAATTCAATTAAATGCAAGAGGAATCCTTAAGAAAAATATAAAAAATGCTCTAAATCTGGGGCTTATGAAAAACAAACCAATCCTTATTACAGGCTCCCTATATCTTATTGGTGAGGCATTAAAGTTTCTTAAGAGTTAGACCAAGGATTTATAGTCTTAATATTATTCTGTAAACATCATCTTCCACATATTCCCCTTGTAGTATCTCTCAAGCAGATCTTTATACTCCTTGTATTTATCCTTAGGAATTCTTTTTTCCTTATTTATGAATTTTGCGAAGAATTTTAGAGTATCATTCTCTTTTTTTGTTTTGAACGAAAACTCACCTTCTTCATTTTCAAGTGAATCCTGTGGAGGAGTATAATAAACCTTGAAATTCTGCGGAACCTTAACACTCAGGCTGTAACAATAACTTCCCCTGGAATTAAGAATAAGATCATATTTTCTTTCTTTCAATACAGAAAGGTTAGGAGGATTCATCCCATATATATGAAGGATAGGAATATTAACACTGAAAAAATTACCTTGTTTCGTAACATAACCAGGTGATTCAAATGAAATTTTGATCGACATATCCTTTGTTATATCATCGGGATCCGAAAAATTATAGGAGATGAGTCTGCTTCCAGACATTACTCCATTCACAATGCCTTTAAAAAATATATCGTATTCTTTCTTATTTTTTCCCCATAACTGATTTCTCAGAACATAATCCACACTTCCACTTGCATTAAGCTGAAACTCCCCTTTTAGGTTTCCATTATCATCTATTTCTCCATTAAAAAATATCTTTGATATATTTTCTGTTACTGAAAGAATAGGAAGGATTACAAGTTTAGTACTATCCTTCTTAACAATCAGACTCTTTTTCCCCTGATACATATAGGGTAACCAACCGAGTCTTCCATTCCTCTCCATAGGTGCATAATACTTTAAGGTTTTCCCATTTTCCACTGCAACCAGAATACCTGAAAATCTTGAGGGTACGGGGAGTGTAGCATTGTTATCTAAGAGCACAGAGGGAAGCCCAATAGGAGAAAAGTATCTTCTCTTTTCACCTGTAACAAGAACTGGATACGACCTTACCCCAATTGCTTTCAATAATGAAACAAGAAGAACAGCCTTATCTTGTGGATCTCCATACATATTTTTCAACACCTTTGAAGCCTTATGTGGCTTGTATCCTGCATCACCAAAATAAAGATTTACACTCCTCACCCTTTGCTTAACAAAGAGAACTATATTCTTAATTCTTTCTTCCCTTGTCTTGCCTCCGATTTCATCGACCTTTTTTTTAATATCCTTTCCGACTCCAACTGCTCCATAAAAATTCTCTCCATACCATTTGCCAAACTCGTTATATGATTTATAAAACGTATATTCCAGTCTTGGCGCTATCTCAGAAATTTCTGGCATAGATGGTTCTTTCTGAATCCGACCCACATTCCTTATACAGTAAGTATACATCACAAACCCATTTTTTCTATTTTCTTTCTTCGTAATTGAACCTGTATACCTATCACTGAAATTGGTCTCCATTTCCTCTGGAAAAATTATTGTGAATGTTTTCTGCTGTATGGGAGAAGTTCCTTGAAACAGTACCATACCAGAAAAAGGGTGCTCAGATTTCTTCTTTGATTTCACTCTATAATGATATTCAATTATCGCATTTGGCTCAAGAGCAGGAAAAGAAACAACCTTCATTAAAACGTTTGTGTATTGTGTGGCAACACCCACCTCTGGAGCACTAACATCAGATATAGCATCTTTTTCTACCTTTACAATCTTTCCAGAGGGAGAAATTGTCCTTGCAGTTACCACCTTAAATTTCTGCGTTTCTTTATCATATCTCTCCTTGATATCGCCAAAATCATCCCTCCCTTTTTCCCTCAAAATTTTTATACGTAAGAATCTTTCTTTCTCTATCTTTTTATCCTTTTGTATCTTTACGACCGTACTGTCCAGAAGAATTACACCTGATGCACCCTTGTATTGATTGATATCTGCATTAAAACTCCCCAATAAAAAAAATACTAATAAAAACATTTTTACCTCCTATCTATTTTTCCAAAACAATCTCCTGCTTACCCAATTTTGTAATCTTGTCAACTATTTGCTTCAATTTAGTATACTCTTCCTGCAGAATTAGAAATTTATTGAAATCGCTCTCTACCTTATAGCTTATGCAACCTTTTCCTTTCTTATATGAACTCATACCTGTGAAAAATCCGATATTTTCCTTATAGCCCTCCGGTAACATTTTAACCTTATAACCTTTTGGAATCTTAATACACCCTTCTGTTTCAGTTGCTATCGTAGAAAAAAGAAACAAAGGATATCTTCTTTTGTCCAGGGCAAAGGGATTTCCACCACCCATCATTGTGGTAAAACTTGCACCACCCCCCATCATAGCTGGGCGAAAACTCATCATCTTTCCTGTTATGAGTGCGTAGTCAGGTGAATGAATCCTGATGGTAATTTCCAGGGGTTTATAGAAATCCTCTGGATCCGAATAATAAAATGTATCAAGAACTGCATCATTCGAAATACTCTTGGCAATTTGCTGAAATATCTGTTTTATTCTTTCGGGTGGATAATAAGACAACATACCCCTGAATGACATATCCATAAGTCCCTTCATTCGGAATGTCATCGTTCCTTTTAAATTACCTTGATCGTCAATTTCTGATTTATTTTCTATAAATAAAAGATTATTTTTTGCTGGAATAGTGGGAAGATATTCAAGATCTTCTCCCTTTTCATCACAAACAAGGACACCCTTACCCTGTTCATAACCAGGGAGAAAGTCAACGGTGTGTTCTGCTGTGGGGTCTATAAATAGGAAACTTCCATCTTTGTTTCTCACCGCTGTAATAGCATGGTTAAACTGATCAACAGGCACATCTTTTTCTACATAAGCTATGGGGTTTGTTAACACAGTGTATGCCTCAAACCCAGCCTTCCTCAGCATAGCTGCAAGCAGGGCAGCCTTATCCCTGCACACACCATATTTATCTCTAAATGTCTTTATTGCTGGAAAAGGCTCATACCCTCCTTTTTTTCCAGACATCGTGGTAGCAACATACCGTATATTCTTCGAGACATAATAGTAGAGTGCCTTGATACTGTCTTCCCTTGATTTTTTGCCAGCAAGCACACTGTCTATTACAATGTTCATAGTATCATTTGTTGTAAATTTATCCTTACAGAGATTATAATACCACCTTGACCATACCCTCCAGGAAGGAACAGAAGAGACAAGCAATTTTTTAGCAACATCTGTTACAGGTGGCATAAGTGGTTCTCTCACAATACCCGGAACATCACTTACATACCACTTATAAACAGTATTATCCTTCTTTTTTTCCTTTGTAAATTTAACTATATTTTCATTATCGTTTTTTACCTTCCATTTCAATTCCATCGGGCTCGAAATAACATATACCTTTGATAAGATAGGATTCATATCTTCAAATAACACAATATCATCAAAGTTATTTTCCATTGGGGGATTTCTCATAATGTCTTTTATAACATATTCAACCGAACTTCCTTCCACAATGTCAGGAAAAATGATCTTCTTCATCCTCACATTTGGTAGAAAAAACTTACCAAATGCAGGAATTTTAACATCCTTGATATCATCCTGGGGTACATTTATAACCTTGCCATCAGGCGTTATCACACGTGCCAGTTCCACCATAACTGTATCATAGGAAAGATAATATCCAAAAGATGCCTCTGAATAGTCAGCCTTTCCCTTCATAGAGAGTATCTTTACAAGTTTATGCTGGCTTTTTACATAATTACCTGTTTTCTGAAGTGAAATATTCGTTGAGTCAAAGACAATAACTGCATTCGCATTTCCAAATTTCTCTCGCTGAATATTCTGAAGAAAACTGTAGTTATAGTGCTGTTTTGCACAACCAAAATAAAGAATAAAAACAAACAACGGTAAAACAAGATACCTTTTCATTTTTTCCTCCTATTGTATTGGTTTTATAGTTACATCCTGGTCAATATAAAATGTAACGTCTATGTTTCCCATAGCGCCTGAGATCTTACCTTTACCCTCCATTCCATAATGACCAGAATGAAGAGAAATCTTACCACTATCAACAGACCAGAAGATACGCGACTTTGTATTTCCAGAGAGGTTCATTTCTATATTAGCTCCGCCCTGGTTAATTTTTTTATGTATCTCTATAGTCCCCTTTCCTGTAATAACAGCAATCCTCTCATTGTTTTTATTCTTAAAGCCTTCAAATTTATATATATTATCAGCTTTTATATCATTCTCATTTTTCTTCCTCTCCCATTGGTCGCCTACATTAACAATACCCCCTGGCAAGAAATCATAAAATGACTCCACCACATTTCTCAAATTTATTCCGAAATCATCTTCTGTATTCCCATCTGTTGTCTTTTGAATCTTGCCATTCCTTGTTGTTACAATTTTTATACTCTTTCTTTCCATTTTATCCAGATTTGGGATTGGTTGAATTCCCATAGGTGTCTCTACAGTTCCCTCAATTTTTGAAATAGTAAATTTCTGGAATACCATATCTCCACTAATAGAATCAACACTATTATCAATAGTGATCATTGCTCTTGAGGTTTGAATATGACTTGTTCCTTGAATTTCCATTGTATTCTCTGTTATACTCGTTATATTATATCTTGAAATACTCCCTGCAGTAAACTGAGGAATTATTACTGCAGAGCCCTTCTTAATTACTGCTTTCCCACCACATCCCCCTAAGATTAAGACAGTAAAAAAGAGAAACTTTACTTTCATTTCTTCCTCCTCTCCGGTTTATTATAATACTAATGCCCTTCTTGATTTATTCAATACATTTTTTCATAATTTTGATAGTTCATATTTCGTCTTCATCTTTTGTTTCTTCCCTTGACAAATAAAATAAATTACTATAAAATTTTAACAATATGAATCTATAAGGAGGTTATAATGAAATTATCAAAATCTCTTTTCGTTTTTTCTCTATTAGTATCAATAAATCTCTTTTCTCAGAGTATAGTAAAAACACTTCCACTCCCGGGTTTCTGGGATGGATACTACGCACATGGGCTTACCTTTGATGGTGAACATTTGTGGGTGGGTGATGATTATGATGGAATGGTGTACTGTATAGACACAACGGATGGGTCCATAATTGACTCCTTTATGGGCACACCAAATTACAGTTATGGATTGGCATTTGATGGCCAGTACTTCTGGATTCCATCTACATATACATATGGTCCTTACTACTTTTTCAAATTTGATTCATTGGGGAATAAAATAGATTCACTTTCAAGTCCTCTTAATAGCAGATATATAGGTGGTATTGATTTCCAGGGGAATTATTTATGGGCATCAAGATATTATCCGAATACCCAACCAAATCTCTTCAAAATAGATACAACAAATGGTACAGCCGTTGATTCAATCCCTACACCTGGACTCCAGCCTATGGGAGTGGCATGGGACGGGACAAATATATGGATATCAATGGATGACAATGATGGTGATCCTGAGAAAGTTTACAAATTAGACCCTGCGAACGGGAATGTCCTCTTATCTTTTGATGTCCCAACCACGAATCCCAGGGGTCTCGTGTGGGATGGGGAATACCTATGGCTTATTGCAAAACATCCCGATTCAACAAAGGGGCTACTATATAAATATGATGTTAATGTCGGTATGCCTGAAATTAATCTGTATGCAAGCTTTCATAACTTTGGAATAGTTATCCTTGGTGATACAGCAACCTGGAATCTTGGATATTCCAATACAGGAAATGGAGATTTGATTGTTGATTCTATGATTATCACAGGTCCTGAATTTTCTCCATCTATGGCCTTTCCTGAAACATTACTCCCTGATTCTTCTTCATCAGTTGACATCTACTTTATTCCAGGCACCTGCGGTTCATTTTCCGAGACGATGTTTGTATACTCCAACGATCCCTTACACCCTATTGAAGCAGTTTACCTGCAGGGAGAATCATATACAGATAGTGCCAATATTGTAGTTTCTGACACATTACATAACTTTGGCAATCTTTGGTATAAGGCAAAACACTACTGGAATCTCGGAGTACAAAACCTTGGGCTCGATAGTTTAAAGATAGATAGTTTAACATTTCATACGAATTTCTTTAAAGCCAATGTATCAACCTCTGTGGTTATCCCACCTACTTCAGGTGATACATTCAGAATTTTCTATATGCCCAATATAATAGGAAACCATAATGACACATTGAGAATATACTCCAATGACCCAGATGAACCAATTACGGAAATCGCTCTAATGGGAAATGCAATTGATGTTAATTTTGACAGTTGTGGTATCCCTATCTGGTCTTACACCGCTCAAGGCGACATCTGGAAACACATAAGGTCCATAAAAGTTCTTCCAGATATCGATAATGATGGATATGATGAAGTACTGGCTACAAGTGAAAATGATACCCTTTATTGTTTTTATGGAAACGGTTATGGAGAAGGGCAAGCCGCATGGACTTTTACTGATGCAGCTTGTTGGACAGAAAGGGGGTTAATTACTGTACCAGATATAAACGGTGATAGTATTAATGATGTAATATATGGAACCATATGGGGATCGAGAAAGGTCTATGCAATATCTGGGTCCAATGGCTCAGTAATTTGGTCATACGATACCCATGAATACGGCAATGGAGGATGGGTTTACGAAGTGGCACCCTTCGTAGATATAACAGGGGATAACATCATAGAAATATTGGCAGCAACTGGGAATGATTCATATAATACAGGCCCAAGAAGAATATTTTGCCTGAACGGTGCAACGGGAGAAAAAATATGGGAAAAACAGCTCTCTAACTATTCAGGTTTCGGAGTCAGAATGACAGAAGATATAACAGGGGATAACATACCAGAAGTTGCTGCATCCTCAGGGGACGGTGTCTCTTCAGCATACAATGTCTATCTTCTGGACGGATCCAGCGGAAGCCAAATGTGGGTAACAAATATTGGTACAGGGGCAGTCTGGACTGTTATTCCTGGATGCGATGTAAATGGGGACGACACAACTGATATAATAGCAGGGTATAATGGAGGAGTATGTGCCCTGAATATTAAAAATGGAGATATATTATGGAATAGAACAATTAGCGGAGATGTATTAGAATTAACATTGATACCTGATATAAATGGAAATGGTTCTCCAGAGATTATTCCCCAGGGAGCTGCAGTAAGTAACTTAAGTGTGGTAGATTGCCTTACAGGGAATATCATTTGGTCAAAGACACTTGCCGATGGTATATATTCTGTTACAGATATTTCCGATCTAACAGGTGATGGAAAGCGCGATCTTGCGGTAGGAACTGGGTATACAAATAATTACTTATATCTCATAAATGTATCCAACGGGAATATCCTCTACTCATCCCCTATGTCGAGTGCAATGGAGACAATTAATAAAATGGAGGATATTACAGGTGACGGATTCGATGAGATTCTGGTGGGAGAAAGAAACGGAAAAATCTCATTACTTTCCAGTGGAAATTGGTCAGGGGTATATCAGGAATTCGATAATAACAGGTTCAAAAATGGAATAAGTTCAAGCACGATAGTCAAAAATATTCTTAAAATACGGTATTCTTTACCTGTTAAAACAACTGCAAAGCTTCTTATTATTGACATTCAGGGAAGGATTATTAATGAAAAGAACCTGGGAAATACTAAAGAGGGACTGATAAGAATATCAACCAAAAAATACCCTTCAGGTGTCTATCATATAATGATAAAAACAGCAAAAAAATCGTATATCAGGAAGGTGTTAATAATTAAGTAGAATTATACACTAATTTTTTACAAAAGCAAAAAATTATTTTATAGTAACAACAAGCAAAAAACTTTTATTGACATTTTTTTTATATTTTGTATTATGAAAATATGGGCATAAAAAAAATCTTCCTATTAAATTTAATTGTCCCTCTTACAATTGCAGGAATTATGCTTGTTACCTTTATCTATGTTGTAACAATGGCAAAAATGGGCATAGGCCAAAAAATCCTGGCAAACAAAGAACTTGAACTACTCGCTTCAAAAATCCCTTCAAATCCAGATAATAGAAAGACTATAAGGATAATAGAAGATTATATAAAATATAAACCCAATGTAAAAAATATGGACATAATTGATGCTGAAACAAGAAAGATAATAATTTCTTCTGAACCATTAAGGGTAGGGGTAACTTTTACAGGGCAGACTTCTGGCCTTATAAAAGGAGAAAAAAGAGGCAAATTTTATTTAGTATCATCCGTTCCTATTAAAAATAAATTTTTTCTCCTTCAAAAAAAAGATATATCTCATATAATTGCAACTGACCAAACGATAATTCTGTACTATATTGTTTTTACTGTTCTAATTCTTCTACTGATCTCTTTTTACTTCAATAGAAATCTGAATCATTATTTACTTAAACCTATTAGACTTATCACAGAGAAAATTGATGACTATACAGAACGAAGGGCTAAATTTAATGAGAAATTTGAGAATTTTCCAACAGAATTTACAAGGCTATTATTTCATCTAAAAAGGATGGCTGATAAGATCGGTTATTTTGAAAAAGAAATAATGGAACTATCTGAAAAAGACTTCCGAACAGGGCTTTATAACTCAAGGATCTTTTATACCGACATAGGTGAGACATTCAGAAAAATTAAGGGTGGTATAAGGAGTACTGCAATTCTCGCAGTCATTGATATTGATAAATTTAAAAAAATAAATGATACATATGGTCACTATGAAGGTGATAGAATACTTACATCTGTAGCAGAAATGATTAAAAGGGGGGCATCTAAATCAAACATTGGAAAGGCATATAGGTATGGTGGTGATGAGTTCTTTATATTATTTAATGTTGAATTTATGGAAACCGCTATCCATGCATGTGAAACAATACGAAAATCAATAGAAAAGGATAAAAAAGTGACAGTTAGTATTGGCATTGCAAAAAATTTCCCGGATGACAAACCCGTTGACTTAATAAGGTGGGCTGACTATGCAATGTATAATGCAAAAAAAGCGGGTGGCAATAGTGTAAATGTATGGAAAGGTTTGGAAGGGAGGAATAAATGATATTCATTATAGTATCTTTAACATTAAATTTCTCTATAGATAGGGCTACTTTTTATAACAATAATGTCCTCGTTCAAAGAACGACAAGTAAGAAACTCATTGCTGGAGATTATCAGATACAAACAAATATAATTCCTGGAAATATCACCGGAAACATAAGAATTTCCTCTGATAGCAACGTTATTTTAGGAGAAATTAAAGCTAACACAGTATTTTCAGATTCTGTATTTAAAACCAAAATAAAGAATTTAAAAGATAGCATAAGTCTTCTAACTGACAGCATCTTAAGGCTTAAAGATATGATAGAAACCATTAAATCACAGGAGGAATTTCTGAATTCGATAAAAGTTACTATGCCAAAAGAATTTTCTACTGAATTTACAAAAGGTAAATTTGATCCGATTGCATTTAGAAACGTATTAAACTTTTTAGGTAAGAATTATTCCAGATTTAAGACCGAAAAAAGAAAAATTAACAAGAAGATATCAAACTGTAAAGAAAAAATTAACAAATTAAAAAAAATACTTAATGATTTATCTGGCACAGGCAAAACAAAATTTAATAGAATTATTTTTCCAGCAAGGGTGCTAAGTGATGGCTATCATAAGTTTAGACTTGAGTATACTATAAAAGACGGTGGTTTTTATGTCTTCTACGTTTTGAGAGAAGAGCCTGAAAACAATAAAACAGAGATAGAATATTTCGCAGATGTATGGCAATTAACAGGGGAGGATTGGAAAGATATAGGGATTACGTTCTCGACAGCACAACCTTCATATGGTGCTAATGCCCCTTCTCCTTCTCCCTGGTATGTAAATATTTTAGGATACACGTTACCCTTAAAAACAGAACTCAAAGGCTTTGAAAAATTTGCCTCTGCAAAAAATGTTGCTGAGGATAAAGAAAGAAGGGTCTTCCCTGAAACAACGCCTATATCAATCACATATAGCATTAGTGGGAAAAGAAGTATCCTTTCTCAAAAAAAACCACAAAAAGTTTTAATAAACAAGAATAAACTTGATAGTAAATTTACTTATTTTACTGCCCCTTATATGAGTAAATATGCGTTTCTTACTGCAAAAACAAAAAATACTACTAAAAACTTCTACTTATCCGGCAGGTCTTATATCTATGTCGGAAATGAGTATGTGGGGGAAGCCAATATTGGTAATTTCTTTCCTGACGATGAAGTGGCTCTTCCTGGAGGAGTTGACAGAAGGATAAAAGTATCACGAAAACTTCTAAAACGATTCCATAAAACAAAAGGTATCTTAAAAAAATCGGAGGCAGTTGAATTCAAGTATCTAAACACTGTAAAAAATCCTCTACCTGTCTCAATAAAAATAACAGTGCTGGATAGAATTCCTGTTACAAGAGATTCTAGAATAAATATTAAGGACGTAAAATTCTTTCCAAAGCCTGACTCCATCGATAAAAATTCTGGATTTATATTTTATAAATTAGATCTCAAGCCAAACGCCATATTCTCAGATACAACTTCCTTTACAATAGAGTATCCAAAGGGATTAAGGATAAATCTGTGATAAAGGCAATATTCTTTGATTGTTGGTGGACTGTAATTAGGCCCGCCTTTTCTTCTTTGGATGAATTAACAAATATAAGAATAAAAATGTTACAGGATTTAACAGGGCTTTCTAAGTTTCGCATCATCAAAGGTCTTGATTTTTTATTTACGGAAATCAACAATAAAGATAGAGATTATTCAGTAATGGAAAGGGATATAATACTTTCCAATTATTTTGGAGTTCCTGCAGATGGAAGTTTGGGATTGGTCTTTGCTGAAAGTATGTTAAAGATACCAGTCGTTCCTGTTTGCGGCATTGATAATTTATTGATAGCCCTAAAAAATAAAGGAAAAAAGCTGGGAATTATATCAAATACACCCTTGGGCAACGTGGAGAGAATCTGGCTTAAAAAACTAAATCTACTTCAGTATTTTGACACCCTTATTTTTTCCATAGAGATTGGGAAGAGAAAACCACATAAAAAAATATTCAATGCTGCTATGGAATCCATAGGGGTTCACCCAAATGAATCCATACATATTGGTGACAGCCCTGAAACGGATATTCTGGGAGCTAAATCAGCTGGAATGATGGCTATCTACTTAAACACAAGAAAAATTGAATTTCCAAAAAATATGCCAGAACCTGATTGTAGAGAAGATTCCGTAGAAAAATTAAAAAGGATATTGGTACAACTGTGAAGAGAAAAATATTAATTTTCTTTTTTGTATCTATCCTGACTTTACTGTTTTCTTTAACAGGACCTTTCAAATTTTTAGAATTGAAGTTATTTGATAGTCGTCTTGAGGTAAGAGGAAAGGAAAAGCCCCCAAAAAATATAGTTATTGTTGCCATAGATGATGATACATATAACAATCTAAAGGTCACATTCCCATACCCCCGGACATACTATGCAAAACTTCTTAACAATCTAAAAAAAGCAGGGGCAAAAGAAGTAGTATTTGACATTGAATTTGATACTCCTTCTACTGACGATAGTATCTTTTCAAATGCAATAAGAAATTTCGGAAATGTAATACTTGCATCGAAATTAACAAGAGGGAATTCTGTTGAACCAGAATCTATCCTCAGGAACGTGAGTAAAACAGGATTTGCAAACCTAAAAGTAGATAAAGATGGGGTTGTACGAAAATACCTTTTTTCCTATAATGGAAATCCTTCCATTGCACTATCTGCCTATAAAATTTTAAATAAAATGGAAACTTTTAAAGATGTCAATTATTTGTATTTCTACGGGCCCCGAGGGGTATTGCCATACTATTCTTTTTGGTCAGTGTTGGATGATAAAACCTTTTTGGTAAAGGGTATTGAAGATTCTGCCAATGATGCAAATGTATTTTATGAATATCTTAAAGATAGCACATTTTATAATAAAATCGTCTTTGTTGGTGTTACACTTGAAGAACTCCAGGATTTTAAACCAGTCCCCTTTACCTCTAATGGCCCAATGCCAGGGGCAGAAATCCACGCAACTGCTCTTGGTAATCTCTTTGAAAATAAATTTATAAATATACTTAATTTTAAATATATTATCATTATTATTCTAATACTTACCGTGGTTCTTTTGAACTTTCCATTTTCTAAATCTATAATTAATGGAATTCTATTCTTTGTTATTTTGGCAGTAATCTTCATTGTGGACTACTATATATTTGTTAAATATTCTCTCTGGGTAAAATTAATCCCTCTCATACTTGCAACAATTCTATCTTATATTGGGGGGACTACGGATAGGCTAATTAGAGAACAAAAGGAAAGGAAGGCACTAAAATCTATATTCCACAAATATGTACCAGGTATCATAATGGAAGAACTCCTCAAAAACCCTAAAAGTATCGAACTTGGAGGTGAGGAGAAAAATATGACAGTTCTTTTCAGTGACATCGAGGGATTTACAACATTTTCCGAAGGTAAAGATCCAAAGCATATTGTCGGGTTAATTAACAGATACTTCAGTGAATTGACAAAAATAATATTTGAATATCAGGGGACAGTAGACAAATATGAAGGTGATGCGATAATGGCGATATTTGGTGCACCATATTATTATGAGGATCATGCACTCAAAGCAGTAGTATCAACACTTAAAATGAAAGAGAGGGTACATCAGCTATGGAACGAAGATTTCCCCAGATTAAAAACAAGATTTGGTGTAAATACAGGCCAGATGATAGTTGGGAATATGGGTTCTGAAGAAAGGATTGATTATACAGTAATTGGAGATAGTGTAAATTTAGCTTCAAGACTTGAAGGTGCCAACAAGCAATACGGAACAGAAATACTTATTGGGGAAGAAACAGCAAATTCTGTAAAAGAGAAAATCCCTTTACGAGAAATCGACAGGGTTAGGGTATTGGGGACGAGAAAAGCCATTAGGATATTTGAACCTTTAGACTTAGAATGGGATGATGAACTTAGAGAGATTGTTTCACTATTTCATAGGGCTATTGAATATTATAGGAACAGAGATTGGGAAAGAGCAGCGAACTTTTTCAAGGAAATTCTAAAATTGAAAGAAGACAATCCTTCGAAAATATTCCTTAAGAGATTAGAACTATACAAAGTAAGTCCTCCTCCAGAGGATTGGGATGGGACATACAACCTTACCGAAAAATAACCCTTTTTATTTTACTTCGAATATTGCATTTTGTCAGAATCACTTTGTTTCATTTGGGGATAATTTCTGCACCTACATCACCATCATAAAATGTAATATCTATTTTGTCCTTCTCCTTAAGTCTCTTACTTGACTTAATTATCTGGCTTTCTTTTTTTACTATTGTATATCCTCTTCTTAATGTATTATTAGGAGAAAGATCGTTCAATTGAAATGCAAGAGATGAAATCACTCTACCCTTTTTATTTAATAAATCAACTACAAATCTTTTAATATATCTTTCCTTTTCTATAAGATTTTCTTTTAGATATCGTATAGGTGGTTCTGGCAATTTTGTCCTTTCTAACACTGTCTTAAAATGTCTTATCCTCTTCATTAATTCTTTTGTGCCTTTCTCTTCCAGGTAGTCCAATGTAGCCCTTTTCTTTTCAATTGGCAATAAAGGATTTCTCAAAATATAGGACCTCTCAATAAAACTAACCCTACTATTAGCCTCTTTTATCTTGTTTCCAACTGTGTTTACAATAATCATCTCAATAGACTCAATTTTCTTGAACATTTCACTTCTCAAATTTACAATAATTTCTGCAGCAGCAGTAGGGGTAGCTGCTCTTACATCTGACACAAAATCACTTATGGTAAAATCAATCTCATGCCCTACAGCAGATATAATTGGTATTTTTGAATTGTATATTGCTCGGGCAACAATCTCCTCATTAAAGGACCATATATCCTCAAGAGAACCTCCACCTCTTCCAACGATAATAACATCAACATTATCAAATTCATTGAATTCACGGATTGCTTCAACAATATCCTGTGCAGCATCTTTGCCCTGCACAAGGGTAGGCCTTATTAAAATTTCGACACCTGGAGCTCTTTTTTTA
>Ga0190348_1000027_pt1 | contig 41056 bp, 33 predicted proteins | sample 48721367_MG_FD_161658 | JGI IMG/M metagenome (GOLD analysis project Ga0190348, IMG submission 161658) | Hydrothermal vent microbial mat bacterial communities from Southern Trench, Guaymas Basin, Mexico - 4872-13-6-7_MG | ecosystem: Environmental > Aquatic > Marine > Hydrothermal vents >... | reverse complement strand
AATTCAACATCATAGTTCGAAACAGACGACCAAAGGTTGTTTCATCCGGAATGGTCAACCAACCGGCAACCCGACAGGGTATACTGTCAGACCAAATCGTTACAATCGCACGAATTGAACGTGCTCCACCGATGATTGCCACCAGTGGGAGAAAAATGGCATCCACAACATCGTAAAGAGCTGTCCCTCCGCGTTGATGATCAACAGTCTCCTTGATAATGCCTGCAAGATTCAGGTTATGAAAAAATTTAACCACTGGAATCAGACCGGCTTGAGCTGTAAGTCCTTCGCCTCCCTTGTTAATTTTAATTTTCTTTGGCGATATACGGGCAGATCGTTTATTATGTTCTCTCTTCATGAAAATGGTGACTCCTCAGTTTGCTGAATTGGTCTTTAACATACTGAGGATGTTACCATTTTCATGTTATCCTGTCATTAAATTGCAGGATTTAGGTAATAAAGTGTTATGCTTTTTTAGTTAATCCCAAAAGCCGTCAATCCAGTACATAACTACAACACCATTCCACTCTTTTGATAAATCTTTCAATACAGCACCAACCATCTTTTCTCCATATCCCTTTATAATTGAGCTATTAGCTATTAGCAGTTAGCTATTAGTTTAATGATTACAGGATTTTTTGTTATTTCAAACTTTTATCCTGCTGAATGCGGTTTCGCTGCTCCCCTTGGGGATTCAACAGAGTGAACCCGTTGAGCATTATTTCTAATTAACATAATACCTTGATTTTTCAAAGCTAAACGCTAATAGCTAACAGCTAAAAGCGTAAATTAATTGCAAAATAACTGCTTGAATATCTCCCGCTCCTCAAAAAAACTATATCACTAAAATCAGCTGAAACATTGACAGCAGTCTTTTTCGTATGCACGATAAATATAGCAATCCTTTGTTCACGATATGTGGAATGACATTATAAATTGGTGAATCCTTTTTCCATCAATGGTTAAGGAGAAAGACATCCGGTTTGCATCGAACCCATCTTCTTTACATCCATGATAAGGAGGGCTTCAAAATGACAGAAAAAAGTCTGACTGAGCTGGGATTTGAGACGTTGTGCAATCGTGATTTTTTCCCTTCCCCTGCCGCATGGGAAGATCAGGTGCTCTATTTTCTGATGCTGGATAGGTTCTCGGACGGAAATGAAAAGGGATATACAGACAATGAGGGCAACCTTGTTCCCGGTGGTGACACCCCTCTATACAGTAGTGACGATAGTGGCAATGCCACCAAAACATCAGAGAACAGGGAAGTTTGGTTTAATGCAGGTGGTAAATTTGCCGGTGGTACTCTGAAAGGGCTTGAAAGCAAGATCGGCTATTTGAAACGTCTTGGTGTGACCGCCATCTGGGTAAGTCCCATTTTTAAACAGGTGGCATTTGAGGAAACCTACCATGGCTATGGCATTCAGAATTTTCTTGATGTAGATCCTCATTTCGGAACCCGCGAAGATCTGAAAAGAATGGTAAAAACCGCCCATGATCATGGCATATATGTAATTTTGGATATTATCCTGAACCATACCGGTGATGTGTTTGAATATGATGCCGACCGTTATGATTGCAAAGAAGTGGCAGGTACTCAGATCTGCGATCCACGTTGGGATGGAAGACTTTATAATGTCAAAGGATTTAAAGATAGAGAAGGAAGCCCGGTCATTCCGTTCGGGTCTGTAGACCTGCAGATAAATCCCTCTTCCTGGCCGGATGGTGCAGTTTGGCCCTGTGAATTCCAGGAATCGAATACTTTCACACGAAAAGGACGCATAAATAACTGGGAATTTTATCCAGAGTATCTGGAAGGAGATTTTTGCAGTCTGAAAAATATGAATCTTGGTTATGGGGGCATTGACGATTTTCAACCGTCTCATGCGTTTTTCTCCCTCTGTGAGGTCTATAAATTTTGGATAACCTTTGCCGATATTGATGGATTCCGCGTTGACACAGTCAAGCATATGGATCTCGGCGCCACCCGTATTTTTACTTCCGTTATCCATGAGTTCGCTCAGAGCATCGGCAAGGAAAATTTTTACTTGATAGGCGAGATCACCGGGGGAAGGAAAGCGGCGTTTGAGACACTGGAAGAGACGGGCCTCAATGCCGCTCTGGGCATAAACGATATCCCGGATAAGCTGGAATATCTGGTCAAGGGATATCGCAATCCTTGTGAATATTTCGACCTGTTTAGAAATTCACTCCTTGTACAAAAGGAGTCACATGTCTGGTTCAAGAACAGGATTGTGACCACTTTTGATGATCATGATCAGATACGCAAAGGCAATCACAAGGCCCGCTTTTGCCATGATGAAGTTCCAGGACAAGAAAATTACAGGGTGTTGTTGAACGTTCTGGCCCTCAATGTGCTTACAATAGGCATCCCGTGTATCTATTACGGTACTGAACAGTTTTTCAACGGCCACGGCGATAACGACCGCTTTCTGAGGGAAGCCATGTTCGGAGGCGATTTTGGTGCATTTGAAAGCAAGGGACGACACTTCTTCAATGAAGAAGGAGAAGTATATAAAGAATTGGCAAAGATTCTTCAGATCAGAAAAGACAAGATCGCCTTACGTCGGGGACGCCAGTATTTACGTCCAGTCTCTGAGGACGGAATAAATTTCGGTATACCTCACATGATTGGAAATGTGATGCGCTCGATAGTTTCCTGGTCTCGAATTTTCAATAACAAAGAGATACTCCTGGCCATCAATACAGACTATTTTAATCTTAAAACAGCCTGGGTAACGATAGACAACTCCCTGCACAAAGCCGGTGATAAGCTGAAATGTATTTACTCTACCGATAAGGACCAGGTAAGTACAGAGGTAGTTGTGGAGGAGAAAAACGGGAAGTCGATTTTGCTTACGGTTCCTGCTGCTGGATTCGTCGCCCTGGAATAGTGAGTAGAACAATTAAAGAATAAAAAACCCATGCCCGATTGTCGCTGAAGATGACCCTTCTGACACTTGCCGGGCAAAACATTCTGTAAGGAGAACTGCCAATGGAAAACGATTATCCACAAAATTTTTTAAGATTAAAAGACAGGTATCCGGACTTAATCAGTGCGTATGAGTCAGCTGGAATGCAGGCCCGAAAGGCAGGACCCCTGGACGAAAAAACTAGCCATCTGGTTCAGTTAGCGGCTTGTGTGGCTCTCCGGTCTGAAGGAGGGGTACACTCACATGTTCGCAGATCACTGCAGGCCGGGTCAACACCAGAGGATATCTGCCATAGCCTTGTTCTTCTTATCAGTACTGCGGGATTTCCCGCGGTTGCTGCGGCCTTTTCCTGGGCCCAAGACATTTTTGATATGGAAAATAGAATTCATCCGACTTTTAGGGTTTGATTGGTTAAAAAACAGACTTCAAGTATATTTGAGTTTTCAATATGCCGGTGCGTTACAGTCAGACAGGTCCCTATAAATTGCAATAACTGCCTATTATTAATGGAAAATTTCTCATCTTGCACTCCGTTTTTTTGAACGCAATTCTGTTTCAGTCTTTTCGCCGTGTAATCAGGTTTAGGGAAAAAAGCAGGGCGTCCTCTTTGTTGTCCGGATAGTAGCCTTTTCTAATCCCTGTTTGAACAAAGCCGAATCCAGTATACAGGGCAAGGGCCGCAGTATTTGATCTCCTAACCTCTAAATAGGCCTTTTTTATTCCCATATTCATGCAATTTTGCAACACAAGCCCGAGAAGACGTTTGCCAATACCTTTGCGTCTGTGGGCAGGATGGACAGCCAGCTTGAGAATTTCAATTTCGTCTATTATATGTTGAAAAGACATATAGGCAGCCAGCTTTCCAGCCTTTTTCAGCCCAAATATATAATATTCTTTTTGCTTAATACACAGCCAGAACTGCTGTTCCGTCCATGCGTGGGGAAAACAGATTTTTTCAAGGGCAACCAGATCGTCAAGGTCACAAATTTCCAATTTGCCGAATTTATAGAAGACATCGTTCATTGTTCATTGAATATTTTGGACTTCACTGATGCCCGGATTCAAATGACCAAACAAGGCTCAAGTGTGTAATTTGGACTTATGGGCCAAAAAGCGTTTATAATAGGCCAAAATCAGGCAAGTCATTGGCAGAGCGATCAATAAACCGAGAAACCCTAATAATTTACCCCATATGGATAAGGATAATAGAATTATGACTGGGCTTAAGCCTGTGACCTGGCCCATAATCCTGGGGACCAATATAGTATCCTGGATTATTTGGACTACCACAAAGACGGAACCGGTCAAGCCGAGCACTAACCAAAAACTGTTTCCTGTGTCTACCGCGTGGACAAGGGCCAGCAGAAAGGCAGGAATAAGACCGATTATCTGCAGGTAGGGAACCATATTCAGAATCCCGAGCGTCAGGCCCAATAAGATACCCATTGGCAGGTCGATGAGCCAAAAGCCAATAGAGAACAATATCCCAACAATGGAGGCCACTTCGGCCTGACCTCTGAAATATCTGCTCATGGCCAATTGAAAATCTTTAGCTACCGCCATGACAGGCCCCTGGTAATCAGGCGGCAGCATGTCTTTCCCAAGCTGTTTGACCTTCTCATAATCCAGAAGCAAAAAGATCAGATAAAGACCGATTATAGCCAATCCGACCAGGCCCATAATAAAACTTGCAGTGCCTGTTAAAAGTTCCCATGCCCCAGGTAAGGCCTTGCGTATAATGGATTCGGAAATTTCCCAGAAATTATCGGTCTTGAAAAAATTCCGAACCTGGTCTGATGCCAAAAAGTCCTTGATCGCCTCCCAGATATGAGGCGGGAGGCGATCAGCAGCCTGTTCAGCCAGGTCAGAATCGTTGACGAAGTCAGTTACAATCCGGCCCATGTTCGTTAGGTCGGCCACAATAATAGGTACAAGCAACCAGGACAAAAGCGCTACTAAAGCCAGTATGGCAAACAGACTGATGAATACGGAGAAAAGGTGGTTACGGACCTTCTTTTGGACCAGCAGAACGAGTGGATTGATCAAGTAAGCTAAAAGAAGGGCGATAGCGAAGGGGATCAGGACGGCACTCAGATAACTCAAGAGCCAAACCAGTCCCCATAATAAACCGGCTGTTATGCTGATTCGCACAATTCGGTCAAGTGTATAAGGTTTATTATCGAGAATCACGTTGTTTTGTCAGACATTCAGTTCTATTCTGCAAACCACTTGTTTAAAATGTCAGCAATTTTAAGAGCTTGTTTCTTACCTGTGATATTAAATTTGCTTTGTTGCCGGAAGTGATTGCCGGATTTTTTGTACCGGCGGATCGTGACTTTTGGATCGCCGAATTGGTCGGTCTTGCGATCTATATCCTGATACATAAACACGATAGTGGTCCAACTACCTCTGGTCAGGATCACCTTGTTGACTTCTTTGACCAGCTGTTTCCCAGATTCATCTTCATAATTAACTGTAATGTCATCTATTTTTTCAGCCATAAATTCCCCTGCAATTTGTTTCAATTTAAATCTTGATGTGTTTCATTGACCGGTTTTACACAATTTCCATTATTCAATTTTCAGCCTTGAACAGCCATATATACATCATTTTCTACCATACACAGCAAAAAGAAACCATAAATCTTGCAATTTATCTCTCCTGTTGATCGGGTTTTCCCAGCGGAATCAAATCTTAATTGTTCAGTTCCGGCACGTATAATCCGATAAAAGATACAGGCATCATTACTCTGTATGAACACTGATATTTAGAATGATTTGGGTTGATAGGACCGTTGTACAATAATTTCACAGACTCTTCCATCACTACCGCCGGCGAGCTTCCCGCTCTCAGCAAATACGGTGTGCTGGTAGCAGAAGATGAAGCGCAGGAGAGAAAACTGCTGCTTGCTCACCTTTCCGAATGGGGGCTAAATGCTACTGGTGTGGCAAATGGCAGAGAAGCCCTCTCCATCTTGAGAGAAGACGATAAGATCCGTCTTCTTATCACTGATTTATGTATGCCTGAATTCGGCGGCCAGGAACTTTTGGAAGAAGTAAAAAAAATGGCAAGGCCCAAGGTGTATTCTATTGTTCTAAGCGGGGTCAAAGACAGACAGACAATGATCAATGCACTTCAAGCCGGTGCTACTGATTATATGGTAAAGCCCTGCCACCCTGAACAGATATTTGCCAGACTGGCGGTAATTAACCAGGTAATGGTACTTGAAGAAGGACATCAGGCCCTGATCAAGGATCTGTTCAATGTAATGGGAGAGATGCTGGGCAGCCGTGATCCCTACAGTTTAGAACATAGTTTGAGGGTCGCCGCCATATCCCGAAGAATAGGTCTTTTAAAAGGGCTGTCATCAGACGAGATGGAAGTCTTGGGGATAGGTTGTCTTATCCACGACATCGGGAAGATTGCGATACCTGACAACATACTCTTAAAACCCGGCCGTTTTAATAATATCGATAGAAAAATCATGAGCATGCATCCGACCATCGGGGCAAGGTATCTTGATTCGCGCTATCATGATGACAGAGTCACGGAAATAGTACTTAAACACCATGAACGGCTGGATGGAAGCGGTTATCCAAAGGGCCTGAAAGGGAATGATATAAGTACTATGGTAAGAATAGTATCAGTGGCAGATACATATGAGGCCTTGATAGCGAAACGGCCTTACAAATCTCCCTTGCCGGGTAGTCAGGCCATGAAAATATTAAAAAAAGAGGCGAAAGAAGGACGACTTGACGCAAATGTCACGGAAGCCCTGGAAGAGGCCGTATATGACTGGAACCCTCTTACTATACAGAGGCGTCAATGCAGTGAAATCACTTCCCTTGAACTCTTCAGGCAAATTACATATTTCAGGGAACCTATGTGCAGTTTTTATAACTACCGTTGTCTGTTGACCTTAGATAAAATCACCGCTCTTAGTATAAATAAATTTCCTTATTCTATAATAATTATCAGCTTTGACAACTTGAAGCAAATAAGCCGAAAATGGGGATATCTCAGAGCAGACCAGATGCTGGATGAAATTGGTGAAGAGATACAGCACTTCATAAACGACTTTCCCAAGGCAAATACAGGTTTGAATTGCGAGGCCATGCTTTATCGAAAGGGGTTGGATTACTTGATATTTGCAAACTGCCCGCTTGATTTTATGCAGCAGTTGTTTGAGGCGATTAAAGAACAGCTGTACATTTACAAAAATGAGTGGGGACTTAAGATAAATTTTTTGCTTGAATCTTTCCCGCCCACATATTCCTTAGAAGATGCTTTAAATCATCTTCTGAAGGCAGACGATAAAGATCTCTAAAACATATGCCGAACAGTAAAGAAGGCTCGACCCGGAAGAATAAATATTCAAAATTAGAAAGCGCCTGCCGGAGAAATTCCATACTACCGCTTGACGATCTGTTTTTACCGTATTAGCTAAAGCTTCGCTCAATGTCTATTAACTTGATAGGCTAATTCCCATTTTAAATACGGATTACACTGACGTCCAAGGATCAGGCGATATAATCAGTGAAATTCGTGTCAGAGATTTTTTAAGCTCGCCCGAGGGGGTGAAGTCTATATGGGATGAACGAATCATAAAGACCGAAAACTGGAGATAGATTTAATATGGCAATCGTATTACCTTTTCGCGGAATAAGATACAATACTGATCGGGCCGGAGATATGGCCCAACTGGTAGCCCCCCCCTATGATGTGGTTGACGATGAGAAACGTGATGGTCTTGTATCTAGAAATCCTTATAATATCTTTTCCCTTGAATTATCCAAACCCGAATACAGCAAAGAAGATAAAATAGACAGATACACCTGCGCAAAGAAGAGATTTGAAAGCTGGTTATCCAAAAAGATTTTAGAGCAAAAAGATATGCATGCTGTATATCCATATGATATCAGTTTTTCGACTCCGTATGGTAATTTGTGCAGAAAGGGATTTGTGGCGTTACTGCGCGTTGAGGACTGGGAAAGTCGAATCGTGCGACCTCATGAACGCACCTTCGATAGGGTTACGGAAGATCGTTTTCGTCTATTACAGGCTACGGAGGCCCAGTTCAGTCAAGTTTTCATGCTATATCGCCACAACCCCGATGTTGCCAACATCTTAGCCGAGTCTGACAGAAAAGAACTTTATACGGTAAAAGACGAGGATGGAAATACCCATAAATTGTGGGAGATAGTTGATGCGGGCAGGCTGAAGTCTCTTCATGAATGTCTGCTGGAAACTGTTTTATATATAGCTGACGGACACCACCGTTACGCTACTGCCATTAAATATCGGAACGGGATGCAAGATGTTTATGGGAAAGATCCTTTAAAGCTTTATAACTACCTGATGGTTTATTTTGTAGATGCAGAAGATGCCGGACTTGTAGTCCTCCCTGTTCACAGGGTTCTCACTCTTAAGGAGGCAACAGATCCGGAACGAATAACGGCCACGGCTTCTCATATGTTCGATATCGAAACAATCCCTTACCCGGAACATACGGAACCGGGACAGGTATACACCAGTTTGATCCAACGCCTCGATGGAGAACCGCAGAGGCGGGGTATTGGAGTAATTTTTGGAAAAAGAAAAACGGCACAGGTCTGGTGGCAGAAGGCAGCAGATCGAAACAGGCTGTTGTCTCACTTGCACCCTGCATTGTCGGAACTCGATGTAATGCTGCTGGAAGAGTCTGTTTTTAAAGGGGTGTTTAAAATTAATCCTCAGGCCCTGGAGGCTGGAGAGACCATAAAATTTACAATAGATGCACCAAGTGATATTAACACCTTGGGTGAAAACGATTTACTTTTTCTCCTGAGGCCTACATCAGTTAATCAGGTCCTGGACGTGGCTGATACAGGGCTTATCATGCCTCAAAAATCAACCTACTTTACCCCAAAGATCTTGACCGGTCTGATAATCAACTCGGTGGACAAAAATAAATCAGTGTAGATCTTAACCAAGAAAAAACTTCAGACGCTCCCGACGGCTTGAGTGTCTCAATCTATTAAGGGCCTTCTTTTCTATCTGACGAATGCGCTCGCGTGATACGTTGAAGCGTTTTCCTATCTCTTCCAGTGTATATTCGCTGTCTTCACCTATCCCGAAACGGAGACGAATTATTTTTTCCTCCCTTGGACTGAGAGTGGCAAGGATGCCTTTAATACGTTCCGTAAGCTCTCTCTCCCTCACTGTTTCATAAGGAGAGATAATATCCATGTTTTCAATAAAGTCCCCCAAGGTACTATCTTCATTTCCAACAGGGGTCTCCAGAGAGACCGGTTCCTTTGAGGCCTCCAGAATAGACAATATTTTTTCCAGAGGGAGTCCGGTTCGCTGAGAGATTTCTGCAGGTATAGGTTCCCGGCCCAATTCTTTAAGGAGGGCATAAAAGGCCTTGAAAAATTGACTGCGGAGTTCTAAAAAATGAACTGGAAGACGTATTGTACGGGTCTTGTCCAGTATAGCTCTGGTAATAGCTTGGCGTATCCACCAGCTGGCATATGTAGAAAATTTGTTACCCTTTGTGTAATCAAAACGGAATACTGCCCGCATTAGGCCGAGATTGCCCTCCTGAATCAGATCAGAGAGTGATAGGCCCTGATGCATATATCGTTTGGCGATACTGACCACCAAGCGGAGATTGGCGTTGATCATTTCATCTTTAGCAACTTCTATACTTGCCCGATGCCTTTTGACGATAATTTCGAGGGGTTCAAGGCCGTCATCTTCGGCGTATATTTCCAGAATGCTGGCAACGGCACTCACTAAATAATTCAGTTGCTGCTTTTTGGGCTTAAGTGTGGGGTCGCGACGCCTCCATGTGCGAATTTGCTCTCTCAAGGCCTCCATTGCAGGCAGGTCCGAAGGGTGTTCCATTATAGCCTTAATAATTCCGTTAAAACCATCCCTGATGGTGCGACTGAGATCTTGCTCCTTCTCTGGTGTAAGAAGCTCGTATTTTCCCATTTCCCGCAGATATGTGGTAGTAATTTCTTCTGAGTCAGTATGACCTCCAGCATCAAGAACTACTTCGGGAGTCTCAGTATCGTCATCATCTGATTCTTTTTCGAGTAAACATTTTTTCCCTGCGAGTTCTTTAAGCACCTTCTTTCTGGAAATAGCCGCGAATTTGGGGCCATCAATGACTTCAATATTATTAAGGCACAGTAAATCGAATATCTCTTCAAGCTTTTCGAGGTCCTTTTCCTCGTCAGGTATCAGTTCATTCAGTACCTGATAGGTAATAGTACCCTCTTGGCCTGCTTCAATCAGACGATCAACATAACCATTGGTTGACAGGTCCTTTTTTTTAAGAGCTACTTTTCCGCCCATGGTTTAATCCAGATAAAAACCCTGTTAATTATTTTTATTATATATGAATCTACTCAAAGACACAGCCGATACGGACTTTGACAAAAAACCTTTTTATTGACATATCATGATCACAAGGCAAGCACAAAATATAAACTGTTTTCTGATGAGTTGCAAACATTAAAAAGAATTTAGGTCCGAAGGCCTCGAATGTAAAGTGTTTAAAGTAAAAATTTTGCCATACATACGGTGGAAGACCTTATCCCAAAATAGCTAATAGAGGATACCTATATAAGTGAAAGTACTATTTCGGTGTTCGAACGGGGCAGTTTGCATCAACGCTTTTTTCTGGTATTTATTAATCTCAGAATGATCTGATCTGTAAAGCCTTATGAGCTCGATTTCGCATGGCTTTTTGTTATACAAGTTAGTAGACTGATGAAAATATTATGTGGGAGTAATGAATATGGAGCGAATCCCATTCACAAAAGAGGGTTTTGAAAGACTAAAGAAAGAACTTGAGACCTTGGAAAAGGTAGAAAGATTTAAGGCAATCGAGGCTATTGAAGTGGCCAGAGCACATGGCGATTTATCTGAAAATGCTGAGTATCATGCTGCAAAGGAACGACAGGGTCAGCTTGAAGCCCGGATACAGTATCTTCACAGCAAACTTTCCATAGCAGAGGTGATTGAAAGTGAAAAGCAGGACTGTGACAGGGTTGTGTTCGGAGTCAAGGTTAGACTGGAAAATATAGATAGCGGAGACAGGGTTGTTTATAAGCTGGTAGGTCCGGATGAATCCGACGTACAAAAAGGAAATATTTCAGTCAAGTCCCCTCTTGGACAAGCGCTTATAGGCAGATATGAAGGGGATGAAGTTAAGGTCCGCACACCGGCAGGTCTCAGGAATTATGAAATATTGGGAATTTTCATCTGATGTACTGCCCTAAATATTTTCAATTGGCCATCCCATGGGCACGCATAGAACAGGGCAGGGCAGAAGGCGAACCACTTTATCCACAGTGCCACCAAAAAAGATTTCGTCGATTTGCCCCTTTCCTCTACTCCCATAACCGCCCATTAAAATCAGGTCGGTCTGAAGCTCTCTTGCCTTGATGGCAATTTCTTGAAACGGGGAGCCATAGGATACGATGGTATCTTTTACCAGACCATCGCGGCCCAAGTCATCTAAAAAATGGCGAAAGGTCTGTTTTGCTTGATTTGTAAACCGTTTTTTTACATCTTCAATCGGTTCCTTGGTATAATCAGCAACTAGAGAGGCCTTAGTTGAATTTACGACATGAATGAGTAATAATTCCGCCTTCCATGAAGAAGCTATCTTCTTTCCATAACTGAATGCGTTTGCAGCACAATCTGAAAAATCTACAGGCACTAATATCAAAGATATTTCCATTTTGAATAAACCCCCAGGTTTTTACTTACATTTACATTAGCCTTTGACAGATAAATTTCACTGAACAGACAAATTGGTCAATATATGGTCTTGAATCCATTTATCGTCCCACCATTCGATAGGATTAACAAATACCCCATGTACCATCATCCCGAAGTGTAAATGATCCCCGCCGGCTAGGCCGGTCATGCCGGTTGTGCCTATGGTATCTCCACGTTCAACCTTATCACCTCGTGATATCTGGATTTCGCTGAGATGGGAGTACATACTGAAAAGGCCGAGACCGTGATCTAGGATTATGGTGTTTCCATAAATTCCAAGGTAGTCCGCAAATACAGCAATGCCGGTATTTCCTGCAGGGACGGAAGCGTGAGAAATTGAGGCATGGTCTGATCCCATATGATACGACCGGCCAATTTCCTTTCCCTTGTATAGGTAATGACGCTCTTCTCCAAAACCTGCCTTGAAGGCCGAATTGGGAAGGCAGACAAAGCTCCCGTGCCAAAGGATTTCAGCGGTGCTTTCCTTGCAATAATTTTTAATTTCCTGATTGTTACGATGCCTTAATTCGGTGTTGACTTTGAGAAACACTTCCAGTGGAGTGCCTTTGAATTCAGGGTATCTGGCCATGAAGTCAGGCATTTTTTGCTCGAGGAAGCGGTCACTTATATTTATCGTATCTATTTTTGGAGACTTACGCAGGATCCTATGAGGAAAGCCGACCTTGGCAATATTTCCAGCTCGATCAACTGCCTCGATCAGCATCTTATTTGGCTTGCTGACATTGAAAGGGATTGCCACCATGGCCACGTACATATCCTCTGCCCCGCCAGGTTTGGGGTAGGCCGGGAAAAATTTTTTGCCTATCAAGACCCCAGTTTTGCTGGGCTCCTCACTTATTCTGTAAGATACAAGACCGGAGCCTCCAGTTCTTATATTATGTACAGTACTTTTTACAGCAATCCGCGGCGCCGTCATGTCTATCGGGATTTCAGCCTCCCAAATCCGCACATTCCCTTTTAGAGTATTCCGCCAAGATGAATCCCTTGCGGTAACCCGGAGAAGTGCCTGGCCTTCAGTCATGCCTAATCTGAACGGTTTGATGACCCAAGAAACTGTCTCCTCCTTTATCCCAGATCCTTTCCACCATTCCTTTACCTTATAAATTTCTGGATCAAGTTCAAAGACCCTGTCACCTTGAATCAGTGAGGCAGAAATCGAACTTATTCCACTTCTGGTGTCTCTAACTTTAACCGTCAGCTCATACTCCCTTCCGATTGTCTCTGGAAATGAGACGATCTGGAGTTCCGGCGGGGTTCCTTCTAAAAGGAAATATCCAAGAAAGCTTCCAGCGACTATAAGGACTGCCAGGAGTATCAATGCAGTGTAACCTAAAAATTTGCCCATTTATTTCTCCCCTGGGAATTACTAAAGGTCCTTCACATACTTTGTTTTCATCTTGCCGTTAAACTCGTTCATGGCCGCTTCAGCACCTTTTTCAATAAAACATACCAGACTGTCTATGCATATATCAATGACATTGTCTAATACTTTAGACTCTTCCAAAAGAAAAGGTGATAAAACGTATTTGTCTATCGGCACAGAACTGAGAGGTCTTTCAATACCTATCTTTAAGCGGAGGAATTCCTTGCTGCCAATAGAATCTATAATGGATTTAATTCCTTTGTGTCCTCCAGTCCCACCTCCGCGTACGAATTTAAGACCTCCCAGGGGCAAATCCAGGTCGTCATGTATCACCAGTAGCTTTTCCAAAGAGATTTTATAGAAGTTAAGAACCTGGGATACCGCGTCGCCGCTCCTGTTCATGTAGGTAAAGGGCTTAAGCAATATAGCAGAAGTGCCCCTTATGAACCCTGATACACTCTCGTATTGGGGAAACTTTCTATGCGGGACAAAATCAAGGCCATATCGAAGAGCCATACGATCCAAAACTGTAAAGCCCACATTATGGCGGGTGTACTTATACTGAGGGCCTGGGTTCCCGAGGCCTACCAAGAGCGCCCTGGACAAAATAAACCTTAACCTTCCATGCCTGCAGACAATCTCAGGCTGGGCATAATAAATTATTGAAAAATCCCTTTTCCTTTAAGTATTGCATAATTCGGGATATAGAGCACTGAAATAAAATTGGATATCCAAGCACTTTTCTGGCAGTTTATTCTGCTTCCCCCTCTTCCTCGATCTTGAACTCGGTCTCTTCTTCCCCTTCCTTTTCTTCTTCAGCTCTTGAAGCCACAACGGTCATCAAGGTGGTATCCGGATCATCCAGTAAACGGATTCCCTCAGGGGCTACGACATCTGAGACATGGATGGTGTCTCCCAGCCCAAGATCAGAAACATTGATTTGAATGTCCCGAGGAATGGCCATGGGCAGACAAGATATTTTGAGTGTCCGCTGTATAATCTCCAGTACACCCATTTCTGTTTCAACCCCTTTGGACTTACCTACCGCGCTGATTGGGACCTCAATTTGTACCTCTTCGTCCATCAACACTTCATAAAAGTCTATATGGCGTATTTTGTCGTCCACCGGGTGCAATTGCAGATCCTTGATGAGAGCGGTATAACTACTGCTGTCTCCGTTGTTTTTCAGATTTAAAGTGAAAAGTAACGGTTCTCCACCTGCTGAATTCAGAAGCTTACTGAACTCATGACTGTTTACAGAAAAAGACATGGCCTCGGCTTTCGGCCCGTATAACACCCCGGGGGTCTGCCCCGCATGGCGTAGTTTGCGAGCTACTCCCTTACCTGCCTTCGTGCGCGTCTGGATATCTATTGCCACATTTTTCATTAAAAAAACTCCTTTTTAAATAAATAATGAACTTACTGAATCTTCGTCATGTATGCGTCTTATAGCCTCTCCCAAAAGGGCGGATACAGACAATACTTTAATTTTATCAACCTTTTGTGCCTCTTTACTCAGAGGAATTGTATTTGTAACCACCAGTGACTTAAGCACCGATTCCTTGATACGACTTATAGCAGGACCTGATAGTACCGGATGTGTGACACAAGCATGGATTTCATCGGCACCATGTTCCTTAAGTGCTTGAGCCGCCTTGCACAGTGTTCCTGCAGTATCTATCATATCATCTAATATCACGGCGATTTTACCCTTTACGTCTCCAACAATATACATGACTTCTGACTCATTAGGCTGACTTCTGCGCTTATCTATAATAGCCAGACCTGCGCCGAATCTCTTGGCAAGGGCCCTGGTCCGCTCCACGCCGCCTGCGTCGGGAGACACCATCACCGTCTTTCCTCTAAATCTTTCCTTGAGATAGCCAAGCACCACCGGAGCAGCAAAGAGATGATCCACCGGAATGCTGAAAAAACCCTGAATCTGCGTAGCATGCAGATCCATGGCAAGGACCCTTCTGGCACCTGCTGTGGTAATAATGTCTGCCACGAGCTTGGCGGAAATAGGGACCCTCGGGGCCACCTTCCGATCCTGCCTAGCATATCCATAATACGGCAATACTGCTGTAATTCTCCTGGCGGAAGCCCTTCTCAAGGCGTCCACCATTATGAGAAGTTCCATCATGTTATCATTTACAGGGGGACATGTGGGCTGGATAACATAAACATCCGCCCCTCTAACATTCTCCCCTATCTCTACGTATACTTCACCATCGCTAAAGGTTTGCACGGAGGCCCTGCCAAGAGGCATGTCCAGGTAATCACATATTTCCTGAGCCAAGACGGGATTGGCATTTCCAGTAAAGATTATCATATTATTTATTTTTTTTGACATAGCTTGACCATTTAGGGTTGTTGTCCAAAATGAACTAAAACAAGGTTCAAGTGTGGCCTGATTTAATCATTCCATCTATTTATAGATTATAATTCTTAACAATTATTCACATTTAACTGCAAAATGGCTGGGGTGGGAGGATTCGAACCTCCGAATGCGGGCTCCAAAAACCCGTGTCTTGCCACTTGACGACACCCCAACAGCCCTTGTTTAACTATAAACTCTCTACCAATGAGGTCTGAAGACCATTGTTGATCTCAAGACTAGAGGCTGCCCTACGGGCTGCTTCCTGAGACAGAAAGGACCCGAAGACCGTCGATCCGCTCCCTGACAACAAGGCCGCCTTAGCTCCAAGCGCCATAAGCTCTTCCTTGATCCGGTCTATTTCGGGATATCTGGCTGAAATCACCTGCTCTAGATCATTCTGCCACATAGCGGCTTTAATGACCTCTTCGGGGTCAAAAATAGTGCCCTGTTCCTGCCCTGTCAATACGTAATTTTCATAGGCCCATCGAGTACTTATGCTGAAATCCGGATAGACCAGCACATACCATCCGTGAGGTAGATTAACGACCTCGAGTTCGGTGCCTATTCCCCTTCCCAGCGCAGCCGGCGCCTCAAGAAGAAAAAACGGCACATCCGCCCCGAGGCTGCAGCCTAAAGAATGTAGAGATGCTTCATTAAGAGTAAAACCGGTCAACTCATTAAGTCCTTTTAACACAGATGCCGCATCACTACTCCCTCCTCCCAGCCCTCCACCTATGGGAATCCTCTTTTTTAAAATGATTTTAATTCGGAGATTCAGACCGGCCTTTTCCATAAATAGTTTAGCTGCCTGATATGCCAGGTTACCTGAGTCTGAGATCAACTTGCTTTCTTTACATTCTAAAGAAATATCCTTTTTCCCCCCATGATTTACAGAAAGCTCGATCTCGTCCCAGAGGGAAATCTTTTGAAACATTGTAAAAATGAGGTGATATCCATTAGAACAATGTCCATTGATAATCAGAAACAGATTTATTTTGGCGGGCGCTAAAAGGCTCAAAGAACTCATCTGATGTTTGCGTTATTGCTTATATCTTAATAATTTGCAGGGATCAGTATATAGCCTTAACATATCTCATGCGCAGATCGAAAAGTATGTGCTCTAAAAACCCTTTTTCATCTTCAGCAAGATTTCCCATCGTCTTTTCACGGAGCATGGCCAAGGTATCTATAGTATGCTGAGCAAGGGTCAGATCCTTTTTTATCTCACCTGAGACGGACTCCGGGATTTCACCTAGATGTACCAGGGCTGACGTATTAAGAGAGAATATAAACGTAAAAAAGTTCACATTAAGAAGTGGCGCTGAATCAGGCCTTTCCGACTCGGCGGACCTGGAGTCATTCGAATCTTTGTGGTACGTGCCTTTTCCGGCATCATGCCTCGTGTCCGTGACCTTGAAATTGTGATTCATTGCTTTTTGCTCCTTAAATTATGAGATACTTATAAAACTTTTTTAAAAGTTAGAACAGGAAGTGATTTTGGGCAAGCCCATATTATTATTATACTGTAAAAAATATGAAACAAGTGCAATATGAATCTTATCCGTGCTCTGTCGTACAGCGCAGAATAGGCCTTGCGTACTTATTCCAGTCCACCTATATTCCTTATTACTATGTCGGAAAATTCCATAAAAAACTTGTTTCCCCCTTCCGCACTGGAAGGAATTATCTCCTCGGATATTAACAGGGTTATTTCTCCTTCCGCCAGACATGTCTGGCGGATCTCGGATCTTTTAGGCAAGATTCAGGACAGATTGGATCTCGATTTTGATATGCTGTGGGTGGAAGGAGAGATATCAAATCTTCGCGAGCCTTCATCAGGACATTGCTACTTTACTTTGAAGGATAATCGGTCTCAGATCAAGGCCGTGTTGTTTAAGTCGCAGGCAGCCCGCCTACCTTTTTGTCTGGAGAATGGCCGATACATAATCGGTTTTGGAAGGCTTAATATCTATGGCGGCAGGGGTGATCTCCAGTTGGTGCTGGAAATCGTTGAACCAAAGGGAGAGGGTGCCTTGCAACTGGCCTTTGAGCAGCTAATGACACGTTTGGAGAAAGAGGGCCTTTTTTCTTCTGAGCATAAGCTGCCGCTTCCACTGCTTCCACAAAGGGTTTTTGTTATCACATCTCCTACTGGCGCAGCAATCCACGACTTCATTCGGAATGCCAAAAAACGCTACCCCGGAGCGAACATTTTGCTTTGTCCGGCAAGTGTTCAGGGGGAGGGGGCTTCTGTAAAGATAATTGATTCTCTGAAAGTTGTTCGAGATATTGCTGAAAAAGGCGACGTTATACTGCTTACCCGAGGAGGTGGCTCACTTGAGGATCTCTGGGCCTTTAATGATGAGACCCTCGCCAGAGAAATTTTTAATTGTACCGTACCTGTTGTCTCGGCAGTAGGCCATGAGGTCGATTTCACGATTTCAGACTTTGTGGCAGATCATAGGGCCGCTACACCTACTGCAGCGGCACAACTCATTTTCCCTTGCAGGGAAGATCTGATGGACAAGGTCACAGTCCTTACCCGAAGAATTGTCCTTTCAAGTTATAACAGATTAAAAATCAATCGGCAGGCGGTTCAAATACTTCGTCATCGACTTAAAGATCCCAGGAAGAAATTTGTAGAACAGAGACTTCATCAGGACGACCTCAATGCCAGGCTATTAAAGGTCATGCAAGAAAAAATTCGGTACTGGTCGTATGGATACCAAAATCTGCGTGAAAGGCTTATGACACAGGAACCGGGAAGACACCTTGCCCTGGCCAAAGCCGAATCCCGCTCTCTGTCGAGGCGTCTGGTCAGGGCCGGATCGGTCTTTGTTGACAGGAAATGCCAATCCCTTGCCACTTTGTCCGGGAAATTGAATGCGGTGAGTCCTCTTGCAGTTCTTTCCAGGGGCTATAGCCTGGTTTATCGGATATCCGGAGGAGAGCTTGTGAAGAGAGCCGATCAAGTGGCAAGGGATGAACGTCTCCTGATAAGACCAGAAAAGGGTGCTATAGTATGTAAGGTGTTATCCACTGAAAAAGGCCGGGGAAGAGTCCTTTCTGAAACCGATTGATTGCTTGCCATGATACAGATAAAACAAAGTTTTTTCTCCTACACGTTGATATTTTTTATTACGTGTCTTTTTTCGACCTGGATCTGCAGCATGGGAGTGGAGGCCGGGTCGTATCCGGTTTCGGTCAGTATAAAACCTGATAAGATCCCTCTGGGAGGCATAGCACTGGCCACTATAAAGACAAATGACAAGACAAAACTCCTTGATGTGAAATTTCTAGGCGAGAGAATACCATATTACCTTGACCCATCCAGCCGAAATTACTTTGTGCTTCTGGGAGCAGGTCTTGACTGTAAGCCAGGGGTTCACATTTTGACTGTCGCATGGCAAGGCATTGATGCCCCTCCTGGTCTTTACTCCCATAAAGTTCATGTAATGGCACGGACCTTCCCGGAAGAACGTCTTTCCGTACCTGAACGTATGGTGGAATTTTCTCCGAAAATTCTGGAGCGGGTATTAAACGATCAAAAGGTTGTAAAAGAAATATGTAACAATATTTCAGATGAGCGTTACTGGCGGCGGCCTTTTGTCTGGCCTGTTAAATCTAAGATCCTCAGTCAATTTGGATTCAGGCGGATATTCAATAATAAGCCCAGAAGCCCTCACTCAGGTGTGGATTTAAGGGCTCCTGAAGGCACTCCCGTCCTTGCCTCCAATTATGGAAAGGTTGCTATGACCAGAGACTGTTATCTAAGTGGAAAGACGGTCATCCTTGATCATGGTAAAGGCCTTTACACACTTTATGCGCACCTTGACAGTTATAAAGTAACAGAGGGACAGGCAATAAAACAAGGCCAAGTCATTGGTCTTGCAGGGTCCACCGGACGGGCCACAGGTCCACATCTGCACTGGGGGGTCAGTCTCCTGGGCAAGAGACTGGATCCTGCAGAATTGATGGCCTTGCTCGGCAACTAATTCTGTTTTTTTGGAGTATCTCATGACGGACGAGATAAATTTTTCAGATACAGAAAAGGCATTTTCAGAACTCAAATCGATCGTGGCCCGTCTCAGGGCACCCGATGGATGTCCCTGGGACAGGGAGCAGACCCCTTCTTCTATGAAGAAATATATCCTGGAGGAGGCCTATGAGTTGTCTGAGGCCATTGATGAGAAAGATCCGAGGCAGGTAGCGGAGGAATTGGGAGACCTCTTTTTCATGATGCTTTTGCTGGCGGATATCTATGCAGAGGCCGACCTCTCTTTTCTAGATCAGGCCTTTGCCGGCATAGCTGAAAAGATGATCAGGCGCCATCCCCACATATTCGGAGATGTGAAGGTGAACAGCATAAAAGAGGTTGCTGCCAACTGGCAGGCGATCAAGGCCCTGGAGGCCGAAGAAAGGGGAGAAAAACACAGTGTCCTGGGACATCTGCCTAAATCACTGCCTGCGCTTCAAAGGGCCTTTAGAGTTGGTGAAAGGAGTTCCAGGGTAAACTTTGACTGGGTCGAAGCAGAAGATGTATGGGCAAAGATAGCAGAAGAAGAACAGGAGTTAAAAGAGGCCATTAAGACCAAGTCCAAAAAGAATATCGAGCATGAAATAGGAGATCTTTTGTTCACCTTGGCCAATATGGCTCGGCTGCTGGAAATCAACCCGGAAGATGCTCTCCAAAAAACCATAGGCAGGTTTGTATCACGTTTTCATATCATGGAGGACATTATCAGGTCACGAGGAAATGAACTTGCCAGATGTACTATTGAAGAAATGGATGAGGCTTGGTCTGAGGCTAAAAAGCTGTAATTAAGTTCAAAATCAACACGTCCTGAATCAGCACATGACAGGATACAAAGGTTTCGCCCGCAAGAAGAAATTCTGGGTCTGCCTTCTTGCCCTGGGGACTTCTTCCGTATCAGTTCAGCTTATAATGATCCGGGAGGTCATGTCCACCTTTGGCGGCAATGAGTTGGTCATAGGCCTTGTGCTTGGGGTATGGCTTCTGTTTACGGGTCTTGGTAGTGTTCTTGGCGCCCTTCTGGCCCAAAAAGCAGGTCCTGAAAGGGCTCTTTTTACCGGTCATATACTGATTGGGGTCTTGCCCTTTTTCCAGGTATCTGCGGTTCGCGCCCTACCACTTTTCTGGGTGCGGGGTGAAATGCTTGGGCTTACTTCGGCCATTATCTCAAGCATCTTGATCCTTATTCCATTCTGTCTTGTCGCAGGCGGTATGTTGCCTCTGGCAGGGGCACTGCTAAAAGGCAGCAGGGATACTGCAAGCAGGGTGTATATTGCCGACAATCTGGGAGATATTGCCGGTGGGCTCCTGTTCAGCTTCGTCTTCGTTTATATTCTATCCCACTGGGACAGCCTGGTGCTCCTTGGAATATTGAATCTGCTTGCCGGTGCCATGATGACCTCATATGCAGGCCTTCCGCTTCTGGCTTTGGTGGGGTTCGGTATATTGGCAGCCAGACCTCTTGATTTGTCCACGCTCTCTTTGCGTTTCCCCGGTCAAACACTGATCGTACATAAGAACACACCCTTTGCACAGCTTACGATCTCTAAGACAGGCGAACAAATCAACGTCCTGCAGGACGCAATCCCCCTGTATTCAACCGGTGAACTTGACATGGAATCACTGGTCCATCTTCCTCTCTGTCAGCTTGAACAAGGAGCGGATGTCCTTTTGATCGCAGGAGGGGTCTTTGGAACCATTGAGGAGATTGCCAAACACAGACCAGGACGCGTTGATTATGTCGAACTCGATCCTGCTATTCTTGACCTGGATAAGCGGATTGACAAGAGACTTCATTATCCCTTCGTTCAGGTGTACGCTGGTGATGGGCGTCTCTTTGTAAAGCAGGCAGCGACAAAATACCATGCCGTTATTGTAGACCTTCCGGACCCGGAAAACGCCCAGCTCAACCGCTTCTACACCAAGGAGTTTTTTTGTGAGGCAAAATCTGTTCTCAAAGATAACGGGATACTTGCCTTTACCCTTGTGGGCGCTGAAAATTATCTTGAAGAAAGGGGCCTGGCTGTAAATCGTTCAGTTTATACCGCGCTGAAACATACCTTCAAGCATGTTTTAGTCTTTCCCGGAATTACCCATTATTACCTGGCTTCCGATTCAACTTTGAACACCGATATCGCAAGGGTGCTGGCCAGACGTCATATAGTTACAAAACGCCTCGTAGATTATGAACTGCCCGGCATGACGGATCCATTCCGCATGGACATTCTCAATGGTCTTCTTACTGAAAAAAAGGTCCCGCCGAACAGGGACCTTTCTCCCTCTGCATTCGGGCACTTTCTGGATATGTGGATGAAGAAATCCGGGAGCCCGAAGACGCTTCAATACGTTATGTTTGTGTCGATCCTGGCATTTGCGGTCTTTGCATGCCGCAGAGACATGCTCCGCTTCACGATTATGACTTCCGGATATGCCGGCATGGCATTTGAGTTGTCCCTTCTTCTACTGTTTCAGATTATATACGGCTATGTATATCTGAGAATCTGTATCTTCGTGACCCTTTTCATGATAGGATCCGCTCTGGGTGCTCTTGCATCCGGAAAATTAAAAAAAGACACCTTTTGGCAGGTTCTTGCTACTGAATCGGCCTTTATCGCATTGTCCGCACTGGCCTGTCTGGCTACTATTAACGGAGTCGGCGCAAAAGGCCAAATTTCTTTATTTGCCATGCAGTATATTGTGATTCCAGCTCTGATTTTTCTCGTAGCCTTTGCAACCGGATGCCAATTTTCCGCTGTCTCCCGCATGGCCACAGGCACCTGGGCGGAGATTACAGGACGCCTTTATATGGCAGACCTTGCGGGTGCGGCCTGCGGTACGATATTGACAGGACTGTTATTCCTCCCCAAAATAGGAATTATAGGCGTTATGACCTCAGTACTGATAATAAAAGTGCTTAGTCTCGGATTAAATTTATGGCAGAGGAAATGAAAACAGGCCGCAGAGATTTTATGAAAACGGCCTTTTGTGCAACCTGTGGTACTTTGCTGTTTCCTTGGGAGTGCGCAAGGGCCGAAGGGCATTTTTCTTCAACAGACCCCCATGTAAAAGAGGCATATTTCTATAAGCGGCTTGGCAACAAAACGGTACGGTGCAACACATGCCCGCATGAATGTGTGATTTTGCCCGGCAGCCGCGGAAGGTGTCGCACAAAAGTCAACATCGGGGGAAAACTCTTTTCCATCTCCTATGGTAATCCATGCGTGGTACATGTTGATCCGATTGAAAAAAAGCCGCTTTTGCATTTCTATCCGGGAAGCAATGCATTTTCCCTAGCAGTAGCCGGATGCAATTTTTGCTGTCTGAATTGCCAGAACTGGGAGATATCTCAAACCAGCCCTGACAAGACCCGAAATTACAATCTGCCCCCTGATGAGGTCATCCAGAGGGCCTTGCAATACAAATGCAGGGGCATTGCATATACATATTCCGAGGCCACGACCTTTTATGAATATATGGTCGATATTTCGGCAAGGGCAAAAGATGCCGCAATAAAGAACATCTGGGTGAGCGCGGCATATATTAACCAGCCTGCCCTGAACAGGCTGTGCGATGTGATCGATGCAGCCAGTGTCAACCTGAAAAGCTTTTCAGACAAGATATATCAGGATCTGAACGGCGGGCACCTTGAGCCCGTCCTTGAGACCTTCAAGACCCTGCACAGGCGAGGCGTTTGGATGGAGATAATCAACCTGGTGATTCCAACGTATACAGATAACATGGAAATGATAAAAAAGATGTGTGGTTGGATTGTAGAGAATCTCGGACCTGAATATCCTCTTCATTTTTCACGATTTTTTCCCCAGTATAAGCTTGTACATCTGCCACCTACACCTGTAGAGGTCTTGGAACAGGCCAAAGATGTGGCATTGAAGCAGGGGCTGAATCACGTCTATATCGGTAATGTGCCTGGTGGATGTGACAAGACGGTTTGTCCTGGTTGTAAGCGTACAGTGATCCAAAGAAGGGGTTACACCTTGCTGGAAAACCATGTGGAACACGGAAAATGCAAATTCTGTGGAACCGCAATCAGTGGGCGATGGGATTGACGAAAATGATCAGATCCTCAATTATGGTACTTGTAGTGGCATTGTTTTGTGCCTGGACAACCGAGTGTTCGTACGCCGCTTCTGACGAAGCAAGTCATACAGTGCGTCCAGCGGCGGTCGCTGGACGCTTTTATCCCAATGGTACTGAAGATCTTCGTAAGACAGTCAGGACCCTTTTAAGAGATGCCTCTGGTGTTGACGTTAAGGAAACTATCCGGGGACTGGTCTCTCCTCATGCCGGATATATTTATTCAGGTATTGTCGCGGCCGCCGGATACAGGCAGATATCCCCATCTATCAGGACAGTAATATTAATCGGACCTAGCCATCAATTTCCTTTAAAGGGGCCGTCTATAGATTTAGTGTCAGCATATCAAACTCCTCTTGGAGACGTCAGTCTGTCACAACTTGCTTTTAAGCTCTGCAAATTGCCTATTTTCGAGTCTGCCCCTGAAGCTCACAAGACAGAGCATTCTCTTGAGGTTCAGCTCCCTTTTCTGCAGGTTATGCTGAAAGACTTTGAAATTGTGCCTATATTGGTAAACAGCGGAGATCCCAGGGCCCTTGCCTCAGTGCTTGCCCCATATATTGATAATAGTGCCCTGGTAGTGGCTAGTACGGACCTTTCTCATTACTACTCTTATGAAAGGGCGGTTTCCCTGGACCGGATCTGCATCAGCGCCATGACCAATGCAGAGTTTTCTTGTATGCCGCTGTGCGAGGCCTGCGGTAAACAGGCCGTTATGACTTTAATGCATATTGCAGAATTCAAGAACTGGGATGCAAAATTAATCGATTATAAAAATTCTGGTGATACTGCAGGAGGCAAGGACAATGTTGTGGGATACGCCAGTATTGCCTTTGTGGACAGAAAAGAGAGGTCACAAACTATGAAATCATCCCTATCTGATCAGGATAAAAAGGCCCTTCTGAGGCTTGCCCGCTCTGCAATTGAGGCAAGGCTTTTAGACGGCGTAAAGGTGGAAAGACCCGAGCCGTCTCCCATTCTAAATGAAGACAGGGGTTGCTTTGTCACATTACATAAAACGGGGCGACTCAGAGGATGCATAGGAACCATAGAGCCCGTATGTCCTCTTGTTGAATGCGTGGAGAAAAACGCTCAAAATGCAGCTTTCAAAGATCCGAGGTTTCTCGGCCTGACTGCAGATGAGCTGTCCGAGATAGATATTGAGTTGAGTGTGCTTTCCGTGCCGGAGAGACTGAATTACAAGAATGGAGAGGATCTGAAGCGCCAGCTTCGACCTCATGTCCATGGAGTAATTATGTCTCGTGGAATATACAGCTCAACCTTTCTTCCTCAAGTCTGGGAGCAATTACCGGACAAGGAACAGTTTCTTGAAAATCTATGTGTCAAGGGCGGCATGCCGGCAACTGCATGGAAGGACCCGGCAACCAACATCCTGGTATATCAAGCCGAGGTGTTTGGCGAAAAGGATTTTAAATAATTATATAATCCATGCCTTGAAGGATTGAGATATGCAGGGATTTTGCGCATGAATCTTTATATGACAACCGCGGCATTACACGGAATAAGAAAAAAAGTTGACATATCATAATCATAATGTCAATTAGTTGTGAGCTTCGGATGGTAATTTGAGATCTTCCGCGAGTCTGTCAATCCTACAGACCCGCCTTTCTTCTGTTTCTTAGACGGCGTCTATCTTTCTTAACGGAAAGATGGACAAATATACCTTCTCTTACACTTTTCCGACGATCTAGTCGATTTTTTCGTCGTTCTTTCTTCAGCTTTTTTTTGGTATAAATGCCTTCTTCCCCCTTTGGAGAGGCCATGTTGGGGGGATTTGAACCTTTAACTAAGATATCCATAGGAAAATCCTCTATATATCCATATTTACTTAATCGGTATTATGGACAAAATAATTTAAGGTTCCTTGAATAATAGCTAATCAGGTAAAATATCGACTATATAAGTATTTATATTGATATTTTTTGATGTAAAGAAAGAATTTTTTTCACAGTAATCAAGATTTAAAATGAAACTGTATCCTGAGAATAGATTATTTTTTTACGTTTTGTTCTGTCTCTAGGCCTATGACATAATAATATATTACAAAAAAGATGTAAATTTTATCCTGAAGACTTGCTTAAGCTGGAACTTGGTCGAAAATTTTTTCTATTTTTTCAGATAGTTGATCAATGGTGAAAGGCTTTTGGATAAAACCATTGCGACTACTATCCAATATCTTGGATGCCTCCTTGTCTACGCTATAACCACTTGAAAGGAGAAATCTTATATCGGGATTAATCTCTTTTATTCTATAATAAGTCTCAGCCCCACCCATGCTTGGCATAACCATGTCCAGGATGATGATCTGTATCTGATCCTTATTTTTTTGATATACTTCTATCCCTCTTTCCCCGCTTTTGGCAGTGAGCACATTATAACCAAGTATCCCTAGAATCTCTTTGCCAACCTCTACGATCATTTGTTCATCATCTATCAGCAGGACAGTTCGAGAGTTTTTGATGTCTTTGGCTGACCCTGGTATGTCTACGTCCTTTTTTTCAGAAGCCGGAAGATAAATAGAGAATGTGCTTCCCTCATCTTTCTTGCTCTTAACAGTTATGAAACCCTCATGATTTTTAATGATTCCATAAACAGAGGCAAGCCCTAAGCCGGTACCCTTGCCTATGTCCTTAGTGGTAAAGAATGGATCAAAAATCCGTTGTTGAGTTGCTTTATCCATGCCAATACCTGTATCGGTTACAGAGATTTTCACATATTTGCCCTGCCGCGCGTTATAGTGATTTATAGAATCCTCATCAATTATCAGGTTTTCTGTGCTAATATAAAGATCTCCACCCGAGGGCATTGCCTGTGAGGCATTGATATAAAGGTTCAGCAGGACCAGCTCCATCTGTTTTTGATCGACTTCTACAGTCCAAAGATTTTCCTCATATTTGTTATGAATATTAATCTGTTTTTGAGTAAGGCCAAACATGCTGTTTTGTTTCTCTATAACTTTGTTCAAATCAGTGGGTTTGACCTCATATTTACCACCCCTGGCGAAACCTAAAAGTTGTTTTGTAAGATTGGCCCCTCTTTGTACATATATTTCTATATCTTTTAGCTTCTGATAGTTGTGATTACTGGAATCCATACTCAAAAGCATTAAAGAAATATTTCCCTGGATAGCCATAAGCAGATTATTAAAGTCATGGGCAATACCTCCTGACAGGGTGCCCAGAGATTCCATCCGCTGGGCGTGTTGTAACTGCGCTTCAAGTCGTTTTCTGTCAGTTATATCTCTCAAGACGCCATAGGCCCCGAGGTATTGGGCCTTTTCGCTGGTTGGCCTGTCATATACACCAGTGGATTTCAATTCCATTGTTAAATATTTGACTTCGCAAAGATCAAAACGATTGTTGTCTTTACCGACCTTTATCCTCAGTTCGCCACGGGAAACACGTTCGGCAGTCCTTCTCTCATTAAAGAAGAAATGGGCCTTTTCCAGGTCCTTTTCATAAATAATGCTGGTATAATGTTTTCCGATAAGCTGTTCAGCCTTGATCCCTGTTAAGTGCTCAACGACATCACTAATAAATGTAAAGTTGCCTTTTTTGTCCAGTGTATAAATAATGTCAGGGGAATTTTGAATCAGATACCTGTAACGCTTCTCTGACTCTTGAAGCTTTTTATTAATATAGCGGTTCTCACATGTTAAAATCTTTTGGTTTATGGCATTTTTACCTTTTGTCAGCAACTCTTCAGATTCGAAGGGCTTTTTGATGTAATCATAGGCACCTTTTCTTAGAGCTTTTAACGTCGATTCCATGGAGATATGACCTGTTATAATGATTACCATGGTGTCCGGATGTTGTTGATTTATAAAGTCCATGACCTGAAAACCATCCATATCCGGTAAGACTATGTCCAGCAAGACGAGATCAAAGTCATTTTCGGCCAGACACTTTATGGCTTCATGCCCATCATTGCTCGTATGTACTTCATAGCCATTATTATTTAACAATATTTTCAAGCTTTCACACATACGAGGTTCGTCGTCGACGATCAATATTTTAGATGCAGCCAACATACTTTATCTCCTCTGTAAAATCTGATTCAACTGAAAGGCCCTGTTCACTGGATTGTCTCAATTTTTTCGTTATTGGGACATATAACTTAAGTATAATTATTGCCAAAAAATCGCGTTTTGCATCCGAAGTTTTTTAGCAGAATCCATTTTTGAAGTAAAATTAATCTTTTTGTTCCGTTACTATAGGTAATCCTATTTTAAAACTGGAGCCTTTCCCCTCCTCGCTTTCATAAGACAAGGTCCCATTCAATGATTTTATTATTTCATAAACAATGGACAGCCCTAATCCGAAGTGGCCATGACCCTTTGAGGTTACGAAGGGCTCGAAAAGCCTAGGCTTGATCTTGTCGGGTATACCGGGTCCTTCGTCGGTGATCATGATCTGCACATATCCGAAGTGTTTTTTGTGTTCAGACGCCGACTCGTCTTGAAAATAACTGGGAACATGCTGGGTCTTGATATACAGATTTCCTCCCGTAGGCATTACTTCAACGGCATTCTTAACGAGATTTACAAAGACCTGTTTTAGACTATCCCTTTCTGTTATGGTCTTTGGTAGTCCATCTTCGAGATCCATATGTACCTTAATATTGGAATATTTCGACAAATATTCTGACATAATCCTGATAATGTCTGACAATAATACGTTAATATCCACTGATACAAAGTTGCGGACTCTTTTTTCGGAAAATGTTGTCAACGACCGAAGTATCATGGTGATACGATCAATTTCTTCATTTAGGTTCTCAATTTCTTCTTGGGCCGGGTCCTGCGCGGACAACTTCATCCCGAGAATTTTGAGATAATTTTTCATAATACTTAAGGGGTTATTTACTTCATGGACTACTTTTCGGGCCATATATAATGATGCAGCTAAACGTTCAGATTGAATTTTGCTAAGCTGATTCCGTCTCACCTGATCTACATGTAAGGCCAGCGCGACGTTATTGCTAAACATGTTTAAGAGCATGGAATGCTTTGAAAGGTGAGAAAGTTCAACCTGATCCAGCCCCAGGACAATTACCCCTACATATTCACCATGTGCGAGCATAGGAATGCACAAAATTCCCTCTTTGTTGACGAATCGAATGATCTGCTCATCTATAATAATTGGCTTGAAATCTGCAAACTGAGTAAATGAGTCGAGAGGTTTTCCCTTAATGAGGGAGTCAATTAGTAAACTTTTGTCGGCTTGCATGGGAATGACGATGTCGTCATTCATGAAAGAGCTGTTTTCTTTTTCAATGGCATTGCAGATAAGCCCTTTTTTCTCCGGGTTGTAAAGAAAGAAAAAGATGGATTTTATATCAAACAGGACCTTGACGCCCTGTTGAGCCGTTCTCAGAATCGTATCTTTGTCACCGGCCTGAAGTAGATTTTGAAGTGTTCCTGTTAAAAGGGAAAATTCCCGGACCTCATGCGCCAAATCTTCTTGTTTCACCCGTTTTTCTTCGGAAAGAATAGTTTCACTGTCATTGGGTGACTCAATTTCTATGCCCAATAGGTGGGCCACATTTTTCAATTCTTCTTCGGTCGAAGACAACAACTCTTCAACCTGGGACTTGCTAAATCCATAGAACTCTTCTGCGATGTCATAGTTTTTATTCTGCTGCTTAACATCGGACAGGAGGTTTGCTACATATACAATCTGTACCAGCGGAAGGGCGTTTAATATCCTGTTTTTCGGTTCGTGATGGTACGTTAATGAATCTGCCATAAAGGATTGAAGATTCCAGCGACGAATCAGCCAGGCACCGACTTCGCAATGGGTAGCGCCAAGCTGCTCCTTTTCTGCAAGAAGGAGATCATGCCGATCCTTGCAGGTCTCCAAGAGTTCTCTGTACTTTTCTGGAAAGTTGACCCAGAAAACCAGCTTTCCAATATCATGTAACAGCCCGGACAAAAATGCTTCATCAGGACATGTATAATTGGTTTTCTGCGCTATAAACTTTGCTACCATGGCACATTTCAAAGAGTGCCACCAGAAAAACTTCAGGTTAAAGACAGAGTTTCCCTTTGTTTGATTGAAGACCTCATATACTGACGTGCATATGGCAATATTTTTTATGGTATCAGTACCAACAAGTACCACGGCCCGATATATGCTGTCAATTCTATTAGGCAATCCAAAATGGGCTGAATTGACCAGGTTCAAAATTTTACTGCTTAGGGATGGATCATGTTCAATAATCTTAGAGATCTCTTTGAGGTTTTCTTCATCCTGTCCACATGCATCAATCAGTTTTAGAAGAATAGCGGGGAGAGTTGGCAGGTGCCTTTGTGTTTCTATCTGTCTAAATAAGGATTTTCTTATTTGCATTTATTTGGACCCCCATCTATTTCAGCAGCCAAATCTATAGACAGAACCATTTTTTTGTATCCCATGTTCGGAAAAGATAAAGTGCTCGCCCGTTAACGAAATGACCGCAGATGATATATAATTATCTGTTGATTATTTATATCGGGGCTTCGATTATTTTCATAGTTTCATTTCCGAAGATTTTTGCCACTGTCAGTCAACTTAACGGCTGCTTGTTATATATTCTTTAACACCTAAATTGTTCAGCACTAAGTCATCAGATACTGCGGTGAAAAGTATATTTAAAGAATATTTTGACTGCTGTGCGGAGTGATGGATTAAGCCGTTGCCTGATTTTTGTGTCTGCGGATAGCCTTTTTAAAGCTGATTAACATGATGGGCCTTTCGGAGTGTCTGATGCAACCATGCCACCTCAGGTATCCAGAGCACATGGAGATGAGACAACGCCCTCCAATTGCATGGCCCATTCAAGCACGGCCTTTTGAAGGTGCATTTTGTTTTCCGCCTGATCCCATACCACAGAATGCGGTCCTTCCAGCACATCTTCGCTTATTTCCTCTCCTCTGTGGGCCGGGAGGCAGTGAAGGACAATGGCATCGGTTTTGGCCCTGGCAAGGAGTGCATCGTTGACTTGATAAGGGGCAAATATCTCCCTGCGTTTTGCGGCCTCTTTTTCATGACCCATACTGGCCCACACGTCTGTGTTTATGACGTCAGAAGTTTCTACCGCCTCTTGGGGATCAGTAGTGAGTATGATAGGTGCCGCGGATTCAGATTGGGCTCTGTTCAAAGTCTCTCTATCAGGCTCATATCCTTCGGGACAGGCCAAAGTCAAGGCAAATCCAAGCCTACACGCAGCCTGGATCCATGAATGGGCCATATTGTTTCCATCCCCCACCCAGGCGACTTTCAAGGCTCTCATTTCCCTGTCTTTATGCTCCATAACAGTCATGATGTCAGACAGGACCTGACATGGATGGTGCTGGTCGGTAAGTCCATTGATAACAGGGATATCAGACCATCTGGCAAGTTCATCAACTATGCCTTGGCCAAAGGTGCGGACTACGAGACAGTCCAAATAGCGGGAGAGTACTTTGGCCGTATCCTTAAGGGGCTCCCCCCTTTTTAGCTGAAGGTCATTAGAAGACAAAAAAGTAACGTTGCCGCCAAGTTGTAACATGGCGGCTTCAAAGGAAACACGGGTCCTGGTGGACGGCTTTTCAAAAAGCAATCCTATTACCTTATTCATGGCAGGTCTGTAGGGTTGGCCGGATTTGTAAAGCTTTTTAAGCTTTAAGGCCCGGCTTATAAGAAAGAGGATCTCATTAGTGGACAGATCGGATACGGTCAGATAATGTCTTGGATTTGGTGAGTTGTTCATATGCTGCTCTCAATCGCATTCAGCATGTCGTCAATTTCAGTTTTCGTGACGATCAAGGGCGGTACCAAACGGAGTATCTTTTCCTGACTCACCAGTACCAGAAAACCCTTTTTCACGAGTCTACCAGCCAATTCAGGCACGGGATTCCTGAATTCAACGGCCTGAATAAGTCCTCTGCCCCGCACTTCAAGGATTGCTTCTGAATGTCTGCCGGACAGGGATTCGAGACCTGCTTTCAGGTATGCGCCTTTCTCCTTTACCGTGTCCAGAAAACCGGGTGACGTAAGGATTTCAATAACCACCTTTGCCGCGGCGCAGGCCACCGGGTTTCCACCGAAGGTTGAGGCGTGGCTCCCTGGGGGAAGGTGAGACATCATTTCCTCTTCGGCCAGCATAACGCCTATGGGGAAGCCGTTTCCCAATGCCTTTGCCAAACACATTACGTCAGGTACCACCGGAGTCTGTTCATAGGCAAAGAGGGTCCCGGTCCTTCCCATCCCTGCCTGCACTTCATCAAATATTAACAGGGCACCCAGTCGATCACAGATTTCCCTGGCTGCGAGCAAGAACTCGTTACTGACAGGTCGCACTCCCCCTTCTCCCTGGATTGGTTCCAGCAGAATTGCGGCTGTCCTGGGACCGGCGGCCAGCCTGAGGGCATTTATACTATTGAGCGGGACGTGAATAAAGCCTGATGGCATGGGCTCAAAGCCCTGCTGAAATACAGGTTGTCCTGTGGCAGCTATTGTTGCCAGGGTACGGCCATGGAATGAGCCCTCCAGGCAAATAACCTCATAACAGTCAGGACCTCGATTTTGGTGGCCGTAACGACGGGCGAGCTTAAGAGCCCCCTCTATGGATTCAGCCCCTGAATTACAGAAAAATGCCCTGTCTGCAAACGAGTTTTCTGCCAGCATATGTGCAACTTCCAGCTGAGGTATGCTCCAGTACAGATTTGAAACATGGACCAGAGTCCTGGCCTGTTGCGTTATTGCCTCGGTGACTGCCGGATGGCAATGTCCAAGGCTACAGACAGCGATCCCGGCGGCAAAGTCAAGATATTCTTTACCATTATCATCCCAGACTTTGCAGCCTTTTCCCCGAACAAGAGTTACGGGGAAACGGCTGTATGTATTTGCAACAGAGGATTTGAGGAATTGAGCGGTTTGCATCTGTCTTTTTGGAACGGTAGTCCAATCTTCAGTAATATGACTTTTTAGCGGCTCTGCTGTCATTGGATTATCTCCGTCCCAATCCCGGTATCTGTAAACAGTTCCAATAAGATGGCGTGTTCTTTTCTCCCATCGATTATGTGGGCTTTAGCAACTCCACTGCCCAGGGCCTTAAGGCACGACTTTAATTTTGGGATCATGCCGCCGGTTGCGGTACCATCCTTCAATGCCTTTCTCGCCTCATCCGCTGTTATTGATGGAATCAGCTCATCCTTTGGATTCATTACCCCTGGGACATCTGTCAGAAGTATAAGCTTTTCAGCTTTAAGTTCACCCGCCAAGGCCCCGGCAACAAGGTCGGCGTTTATGTTGTATGCCTGTCCCCCGGGCCCGACACCCACCGGTGCTATAACAGGTATAAACCCTGAGCCCTCAAGTGTCTTGAGTATCCCAGTATTTATACTTGAAACCTTTCCAACTCTTCCGATATCAATAATTTCAGGAGGACGTTCATCTCCGGTATATTTATAAATTTTCATGGGATCCGCCTGTATGAGATCTCCATCTCTTCCTGACAGACCTACTGCCCGCCCTTGATAGCTATTAATAAGCCCTACTATTTCCTTATTCACCGTACCGACCAGCACCATCTCCACGACGCTCATAGTCTCATCATCAGTAATCCGCTGGCCTTCGATGAATGAAGGCTTGATTCCCATTCTCTCCATTATTTGATTTATCTGGGGTCCGCCTCCATGAACAATGACCGTATTTATACCCACACACTTCATCAGTATGATGTCCAGCACAAACTGGTCCTTGAGGGATTTTTCAGCCATAGCATGGCCGCCGTACTTTATGACAATGGTCTTTTGGGCAAACTTTCTAATATAGGGAAGTGCCTCAATAAGAGTCTGCGCCCTTGATAGATTGTCCATAAATTATCCAATCAAATTTTTATTAAACCTGGATTGAGCGATTAGCTGTTAGCCATTAGCGTTTAGCTTTGGAAAACATCCTGTAATCATTAAGCTAATAGCTAACCGCTAAAGGCTAATTACTCAACTTAAAAGATCACAGGATAAATCTGCTCAAATCATCATCCTTGGCTATATGCTTCAATCTTTCCTGTACATATTCCGCCGTAATCATAATCTGCTGAGGTGCAACATCAGGGGCCTCAAAGGAGATTTCCTCAACCAGTTTTTCCATTACTGTATGGAGTCTTCGGGCACCTATATTTTCCATGTGTTCGTTTACTTCAAAAGAGATTTTGGCTATCTCTTCAATTGCTTCCTTATCAAATATCAAGTCTATATTTTCTGTGTCCAGCAGGGCCTTATATTGGGTGACAAGGGCATTTTCCGGTTCTGTAAGTATCCTGACAAAGTCTTTTTGAGTCAATGGATTTAGCTCAACCCTTATTGGGAACCTGCCCTGTAGCTCAGGCAGTAAATCAGAAGGTTTTGAGACGTGGAAAGCACCGCTTGCAATGAATAGTATGTGATCCGTCACCACTATACCATACTTGGTATGGACCGAAGTGCCTTCAACTATAGGCAGGAGGTCCCGTTGGACTCCCTCCCTTGACACATCAGGCCCCCCGGCCCCGCTTCCCTTGGCAGCTACTTTATCGATCTCGTCTAAAAATATGATACCTGACTGTTCAACACGGGCAATGGCCTTTTTAACAACCTTGTCCATATCTATTAATTTTCCCGCTGCCTCTTGTTCAAGGATCTTTTTGGCTTCGGAGACCTTCACATGACGACGCTTCCGCTTGTTTGGCACGATGTTGGATAACATGTCCTGGATACTGCTCTGCATCTCTTCCATGCCCGCGGCAGCAAAAATTTCAATCATCGGTGAAGAGGGCCTCTGGGCAACCTCGAGCTCCACGAAACGTTCATCCAGTTTTCCGGTTTTCAGCATCTGGCGGAAGCGTTCCCTGGTAGATGTTTCTCCTGCATCATGTTCGCTTTTCAGGCTTGGCAACAAGATGTCCAGGAGCTTATCTTCAGCAAGGTCTTTAGCCCTTGTTTCCACCTTTTCCTTCTCTTCGGATTTTACCATATCTACCGCAAGGTGTGTGAGGTCTCTGATCATGGACTCGACGTCACGGCCCACATATCCAACTTCTGTGAATTTGCTGGCCTCGATCTTGAGAAAAGGAGATTTTGCCAGTCTGGCCAGCCGTCTCGCGATCTCAGTTTTGCCCACTCCTGTAGGCCCGATCATAATAATGTTTTTAGGGGCGATTTCATCCCTGAGAGGCTCGGGGACCTGCTGTCTTCTCCAGCGATTTCGGAGCGCTATGGCCACTGAACGCTTGGCCTGGGACTGTCCGATAATATATTTGTCCAGCTCAGTTTCTATTTCTCTTGGCGTTAAAGGTTTGATTACTGCAAGTTCCACTGTATCTATTATTCCTCCAGAGATTCCAGACTTTCAACTATTATGTTTTCGTTAGTGTAAATACAAATGCAGGATGCAATATTCAGAGATGCCTGGGCTATCTCTTTGGCTGAAAGATTGCTGTGGGCCACAAGGGCCTTTGCTGCAGAAAGGGCGTAAGGACCTCCTGAACCTATAGCCAAAATGTCATCATCAGGTTCAATTACGTCACCAGAGCCTGAGATGAGGAGAGAATTCTTTTCGTCGACTGCAATCAACAGGGCTTCAAGTCGCCTTAAAATTTTGTCTGTGCGCCAATCTTTGGCAAGCTCAACTGCTGCGCGAACCAAATTACCCTTATATTGATCAAGCTTCTGCTCAAGTTTCTCAAACAGTGTAAAGGCATCAGCAGTTGCACCTGCAAAGCCGGTAAGGACCTTTCCCTCATGAAGTCTTCTTATCTTCCGTGCATTGTGCTTTATAACAGTGTTTCCCAGGGTAACCTGCCCATCGCCCGCAAGAACTACCTCGCCTTTATAACGAATAGCCAGAACGGTAGTACTATAAATATTGTCCTTTGTTTTGTTCATCAATTGATTATTGTACACCTTTTACTCCATTTCCTTGATTACTCTGAAAAAAAACCAGGCTGCGGCCGTTGTTCTATTTTTCAGCGTTCCTGTATTGCAATACAGACAGGTTACTGTGACTCGTCACTGCAACACAGTATTCCCGGAGATTTTCGTGCCTTGGATCTCATGCCTTTTACAGAATAATCATTCACTTTTTTTGTTTTTTGATTTTGTCCCTTTTGCCCTGGGGTGGGCCTTGTCATATACTTCGGCCAAATGACTTAGATCCAGATGCGTATAGATCTGGGTAGTAGCAAGACTCACATGACCAAGCATTTCCTGAATCGTCCTCAGGTCTGCACCGGATTCAAGTAAGTGGGTTGCCATCGAATGACGAAAAGTATGCGGAGTTACAGGAGAATTCAGCCCTGCCTCTAACCTTCTTTTGGCGACTAATCGTTCTACAGTTCTAGGGCTTAATCTGGAGCCCATTCGATTTACAAAAAACGCCTTTTCATCTTTGCAATGCAGCCTTTCCAGCAATGCATCCCTAAAAGGTAAATAGGCCTTCAATGCCTTAGCCGCTTTGCTCCCAAAGGGAATTACCCGCTCTTTGTTGCCCTTGCCCCTTACACGCACCATTTCAGGTGAAAGAGAAACACTTGAAACATCCAGGCCTGAAAGTTCGCCAACCCTTATCCCAGAGCTGTACAGCAGCTCGAGAACGGCCCGATTTCGTAAATCCTGAAACCCCTTATTCCCACCGGTTTCCAGTATAGAAAAGGTCTCGTCTACAGAGAGATAAGCGGGAAGGGGCTTTTTCGTTTGAGGTGCCCTGATGCCATCAGCAGGACTTCTCTTAACTATTCCCTGCCTGAGCAGGAACCGGAAAAAGCTCCGAATCGAAGCGAGCTTGCGGGCCACGGAGCTTCTGCTTGCTCCATTTTTCAGCATTGAAGCAAGCCATGACCTTATTTCTTTCGCCGTGATAGAGACCGGATTTCTCCCAGGACCTATGAATTTATCAAGTTCCTCAAGATCTCTTCGATAGGCTACCATTGTGTTAGGAGAAGCGTTTCTCTCAACCTTGAGAAAATCCATAAATGTTTTAATTTCATAAACCATAGGTAATCACTTTCTGCCCAAGGGCAAGAAATGAAATAAGGTTTTTTCTATACCATACATCCCTTAGAATTCAATAATGATCTTATCCTTATGGTTGTTCGATGGAATTTATTTACTTATGATTAATAGCAAAAAGAACGAAAAATTTATATGGATCTCGAGATGAAACCTGTTCTGATATATGACAGCTAGAATAACCATGGAAAATGAAGAACTGAAAGCCTGGATCGGGCTGCACTCGGTAGCCGGTGTGGGCAATGTGACACTGAGACGTCTTATAGAATACTTCGGCTCGGCCGGAGCGGTATGGAAGGCCCGGCCTGCTGATTTTTCAGGGATAGCGCGATTGCCTACCCAGGTTTTAAATGAATTGGCAAAAGGTCCTGATGAAAAAGTAATTGAAAGGAGCATGGGCATCCTTGAAAGGGTTGGGGCATGGACCATGACATTTTTAAGTGAGGACTATCCACCGCTCTTGAATGAGATGCAAAATCCGCCGGCACTAATTCATGGCATAGGTGATCCCTCTTTTCTAAAAAATAAAGCGGTTGCCGTTGTAGGTTCAAGATACCCGAGTTCATATGGACTGGATGTAGCTCGAATGCTCTCATCTGAACTTATAGGGCATGGCTATGCAGTGGTATCCGGATTGGCTCTTGGCATAGACGCGGCTGCTCACGATGCGGCCCTGTTGTCGGGAGGCGGTACAATAGCTGTAAAGGGGTGTGGTATAGACGTGGCTTATCCCAGACAGAATAAGGCTCTTGCCTGCCGCATAGCAGACCATGGGGCAGTTATTTCTGAATTACCACCCGGCTCTTCTCCGGAGGCAAAAAATTTTCCGATCCGTAACAGGATCATCAGCGGACTTTCCATGGGAGTGGTGATAATAGAGGCAAGTATGAAAAGCGGTTCCCTGATTACCGCTTCTTGTGCCCTTGAGCAGGGTAGGGAGGTAATGGCAGTTCCGGGGAGTATTTATTCTTACAGGAGCACTGGTACGCACTGGCTCATAAAGCAAGGCGCTCACTTGATAGAGAATATTACCGACATATTGGAAGGGCTTGGTGCAGAGAAACAAGGGCACAACAAAGACATCGTAACCGGCCTTTCAAAAGAGCGACCTAAGCTTTCTCCTGAAGAACAGGACGTCTTTGACAAGCTTGAACCTTATCCGCAACATATAGACAATATTGCTAATTTGTGCGGGCAGTCTGTTGGTCAGGTCAGTGGACTTTTACTCCAAATGGAGCTAAAAGACCTGGTTCATGCCTTCCCGGGCCAAATATACCAACTTAAATGAGTTAAACATTTATATTTTATGCCGGCATACAGCCTTTTGCAGGGTTTCAACCGCAGGTGAATTGCAATAAAAGCGATTTGCAATGAATTATTCCCTGGAATTCCAAAAGAGGCTGTTGATGGGCATGGAAATAATAATCGATAAGCGAGAATAATTTTATGAAAAAGGGCTTGGTAATTGTAGAATCTCCAACCAAGGTGCGGACATTAAAGCGCTATTTGGGTAAGGACTTTGATATCAAGGCGTCTGTAGGTCATATAAAGGATCTTCCCAAGAAACGTCTGGGGGTTAATATTGAAGACAATTTTACGCCTGAGTATGAGATAATCCGTGGCAAGGGCAAAATCATTAAAGAGCTTAAGTCTGCAGCATCCAAGGTGGATAGAATATATCTGGCCCCTGACCCGGACCGGGAGGGCGAGGCCATAGCATGGCATATAGCAGAGGAACTCCAGCCCAAGAAGGGAAAGGCCAAGCAATTACATCGTGTGATGTTTCATGAACTGACTGAGCAGGCTATCAGGAAGGCTATCGAATCTCCTGGAAAACTGGACAGGAAAAAGTACGAGTCACAACAGGCAAGACGCATCTTGGATAGGCTGGTTGGATATAAAATATCTCCTCTGCTCTGGAATAAGGTAAAAAGAGGTCTTTCAGCAGGACGTGTACAGTCGGTTACAGTTCGCATAATATGTGATAGAGAGAGGGAAATTCAGGCCTTTGTGCCGGAAGAGTATTGGACTGTTTATGCCCAAATGGAAGGTCCCAACCCGCCGCCCTTTTTGGCAAAGGTAATTGCTCTTAAGGGTAAAAAGCTCTCAATCCCTGATGGGGAAAGGGCCCATGAGGTAGCGAAAGATCTCGAATCGGCTGAGTTCAGAGTTAAAGAGGTCGATACTAAAGAGAGAAAGAAATATCCTTCACCCCCATTTATTACCAGCACGATGCAGCAAGAGGCAGCCCGTAATCTGCGATTTTCTGCTAAAAAGACCATGATGTTGGCCCAGAAACTTTACGAGGGTATCGATTTGGGAGATGAAGGTCCGGTTGGGCTCATAACTTATATGAGGACCGACTCCACCAGGGTGGCCAAGGAGGCGGTAAATGACGCCAGAGACCTTATTGATGAGAAGTTCGGCAAAGATTTCGTGCCACAAAGGGCACCGGTCTATAAACAGGGCAAAATTACTCAGGATGCCCATGAGGCAATCAGGCCCACCTCAGTTGCCAGGACCCCTGAGAGTGTTGCACCATATTTGGATAAGGTCGCTTCGGCTTTATACAAGCTTATCTGGAAACGTTTCATTGCTTCCCAGATGAGTCCGGCAATATTAGACCAGACCCGTGTAGATATAGAGGCCGGCTTGTATCTGCTCAGAGTTGTCGGAACAGTTGTGCGTTTCCCCGGTTTTACCGTTTTGTATTCAGAGACAAAAGAAGAGCCTCAGGAGAAAAGGTTGAACAATACGGATAGAGACAAGCGGGATCTTCCTGCTTTAGCAAAACATGATCCCCTGAAACTTCTGGGTATTGAACCTAAACAACATTTTACCCAAGCTCCACCCCGATATTCCGAGGCAAGCCTTATAAAAACTTTAGAGGAAAAGGGAATAGGAAGACCCAGCACATACGCCAATATAATTTCTACTATCCAGGGCAAGGAATACGTGAATCTTGAAAAACGATTTTTTTATCCTTCCGCACTTGGTTTTATAGTAACGGATTTGCTTGTTGCACATTTCCCGGAAATCCTTGATTCAAGATTTACTGCCGCCATGGAAAAAGATCTGGATGGAGTGGAGGAAGGTTCTATTTCCAGGATACAAGTACTAAAAAAATTTAACGAACCATTCAGCAAAAGTCTTAATCTTGCACATGAAGAAATGGAGTCCATCAAGATCAATGGCGTTTCTACCGATATCAAGTGCGATAAATGCGGCGCACCTATGGTTATCAAGTACGGTAGAAGCGGTGAGTTTCTTGCCTGTTCAGGGTACCCTGAATGTAAGAATACAAAGGATTTTGAAAGGGATGAGAAGGGCAATATTCATGCGCGAGACAGGGAAATCCAGACCGGAAAAATATGTGAGCGGTGCGGTCGCCCGATGGTTATCAAAAGGGGTCGTTTCGGTGAGTTTCTTGCCTGTTCGGGTTACCCTGAATGCCGGAATACCCAGCCCATATCTACAGGTATATCCTGCCCCGAGCCGGGTTGTGATGGAGAATTATTCCAGAGGCGTTCCCGTGCAGGTAAAACATTTTTTGGGTGTAGCCGCTACCCCGAATGTAAATATGCTACCTGGGACAGGCCTGTGGCCAAAGAGTGTCCTCTTTGCGGATCAAAAATTTTGGTAGAAAAGATTACAAAGAGCAATGCGAAAATACTCAAATGTCCTGTAAAGGGATGCACGTATAAAATAGACCATGAGGGGGAGTAAACAGGTTCGTGGCAGATACTTCAAAAAAATACTTGACACATAAAAAAAGGCTGCTAGTGTGCAACACTTGTCACTTAAAATTATTGGGTGCTGAGTATTAATTGGTCCTGAGAAAAATTGCTTGACATTGTAGAAGAAGATAGTTAATTTTTAGGTCCATTCTACATATCCCAACTTGATCTTTGACAACTGAATAGTGTTTGATAAGCGAGCTTTTAGTCATTAATCTTGGTCGTTGCATTGGAGACCAAGACCATTCAGTTTAAAACTGGAGGGTTTGATCCTGGCTCAGAACAAACGCTGGCGGCGTGCTTAACACATGCAAGTCGTACGAGAAACCAGAACTTCGGTTTTGGGAGTAAAGTGGCGCACGGGTGAGTAACGCGTAGGTAATCTGCCCTTGGGTTTGGAATAACTCGCCGAAAGGCGTGCTAATACCGGATAAAATCGTTCGGAGGGATTCGGAAGATCAAAGGTGGCCTCTCCATGGATGCTACTGCCTGAGGATGAGCCTGCGTCCCATTAGCTTGTTGGTAGGGTAACGGCCTACCAAGGCCACGATGGGTAGCTGGTCTGAGAGGATGATCAGCCACACTGGAACTGGAACACGGTCCAGACTCCTACGGGAGGCAGCAGTGAGGAATATTGCGCAATGGGGGAAACCCTGACGCAGCGA
>Ga0190348_1000023_pt1 | contig 45874 bp, 35 predicted proteins | sample 48721367_MG_FD_161658 | JGI IMG/M metagenome (GOLD analysis project Ga0190348, IMG submission 161658) | Hydrothermal vent microbial mat bacterial communities from Southern Trench, Guaymas Basin, Mexico - 4872-13-6-7_MG | ecosystem: Environmental > Aquatic > Marine > Hydrothermal vents >... | reverse complement strand
CCTTTATGCCAGTGATAGATAACTTCAACGACCTCATTCATCTCTACATTTCTCCTTGCCATAGTCTCTCCTCTCCAAAGGTGATTTTGACCTCTGGAGATTACAGAGAGATCAGGTTAATTTGTAGCCTCTTTATGGCAAGGGGCTGGGGAATAACCCTGGTCCCGGTGGGGAATTACCGTGGTCCCAGGGGTGGGGAATAACCTTGGCCCTGATACCCTCTAAAGTGGGGATATACCATGGCCCTCGACAGTTTCTGGAGTGCTATGGATGTTCTCTTGAGGCCTTCCCCGTTCTTGCGGTTCAGATATATGAACCGTGCCAACGGATCTGTTCCGACAACCACCTTCATACTGGCTGTGTCGGCGCCCTCTTGTTCCTCATCGCCTTTGTATCTGTCATGGGTGGTTAGGAATAGGTTAGAAGAAATGAAAAGGGGTTACAGAATAAACTCTGTAACCCCTTGATATCTTTGGTACGCCAGGAGGGATTCGAACCCCCGACCTACGGATTCGTAGTCCGGCGCTCTATCCAGCTGAGCTACTGGCGCATGTGTGGGCTCTTTATAATGGATAAGGTGCATAGATGCAAGTCTATGAATTGCCAATAATTAGGTATGGAAAGCACTAAATTAATTGCTTGGCCAAAGGACAGGCATCTTGAACAGGACACTTATTGCAAAGTGGTTTTCTGGCCTTACATACCTGTCTCCCGTGATTTATCAGGACATAAGTTATCTTGCCCCAATCTTTTTTGGGAACTATTGCCATGAGATCACGTTCTATCTTGTTTGGATCTGTTTCCGAGGTCATGCCCAGGCGTTTGGCAAGACGCTTTACATGAGTATCTACTGCTATGCCGGCAATAACTCCAAAGGCATTGTACAGCATAATATTTGCTGTTTTTCTACCCACACCCGGGATAGTAATCATCTCTTCCATGGTCATCGGAAGTTCACCATTGAAACGTTCTATGATGATTTTTGAAGCCGCCTTTATGTTCTTGGCCTTATTACGGAAAAACCCCGTGCTTTTGATAAGTTCCTCCAGTTCTTCTAAAGGTGCTTCGGACATGCTTCTCACATCTGGGAATCGCTCGAACAGAACAGGAGTTACCTTATTTACTCTGACATCAGTACACTGGGCTGACAGGATTACCGATACAAGTAATTGAAAAGGGTCCTTGGACTTCAGAGCTATGTGGGCGTCTCCGTATACGGTATTAAGTGTCTTTATTACATGCAGTATTCTGGCTTTTTCATTCATGATTATGCCTGGTTTGAGCCATTAGCCTTTAGCAGTCAGCTTCGGAAAACTGTTTTTGATTTTATAATAATCAAATATCCTGCTTTACAGTATGGCAGACTGACTATCATTAACCTAATAGCTAACTGCTAAAGGCTAAACCCCTCTTAAAATCTTAATCGCCTCATCAGTACATAACCCGTTGTGATAAGCACAATGTGGACCATCCACGGCGCTAAAAACGGAGGAACAGTGCCTGTTTTACCTAAAGTAAGGGCAAGGCTCCATGCCACCCACGCAGCAAAACCTATAACTACTCCCAATCCCAGTCCCAGTGAAAGGCCTCCACGCTCTTTGAACAGTGTAATGGTCAATCCAACCAGGAGCAGACTGCATCCCAGAAACGGATACAGGATCTGTCCCCAAAATACAGTCTCTTGTTCTCTTGCAGGGTATCCGGACTTTTTCAGCCTTTGGACGTTTCTCCATAGAGAAATTATATCCATCTGTGCCGGTGGTGTTTCAACTGAAACAAAATCTTCAGGGGTCTCCGCAAGATCCAGTTCCAGAGACTCAAATGCCCTGGTGGAATAACCATGCCCTTCGTCCATTCTCAGTTTGAGGAGTCCATGCCTAAAAGTCCACTTATTTTCTGAGTATGTTGCTTCGGCGGCTGCCGCTAGCTGAGTAATTGCGTAATTATCGTCAAACGAAAACCATTGAACGTTTTTAAGCCTTTTGGCGTCTGGACTTCCCAGTTCTGTAGTCCATATACTGTTGTCACCCCTGAAAAAAAGGGTGTTTCCCTTCAGCATTCCCTCGGGCGGTCTCTTTTTGACCTCTACCTGAAATATCGATTCGGCCCTTTCTGTTGCTTTTGGAATGTATAAGGTCTTTAATATAAGCAGGATAGTTGACAGGAAAAATGCCGCAATCAGCAAGGGCAATATCACTTTCCAGGGTTTAACTCCAAGGGATCGCATGGCAAGCAGCTCCATACGTCTTGAAAGAAGCATTATACCCAGAAGCCCTGCGAGTAAAACGGCCAAGGGGGTCAGTTCATAAAGTATTTTGGGTATTGACAGCAGAAAGTAGGCCAGCGCCGAGGACATTGGCGCATTGGCCTCAATAAAATCGTCCAGCCTCTCAAATACCTCAATCAGCAGATAGACTCCAATCAGTCCTGGAAGGACCAGTGAAAAAACAAGAAAGTAGTTACGGAGTAAGTATCGGCTTAGTACACTCATCTCAGCTTTTTATTGGACCTTTTTTGTGCAGTAGTATTATCAATCCAGCTGTTGTACCTGCGGAGATAAGATTGGGTACCCATAAGGCAATAAGTGGTGAGATGTTGCCTGTATCGGCCAAACTGGCTGCAAAGGCAATAGAAAGATAGTAGGCCAGAAATGCTGTAAGTCCCAAGGCAATTCCCCCTGAAAGTCCGGTTCTTCCAAACAGTATACCCAGAGGCGCTCCCATTATGCCCAGAATCAGGGCACCTACAGGTACCGCAAGCCTTTCATGAAATTCGACAAGATAGTGTACTTTGTGTTCGGCAGATGTATCAGGATCTGAGGCGGCTTTTAACAAGCTACCCAGTGCTAGCTCACGTCTATTTTGTTTTCGGTCCTTTTCCGGCAGGCTCAGACGAATGGCATATGAATTGAAATCAAGGGTGTCGGTCTCTCTGTAGTCATCACTTACGCGATTTAACGTGCCGTTACTCAATTGCAGGCCTACTTCCAATCCTCCCGGCTGAACAAACAGTTTTCCCTCTTTGGCCAGGATCTGGTAGGCAACTTGTTTTTTTCGGGCGTCCCGAATATAAACTCCCATGAAACGGTGACCCTGATCAAGGCTTTTGTCGACATACAGGGTCAGTTTGGACATTGGACTAAAAAAGAATTTTTCAGGAATTCCACGCGCCAGACTACGTTCTGTCAATTCCCTGATAAAATTTTTTGCTGCCGTTTCGGCCTTTGGGATCACGCTGGCCGATAAAAAAAAACTTAATAGACAGGTGGTTATTGAAACCATAATCACAGGTGCCATAAGTTTTTTAAGACCCACGCCGCATGCAAAGAGTGCAAGCATCTCACTGTCCCTGGAAAGGCGTAAAAATCCCAGGAGTATACCTAACAGCGTGGCCAGGGGCAGCACAAATGCCAAAAATGTTGGAAGCAGCATGACGGCGAATTTGCCCAGTTCAATAAATTTTATCCCTGTCCTCAGCATAGTTTCAAAAAGCGGCAACAGACTGCCCAGCAGCAATAGGATGCTGAGTGTACAAAAGGAAAACAGAAAAGGCAGGGCCATTTCTCTAAAGAGCATTCTGGACAGTAAAGACATAAGGCTCCATACCAGAAAATTTCCTAAATCACAATCGATCTTGCCCTAAAGGGAAAGATGGGATAAACAGAATACATTAATATGTTGAACGAACTGCAATCCCTGTTTTGCAGTTGTCGTGTATCATGCGGAGAAATTATGCCCCATCGTATAGAAGTCGCATTAAAGCCCCATTTTCAAGACCCGCAAGGTCTTAAGACTGCACGGCAGTGCCGTGACGATCTCAGGCTGGATGTCTTCGACATCAGAACCATTAAGGTCTATCTTGTCGACACTGATCTCTCAGAGGAACAACTGAAGGCAGTTGCAGAAGGTCCTTTTTCCGACCCGGTGATTCAGGTATCTGCAATAAACAGCCCCCTGGCCCTGTTGTTTACTGAGAGACCTGATTTTTCATGGAATTGGCTGATTGAAGTAGGTTTCAGGCCAGGTGTTACGGACAATGAGGGCCGTATTGCAAAGGAGGCCCTTGAGTTGGTTATAGGGCGGAAGCTGCGGCTGGATGAAGGGGTTTATACCTCTACTCAATACTGTATTAAAGGAGAACTCATTTACGACCAGGTACAAAGATTGACAAATGAGCTGTTTGCAAACGAGCTGATACAGAGGACTACTATAGTTTCAAGGGATATGCTTGGTGAAGTTTGGTCTGAAAAACACAGTCCTTTTTATGCAGTACCCAGGGTTAGAGAACAGGCCTCCTCTGAAGTAAGGGAGATAGATCTCTTAAGGCTGACAGACGAGGAATTGATGGCTATGTCAAAAGACAGGGTATGGGCACTTAATCTCCAGGAAATGAAACGGATAAGGGATTATGTTCAAAGGCCACATGTGCGGAAAGAAAGGGTAAAAATAGGGCTTAGTGAAAGACTGACTGATCTTGAACTTGAGGCCCTTGCCCAAACCTGGTCAGAGCACTGCAAACACAAGATTTTTAACTCAAAAATTAATTACAGCAATGAGAAAGGTGAAAAGACAGTAATTGACAGTCTTTTTGATACTTATATTCAAAAGGGGACCAGGGAGATCCGCGAGAGGCTGGGACCTGATGACTGGTGCCTTTCCGTATTCAAAGATAATGCCGGTGTGATCCGATTTAATGATCGTTATAATGTTGTTTTTAAAGTTGAGACCCACAACAGTCCCTCGGCCCTTGATCCTTATGGCGGTGCACTGACAGGGATTGTAGGGGTAAACAGGGACCCGTTCGGCACTGGTATGGGGGCAAAGCTGATATTCAACACCAATGTATTTTGCTTTGGGCCTCCGGATTACGATATGCCTCTTCCCAAAGGACTACTTAATCCTAAACGCATATTTGAAGGTGTACGGGAAGGTGTTGAACACGGTGGTAACCAGAGTGGCATTCCAACGGTGAATGGATCTATACTCTTTGACGAGCGTTACCTGGGAAAACCCCTCGTTTTCTGCGGTACAGGGGGCATCATGCCGAAGCAGGTCTGCAACAGGCCGGGTCAGGAAAAAAATGCCCGTCCGGGGGACGCCATAGTCATGTGCGGCGGTCGCATAGGAAAGGACGGGATCCATGGAGCCACCTTCTCTTCTGAAGAGCTGCACGAAGGTTCTCCGGCTACGGCGGTCCAGATTGGGGATCCCATAACCCAGAAAAAAATGACAGACTTTCTCCTGATGGCACGGGATCTTTGCTTATATAATTCCATTACTGATAATGGCGCAGGAGGACTTTCATCCTCTGTGGGTGAGATGGCACAGGAGACAAACGGATTTGAACTATATCTTGACAGGGCGCCATTGAAGTATCCAGGGCTCCAGCCATGGGAAATACTGCTTTCCGAAGCCCAGGAACGGATGACTGTGGCAGTTCCTGTGGATAGGCTGGAGAAGTTCCTCGGCCTTGCAAAAAAGATGGATGTTGAGGCCACTGTTCTTGGAAACTTTACTGATTCCGGAAAGTTTCACTGCCTGTACCAGGGAAAGAATGTGGCATATATGGATCTTGATTTTTTGCATAACGGACTTCCCGGGCTTGAACTTACCGCAGTGTGGAATCCTCCGATACACGAGGAACCGGATCTGCCTGAGCCCTCGGATCTCGTTGCAGAGCTTAAGGCCTTGCTTGCTCGCTATAATGTATGTAGCAAGGAGTATGTGGTACGCCAATATGACCATGAGGTGCAAGGGGGGAGTGTGATTAAGCCTCTCACAGGGGCAAGGGACGACGGCCCAAGCGATGCCGCGGTCTTGAGACCGGACCTTGAATCTTTCGAGGGTCTGGTGGTAGCCCATGGTATATGCCCCCGCTACAGCGACATAGATACTTACCACATGGTGTGCTGTGCGGTTGATGAGGCGGTGAGAAATGCCATATCTGCAGGAGGCAGTCTGCAGCTTATGGCAGGCCTGGACAATTTCTGCTGGTGTGACCCGGTTCAATCGGAAAAGACCCCTGACGGTCATTACAAATTGGCCCAGCTGGTAAGGGCAAACCAGGCCCTGTATGAAATTTGCACCACCTATGGTGTGCCGTGCATTTCAGGCAAGGATAGCATGAAAAATGATGCCACTATCGGTGGAATAAAGATATCAATTCCTCCCACATTGCTGTTTTCAGTAGTAAGCCGGATACAAGACGTGCGTCTCGCAGTAACAATGGATGCAAAACACCCTGGGGACCTGGTCTATGTGCTTGGGACAACTTATCCTGAGTTAGGTGCTTCTGAATACCATGCCATGTATAATTATATTGGAAATATTGTACCGAAAGTAAGGATGAAAGAAGCTCTGGCCAGGTACCGTGCGCTTTCAGATGCCATATGTCAGGGATTTGTCTCGTCCTGTCACGACTGTTCTGATGGTGGATTGGGAATTTCACTTGCAGAAGTCGCATTCAGCGGTGATCTGGGCATGGTAATAGACCTGGGTGCTGTAATTGTTGAAGACGTGGAACGCCTGGACACATTGCTCTTTAGTGAAAGTCAGAGTCGCTTTGTTGTCACTGTTGGCAAGGAATATCAACAGTCTTTTGAGGATACAATGAGGGGTACAGGCTACGCCGTTATAGGGGAAGTGATCAAAAAGCCTGTATTGACACTTGAATATTCAGGTAAAATAGTTGTAAATGATAGCCTGGACTCCTTAAAAGATTCATGGAAAAGCCCCTTGGCGTGGTAGTGATTCAGTGCCTGATTTAGAGTGACGAAAATTTTTGCTCCTTTTCTGGGGGCTGCGGCATTTTTTTTGGGTTAAAGGCATAATTCGTGCGTATTCCTTTTTAGTTGTGATTTGACTAATGGTTAAAATCTGCCGACTATTAGGAGCATAAGTATTTATCGGGTGACAGAGGTCAGGAAACATATTCTCTCGGAAGAGGCTTTTCTCATACTTAATTCAGGAGAAATACCAGAGGTAGCATATTATAGCTCAATCCATTACCTTACTGAAGACCCTGAAGGGCCTCATTTCAATATTCAACCCTGCGACCTTATACCGCTTGAGGAAGCCGTTATTCAGCGCTATAGAACAATTATTCTGAGGGACATCACGCTTGGAAATCGAGGAAGGGGTATTTACAGAGGGCTGAAAAGGTGTGCGGCTAACTGGAAACGCCTTGTCAACTTTTCCGATAAAAGAAGTATCGATATCTCCTCCGTACGCAAAGAAGTGACCGATGCCTTGAGGGAGTTTTTGAGGCAGGAGATTATGGACGTAAGTTCGGGTAAAAGAAAGACCTGTATAAATTGCTCTTATGCTGAATTGGCGGAATTTGCGTGCAGCCTGGGCCTGTCAAGATATGATCTGCCCGCAAAAGTGGAAATGTTATGCAATTACAACAAGTAGATATCTCATGCCCGGGATCCCATAATTAAATGTATTCAAATACAATCGAATTAAGCCATGACCTGTAATGTATGAATACTAGTTCCAATAACAATAAATTAGTAACCTTCTTGGCTTTGGGGCTTGCAGGGTTGATCCTTGCTATGGGGCTGAGGCTCTTTCTGCCGTTTTTTGAACCGATAGCCTGGGCTATAATATTGGCCCTTTTCTTTTACCCGATATATAGATGGGTGAGAAAGATTCTCAGGGTATCTGAAGCCCTGGCCGCTCTGGGGATGTGTATTCTTATAATCGCCTTTATTATAATTCCGGTTTTCGGCCTTTTGGGGAGTCTCACCAATGAGGTGATAAGGGTATACACTCAAGTACAGAAGGACCTTTACACGGGCAGTTTTAATATAGTACCGGATAAAGATAAGTCTCCCATACTCAACAAGGCGGTTACTAACGCGCTTGATGTCCTCAAGACGCATGAGGCAAGGGTCAATGAGATACTAATTGATCTCTCAAAGAAGATGGGTGAATTTTTTCTAAGGCAGGGGACAGTAGTCTTCAAAAATGTAGCCAGCATTATATTTAAGGCCGCCCTGATGCTGATAACACTCTTTTATATCTTTAAAGACGGGGAGCGAATGCTCCATACAGTTAAAGATCTGTTACCATTTTCACAGCAAAATGTGGAAAACCTGGTAAAGGTAATGGATGATGTCTTGTCTGCCACCCTTTACGGGAACATGCTAAATGGATTTATACAAGCGAGCCTCGGTTTTTTTATCCTGTCTATATTGGGTTTCTCCGCCCCTTTGCTCTGGGGCATGATAATGGGGTTTACTACCTTTATACCAATGATAGGACCGGCCCTGGTCTGGTTTCCCGCCACAATCTACCTATTGTTAACAGGATTCTATCTCAAGGCTGCGATACTCCTTGTTTTCGGTATCCTGATAATCAGCCAGATAGATAATTTCCTGAGGCCCCTCTTTATCAGCGGCAAGACCCAGATACATACCCTTGTCCTGCTTTTCAGTATACTGGGAGGGCTCAGCGTCTTTGGTTTTCTGGGTTTAGTGCTCGGACCTATACTGATGGCCCTATGTGTGTCTATCTTGGAACTCTACCGTCTGAATTCCATGGGCCGGATGCCGGAAAAGGGTTAAAATTATATACAATTTTTCTGATAATTTTAATGCCTTGTGCCCGGGATTTTTGGAGCGATATTGTGTTTCAGGTTTTTCCCATTGTGATCATAAATATAGATGTGCAGCTATAAACCAGGTTATCTGGAATTATTTGAAAGCGGAGAGCTGGAGCGACGGGTCGACAAGGCCTTGGAGTCTTTATCCTGCTGTAAAATCTGTCCTCATCTTTGCCGGGTTAACAGACTTGAAGGCGAGCAGGGATTTTGCAGGGCCACCGATCAGGCGATGGTTGCCAGCTATGGCCCCCATTTTGGAGAGGAAGCCCCCTTGGTGGGTAGAAAGGGATCAGGAGCGGTTTTCTTTTCATGGTGTAATTTAAGATGTCTATATTGTCAAAACTATGAGATAAGCCATTTAGGGGCTGGCCGGGCTGTATCCACTGAAATTCTGGCTTCTTGCTTGTTATCCTTACAGAAGGATGGATGCCATAACATAAATTTCGTAACGCCGTCCCATATGATACCCTTTATATTAAAGGCCCTGTTGCATGCCGCCGAGAGAGGTTTGTCGATACCTCTTATCTATAATACTGGAGGATATGATTCTATTCGTACCCTAAGGCTACTTGACGGGGTAATTGACATTTACATGCCGGACTTCAAGTACTGGGACAAAGACATTGGAGAGCATCTATCAAATATAGCCAACTATCCTCAGGTGGCAAAAAAGGCCATCAAGGAGATGCACCGGCAGGTGGGAGAATTGATATTGGGTCCTGACGGGGTGGCGCAAAGAGGTCTTTTAATAAGGCACCTTGTCCTGCCCGGAGGACTGAGTGGCACAAGATCCGTACTGAAGTATATAGCGGAAGAAATTTCCCCGGATACTTATGTAAACCTAATGGATCAATACAGACCCTGCGGTATGGCACATAACTATCCCCCTTTGGATCGCAGAATTTCAGAGGATGAGTTTGCCGAGGCCTCGAGGGCTGCAAGGGATGTCGGGCTAAATAGGCTGGATAAGCGTAAATGATAGCCCGGGCTGGAAGAATCTTTGCGGTAGGTGATATCCACGGTTGTGTCGACAAGCTGAGGACACTCCTTGGCATGATCAAATTGGACTGGGACAGGGATCTGATGGTCTTTCTTGGAGACTACGTGGACCGGGGACCGGATTCCAGAGGAGTAATAGAATTGTTGCTCGATCTGAAGAAAAGACATGCGGACCGTCTGATATTTCTGAAGGGAAACCATGAATGGATGTTTATGCAGTTTCTCAAGGGCGAAGATCATGATTTTTTTCTCCAGAACGGTGGGATAGAGACCCTTGAGAGTTATTCGCTTGAAAAGGGCAAGACGGATATGCCGCAAAGCCATCTGGATTTTCTTGATAACCTGGATTTGTATTTTGAGACCCAAGATTATATATTTGTACATGCGGGTTTAAGATCCAATATCCCCATTTCTGAACAGAGCCAGGAAGATCTCCTCTGGATCAGGTCACCATTTTTAAAATCTTCATATGACTGGGGCAAAAGGGTCATTTTTGGACATACACCCTTTTCCGTTCCGTTAATTGAGGCCAACAAAGTAGGTATTGACACGGGTGCGGTTTATGGTGGAAGGCTGACTTGTCTAATACTCCCGGATTTTGAATTCATATTTAGCTAGCCCGAATGAGCCGGAATCAGGGGGGATTTAAACATTAAAAAGTTGATCATGAAAATATCAAGTTCCTAAGGCCTTAATGTTGTTTTATTTAATATTTTATGGATTCTGTTCCAGAATTTTTTAAGAAAAAAGAATTTAAGAACAAAATATTAAAAGTAGTTTAGAGAGGAAGGCTGTGATTGGGAAAAGGAAGAAAAGTTGGAAAGGGATAGACAGGATGCGTGACAGGGGTAAAAGTTCAAGAAATAAAAAGGACGAACGCAGTAACCTTGAAAGGGCCCTTGAAGATCCGAGGATGAAGGAACGCTATCTGCAGGAAGCAGAAAAGCTGTTTATGGGCGCCAAAGGTCGGCCGCAACATTCTAAAGACCTGATGGCCATACATAAATCCTACGGCAGGACGAACTTCTTGTCTAATGTGAGACATTATGTGAGCACTTATGGGATGCCAAGTGATTGGGGTGTATTACTTCTGATTTTGGACATCAAAAATGATTCAGAATTAGTATGTAAGGCTATTGAAGCCCTGTGTGAACTAGTGAAAGAAAAAGGTTCCGTTGAGCGGAGAGGTCTTCAGAGCAAGTTGAGAGTTCTAAGCCTAACCACCAGGAACGCGGAAATCCGGGAGACTGCAGAGATGCAGCTGACAGGGCTTTGCTGAAAAATATATCGGACATAGCAGATGTCTCATGGACCGAGCTTCTTGATGAATTCATGGCTCGCCTTTCTATAGACCAAGGGATTTCTCGCAACACCCTTGATGAATACAGCCGGGATCTTTTGAATTTTATCGACTTTGCAGACAGGCAGAGACTCGGCGGTCCTGAAAATATAAGCTCCAAGGAAATATTGGCGTGGCTGAAATTACTAAGGGAATCAGGCCTTTCTCCAAGGACTACCGCCAGAAAACTTTCAGCCCTCAGGGGTTTTTTCCGTTTCCTGGTGGAGGAATATGGTCTGGACTCTACACCTCTTGCCGCTATCAATAATCCACGGATAGGGATTCATCTGCCGGAGGTCTTGTCTATATCCGAAGTCGAGACCCTGATGGAACAGCCTGAGGTGAACAAGCCTGCTGGTTTGAGGGACAGGGCGCTCCTTGAGCTCACTTATGCGTGCGGTCTCAGGGCCTCCGAAGCCGTGGGGTTAAAATTTAACCAGCTGGATATGGAGGTTGGATATTTGAGGATATTCGGCAAAGGGAATAAAGAACGCATAGTGCCGGTAGGGAAGACGGCTATAGAGTGGTTAAACAATTATCTAAAGTCGGGCAGGTCCAAGCTTCTGGGCAAAAGGGCCAGCGGATTTGTGTTTGTCGGCAGGGCAGGGATGCCCCTTACAAGGCAGAGATTCTGGCAGTTATTCAACACCTATTCCAATTCAGCAGGTATTAAGAGCAAAGTCTCTCCTCACGTACTTCGCCATTCCTTTGCAACGCATCTTCTGGAAGGCGGCGCGGACCTGAGGGCCGTTCAGATGCTTTTGGGACACAGCAACATCAGCACTACACAGATATACACACATCTTAAACTACAGCACCTGCGCACTATCCACAAGAAATATCACCCCAGGGGCTGAAAGGGTATCAAATATTCATTGTATTTCCGGTTTGTTCGGCTTCGTTAAAATAGTGCAAGGCATGCGGTTTGAATTTTGATTTAGATATTATATTGTCTATAAAAACTCCTTTTTTAATCCGCAAAGACTGAAGTGACATGGTCAATTACCACAATCACTTTTAATGAATCATGCTTAAATATTACCAGGGCCTTGCCTAATCCCCTTATCAGACCGGCTTTAACAGTCAATTTTTCCCCAAAGTATCATTTTGGGAAATAATGTATGTGTTAACATGGTTTAACTGATTTATTGATTAAAAAAGTTTATATTGAGAATTTGAATGCCCATTAACACTATTCTAAAGCCGCAGGGTCAGAAAATACAACACAGATATGGATCGAAAGCCTTTTATAAACGGGAGTAACAGAGATAAACCAGTTTCTTGGAGAGATCGGTTAAAACACTCATTTCTGCCGGTTATACGCCAACGCGGCGAATATTACGCCGAACAGAGAAGGGCGATACTGAAAGAGGTCTCATATGGGAAAATCATAGGTACAGTCCAGGGTTCAAAGCTCTATAAAGTATCATTAGATGACATGAATTCCAGGGACGGTAGAATTCTCATGTTATGCACATGTCCCTTTTTTAAACAGGGCTTTCTCTGTAAGCACTTGTGGGCAGCTATGGTTGAAGCAGATAAGATCTTGGCAGCAGGAGGGGTGCCTGCGGTTACCGATTACAGCAAATATAAAAATGATCAGTCTAAGAAAAAGACCGATTGGCAGTCACTGTTTGCAGATACCCTGTGGCAAGGGAAACAGCCGGATCCCCCATGGCTGGATGGCTCCAGTAAATTCGTCCTGTGTTACGAGCTGAACGTCACTTCGATTGCAGTGAAGATATCCGCCGTTGAAAGGTATCTTAGAAAAGACAGCACCCTGGGTAGAGAGAGGAAACTTCAGGCAGATACTATAGAGCATAGGGGCCTGCCCAGAGTTGATCGTACCATAATTGCGATGCTGGATAATGTGTCAGAAAGAGTTTTTAGAAATGACTTTCTTCGATATTATCAACGGACCCATAAAAATTTCACCGATCTGGCCTTAGAACCGAGAGACCTTGAACTTCTTCTGCCTCTGTTAGCCGAGACAAAACGTTGCAGGGTATTTCATTCAGAAAAAAAACAACTGGCAAATCCCCTTCATAAGGCAGTCCCATTTACCGCATCGCTGGAAATGAAGGCTGAACCGAAAACGAAAAAAGGAAAAAAGGGGTTTAGACTCGTGCCATTTGTGAGGTTGGGAGAAAATGGTAAAGTTGCGCTGCTTTTCAATATCTCTGTTTTTTTCCATACTTCACCTGTACTTTTCATACATGACGGATATCTTTTTCAATTGCCGGGTCCCAGCCTTTCGTGGATAAAGGCGGCTTTGAAATCAGGGGAGATAGAAATTTCACATAAAGATATTAGGGATCTTGTTATCCAGACAGAATTTTTTCCAGATAGACTTAAATTTTTCTTACCAGAGGAAATAGCACCAAAAACCATACAGGACCTATTGCCAGAACCATTATTGATAGTGGAACTTGAAAAGGGGTTTTTAAAGGCCAAGGTATTTTTGAAGTATGGAGATCTGGAGATCGATCGGTGTGATCCAAGGCCTTTCGTACTGGATACTGAAAGGTGGCAACGGGTAAAAAGAGATAAAGATCGTGAGTCTGAGATCCTGATGGGATTATTTGACAAGGGATTTCAAGAAAAGGACCGATTATTTCAAAGAGATATTAAGGGAGCGGCCGAAGCACTATCAGAATTGACAGAACAGGGTTGGAGGATCCAGGGACAAAATAGACGGCCTTTCAGGGGAGGTCGCATAACAGAACTAAGCATCTCATCCGGCATAGACTGGTTTGATTTGGAAGGTGGAATATCCTTTGGAGAACATTTAGTTCCGTTGCCAACGGCCATTAGGGCATTTTTAAGGGGAGAACAGACGGTTAAACTCGGTGACGGAAGCACAGGGCTTCTTCCTGAAAAGTGGCTTTCCCGCAACGTGCACATGCTTGAATTGGGTACCGTGTCGGGACATAAAAATCGTGGTAAAACTCTCAGGTTTTCATCGACACAGGCCTTGATTCTGGACACTTTATTGGAAGAGAATGAGGTCGAACCTGTTGATCGGCGTTTTATTGAGATAAGAAATGCAATGAAGGACTTTTCGGGAATTGAGAGTTTCCCTGTACCTGCTTGTTTTAAAGGCGTTCTTCGGCCTTACCAGAAGGACACTCTGGGCTGGTTTGCCTTTTTAAAAAAGTTAGGCCTTGGAGGCATACTTGCTGATGACATGGGGCTTGGAAAGACAGTACAGGTCCTTGCATGGTTGGCAGGAGAGAAAAACGGAAAAGAGGGGCCGTCTCTAATAGTGAGTCCGACCTCTGTGCTGTTCAACTGGCAGTCTGAAGCAAAACGTTTTGTCCCTGATTTAAAAATACTGGCCTATTCAGGGAATAATCGTTCAGACCTGGTTAAAGAATTGGATCGAGTTGATCTGGTCGTTACTACATATGGATTGGTGAGGCTCGATATAGAGACACTGAAAAATTTAGAATTCAATTATATCATTCTGGATGAAAGCCAGGCGATCAAAAATTCCAACTCTCAGACTGCCAAAGCAGTGAGGCTTCTCAAGGCCAGGAACAGGTTATGTCTCACGGGTACACCGCTTGAGAATAACGTTAGAGAACTCTGGTCCCAGATGGAATTTTTAAATCCCAAATTTCTGGGTTCCACGGCGGTCTTTAATAGAAGGTTTGCAAAACCTATAGCTAAGGGAGACAAGGCGGCCCTGAATCTCCTTCAGAAAATGATAAAGGTCTTTCTTCTCAGGCGCAATAAAGAGACCGTTGCCAAAGAAATCCTGGGAAAGATGGAGCACGTGATACTCTGTCCCATGACCGATAGGCAGGCCAGGATTTATTCCCAGATTCGGGACCACTACAGGGCCTCGATATTGACAGCCATAGAACGGCGAGGTCTCAACAGGAGCCGCATAAAGATACTTGAGGGCCTTCTCAGACTTCGTCAAGCGGCCAACCACCCTGCCATTATCGGTGAGGATGGAGCAGGATCAGGCAAGCTGGACAAACTTATGACATTGATAGAAGAGACCGTCTCTTGCGGACACAAGGCCCTGGTCTTTTCTCAATTCACCAGGATGCTGAGTCTAATTCGTCGTTCTCTAGATAGTGCCGGAATAATTTATGAGTACCTGGACGGCAGGACACCTCAGGCAAGACGTAAAGACAGGGTACGCCGTTTTCAAAACAGTGAAGAGATAAAACTTTTCCTTATCAGCCTTAAGGCCGGAGGCCTGGGGCTTAATCTCACGGCAGCGGATTATGTATTTATTGTAGATCCTTGGTGGAATCCGGCAGTAGAGCTTCAGGCGGTCGATCGAACCCACCGTATCGGTCAGGATAAAAAAGTTTTTACCTATCGCCTTATTACAGCCGAAACAGTAGAAGAGAAGGTTGTTGCTTTGCAGGAGAAAAAGCGTGAACTGGTCAGCGCTATCCTTAATAGTGGCCAGGATATGCTGAGGCGGCTGTCCCGGGAGGATCTGGATCTCCTGTTCTCATAAATAGGAATTGAAAATGGAGATGTCTGTCGACTCAGGCCTAACAACAATTAATATGTCTCTTAATAATAGCGACAGTTATTGTCCTTTCAGCAAAGAAATTGTGCCATTGATGTCCTAAAGGGTTTCGAAAGACCGGATTTTGCAATAGACTTAAGGAAAACCAAGCATGAAAAATATTTTGCTAGTAGACGATGAGAAAGGTTTCTTGCTTAGTCTTTCAGATGGTCTCAAGTCATACTCCGATATGTTTAAAGTATTGATAGCTTTCAATGGAAAGGAAGCTGTCACAATCTTGAATTCCACCAAAATCGACTTGGTTGTTACAGATCTGAAGATGCCCGAAATGGACGGGTTTCAGCTATTAGCATATTTGACCAGACACTTTACTGATATACCGACAATTGTTATTACAGCATTCGGCACACCGGATATGGAAGAAAAATTACTTACTATGGGTGCTACTCAATATCTTGAAAAACCACTGGACTTTGATGTTCTGGCGGATAACATCCTTCAACATATAACCAGGGGAGATTCTCAAGGGCATATTCAGGGCATTACGCTGGGCGTGTTTCTGCAATTTCTGGAACTGGAAGGGAAGACCTGTACACTTACAGTAACGTCCGGGAAAAATGTCGGGAAGCTGTATTTTCTGGAAGGGGAGCTAATTAATGCCAAGACCGAGACATTGGAAGGTGAAGAGGCGGCTTATGAAATCATCGGTTGGAATGAAACGGAGATAGAAATTAATTATTCATGTGCAAATAAGGCTAAAGCCATTACTTCTCCGCTTTCCTTTATCCTTATGGAGTCTTGCAAGATAAAAGATGAGGTCTTAGAGCAATTTGAGGAACAAGAGACGGGGGATATTAAAGAAAGAGATATTGATAATATACAAGAGATTGATTTCCTGGTAGATAAAAAGGAGCATGAAACAAAACAGAATTATATAGAAGAAGAATACGAAGAATGTCTGATATCACAACCTGAAATTGAATATAAATCAAATAATATAGGCATTGTTACAGCACAAGAAAGGTTAGAACCCTTTAAATCAATTATAGGTTTTGAAGGTGTAGGTGTTCTCACACCAACCGGTGATCCAATTGTGATGTTGCCGGCCGGAGAGTCAAATTTAATGAAAATCGCTATATTGGCAAACAATATACTGGTTAATGCACAAAAGGCATCTCAAGAGATGGATATAGGTAGCTGTAAGATGATCCATATAGAGACGGATCGTATTCATTTACTAGCGCGGTGCTTAAATGAAAGCGAGGATTCATGTTCAGGCAAAGTTCATATACACATGGTACTGATGCTTTCTTGTGAAGATGGTATCGGTTTGGCTAAACTTAAAATGGCATCTGTAATCAAATTGTTGGCAGATGACTTTAAGTAGTATTATGGCCGTACAGCGCGCACCCCTCTTTCGTAGGAAAAATTCTTGTCATTCTTGATTATACTGCCGTCGAGAAAGAGAAATACTTTTGCACGGCATTTATCCTGCTCCTCTGATGACCAGTTCCAGAAAGTCCCGCCAATAGAGAAAATTGGATCAATATGTATGATGTCGCCATCTTTATCTGTATTCGATTTCTTAATCTCATATATTTCATTTAGTTCTTTTGTCGTAGGAAGTCTCCAGTCGCTATATCCACCCGTGGTTAGATTGTTAACATATGACCTTGACTCCTTCCAGTTCAAATATTTCTTAAGGTGAACATAACTATCATCTTTGGTCCACATGAGACCGGTCTTTGTATCTGAAATAGTTCCGTTTCTATGATCTATAAATCTGCCGTCAGACGAAACTATTGGTCGTCTGAGTTTCACAGAGAAATCGAATTTCTCTGATGGTTTAATTGAAATTATTTTGTTTTCTGTCTCAAATCCTTTTTTAATTAATTTTATAATCCTATCACCCTTTTTTATATTATCAATATATAATGGTGTGACGCCTTTTTCTTTTCCATCAACGAGTACTGTTGCTCCTTCAGGTAAAGTTTTTACCATAAGACTACCACATATACTCTGAAGTTTGGCATTAACATCTATTGTTTTTGATGCGGTTATATCAACTTTTTTTTCTACACTGGAAAAACAATTTTTAGTAAATTTTATAGTATGTAATCCATGCTCAACATTTTTTAAATATAATGGTGTGACGCCTTTTTCTTTTCCATCAACGAGTACTGTTGCTCCTTCAGGTAAAGTTTTTATTACAAGACTAGCATACGGATTGTTTGCGTGGGCATCAGAAGAGAGTTCTGCATAAATTTTTTTAGTCTTTCCCAATGACATTTTGATACTTTGTTCATAATTGTTATAATCCTTTTTTTTGACAGTAATTATATGTTTTCCGCACATCCACCTCTTAGTACTCAGAGGGGTTTCTCCTATATAATTTTTATCTAAAAAAACAGCCGATGCGCTTGGCTTGCTTACAACTTTAAGGCCGGGTCTCAAAAAAACAAAAAGAATCACTGCCAAGAGACCAACTATAAGACTAAATACCGACACTACCTTGAGCAGTCTACCTTTTTTATCTTTTTCCTGTAGTTTTCCATGGTCGTCAACCTGAACATGCTCAAATACACCAGGTTTATCTGCAACCCCATCTTCTTTTGCCTCTGTGTCTTCATCTGTATCCTCCATTTCCAGGATAATTTCCTCGTCACAGGTCTTCACATGTTTGGAAGCATTGTTTTCTTCATCTATTTTTATAGTTGGTTTTTCTTCGTTTTCGGTTTGAAGAGTTTCCGGGCTATCGGTTTCACTGTTGATTTCCTCTTTTCCGCCCTCTGTGTCTTCATCTGTATCCTCCATTTCCAGGATAATTTCCTCGTCACAGGTCTTCACATGTTTGGAAGCATTGTTTTCTTCATCTATTTTTATAGTTGGTTTTTCTTTGTTTTCGGTTTGAAGAGTTTCCGGGCTATCGGTTTCACTGTTGATTTCCTCTTTTCCGCCCTCTGTGTCTTCATCTGTATCCTCCATTTCCAGGATAATTTCCTCGTCACAGGTCTTCACATGTTTGGAAGCATTGTTTTCTTCATCTATTTTTATAGTTGGTTTTTCTTTTGCCGTTACGTAATTATCACTTATCAGAATTAATTTTTCTGATGCATCTATCGCAGATTGTCGATCAGTTGCATTACAAGAAATAGCAAGCGCTGTAGTGTCCAAAAAGTCCTTACTGTAACCTCTATAAACAGCCTGTTTTAATGCTTCTATATCTGGATCTGATTCGTTATTAATTGATGATTGAATCCGTACTTGGATGTCTGGGAGTTTTTGTCCTGTCACACATTCATATATCACATTACCGAGGTAATAAATGTCCGCCCATAAACCGTCTTTTTCTTCATACGCATGCAAATATTCAGGTGAATGTTCGTCAGATGAAGCGGCATTTTGATTATGGAATTCTTTTTTGACATCATAATCTGCCGCCCCAAAATCGATGAGCATGGCAGAGCCGTCTTTTTTCAAAAAAATTGAATCTGTCCTGATATTTTTATGATAGATTCCCTTTTCATGTAAGGCCTTTAAAGCGCAAAGGATATCTTTCAACCAGGGCTTGATCCGTTCTTCCGGCATAGTTTTGTCAGGCCCCATATGGTCAAGCTGCTGTCTGAGAGTTTCACCATTCTCGTGAGACATGACCATATATGCGGTCCCGTTGGTCTTAAAGGACCCTAACACCCGTACAATGTTTGGATGGTTGAACTTGGCGAGAGTTTCTGCTGTTTCTACGAAGTATTCGAGTTGCTTCCGGAAGACATCCTCATCCGAAGGGAATTTGGCAAGTATCTTGTTGTCTGATTTTCTTATTACTAAATCATGTGGCAGGGCCTCCTTTATGTTGACAGGCAGATCCAATTTAATATTAAAGGCCTTATAAGTAATACTGAAGCGATCATATCTCAGAATTTCTTCAATCCTGTACTGTTCGAGTACAGACCAAGGAGATAAAGCATATTCCTTTATCACATAGTTTAAGTCATTCACTATTTTAATCCTGGGATCTTGAATTCGTCTTTGTCTGAAATAATCAATCCGGCCTTTATTAATAAACAGACAAAAATGATAGACTGAATTCTTCTGTGCTGGTTCTTCATGTTCTCATAATGATATTTCGGCATAAAGCAGGGTAATATTGATTTAATGCAAGGATCATAAAAAAATTCCATAAAGTTGGGGCATGGATTATAAAAAGACTATGGAGATAGAAAGATTAACAGGAATGATCAGGAGCTCATGATACCAGCAAAACAAATACCATTCATTATTAAAATAACACCCGGAAACAACTGATTTATGACGATTCCAGTAGCCCTCTGCCGGATCAGCACATACGAGCTGAAATCTATCCGAAAATCAGTTGATATGCTCTTAGAAACTATCAAGTGCCGTATTCCCCGGAATACTAAAGTACTGGTAAAACCCAATCTGCTTACACCTAAAAAGGCCCTGGCCACCACTCATCCAATTGTGGTCAGGGCTGTCTGTGAATATTTTCTCGACCGTGGCGCCCAGGTCACTGTAGGCGATTCTCCTGCATTCGGTACTGCGAAGAAGGTGGCAAATGCAAATGGTCTTACAGAAGCGCTCAATGGTTTGCGGGCAGAAATAATAAACCTTGGCCTACCCATAAAGATTCGTCTTGCATGCGGGATATCTATAGGTATTTCACAAAAGGCCCTGGATAAGGATTTGATTGTTAATGTGGCAAAGCTAAAGGCCCATTCTCAGCTACGGGTTACAGCGGCAGTGAAAAATTTCTTCGGATGCGTAGTAGGTTTTCGCAAGGCCTTGGTACACTGTCGATATGGTGACAGATCCAATCTTTTTGAGAGTTTACTAATCGAAGTTATGCAGGCCCTGCCGGAAACTGTTAATCTGATCGATGGAGTAGATATAATGCAACGGACCGGTCCTGTCGACGGAGATCCATTCGGCCTGTCCTTGCTCGGAGTGTCGTCAAATCCTGTGGCCATGGACACTGCCTTGTACAATATTTTGAGACTTCATCCATATAGTGTGCCCTTGTGGCTGGAATCCCAAAAACGGGGACTTCCCGGAGCCCATATCCATGAATTGAGTTATCCATCGGCACAACCAGAGGATTTTGACATAACAGGATTAACGTTACCCTTGATACTTAAACCTGTAAAATTTTATCCAGTTCGCTTTTTAAAGGGACGGCTTAAGAGTATGTTTAATAGAGTTTAAAAATTGCTCAAGGGAAATATATTTAATTGTAAACTACCTATGATCCTGATTTTATAAGATCCATTTTTAATTTGATGTCAAGCACAGGACTTCCATTAATAGCATCAAGACCTTCAACATACAGTACCGTTCCATTGATTTTTATTAGTTTGACATTTTGAATAGCTATTTTGGAAAGTCTGTTTGGGGTACGAGAAGCAAAAACTCCAACCAATTTTCCATCAAGCCCCCTATTAAATATGGATTTGACCGGTCCTGACTTGTGGAGATAATAAATAATGGTAATATATTTTTCATCCTCGAGTTTATACATAAATTTTTTTTGAGTCGGGAAAAGTATGATTTTAGATATCTTGTCTTCTCCGACCACACCAAAACCCTTTTGAGATTTAATTAAATTATTTTTTACGATGCCGATCGGATAAATTTCAACAGGTTCGATATCTCCGTACATACATCTTGAGCAGAAATAGGTATCATCAACAATGCATAGTTTATGTTTATCTATCCAGGTTCCACATTTATTGCACTTATAAGGCTCTTTGTTCATAGTTATTTCTCTGAGTTTTTATGATACCGCGCCAATATTCGGCCAGGTCGCTTTTGCCTCTTGCCCAACAAATCCAATCATATTTCAAGATTTCTGCATTAAATAATAAGTGGATTAATCTGGATGCAAAGGCCTTTAGAAGAAAAAGAAGGAATGGTCGGGGCGAGAGGATTTGAACCTCCGACCCTCTGCTCCCAAAGCAGATGCGCTTCCAGGCTGCGCTACGCCCCGATCAGTTAAGACCTTGTTTAACACAGAGATCGAAAGCCTTCAAGAATTTTGAATTTGGCATGACCTTCCCCTGCCCTGTAGTTGCCTAGATGTTATACTATGTTTATATAAGATGATCTATGGCTAAAACTCGCAGAAAAAAATTCAGAAGACCGGTTGTACGGGACTATCGTCCCCTGTTGGGAATCCTTCTTGGTTCAGCCCTTGTAGTGTTTTTGTTAATAGGTAGTTTTATAATAGGGTACATGCTTTTGGGCCTTCCTGAAATCTCAAGCCTGAAATCTTACAGTCCTCCCATGGTCACGGAAGTGCTCGATTCTGACCATCGTCCTATTGCATACTGGTATAAGGAAAAAAGATGGCCTGTCCCGTTCTGCCGAATGCCGGAAAAACTGGTACAGGCCTTTCTGGCGGCTGAGGACGCGCGTTTTTACGAACATCCCGGCATTGATTTTATGGGAGTCATTCGGGCGGTAGTAAAAAATATGGAGGCGGGTGGTATAGTGCAGGGAGCGAGTACTATTACGCAGCAGGTAACAAGATCCTTACTTTTAACCCCGGAAAAGAGTTGGTTACGCAAGGTTAAAGAGGCAATTTTGGCTTGGCAGATAGATGCTGCACTTACTAAAGACGAAATTCTGAACATATATTTGAATGAGATATATTTCGGGCAGGGAGCCTATGGAGTAGAAAGTGCTGCCAGGACCTATTTCGCAAAACATGTAGACGACCTGAATCTTGCTGAATGCGCCCTGTTTGCCGGCTTGCCCAAGGCCCCGAGCCGGTATGATCCAACAAAACATATGGAACTTGCCAAGAAGCGCCAGAATTATGTGCTGAGACGGATGATAGAGGAAGGCTATATTACTCTAGATGAGGCAGAAGAAGCAAAAAAGACCCCTATTCGTCTTAAGAGAGAGACCCTGGACCCTCCACCGGGTACTGATTATTTCCTTTCAGAAGTGAGAAAGGAACTAGAAACAAGGTATGGCGAGGAAAGACTTCTGACGGACGGTCTGACCGTAATCACTACTCTGAAAAGCGACTGGCAAATCAAAGCAAATGAATCAGTGCTTCAGGGTCTTGACAGCTGGCGCAAGAGACATACAGAAGATGCTGATCTGAACCAGTCTATTCAGGCGGCTCTTGTGGCAATTAAGGCGGAAACCGGTGCTGTTCAGGCACTTTGGGGAGGCAATGACTTTAGTAAATCCCAATTCAACCTGGCAACCCAAGGCAGGATGCAGCCGGGGTCCGCCTTTAAGGCAATAATATATACAGCCGCTCTATCCAATGGACTTATAGCTCCAAATACAATAGTTGTGGATGAGCCGATTTCATTGCCCGGAGCGGATTCTCAAAACATGTGGGAGCCGGAGAATTTCGATAAGACCTATATGGGACCTATCACGATAAGGACGGCCCTCACATACTCTAGAAATATCATTTCAATAAAAATCGCAAGAGTAATAGGATTGAACTCTATTCACAATATGGCAAAGCGTATGGGGATAGAGACACCCCTGGCAAACAATCTGTCGCTTGCCCTGGGTTCTTCGGAGGTGACCCCGATAGAGATGGCAAGGGCCTTCAGCACCTTTCCCAATCTGGGCAAGAATATTAAACCTCAATTTATTCAGGCAGTTCTAAACCGAAAAGGAGAAATGATAGAACAGCTTGAACCGGTTTTTAAAGAAGCAGTTGACCCGTTAACTGCTTTTCAGATGGTTCAACTCCTCAGGGGGGTAATCCAGAATGGTACAGGTAGCAGTGCCAGGACACTTGGAATTCCAGCGGGCGGTAAGACTGGTACTACTGATAATTACAGAGATGCGTGGTTTATTGGATTTACACCTGAAGTTGTGACAGCGGTGTGGGTCGGTCGGGAAGACAAGAAATCATTAGGGGAAATGGAAACCGGGGGCAGAGTCGCATGCCCAATTTGGACATCTTTCATGTCGGGGACAAAAGACGAAGTAATAAAAAAGGATTTTATTATTCCTCAGGGAATAGCATTGGTGCCAGTAGACCAGCAAACCGGAGAAATAGTTATACCTAAGGAAGACAATGAAGGGGCTTTTGTATGGGAGGCGATGAGAGAGGATCTATTACCGCCTCTTCATCCTTCATCTGGGAGGTTCAGGCTTCCTGCCTGGTTGAAAAGACTTGACGATTTTCTTTTTTAATGAAATCTAGGCTGGTCTAGACAATGCAAGATCAAAATCAATTCAAGCTCACAATTGTAGGGCCCGGGGCTATGGGTTGTCTTTTGGCTGCAGTGCTTAACAGACAAGATTGCCCTGCTTCCTTGCTTGATTACAAGCCGTATCGTGTTGAGAGGCTTAAAAAGGCCGGGATACAGGTCGTGTCCGCTAATGAGTCATGGACTGTCTTCCCGGATATTACTGCAAAACCAGAGTCTTTCGGTCCTCAGGACTGGGTGATATTGTTGGTCAAGGCCGCTCAGACCGCCGATGCAGTGAAACGTATAGGTCCCTTGATAGGACCGGAAACTCTGATTATTACTCTGCAAAACGGTATAGGGCATGAATCCACACTTTTTCAAATTGTAAAACCGGAACGGATTGCCCTCGGAGTTACGTCTCAGGGGGCGACTTTACTTAAGGAGGGCCGTATTCGCCATGCTGGGAGTGGTCCTACAACGCTTGGATTAGTGACCCGGAATTTCGAAGCCGAAGAGAGTTTAAATTCTTTAACGACTTTACTGAACAATGCGGGTTGGCCCTCTCGGGTAGTTGAAGACATCTATCCTCACATATGGCGCAAACTGATTGTCAATGTGGGGATAAATGCATTGACGGCCCTCTGTGGCCTTACCAATGGGAAATTATTACAACATCCGGAGTCCTTACGACTTCAAAAACTCGCAATTACAGAGGCATGGACGTTGTCTTTAAAGAAGGGCATTGTTTTGGACCTTTCACTTGAAGAGGCCCATAATATGGTTGATTCAGTGTGTAAGGCCACAGCCGAAAACAGGTCTTCCATGCTCCAGGACCGTATCAAGAACAGGCCTACTGAAATCGATTACATTAATGGAGCCATCACTAGAATGGGCGGAGAACTTGGAGTTCCTACACCGGTAAATGAAGTCTTGACTCTTTTGGTGCGATTGAATTCACGTCTGGGCTGGAAAGATGCAGTTGACATAAAAAGATATTGACAATTCCGTCATTGTATTATTAATGTACAATATTTAGCTTTTAGAAGCTATTAAATAGTTATAAGTTATTGAGTTATCGGGTTTCAATGGAAGTATTTAATTCATTATTTCATTATTTAGGCTTGACAAATAAAAGTTGTGGTACTTATAATTATTGAAAGCCTTTCTGCTTCTAATTGTCCGGGATCCAAATTCCGCGAAAACCGTTCCACTTCATAATAAAAAATAATTATCGTCCGGGGTCTAGCTGCATGCATTTCATCAAAAGATCCCCCCAAGGCGGTTAGTTTAGGTCCATTTTCTATTATCTTTTTGAGAGTTTATTACAATTTGAATCTCTTAAAAAAGTTTATTCCCGCAGACTTTTTAAACTATACGTAAATTCCGTAGAGGTAAAACCATGCCAAAAATATCAAAGACAAATAAAGCGAAGACATTAATTTTAGCGGATTTAAAGCGTAAAGGCATAGGTGAACTATATAAAATAGCAAGAGATATAGGCGTAGAGTCTCCCAGCGGGATGCGTAAGCAGGAGATCATTTTTGCTATACTCAAGGCGCAGACTACTAATAATGGGTCTGTATATGGTGAGGGTGTATTGGAGATACTTCAGGATGGATTTGGTTTTCTCCGCAGCTCAGACTACAATTACCTGCCAGGCCCGGATGACATATATGTATCTCCATCACAAATCAGACGTTTTGCCTTAAAAACCGGCGACACTGTCTCCGGCCAGATCCGTCCTCCAAAAGAAGGGGAGCGATATTTTGCACTGTTAAAGGTAGAATCTCTTAACTATGATGTGCCTGAGGCATCTCTTGATAAGGTAATTTTTGATAACCTTACTCCTCTCTATCCAGATGAGCATCTCAGACTAGAGACCGATTCAGGTAACTATTCCGCCAGGATAATGGATTTGATGACTCCAATCGGTAAGGGCCAAAGAGGACTTATAGTCGCACCCCCCCGAACCGGCAAGACGATGCTGCTGCAAAATATCGCAAACAGTATTTCCAGAAATTATCCAGAGGTTTTATTGATCGTACTTCTCATAGATGAAAGACCGGAAGAAGTCACGGATATGCAGCGTTTGGTCAAAGCTGAGGTTGTAAGTTCGACATTTGATGAGCCTGCTCAGCGGCATGTTCAGGTCTCTAAAATGGTTATTGAAAAGGCCAAGCGTTTAGTGGAACACAAGCGTGATGTGGTGATACTTTTAGACAGCATAACGAGACTGGCCAGGGCCTATAACACCGTAGTGCCCCCCAGCGGCAAGATTCTGTCCGGAGGTGTGGACTCAAATGCGCTTCAGAAACCCAAGCGCTTTTTCGGGGCTGCCAGAAACATTGAAGAAGGGGGTAGCCTTACTATAATTGCCACTGCGCTTGTGGATACGGGCAGCCGAATGGACGAGGTCATATTTGAAGAGTTTAAGGGTACTGGAAACATGGAGATACATTTAGACAGAAAGCTTACTGACAAAAGGATTTTCCCTTCAATTGATATCAACCACTCCGGTACCAGAAAAGAGGAGTTGCTGCTTCCCATGGATGTGTTGAATCGAATCTGGATTTTGCGAAAGCTCCTATCACCTTTAAATCCGGTAGACAGCATGGAGTTCCTTTTAGACAAAATGAGGGGCACGGAAAACAACGATGAGTTTTTAGCATCTATGAACAGATAAATCGGTATGTTATTTGATTTTATTAATTTTGGGCCTTTCAAAATTAAAATCATTTAGTAAATTGATCATCTCAGTAGTATTTTGAACGAAAACACCTTTTGTAGTATAGTTATTAAAAATAGTGAAAACCAATAGGAGCTATAAGAAAACATGAAGGAAAATATTCATCCAAAATATTATAAAGCTAAGGTAAGATGTGCCTGTGGTAATGAATTTGAGATAGGTTCAACCAAGAAAGAAATAAAAGTAGAGATATGCTCAAAGTGCCACCCTTTCTTTACCGGCAAACAGAAACTTGTTGATACCGCCGGGAGAGTGGAAAAATTCTACCGCAGGTATGGTGAGAAACCGGAAAGGCAGGCCTAAGTCAGGATAGCACATGCTTTGCTACAAATATTTTCTACATTCAGGCTACGACTTTAATAATATAAAGACATCATTACATATGCCATGCCGGCTTTTCCATTTTAACACAGCCCTTTAAATGCTAGCTAAACTTCAAGAATTAGAAAATAAATACCTGGCCTTAGAGCAAGAACTCAGCGATCCCGATTTACTTAAAGACCAAAAGAGATATCAGAAAATCGCAAAAAGGCATGCCGATTTAAGGGTAATAGTCCAGTCTTATCGCCAATACCTTAATATACTTGAACAAATTGATGAAAACAAGGTTTTGCTTGGTGATCCTGATTTGGAGATCCGGAAGCTCGCACATTCAGAACTCGAGGTACTGGAAGAGAAAAGTCGGGAACTTGAGGATCATATAAAACGCCTCCTACTGCCTAAAGATTCCAATGATGAAAGGAACGTGCTTTTGGAAGTAAGGGCCGGGACAGGTGGAGATGAGGCCGCTCTTTTCGCTGCGGATCTGTTCCGCATGTACAGTCGTTATGCTGAACAAGAAAATTGGAAAGTGGAGGTGCTTAATGCTCATTTAACCGGAGGCGGTGGATTCAAGGAGATTATTGCTCTTGTCTCCGGAGACAGGGTATACAGCCGCCTGAAATACGAAAGTGGCACTCACAGGGTCCAGAGGGTCCCTGACACAGAGACCCAGGGACGCATACACACATCAGCCGTCACAGTGGCTGTACTGCCTGAAGCCGATGATGTCGACGTAGATATTGATCCTGCTGATCTTAGGATTGACGTCTACCGAGCTTCGGGAGCAGGGGGGCAGCATGTAAACAAGACAGAATCTGCAGTACGTATCACCCACCTGCCAACAGGACTGGTAGTACAGTGTCAGGATGAGCGCTCGCAACATAAAAACAGGGCCAAGGCCATGAAGGTACTCTATGCGCGTCTGCTGGATTTAAAACGCACGGAACAACAATCCCAAGTCTCAAGTGAACGACGAAGCATGGTGGGCACAGGGGACCGGAGTCAGCGTATACGCACCTACAACTTTCCCCAAGGCAGAATGACTGATCATCGAATAAATCTTACCCTTTACCGTCTTGAGGCCATAATGGAGGGTGATATAAACGAAATTATAGAGGCACTGGGGACTCACTATCAGGCACAGACCCTGGCCCAAAGCTCAGATGAAAATAGCCCGAACGCTTTTGGCAGCCGCTAAACAACTTTCGCAAGCCCACATAGAAAATCCGCAACTGGAAGCTGAGATTCTGCTGGCCCATCTTCTGGGAAAGGAACAGATCTGGCTTCATATGAATCCTGATTTTTTCATTGAAGACCCGGTAAACAAAAAGTATATGGCCCTTGTCGCTCGAAGGGCAATGCATGAACCCAATGCCTATATTTTGCAGCAGAGGGAATTCTGGTCCCTTCCTTTTCGCGTAACCAGGGATACCCTGATACCCCGACCTGAGACTGAGCAAATTGTGGAGATCACGCTTGCTATTGCGGAGCAGGAAAGATGGCATAGCCCACGTATCTTAGACTTGGGGACGGGTTGCGGCATACTTGCATTAACACTTGCCAGCGAGATTCCGGAAGCCTTTTTGGTGGCAACAGACAGGTCATTCTCCGCACTGATTGTAGCACATCAAAATGCAAGAAGACATGGAGTGGAATCAAGGGTAAGCCTGGTACAGGCGGACTGGACTGAGCCCTTTAAATTGTGCGAAATCGGCATTTCACAGTCTGAAAAAGGGATATCCGGCACAGAACGGGGATTTCATCTGGTTGTCAGTAATCCACCTTACGTGGCCAAAAAGGACAAAAGGCTTCTGGCAAAAGAAATATGCAAATATGAGCCGAAGAGATCACTCTATAGCGGAAAAGGTGGACTTGAAGATATTGAAAAACTTATAAAAACCGTTCCCCATGTACTTCGAAAAGGGGCATGGTTTATCTGTGAAATTGGATACGATCAGGGGGAGAATGTCTTTCAGATGATCGAAGATACCGGAATGTATAAATGTGTAGAGATCAGAAAAGATCTGTCAGGCAACGACAGGGTCTTGATAGGAAAGAAGGTTTAAATAAAAGGTTCAATAAAAATCAGATACTGTTAGAATCTGCTGCAATGTGATAAGTAAAAGAGCCGGACTAAATCCGGCTCTTTTAACGGTTAAATTATCAGTGACGTCTACGTCTGGCTTTACGTCGTCTACGTTCAGCCTCCTGCATCTTCCGTCGTTTTTTTATGCTTGGTTTTTCGTAAAAGCGACGATTTTTCAGTTCCCGCTGAAGCCCGTCAAGCTGCATCTTTTTTTTCAGCACCTTGAGAGCCTTTTCCAGGCTTTCCTGGACTTCTACCACAATCGCCAAGGGTATCCCCCCTTCCTGTTTTAGATTAAATTGGATTAAATATATTATTATATCTTCCTTAAATATAATATGTCAATGTACATACGAAAATTTTTCATTTAGGAGATATATTATCTGTTTTTACCACCTTTTTGTTACTGCGATAATCCTTAGGATTCAGGCCATATTTCTGAAAGAGTTTATAAAAATCAGCCCGGTAGTAGCCGGCGGAATCAGCAGCTTTACTGACATTTCCTTTGGTAATCCTGAAAAGGTCTTCCAGATATTTTTTGATAAATTGATCTTTGGCCTGCCTTAGCGGAATCTTTTTTTGTGGCAGACAATTATCGGCCAGAGACGTATTTGCAAACATCTCGCTGGTTATAGTATTTCCTTTAGAAACGGCGACAAGATATTCAACGACGTTTTTTAACTCACGGACATTCCCCGGCCAGTTATATGTTCTAAAACTATCAATGACATCTCCCTGGATTCTCTTAATGTCTTTACCCATCTTGGTTTCGTATTTCTTAAAAAAATGTTGCATTAACAGAAGAATATCTTCTTTTCTTTCCCTCAAAGGAGGAATGTTGATTGGTACTACATGGATTCTGTAATACAGATCCTCTCTAAAACTACCTTCTTTAACCATTTTGCTGAGGTCCCTTTTGGTCGCCACGATCAGTCTCACATCTACTTTATGAACATGATCGCTTCCAAGGGCCTTTATTTCTCCCGTCTCTATTACCCTCAGTAGCTTAGCCTGCATAGCCTCGCTCATCTCCCCGACTTCATCCAGGAAAAGTGTACCTTTATGGGCTTGTCTGAAGAAGCCCGCCTTGGTGGTTACCGCACTTGTATAAGCCCCCTTTACATGTCCAAAAAATTCATCCTCCAGTAATGTCTCCGGAATAGCTGCACAATTGACAGGTACAAAAGGTCCTTTGTTTCTTGGGCTGTGGAAGTGTATGGCATTAGCCACCAATTCTTTTCCAGTTCCTGATTCACCGTAGATGGTTATGGTGCTTTCAATAGGGGCGACCTGCACAATTCGCCTGAATACGGCCCTTATCTGTGGACTGGTGCCGATCATCTCCCCGAAATGGAATTGATCCTCCACTATACGTTCAAGGTCAGCCACCTTTTTCAATAATTGTCTCTTCTCGAGGGCCTTTTCTATTTTTAAGGCCAGGTCTTCATGATTTATCGGTTTTTCGACATAGGAGAAGGCTCCGGCCTTTACAGCCTCAACCGCCTTCTCTATAGTGCCATGAGCGGTAAAAATAATGGTCTGGAGGTCAGGATCTATCTTAAGACACTCTTCCATGAGTTCTTTGCCGCTCATTTCGTCCATTTTCTGGTCGGACAAGAGAAGATCTATTTTTCCTTGTTGATTTTTGAAGATTTTGAGGGCTTCTAGAGGATCTGAGGCTGTAATCACGTTTTCATATCCAAAGAGCTTGAGACGCATCTTTGTGGTTACAAGTATGCCGTTTTCATCATCAACGAGAAGGATCATGTTTTTTGAATTAGTATTTTTATCCACTAGTCTAATATTCGAAATCTTTGTCATTTCCTTTTCTATCTTTATTTTCTGTTGAGAGGGATGTTTGGATTATGCTAAAATTGTAAATCATGTTTCAGACTTTTTGCAATCTAAGTTAATTATGAAACTATTTAAAAACGGCTTAAGCCTCTTTAACAAGCTTTTTTTAGGGTACCTGATACTTTTGGCCATCATGATACTGCCTTGCGTGGTATCGATCTACAGTCTGTCAGAGCTAGAACGTTTTGCGACAAGCGTAGCCAAGCACGACCTGGAACTATCTAAAACCATAGAACAGCTTAAAGCAATACCACCTTCCATGGAAGCTGAAGGACGTCGTCTTGTAACTCTATATAAAGAGGATGCCTACCGATCTCTTATGTCATTGATAAGGGACTTTAAAGACAGTTTGATCAGTGTGCAGAGAAACGGTCCTGAAGAAATTGTGCCTACTATCCATGACATTAAACTCGATCTAAATAAACTCGAAAAGCTTGCCAGTATTGCCAATGCAGGCTTACCTAAAAGTAGCCCGCCTCAGATCACGCCGGCCGAGGTTCAGCGAGAAAACGAAGTGAAGGCCATAATCTCCAGTATAAGGACAGGGCTTGGCGACCTGGAAAAAGCAGCACAAAAGGCGATCAGTCTCAGGTCTTCCACAATCTCGTCCCTTAGCTCGCAGGCAAGAGAAATCACCATATTTGTATTGGCTGGGGCCATTATTTTCTTTGTTTTTTTTACCGCATGGTTTCTCTATAAATATATAAAAAGGCCGATAGATCACCTTCGTCACGGTACTGAAGTTGTTGGTCAGGGCTATTTTGATCAACCTATTGCCATAGAGTCAAAGGACGAACTGGGAAAGCTCGCTGAGGCATTTAATGACATGGCGATAAGACTTAAGGGCCTGGACAAGCTGAAGTCTGATTTTATAGGAATGGTGAGTCACGGACTCAAGACCCCTCTGACTTCCATGATGGAAGCCGCAAAGCTTCTCTCTGAGCCCCAAATAGGCAAATTAAACCAAGATCAGCAAAAACTGGTAACTATACTAAATGAGAGCATGAATCGATTCCACGGCCTGATAGATGACCTTCTTCATCTTTCCAGACTGAAGGCAAGGCTTAAAGCTATTGAGAAACGTCCCGTGAACATTATAAAGGTTTTTTCTGATATCATCCAGATCTTAGAACCTATGGCGCATGGGAAAAACCTTGATGTGGAGCTGGTTAGCGTCTCAGGGCTGAAAAAGGATATACCGGTTGACGAAGAAAGACTGTTCGGCGCATTTATGAATATCTTACACAATGCAGTAAAGTTTAGTCCAAAAAACGGGAAAATAAAGATCACCTTGGATTATACCGATGACAATGGTAAGGAGTGGTTAAAGATTGGTATTATTGATGCAGGACCCGGAGTCGATAAATCTGAAACAGAAAAGATATTTGATAAATTCTATCAGATTCAAACATTACGGAGAAAAGACGGATCCGGACTCGGCTTGGCAATTGCCAGAGAAATTATTCTGGCTCATGGAGGTAAGATTTGGGTAGAGAGTCCACCAACAGAAGATATCGCGGTTTTCCAGGGAAAAGGGGCTGCTTTCTGGTCTGTTTTGCCATATTTTCCTTGACATTGGTCGTTGGGTGTATAACTACAGTCCAGGAAAAGCTCCATATACCTGATCCATGGCAAGAGGCCACTCTGCTTTTAAGAGATGGCCGGGTTGATGAGGCCGTTGCCGATCTGAAGCCATTGCTCCATAATCCTGATTATGAATGTAGGGCGGCATTTTATCTGTTTGTTTTTGATGGGGCTAAAGACAGCTACATCGATATCATACGTTCTGAAGCCTGTGCGCACAAAACCCCTGGAGAGGCAAAGCTGGTGGAGAAATTTCTGACTACTAAAGAAAGGCTTCTTCAACTGGAATCAAAGTATAATAAAAAGGAAACAAGTCTAAATGCTCTTCAGAAAGAGACAGAAGATATGGAAAAGGAGCTGAGCCGTCTCCGCTTCGAACTGCAGAAGATGGAAGAGATCCGGCGTGAAACGGAAAAGTGGCGGATTCAGTAAATTCGTTTCACTAATTCCATTTTTAAAGTTTGGTGCTAGATTTTGTAATCACCGCACTAATTGCAAAACTCATTCAGGAAGTGATATTACAGCTACGGTCGGATACCCAGATAATCGCTTGTTTTCAGGTTTTCCCCTTCTTGACAAGTTGTTTTACTGTTGCTATATATTTTCAAGAATGTACTCTGCTATAAATACTGTGCTCTAAATACTGTAAGGATAATTAGTTTTTATAAAATTACACTTAACTTAAGGGACGGGAGGTAATTATGTATTTAAAAACTTGGAAGGCGCTGTTATTGGGATTGTGCGTTGCAGCAATTGGAATGGTTTTCTGTGCCCCGAATTCTTTGGCAGGAGAGGGGAACTTGGATCAACAGGTGCAGGAGCTGATCGAGCAAAACCAAGCACTCACTGATCGACTCATGCAGGTGGAACATCAGCTCAGTGGAATGAAGGCAGCTCCGGAAACTGAGCATGCGGGGGCAAAATCGGTCTTGGGACACATAGAAGACACCATACATATTCATGGCCTGCTTGAGTTTGGGGCAGCCTACCACAGCACTGATATGAATCATGGAGGTTATCGGCAGGACAGTGATCTTTCGATGACCAGTGTTGAAATCGGCATTGGAGCACAGGTCAATGATTGGGTGAGTGCGGAAACCATCCTTATGTATGAAGATCCGTCCGGAGCAATAGACCTTTATGATGGTATTAGAGAGGAGACAAATTTTGATGTAGAAGAGGCCATTATCACCATAGCGAATAAGGAAGTAACACCCGCTTTTCTTAAGGCTGGTAAGATGTATGTGCCTTTTGGGGCGTACCTGACGCATTTCCCGGATGACATGGGCATTGATTCGCCGCTTACACTCTTAATGGGTGAGACTAATGAAAAGGCCCTGTTGATCGGAGCTGAGTATGCGGGGATGACATTTTCCGGATACGTCTTTAACGGTGACGTAGAAGAAATGGGTGGTGGCGACAACGTTATTGAAAGTTACGGTTTCGATGCCAACTATGCCTATGAATGTGAAGATAATGATATGGATTTGCTTGTCGGAGCTTCTTATATATCCAACCTGACCGATTCCGACTGGATAGAAGAATCGCTGCACCACCACAACTTAGAAATAGAGGATTACGGCGATGGCGCTGCTGCCTATTTCCATATCGGCTGTCAAGGCATCTTCTTTGACGCAGAGTACATGACGCTGCTTGATAGTGTCGAGGTCTACGCAGGGGGATTGCACGAAGGTAAAGTCAATAATGCAGAGGTGTGGAATTTCGAGATGGGATACAACTACAACTGGTGGCGAAATCTCGAAATCGCCTTACAGTATGCCGGCTCAAACGACTGCTACCATCTTGGGTTCCCAAGAGATCGTTACGGGATCAATTTCAACCAGGAAGTATTTGACAATACGATCCTTTCGGTTGGCTACCTCTATGATGAGTATGACGATGATGGGACTGATGAAGAGCGAAATCAAAGGGATTTGGTCTTCGGTCAATTAGCCGTCAGATTTTAAGATCTCTTATACCAAATAATTTCATTCAGCAAACAGGCGCTGGTTAAAACATAAACCAGCGCCTGTTTTTTTATTCCGTTTCCTGTTTTTCCCCATGCTGCAGCAGAAAGAATCCATGGGGAAAATTGTTAAGGCAAGTCAAAAGAGAATCTACTTGGGATTAACCATCATGGTCCTTGCAACCGTGAACACATGGACCTCTCTTGCCCCTGCCTTTTTCAGGGTATTTGCGCAAGCCCTGACAGTAGCCCCTGTGGTATAGACATCATCGACAAGGAGTATTGTTTTCGCTCCTTTCGGCAAAAGGCTTGTGACCTCAAAGGCATTTCTTACATTTCCAGGCCTTTCCTTCATTGAAAGTTCTGTCTGGGGTTTAGTATTAAATGTCCTGCTAAGAATGTCTATTCCTAATGGTATATTGGTAAAGATCGCCCCGGCAAGCCTGAGGGACTGGTTGAAACCCCTTTTTTTCAGACGTTTCGGGTGTAATGGCACAGGAATTATCAGGTCCGGCTTTAAGTCGTCAAATAACACAAAATCCTTGGCCAGAGAGGAAAGGACCCTTAGGGCATGTCCATCCTCATTGTATTTGATTTTGTGAATAAGGCTCCTTACAGCCCCATGGTACTGAAATACTGAGCGGGCAGTATCAAAGGGTGGAGGATTCTTTATACACTGGCCGCATATGTGGTCAGAACCCTCAGGGCCGTGAAACGGATGGCCGCAGACAGTGCAGACCGGAGATTCTATGAACCTTATAGACTCAAGGCAATCGTGACATAGACGGCCTGTTGAATGATTAAATGGTCTAACTTTGCAGGCGGCACAGCATGGGGGAAAAAGGATGTCCCTTATGACAAGGGTGAGCCTGGCAAGGGGCCACTGCATTTGACAGATATGTTTACACCTAAGTTGAGCGATTAGCTGTTAGCCATTAGCATTTAGCCTTGAAAAATCAAGATATTACCAGAACATCCTGTAATCATTTAGCTAATAGCTAACCGCTAAAGGCTAACCGCTAAATTTAGTTCACATGGACTCAACAATAGATAGGGCAAATTCTGAGCACTTTACTTCGGTTGCGCCTTCGATCTGTCTTGCCAGGTCATAGGTTACCTCCTTTCTGGCAATGGCTGCCTCAAGGGCGCTGTGGATTTTTTCCATGGCTTCTTTCCAGCCAAGGTATTCGAGCATCATTGCACCGGACAGGATAAGGGAGCCGGGGTTGACTTTGTCCAGCCCGGTATATTTAGGCGCCGTGCCATGAGTCGCCTCAAAAAGGGCGTAACCATCACCTATATTGGCACCGGGTGACATCCCAAGTCCTCCTACCTGTGCCGCGCAGGCATCGGAGATATAGTCTCCATTCAAGTTCGGCAGGGCCAGTACACTGTATTCCTTTGGTCTTAGAAGGATTTGCTGGAACATGGCATCTGCAATGCGATCCTTGATGACAATTCTGCCTTCCGGCTGTCTGCCATTGTATTTGTCCCATAGTTCCTGTTCAGTGATTGTTATTTCAGGAAACTCTGCTTTTGCCAGCTCATAGCCCCAGTTTTTAAAGGCCCCTTCAGTATATTTCATGATGTTACCCTTATGTATCAGGGTTATGCTGGGTTTACCCGTATCAATTGCGTGGCGTACTGCCTTTCTGACCAGGCGCTGGGTCCCGAAACGGCTTATAGGCTTTATACCGATACCTGAATCCGTCCTGATATTCTGTCCCATTTCATCCTTTAGAAACTGTATGACCTTCCTGGCACCTTCGCTTCCTTCGGGCCATTCTATTCCTGCATATACGTCTTCGGTATTCTCGCGAAAAATGACCATGTCCATATCTTCGGGCCTTTTAACAGGACACGGAGTTCCCTTGAAGTAACGTACAGGCCTAACGCAGGCATATAGATCCAACTCCTGCCTTAAAGTGACGTTAAGGCTTCTTATGCCTTCACCAACCGGTGTTGTGAGAGGACCCTTGATTGCGACTACATGATCCTTGATGACGTCAATAGTCTCGGGCGGAAGCCATTTTCCGGTCTGTTGATAGGCCTTTTCCCCGGCAAGGAGCATCTTCCATGAGATTTTTTTCTCGCCCTTATAGACCTTTTCCACCGCAGCATCCAGTACCAGTCTGGCTGCCTTCCAGATGTCAGGGCCTATACCGTCACCTTCAATGCAGGGAATTATCGGCAGATCCGGCACAGAAATGGTGCCGTCATCTTTGAGTATAATTTTTTCAGGGATGTTACCCACAGGGATTTTCTCCTCTCATCAGGATCATTGTTATACTAAAATAAATTTAAGGCTTACAGGGTCTGTAAAGTTATATTAAAAAAATGATACGGTCAACATATGCTGCAATTCATACTCATCTTTTAGGGTTGACAATCATAGGTTCCGGTATTTATTTATTGTAATGAATTCCGTAGAATATAATGCGTTTTTTAAAAATGCCCTTAGGGATGCCGCAACCGCCTACAGAGAGAGTCTCGAATCCTGCAGCCAAAAGCTCATTGAGCTTTCACAATGGGTCTGCAGTGCCTTTGAAAAAAATGGAAAGTTTATCCTCTTTGGAAACGGAGGAAGTGCAGCTGATGCTCAACATATAGCAGCAGAGTTTGTAAACCGTTTCCGCATGGAGAGAAAACCGCTTCCTGCCATTGCCCTTACCACAGACACATCTGTACTCACCGCAATATCAAACGACTATTGCTTTGATCAGGTATTTTCCAAACAGGTCCAGGCGCTTGCCGGCCCCATGGACGTGATTTCCGGGATCAGCACTAGCGGAAATTCGCCTAGTGTGCTAAAAGCACTCTTCGTTGCCAGGGAAATGGGGGCAAAGACCGTGGGTATTACCGGAGAGAATGGCGGAAAGATGGATCAGTGTTGTGATTTAGTCATACGTGCGGCGTCCTCAGACATCCCCCGGATTCAGGAGGTCCATATTTTTTTTGGGCACCTGTTATGCGATCTTGTGGAGCGGCAAATTTTTGGTTCGGTATAAATTTAGATATGAGTTATCCTGAACCCATAGATCCATCAGGGCTAAAGACATATTCACTCTATGATCGTCCAAGTAAGGTTACAGTCTCTGATTTTGCGCGATCAGTCTCTCCCGGCCTCAAATTAAGGGATTTCTTAGAGCTACTGCCCAAACAGTTGGCTGCAAAAGATTTTAAGGATGTGGTCCATGCAGTTTGTACTGCGGTACGTAACGACCGTATGGTCTTGCTCGCCATGGGTGCTCATGTGATTAAGGTTGGGTTAAATCCCATACTGATAGAACTCATGGAGAGAGGAATCCTTGCCGGTATTGCCTTGAATGGAGCAGGAATTATTCATGACTCAGAGATAGCAATGGCAGGCAAGACTTCTGAGGATGTAGCATCAGTCCTTGGTGAAGGTCAATTCGGGACGGCCATGGAGACAGGTGAGTTCCTTAATCAGTCCATATGCAAAGCCGCCCAAAAAGGAAAAGGCCTTGGAGAGACAGTAGGACATGCACTGCTTGAAGAAGGATTTCCCTACAACAGTCAGAGCCTTTTAGCTAGTGCAGCCAGATTGGGAGTGCCTGTGACTGTTCACGTAGCCTTGGGTACCGATATAATTCATATTCATCCAAGTGTAGATGGTGCCGCCACAGGCAAGGCATCACTTTATGACTTTAGACTTTTTTGCAGCCTGGTTGCCAAACTCGATCAAGGTGTATTACTCCACATAGGTTCTGCTGTACTCTTACCGGAAGTCTTTCTTAAGGCCTTGACACTTGTCCGTAATCTGGGTTGCCCTGTAAAAAAGTTTACTACCGCCAATTTCGATTTTATCCGTCACTACAGACCTTTGACCAACGTAGTTCATAGGCCCAACTTAGAAGGCGGTCAAGGGTTCAACCTAATAGGTCATCATGAAATTATGCTTCCATTGCTGGCCGCAAGTATCCTGGACAGTCTGGAAGAGATAAGCTGATAGGTTGATAAAGTAATTAGCTCGGATAGCTTGCTCCAGGGGCTTCGAGTTTATAGTATGGAAATGTCCGTTTTAAACTAACTGAACACAGGTTTTTAAAATTATGGATGGAGGGAATTTATAATGCCTATTTTTGAGTACATCTGCAATGCCTGCGGAGAGGAGTTTGAGGAACTGGTCCTTGGGTCAAGAACCGATGTCAAATGTCCTAAATGCGGTTCCTCGGGGGCACAAAAGAAGGTTTCTTCCTTTGCTTTTAAGGCGGGCCATAAGTTTGTAGGTACAGGGAAAAAGTCAAGCGGTCTGTGTAACGGTTGTACAAGCTCTAACTGCAGTTCCTGCAGGGGTTATTAATATGAAAAGAGGGAAAACGTTGCGGCTCGCTACCAGAAAAAGTGCGCTGGCCCTTGTACAGAGTAACTGGGTCAAAGAAGAGATCGCGAAGTATTGGCCTGAGGTCAATGTAGATATTGTCAAATTCACTACTAAAGGGGATAAGATCCTGGATGTACCTCTGGCCAAAGTTGGCGGCAAAGGCCTTTTTGTCAAGGAGATCGAAGACGCCCTTCTCAAAGGAAAGGCGGATATAGCTGTTCATAGTTTAAAGGACGTCCCTGCCGAACTCCCGGAAGGGCTTCAAGTCAATATTTTTCCTCATCGGGATGACCCTCGGGATGCCCTTATTTCCAGGGCAGGGCTCAAGTTGGAAGAATTGCCCGAGGGCGCCAGGATAGGTACAAGCAGTCTTCGAAGGATGGCTCAGGTCAAGAACAAAAGGCCTGATTTCGAGGTGATCTCTTTAAGAGGAAATATCGACACAAGGCTTCGTAAGCTTGATGAAGGGCAGTACGATGCCATTATTTTAGCAGCTGCCGGACTCAAAAGAGCGGGGCGGCAACAGAGAATTGTTCAATTTCTGGAACCTGAAGTGATGCTTCCTGCTGTAGGGCAGGGGGCCCTTGGTATAGAGCTCAGAAGCATGGATACAGAGGTAAAACAAATTCTAGATTCTATTCATCATGAAGAGACTTCGATCTGCGTGAGGGCTGAAAGGGCCTTTCTCCTCAGGCTCGAGGGTGGATGCCAGGTGCCCATCGGCGCCTTTGGCCAAATCAGGGGACAGACACTTGAACTTGAAGGTATGGTGGGTGACGTGGCAGGAATAAACATTATAAGGATGAAAAAGCAGGGGACTATTGATCAGCCCGAAATTCTTGGGACTATGCTTGGAGAGAAGATCCTGGCTGCCGGGGGCGAAGAAATATTGAGGGGAGTTTATGGAGCGAAGTAAGCCGGATTCTTCATCCGGAAGGGTTTATTTAATAGGAGCCGGCCCAGGTGACCCTGGTCTTTTGACTGTTCGTGGCAAGGAGCTTTTGGCTGAAGCCGAGGTAGTTGTTTATGATCGTCTTGCAAGTCCGAGACTTCTGCCCTTCGCCTCTCCCGGTGCAGAACGCATATATGTCGGCAAACGTATGGGCTCACACACAGTGACTCAAGAAGATATAAACAGGATTATAGTGGAGAAGGCCAGGGAAGGGAAGTGTGTGGCTCGCCTGAAGGGAGGGGATCCCTTTATGTTTGGCCGGGGGGGCGAAGAGGCTCAGATACTTGCCAAGGCAGGTATATATTTTGAGGTGGTGCCTGGTGTGACTTCGGCCATTGCGGTTCCCGCCTATGCCGGGATACCATTGACCCACCGGGCACATACCGCTTCTGTAGCCTTTATTACAGGCCACCGTAAATTAGACAGTAAAGAGGCGGATATAGACTGGGAGGGCTTAGCCAAAGGCGTTGGGACCCTTGTCTTTCTTATGGGCATGAAAAACTTGCCCAATATAGCGGAGCGACTCATGAAATACGGGCGCAGTCCTGATACTCCCGTCGCAGTGACCCGCTGGGGAACTACTCCACTCCAGACATCAATTACGGGAAAATTGATAAATATAGCGGAAAAGATAAGGGAAGCACGACTTGGGCCCCCGTCAATTATCGTGGTGGGAGAAGTAGTGGCCTTAAGAGACAAGGCAAACTGGTTCGAAAATCTACCCTTGTTAGGCAAACGAATCCTTGTTACCAGAACCAGAGAACAGGCCAGTGATCTTGTCAGATTGCTGGAAAGGAGAGGCGCTTATTGCCTGGAGTGCCCTACTATAGAAGTCCATTGGCCAAAGGACTTAAGACCTCTGGATCAGGCCATTAACTCACTCTCCGGCTTTGACTGGGTAATCTTCAGCAGCACCAACGCAGTACGGTTTTTCTTTGAGCGTCTTTTCAAGCTGGGTTTTGATCTCAGGGCATTGGGAAACATACGTATTGCCGTCGTGGGTGCCGGTACCGGCAAGGCAATTTCTGCCCTGCACTTAAATTCTGATGTCATGCCTGACGATTTTCACGCAGAAGGCCTTATACAAGCCTTCAGTGAGATAGGTGTATCCGGAAAACGCATCCTTATCCCTAGAGCGGAAAAGGCAAGAGAGATTCTCCCTAAGCGGCTTTCAGAGCTTGGAGCAGAGATTACCCTGGTTCCTGCCTACAGGACCCTGGCTCCCGACCTTAAGCCGGAAGTCCTGAAAATCCTGGAACAGGAAACCATTGACGTTCTGACCTTCACCAGTTCATCAACTGTCAAGAACTTTTTCCATTTGCTCTCTGATGATCTGCGTAATCAGATACTTGATCAGGCAAAGGTGGCCTGCATTGGTCCTATTACGGCCAGGACGGCAAAGGCCTTTGGCCTTGAAGTAACGGTTCAACCTGATAAGTTTACAATACCTTCGCTGGTATCTGCCATAGAGGACCTTTTTAAATAAAATGATACCATATAGAAGCATTTTGTAATTTCTGTTAATCCTGTTAAAATATAAAATAATTCTCTTATGACCATTTACTGCCCAACAGATCCTCCTGAACTTGCCACAATTCTGGCCAGAATACGCAGGAAGCGGGAGGATTATGAAAAATACGGTTTTACCTACATCCAGGGAAGGACACTTAGGGCCTTTTTCGATCTGGCCCAGGAATTCGAGACCCTGGATAATTTTTACAGGGTGTGTGTCTTTGTCCCCAAGGAGTTCATGGGGTTTGATTCCTGCCTTTATCTGGTCGATCCGGACACCAAAAAACTCCATATTGCCTGCGATTCCATCAAAGGGCTGAAGGTCTGCGGCATGGATCCTCCAGAGGATATCAGGATCAGCGAGTCTTCTTATGAAACAGGAGATACGTTTGTGTCGCCTATCAGGGGTAACCGGCGGCTTTTTGTCAGGAAGCCCTTATCACAAGCAGAGGAAATTATAGGTTTATTCGCGGTTTTCCCCTTATCCGGTTTTGGAGAAAACGACAGGCTGTTTTTTGAAAAGTACGCAAACAGAATAGGATACAATCTGCACTACAAGTTGATTTCAGTACAGAGTGAAAGGCACATCAAGTTCATCAATACCCTTGTGGCAGACATCGAGCACAATGTCCTGGTGCCCAACATGAAATACAAACTCTTCCTGAACAACCTCAGAAAAAAGATCCAGGAGCTTAAAGATATTGAAAAGGACTTTGGAAAAAGGATAGAAGTTGGGTTCAGAAAAGAATGCGTTAAGACATGCCATCTGGAGCAAATACAGGATAGATTGTCCGACTTGTGTAAAGATATCCTTAGGCAGTATGAAGAAATTGATAAACACTATCAAAATACCAGTCTTTTTCTTGAGAGCCTGCTCAGACGGGATCACTTTGAGAAGGGATATCTTGTGCTGCGGCGCAAGATGTGTCGCTTCAGGAAAGAGATTTTAGACCCACAACTTGAGCGTTACAAACAACGGCTTGAACGTAGGGGCATACGTATAGACTATCATCTTGGCGGGATACCTGACGAAGATATCCCTTTGGCAGTGGATGTAGGGCTTATTTCCCAGGTCTATGCAAATCTGTTTTCCAATGCTGAGAAATACTGCCGGGAGGTAGTTAACGAGCACGGAGAATCAGTCAAGTTTATGTCCTACGGACAGGAAATAATACAAGACTTTTTCGGCCCTGGAAAGCCTGGAATCAAATTTAATGTTTATACAACCGGGCCGCACATCCCTTTAGAGGAGGCTTCCCGCATCTTTGACGAGGGTTTTCGCGGGACCGGTTCTGAAAACAAGCAGGGTGCTGGTCACGGATTACACTTTGTGAAAAAGGTCGTGGAAGTCCATGGTGGCATTGTTGGCCACGAAGCAACCAAACTTGGTAACAACTTTTTCTTTGTCCTTCCCCTCCAGTACACCATTAAAGAAATCATGGACCTCCCTCTGGTTGCTGAGTTCAATACTCCCTAATCTTATGAAAATGCCAACCGACTCCCCAGGCCCAAAAGGGGTATGTGTTGACTTTGAGCATGAACTCAACCCGGAACAACTCAGGGCTGTAGAGATCATGAATGGCCCTGTTTTAGTAATAGCCGGTGCCGGAAGCGGAAAGACCCGTACCCTGGTTTACAGAGTTGCACGGCTTATTCAGCAAGGAGTAGATCCGGACAAAATTCTGCTTTTGACCTTTACCAGAAAGGCTGCTGCCACCATGCTGGCAAGGGCTTCCCAAATTGTAGGATATCAGTGTCAGCAGGTAGCAGGGGGCACTTTTCACGGATTCGCCCATAAAATGTTGAGGCGTTATGGATACCTGATCGGCTATCCCAGCAATTTTACGATACTGGACAGGGCGGATATGCTTGACCTTCTGCACCTCCTTGCCCGTCAGCTGGAGCTCACAGGTCCTGGAAGGCAGTTTCCCCGGAAGTCAACCCTGGCCTCAATTGTGAGTAAGACTGAGAACTGCGGGGGATCCGTATTAAAGGTGATCGAGCAGGGTTATCCACACCTCATTGGGGAGCTGCCGGGGCTGGAAAGACTCATCCCGGTCTACCGCAGGTATAAAAAGGTTCACGCACTAATGGATTACGACGACCTGCTCTTAAAGTGGAGGGATGTATTGAAAGAAAATGCCGAGGTCAGAGAATCTATGGGTTCCTGGTTTCGATACATAATGGTGGATGAATATCAAGATACAAATGCCGCGCAGGCGGAGATCGTGCAACTTATGGCTTGCGGCCATGACAATGTAATGGTGGTTGGAGATGACGCTCAGTCCATCTATTCATTCAGAGGGGCAAATTTCAAAAATATTATGGATTTTCCTGATATGTTTTCCGGAACTCGAATAATAAAGCTTGAAAAGAACTATCGTAGCACCCAGCCGAATCTGGACTGCACCAACGCCATAATTGCCAATGCCAAGGAAAAATTTACAAAACGACTGACGGCACAGAGGAAGGGAGGAAACCTGCCATATATATATACGGCAAAGGAAGAGGCGGATCAGGCAAAGTTTGTTGCCGACCGCGTCCAGGAATTGTTAAAGGATGGTTTTAAACCCTCTGATATCGCAATACTTTTTAGGGCTGGTTTTCATTCTTTTCATCTAGAGACCGAATTAAGCAGACGTGGAATAACCTTTGTAAAGCGTGGAGGCCTGCGTCTCATTGAGTCTGCTCATATCAAGGATCTCCTTGCCCTGCTCCGCATTCTCATAAATCCTCTGGACCGGCTTAGTTGGAGCAGGATACTTTTATTGATTGAACGTCTTGGGCTCAAGAGCGCAGAAAAAATCTTCGCTCAATTGATTAAGAGTGAAGATCCCATGGAATGCCTTTCAACTTATAACACCAAGGCGGCTTGGGGAGAAACAGTAAGGGGGCTAGGCGGTCTATTAAAAAGACTCCATGACATGCCTGTGGGGCTTAGCGATTTGCTTTTACATCTCGAGAAGTGGTATCGTCCACATCTGAAAAGAATTCATTATGAAGATTATCCCAAACGTCTGCAGGAACTGGCACACTTGCGTGGAATAGCGGCCCGGTATGATGACGCGGTATCCATGCTTGCCGATCTGGCCTTGGATCCTCCGGAGCAAGAAGACATAGAAAAAGAAAGAGACAAACTGGTACTTTCCACCATGCACTCGGCCAAGGGGCTTGAATGGAAGGCAGTCTTTATCTTGTCACTGGCAGAGGGGCGTTTTCCCTCTCCTGCGGCTTTTTCCCATGACAAAGAAATAGAGGAAGAACGCAGGCTATTTTATGTAGCTGCAACCAGGGCCAAAGACTTTCTGTGTTTTTGTTACCCTGCCTTTATAAGCGTCTCAGGTACAGGCTTGCTCCCTGCCAGGCCATCACGGTTCCTGGAGGAGATACCTGCCGACCTCTTGCAGTTATGGAAAAGGGGAATAGATGCGGGTAAAAAGATTGATAAAAAGAATTGGCACAACATATCGAGTGACGCCAGGACACCTCCAAAGCCTTCTGAAAACATTCAACAAATAAATTCAGAAGGTATACAGGGGTCTGGTCAAGACAGTCCCTGTATCTTTACATTGGGGAAAAGGGTAAGACATCCGATCTTTGGGCCGGGTCGAATAATCAAGGACAGTGGTTCCAGGAAGATACAGGTGCTTTTCGATGTTGCAGGTGAAAAGACTCTGCACCTTGATTATGCCAAACTCAGTGTTATTGACAGCGGATAATTTAAGTGAACAGAAAAGGACAAGGCGACATTGCCGAGCCTTGCCCTTTTGAATACCCTTTTAGGGTGCGATGGTCATTGTGCCGTCTTCCGCATTTGTGGATATATGAAACTGGTCTAAGAATGTCATGCCGAGTAGTGCAGACTGGCCTTCTGAGAGATAGACTTCAACATTTTCCCGGGATAAACGCCCCTCAATTTCAATATCGACATAGCATTTATATGCCGTGATGGTGCCGCCTACTCCTCCTATCAGCACAGGCGTTTGATCGCATTTACTGTTGAGTCCGCCGGTCTCATTATCGACCAGACCGAGATAATAGGCATCATTCAGGTCAAGGAGTACGGCAAATGCCCCTGTGTCTACAAGAAAAGGAATTGCATATCCATTTACAGTGCCATTTACCCGATAGCAGTTGCAATCCGGATTAAGCGGTATGGTGACGCCCTGTTGTACTGCACTGAATGCCTGAGGAGTAAACCATATGTTTTCTCCAGCGGCCCGATAGCTCCAGAAACCTTGCATGCTACCCTGGCTAAGGTGCGTAATTTGGTACCAGTACTCAAAATTTTGTTTTGACAGGGGGCTCCATTCTGTAAAACGGAGATCATAACCTGAAACTACACTTGAATTTAAAACCACAATCCTGGACCCGTCGATTGATACTGGACCCGGTATTACGTCCGATGAATTGACATAGTTGATGTTATTGGAAGGATCCCACCAGCCAAGCCATACATTTCTCCATGCCCCTTCAAGATAACCACGAGATTCATATAAGATCAATGGCTCGGGATAGGTAAAGGTTTGTCCCATAAACTCATCTGTAACGATCCAGGTTCCTGTAAGAGGCACTACATGCAGGGTGTATTTCAAAAGACGGGTCATGCCCCAGTCACCTCCGGGCTTGGGAATGCCGACCATGCCATGGATTATGATATCGCCTTCCAGCCCGATTAAACGAAAACCGCCGAACGGAACCGTCAGCATATCCTGCTGGAGATCCCATTCACGATCCGATTGATAGGCCAAATCTTCGGCATCGGAGACAAGATGACCCCATTGACTGAAGAGATCGAGCCGACAGTCCGTCTCTTGGCCACACTCTGCCTCGCCGCGGCCCTCTTTTTCCAGACACCGGTATGCATATACCTGGC
>Ga0190348_1000021_pt1 | contig 46673 bp, 79 predicted proteins | sample 48721367_MG_FD_161658 | JGI IMG/M metagenome (GOLD analysis project Ga0190348, IMG submission 161658) | Hydrothermal vent microbial mat bacterial communities from Southern Trench, Guaymas Basin, Mexico - 4872-13-6-7_MG | ecosystem: Environmental > Aquatic > Marine > Hydrothermal vents >... | reverse complement strand
GGGTTAGAAGAATGTATTGCCCGTTGTGCAAGAACGTGTTAGATGTTTACTGCGGTAAAACAGTTTACCATTGTAAAAAGTGTGACAGGTTTTTTCTAGTGGAGGACGTAACTAAATGGGTAAAAGATTAAAAAATTATTGGAGGCGAATGATATGGTAGAAGAATATATATATGCAAAAGAATGGTTTGAAAAATCACAGAAACTACATAAAAAATATAAATCCCTTGAAACATTAAAAAAACATTGTCAACGTGTTTTTAAAAAGGGATATTTCACTATCATTTACGATTCTGAAGAAGATTTAATAGCCATAAAACCAGAATATTTTATAGAAGGAGGAAAACCTGAGAATCATATTTTCTATATACCTGTTTATAAGCTTAAAAAAACTGGTGAACTTGAATATTTCGATAGAGAAAACAAAGTTGCTGAGTTGACACCAATACTAGCAGAGCATATAGATAGAGAAGAATTCATAAAAGATGTTTTAAATAAACTTCCACCAAGAGAACTATCGGATGTTTATGAACGTGTTATAAAAAAGAAAGCTAAAATCAAACAACAACCAGGTTGTGTATATCTTTCTATTGGTGGAAAAAGAGGATCTCCGATTGCATTGATGCTGAGGGATTAAAAAAAGGATTAGATAGAGATGAACGGGTATTGGTATGGTTTCGTATGAGAAACTCTATAAAAAACTACGACATAAAGAAGTAGATGATGGTGACGACAGTGATGGGTTTTATAAAAAACTAAAAGAATACTTTGATAAAAAACATAAATAAAGATGTGATATAAAATGAGTTTTAAAATTGTGAGGAAAGAAAAAGTTACACCTGTGCATGATTTACTTGTGATTGTTTCTTGTGTTGTTTTGTTTCAAATATTTGTACTCCCGTTTGGTCATATTATAAAAAGTATCGGGGGGAGTGTCAGTATTTTATATTGTATGCTCCCTGTTTTTCTCATTTTTGCTTGGATGATTTGTAGTAGAAAAATATCTAAAATAAATGGGTGATGCAAAATGTTTAAATTTGGAAATGATATATTTTTATGTTTAATTCTTTTTTTGGATTGTGTTTTTATTATGTTGTTTTTGTTTTTTTATATGCGGATATTGCCCTTAATAGAAGATATATTGGAACGAGGGTAATGTGATAAAATGAAGTATAAACAAAATAAATGGATTGTGTTCTTCATCATATGGACGGTATACTTTATAATAATTTCATCAGTTGCGATATTATTAGAAGAATACCAACCATATAATTATTTGGTTAATCTTGGATGGATAGTATTTATTATACATGGGTATCTTTACCTTGTAGAAAAAGAATAACGACATAATTAAGGATGTGATATAAGTATGAGTATAAAGTGGAAGTATAGTTTTTATATGTTTTTTATTTTGTATGGCTGGATACAGGGTTGTTTTTATGGTACAGTACTACATGTACTAAAAAACTTAGGAGTATGATAAATATGAATGTTATAAAGTTTAGCCATGAGTATACAAAGATGAACAGCGAACATAGACCACCACCAACAAAAGCAACATTGCTACAAGTATTCGTTGTAGACTACAAAGAACTCACACCAGTGTTTAAAAAATATGATGCAATGTACTATGACCATGGTAAACAGGATTGGAGTCTTTATCCTATTCCACGGGGTAAACTACTCGTGTTGCTCTTGAAATCATATGGGGATTTCCTCTGGACAACGGTTCGTAGATATACTCCGAGGAAGTTTGAATACTATAAAAACCATTGTGGCGAAGAATTCTTGATACAAATACAGGAGGAAAACAAAAGTGGATAAAAAGATCATCTTAAAAAATGGTGTGAGAATATTCAGACCAATAGAGGTACAAAAACTAATTAGTAGCATTCCAAAAATCGAATACCGTGACAAATTCGAGGCATTACTGTTCACAGGTTGCAGGTATAGTGAGATGCAGTGGCTCTACAAGCACCCAGGTAACTTCCTCGGTAACAGTATTCTCATGCCTAGTATGAAGCCACAAGCACGACACAAAGAAAGGTATATTCGACTTAATCATCATGGTCAACGTGCTGTTGCATACTTTTTAAGGAGTAAACGTAATCTACCAGCCTATCCTGGTTGGGATGAAAACTTGAAACGATGGTGTGAGTATGCTGGGATTCCAGATGACGGCGTGTGTTGCAAGAGCACTCGTAAAACTTGGGAGTCTTGGCTTACCACCATGTATCCACGGAGTTTTCAGAATATTTTTCTTAGCATGGGTCATACTGAACGTATTAGTTTGGAGTTTTACCTCATGCTACCGTTTGATGAGGATGATAGGCAACTTATGAAATACTATACAGAGGGGTGGTTATAGAGTGATTGATTGGATGCCGTATCGTTTTTTTAAATGGGAGTGATATAGTTATGAAAGTTATTGTGCTTAATATGGCTGAAATCCGTCATCTATTGGAGATTGGTTTTATTCAGAAGGGAAAATACACGATAGTATTCCGTGAATAAGGTGTGATATAGTTTGAAATCAATTGAATTAATAAGAGGAATATTAAGATTGTTGTATTTGCAAGGTGAGATTAGTTTTAATGAGTATGTTGAGTTGGAGAAAAAATATGTTGATATGTTGTGGAAAGAATATATTGATATGCAAGGTGAAAAGATGGAGGAAAAAATAAATGAGTGATATAAGGAATAAGATTATTATACATATTGGTAAACCTTGTAGAAACAATGTTCAACCATGGGTGCATGAGTTGCGGATTCAGGTTTGGAATAGCGTTGACAATATACACGAGCCATACCATGATATGAATGTGGTTGACGGGTATCTGTCTGGTGAGTTACTTGATCGTATTCTTTTTTGTATGGGTTTGATAGCTGGTAGTAGTTACAAAGGTCGTCCTGGTTTTGATGTAAAAGTGGAGATGATATAAATATGAAAAAGAAAAAGATGTATGTTTTTAGGTATGACAGCGGATATGGTGATGGTTTAGTATTTACGGATGACCCTGATGATTTAACACGGTTTAGTAAATATACTGATTTTATACTTCTTGGAGTTTTTGATTTTCCATTGGATTTTCTTGTTGCACTTGGTTATGATGTTAATAATGAGTTTAATACGTTAGAGGTTTTTTATGCTGAATAGTAAGGATGTGATATAAGTATGAAAAAAGCAAGAAAACTTGTTATTCATATAGGTTTGAATAGAACAGGAACAACATTTTTACAGACTAAAGTTTTTCCATTTCTAAAAAATGTAAATTATATTCCTTTATATCTTAACAACAAATATGCGTGTAATCCATTTATGTTAAAAACAGAGGATGGTAAAACAACATTGATTAGTAATGAGAATTTTTGTTTTTTTATAAAGCATACTGATGTTGATAAGGATACGAAATATTATGCTGATAGTGAAATAATATTGAAAAGGTTGAAAAAAGTTTTTCCTGATGCAAGTATAATATTATGTGTAAGGGAGAAAGATAATTGGCTTAAGTCTGTATATAACAATTCAGTTAAAAATGGTTATGTTCATAGCTTTGAACATTTTTTGAAACATACTGAATGCGTTGATATAGATAGTTTCGTTAAAACACTTAAAAAATTGTTTGATGATGTTTTTATCTATTGTTTTGAAGATTTTATAAAAGATAAAGAAAAAATAGTTGCAGACATTTGTCGTTTTATAGGCACTGATGTTCCAAGCGACATAGATTATAGAAAAGTCAATAAAAGTTTATCCAATAAAGATATTAAAAAAATGTTGATTTTCAATAAACTTTTTGTTTCAAAGCTTAATCCGAATGGTCGTTTTAAAGTTCCATCTTCATTATATTATTTTATAAAGAGAATAATATATTCGTATAGGTAGGGGAATAAGAAAGATATGATGTGATATAAAATGTGGTACATGGTTTGTGACAACAAATTCTTTATAGTATCTCTGCTGATAGTAGGAGTAATATGCCTGTTTGGAGCATTGTTGATTCCGTTGATAGTAATAGGTATTCTTTTTTGGATGATGTATGAGTTTGAAAAAAAGGAGTTGATATGATATGGGGAAAGAAGAAATTATAGAAAAACAACTAAAACTGTTGGAAGAAATAAGTGAAAAAGCACGTGAGAAATGGCCACTTGTGTATCCCGATACGATACTAGCAGTTTATAGAGAAGTCAATAATGACCTAAGAACAACAACCGATATCGATGGTAAGGGTAAGAGGCCAACGTTTAGACAGTTATCCTATATTAACGACCTTGGCGGTGATCCTGATAAACCATTGACTAGTAAAGAAGCCAGTGAGTATATCGAGGAATTGAAGCAACATCGGCAGGAGACGAAACAGTACAAGCAGAGGATAGACGAATAAAAACACTATCGGTAGGATGGTGGGTAGGTACTATGATACAAGCATTAAAAAATAAAAAATCCTCAGCCATAAAAAATAGGAAAAACCAAAACACTTTGGATGATATGCACCCTGTTTGTTTCATGTATCCCACAATCATCCTACTCAAAAAAATATTAAAACATGGTGAAACAAAGAATGAATGAAACCTTAGAAAATCTAATATTGATAGGTGTACTATCTTTAGGAATTACAATAATATATGTTTCTATTGTGATAGATACTATACCAAAGCACTGTATGATACTACAAACAATAACAGCTATGGGGTGGTGTATTGCTTGGAGATTAAAAACTGAATTGGGAGGAGTATGATTTTGTCTTGGCAGGATAGGATGAAACAGACAGTTTCTTCGTTTATGGAACTCGCCAATTTCTGTTTTTTTGTTTCATCCCCTGAAACCAACAAAAAAATGAGGTGATAAACATATGATTGAAGAAAAAGACGAATATATAGAAAAGCTTTCTAAAAAAGACCCGATGCTTATGAATTTTCAAGAATTGCAAGATTGGTTGGATTATATTATCTATGACAAAATGAAATATCACACGTTTAATGAAATTCAGAGAGATACTTTTGAACACCTATTACATTATTTTCGTTTGAATCAGTTTGCTTTACATTTGATTATGGCTAAAGCTGAGATCAATGGGTATTTTATTCGGTCTTTGATGCTTTTGTTGAAAGAGAGTAATCCAGAGTTAGTTGATACTATTCTTGAGATGGTCGAGAATATGAAGAAAGAACATGAACAGGAACTGTTGAAGAATGAATCTCCATCTGATAGAGAGATTATTAGAAAAAGAGCAAGGGAATTAGAAGAAAAAATGAAAGAGCAAAAAAGGCATGAAAGTGGGTCATGGTCTTTAAAAGTAAAACCTATGAAACCTAATAAAGGGGGAAAAAGAGATATTAAAGATAGAATGAATAAGAAAGAAGGTGAATAAGTTATGAATCCTGAATTAGAAGAATTACCTGTGTCTGTGAGAAACGAGTTGAAGGATATTTTCAGAAATCATGCGGTATCTGGTAACTGTAGAACTTGTAAGTTTTTTATTCGTGTTAAACGGAGTTATCGTAATGTTATGAATCAAGTTGGTTTCTGTAGACTAGGAAGGTTAGAGGGCGATTATTCTCTTTATTACTCATGGAGTGGAGATAGGAGTTGTCGTGGTTTTGTCGAGGATAACTATAACAAAGAAACCTATCTCGTTGAATGTTTTCTTCATATGAAACATAATAAGTTTAAAACTGCTCTCTGGGATAAACGTACAAAAATGTATAAGATTATGAAAGAACATTTTTTTGATAAAAAAGATATTCTTAGTATTCTTGGTTCTGATGAAGGATGGATTGCTTATGCTATTAATCAAGAGTTTAGGAAAGCTCTTTATGAGTTGTTTATAGAGTTGCATAAGAAAGAGTTTGATTGGCTTTGGAATCGTAGAATGCTCTCTGAGAAAGATTATCATCAGTTTTTGAATAAGATTCAGACTGAGTTGGATAAGGTTGTTTGCACCAATGGTTTTAGTGAGGTTGTGAGGGTGTTTGAATGACTTTTGAACCTTTGAAAAACAAACTACATAAATTAGCCGGTCATCCTCATATGGAACCTGCAGATAATAACGATGTCTGTGCTTGGTGGTTTCATAAAAATGATGTTAAATCTGCTGTTGGTTTTTATAAAAAATACAAATATCATCTCGATTTACTAAAAGAAAAAGAACCAGAAGCATTCAAAGAATGGTGCAACTCCAGCGAATATACCTATTTCAAAAAAGAAATAGAAAACGGAAATCCATTATTAGCTGAAGAATATTACAGAGATTGGTTATTCAACTATTCTTTTCAAGATGTGATATAGTGAAGTTAAAAATTAATTGTTTGGTCGAAGGATTACTCAAAACGCTATATGATGAACGAAAAAATATTTTAGATAATATAAAGAAAGGAAATTATGATGACTTTGATGAAGGTTATCTCTGTGGTATAGACCTTGCAATACAAGAAATAAAAGAGTGGTTTAAAGATGTGATAAAGAATGAGTCAATTAAAAAATAAAATAGAGGAATGTTTCAAGGAACTTGAGAACGAATACGTGTATGGTGGCGGTGAGACAGAAGATGGAGAATTAGAGCCAGGTGTACCAAGCTGGGAGAAAGAAAAGGAGGATGATATAGGATGACTTTTGAACCTTTGAAAAACAAAAAGAAAAGATATCCTTCTGATAAATGTATGAATTGCCATGTTTTTTCTGGTCTTCGTGATGAGAATTTGTTTTGAAGTGTTATTCAAAGTCGCTTGTTTGGTATTTGATGAAAAGGAGAGAGGGTTTAAATGGATGTATTAATCCGTGCAAAACGTGAAAGAGCAGAACATAAATTTGAAGATAAAGTTCCAGTAGACACGGTATATTGTTACTGGGCAGGGATACACCCTAAAAATGTTAAAGCTGGCGATAAGGTAATGTTCACTGATGGAAAAACAGTTTATGCTGAAGGCACAATTCTTGGTGTAACAGATGAAGAAGGCTTATTATTTTCACCATTAAAACGTGTTAGTTATCCACAACCTAAAAAAGCACCAACTAGGGGTTTTACTTACGTTGATAAGGATGTGATATAAGATGAAGATAGTAGAGAGGAGTGATTATGTTCTCGGTGCAATTATTTTTAGTATGTGCCTTAAAAAACCTCGGAGTATCGAGGAACTCACACTTCGGATCTATAAGAATAGTCAGGCGAAGAATATGACTCGTGTTTATCAGTGTGTTTCTGCTATGTTGCGTGAGGGTATTTTTGTCCCTGTGTTCAATAAAAATCGTGAACTTGTATTCAAGGTTGAAATGAAAGATGAAAAAGGGGGCATAATATAAGTTATGAAAATGTGTTTTAGTAAAAAACAATTTGATACCATTTTATTTTTCAGTAGTTTCTGCTACCTACTGATGCTTAGCCTTATACTCTACATCACATTCCTAATCGCATACATAAATAATGGTGAAGTTCTCATCACGATTAATACGTACAACGAGGGGTTGTTAGAGTTCTTAGTTTTACCAATGGGTTTATCTGTATGTGTTTATAGTCTATACCGATATGTGAAAAAACATTTCAAGATCAAAAAACCCAAGACTATAACTATAGGATTGAAAGAGGTGTAGAAAGAAAAAAGGAGGATAGGAATTTTTTTCATCCCATCCCATTCATCTCCTGATAACCATTCCTCCATGTAATCCTACAAAACCTCTTTTCAATCCGAAAAAATTATATACTATATAAAACATTACATAGTATGGGGGTGAGGAACAAAAAAATAAACCCAAAAAGATAGCAGGTAAAACAAAGAGATGGGGTAAAAAACCTTTTTTGGATGCGTCTCTCCATCTTCCTCCTTATGTTCCATTTCTCCTTAGCTTTTTTATCCCATCCATCATCCTCCCATCCCTCTCCTCGCCCTCTATAGCCCCCATGAAAAAAAATTAGGGAAAAATTTATACGATAAGTTTTTATACTATAATTATGTAACTCCTGAAAGGTGAGGATATGCGTAAAAAACTCTGGTTTAAACCACGTGATGAGACAGGCTGGAGTAAAACTCAGTCGCCAGAGGTTCGTAGACGACATTTACTTTCTGCTACTGATAAACGTAAAAGCCTTCGTAAACGTTACTTGGAAGCGGGGCGTAAAGCACTTGCTCTTGCTAATGTTACAAAAGATAAAACCACGAAGACAAAAGCTCGTAGTGATGCAGAGTATTTTTTTAAAAAACTAAAATAAAACGAGATATATGAAAAAATGAAAAAAAATAAAACAATAACTTGTTTGATATTATCGTTTTTTTCTATTTTTATTTTGTTTCCAATGTTGGCTGAAATAGTTTGTGCAGATAATGATATTTCTTTTTATCCCCCATCTGACTTTGTTGCTGAAACACATAATACCACACAGATTACTCTTACATGGACAAAAAGCGATAAGGCTGATTATACTTATATTGAACGCAACAATGTTGTAAGTTGGAACAGAGGCGAAGGAACATTAATCTACAATAATACAGGAACGAGTTATGATGATACTGGTTTATCATCAAGTACCACGTATTATTATCAGGCATGGAGTTACAACAGCACAGACAACACCTTTTCATCTACAAATTGGACTGGACTAGATTTCGATGGAGCAAATGATGATGTTAGAATACCCGATGATAATTCTCTGAATTTCACGTATTCATTTTCGGTTGATATGGCGTTGTGGGTGGAAGACAACCCTGCTGATGGTAAACTTGATACTATAATATCAAAAATGACAGATTCAAACACTGGATGGGGAATTGGACTATACAGTGAAGACGGTATAGTCTGGGAGCTTTACATATGTGTTGATGGTCATAACCAGTCAGTTGGCACAGCATCGATACCGATAAATAAATGGGTATATCCAACAGTGGTGTTTAACAATACTTCTCACACTATGCATGTCTACATAAACGGAAACGAAATATATTCTTATAACGAACCAAACTCTCCAAGTGCCAATACAGCAGATGTAGTTATAGGAGAATGTTCTTATGTTGGAAATGATAAAACATTTGATGGAAAAATCGATTATATCAGAGTATATAACACAGCTTTATCAGGGCAGGATGTAAAATATAATTTTTACTGGAAGGATGATAATTGTACAACAGATGGGCTGGTATCATGGTGGAAGTTCAATGAAAACACTGGTGCAACAACTTATGACAGCTGGGGCAGTAATAATGGAACTCTTGAGGATGGAACAGCATGGGTGGATGGAACTAAAGAAGTATTCAACTCAGCATATAATACAACAAATAGCAACTCATATGTTTCAATAAATAACATTTATCCAGAAAATAATAGTATCATATATTCGCCACAACCAACAGTCTATTTCACACTAACGAAACACACAAACCATATGGTAAACTTTACAGTATACGTTGGCAATTCAACTACAAACACAACACTAAGTATTGGATCACAAAATAATGCTACAAACGGAACTTATCACTACCTATATCATACTGCTACTTCTTACTCTGAACGACACTACTGGCGGATACATATAGAAGTAAACAATACAGAAACAAATGAAATCTACTACTTCAGAATATGGCATAACCCTGATATACCAGTTATAAACCCAGCGATATATGGAATGATAGGATTATTTGGAATAATCGGTTTCTTTGGGTTTTTATCATATCGTAGACGTAGAAACTATTAAACAATGCAGAGGAGAAAACTAAGGAAAATAACTGGTATAAAAGGTATAGGTTGTTTCACATCTACAAAACCACCTTTTTTCCGAAGTTTTTCAATGTCTTCACCAGTCAACCCATGCATAAAATTATCACCAGCGAGAACCATACCAGCACGGAGTTTACTAACATGAATACGCTGTATCTGACGGAACGTTTTCAAAACATTCTTATCCTCACTGTTATAATAAATCCAGACAAACCATGTCATACCCCAGAAAAGACTTATCACACCAAGGAAATACAAGAAACGCTGAAAAACAAAGAAATCCCCCATAACCCAGCCAACTGCACCAAGTACAAGAGCATCCCCCATACCGAAACCACCACGGCTAACAAGGCTTATACAGACAAAGACACCAAGGCTAAACAAAAAAAGAACACTACTACTAAACGTGAAATTAAAACTAACGATCATGTAACAAATACTAAAAAGATAAACGTATACAACCTTCCATTTACTAATAGTCCTATACCGTAAATCCTCAAAACTAGCGTAAAACAAAACTATAGCGATACAAGTGATGAATACAAGCTGCAAACTCTGAAAAACAACATTCAAACCTATCAAATCAATTCCCTATCCCTATAAGAACTAAAACTATTCGCTGGGATATTCACACGTCTAGCAGGACGGACACGAACACGCCAACCACAATGAGGACAGCTGGTAACATCTTTATCACCAGTATAAAGCCACGTATACCCACAATGGCTACACTGCAACGGTATACCAGAAGTATTCCTAACACCCATAACTCAACACCAAACTATGTAATCATTTTTTTTGTTTAAAAGTTTTTCTCATTTCCCGCCATTCTTGGTGTAGTTTTTTTCCTTCATCCAGTTTATCCTTGAATATTTTTATAAACAATACAAGTTGCAACCGCCAGTTTATCTCCCGTAATTTTGGTTTACCATCAAGGAAACAAACAAGAAAAATCTCATAAAGAGCAATAAGAGGAGCAATGAAAACCTGTATATTGATACGAGGATAAGGATTCCCGTATTCATCTGTTATTATATCCCCGTTTTCATCTTTCATCGGTACCCAGCTATCAAAAACGAAAGCCCATGTGAAAACAATTATCACAACCATAAATACAAAATAATCAAAACGTGTGATACGAATAGGCATAAACTTATATACTATATAAAGTATTTAGTTTTTGCTATGACTAAAAAAACAACAACTATCGCTATAGAAATGGATACCCAACGTAAACTACTAGATATTAAACACGAGTTTGAAAACTATTACCAGAAATGCTTTAGTTTCTCTAAAGTAATAGACCGTCTTTGTGAGGAACATAAACATAACTTGGAGTAAAAAACATGGGTACAGAATATGAGATTAAACAAGCACGGATAACCAATAAATACCGTGATATGCTTATAGACCATTTAGATGTACTTACAATATTGTATCGTGATTTGTTGTATAGGAACATTGACAGCCCTGGTCTAGTGCTTGATAATGATTTATTCAATAAATGTGTATCAGAGATGTGTGTAATACTTGATCATCTTATTCCAAAACTAGAGGGGCAGGGGGATAGGAATGTTAAACTTTTGAAAGAACTTGAGGAATACCGTAACTGGAAGCGTAATCCTATGATGATCAAAAACAATTTTGAGAACAGGGAGAAACTTCATAACTTGTTCAACCTCATACTTCGTTCTTATCACGTGCTTGGTCTTAGTAGTTATTAATAGGAGAAAAAATATGGATGAAAAAATAATTGATTTAATCCCAGTAACGATGGGTTCTATTGCTTTAATAGTAGTAGCCATATGTAGTTTTTTCTACATAGAGAATAGTTTTAGATTTGTTTTTCTATTTTTTATTATTTTTTATCCAATATTGTTTTTAATGTTTTTTGTTGCAAATACTGGGGGTGATAAAATATGAGTGAAAAAAGAGATAAAATATGTCCTATTATGTCTTTCCGTGTTTTCACGGAATACGAGGATTTTGGAGACGGGTATATTTTTTGTTTCCGTGACGAGTGTGCATGGTGGGATAATGAGAGAGAGAAATGTGGCTTCCTTGTTTCCATCAATCCTTTGATAACTAAGATGAAGGCGATAGAATGATAATACTTTATTATTTAAAAAGAAAATATGGTGAGGAATACTTATATCGTCTTTCTCAAAAGAAACGTATCATTGTAGGGTTTATTGATGGTTTTATTGTTGGTTTTGCGATTATATTATGTTTAAAATTGGTATTGGTGGTAAACGGTGGATAGAATACCCTGTAGCGTGTGCAGACAATGCAACCGTAAAGGTAAACCCTCTGTTTCTCGCTTCTCTGCATACTGTGATAGTCATGTTAAAGAAGGAATTAGAGTTAATAGAAGTGCTATGTTTCAACGGATAAAAGATTTCATTTATGCAAAACGTTATGATGAAGAACAAAAGAATGTGAACGTGACTAAAGGTTTTAGACCAAGTTGGTTTTGGAGATGAAAAAATATGAGTAATTTCAAAAAAAATAAACCAAGAAACAAAGTGGATGAAATGGATGAAACAAGTTTTTTTAAACCTAGTGTTTTCTGCAATATGAGTTATTGTACGTTTAACAAAGTTTTCGATGGAAGAAGGGAGTGTAGTTTGAATTATTTAGTCCGTAGTGATATTTGTCCATATAGATAAAAAATATTAAAAGGATGTGATAATATAAATGAATAAGCAGGATAAACTTACAAAACTTGCTAAGAAACAATACCTAGTCTTGAAAACAGTTTTCTTGTTTTGTGCCACATTTAGTGCTGTATATTTTGTATTATTTTCGAAGACAATATTATCATTTATTTTCATGTTTATGGCTTTCATTGTTTCTCTCATTGGTCTTGGGGTAACTGTGAAATCAGAGTATATGGAGATGAAATAATGTATACTGTAGACCAATATATACGTTGTATGATAGAATTCGGAATATTAGCTATTGCTGTAACTGTTGGTACATATCTTTATCTCTTACTGAAATCCTTCATAAATGAAAAAAGGAGTAGCATGAGATGAACGTTTGTGATTACGCAGTCTGTAACATGATACCGTGGATGGTAATAATCTCTGGAGTGGTAATAATCCTTCGTTTAGTTTTAAAATACAAATTAGAGGATGTGATATAAAATGATAGTATTGTATGAAAAACTAGAAGACTATATGGAAAAATTTGAAAAAGCAACCGACAAAACAATCTACATGAAAACAAACAAAACCATAGAAGAAAACAAACTAATAGGAGAGATAATAATCCAGTTTAAACACGACAACGACTACCATATGCTGAAATACCGTGAAGAAATAAAACCAGTAACACTACTACGACAAGAAACCTTCGATGCAATAAAAGAATACATAGACGAGGAAACAATGAAAAAAACAATGGAGAAATACACAAAAACACTTGAACAACTAGACAAAGACATAGAGAAACAAAAAAACCTCGCAGAAGAAGCATTCAAAAAGAAAGGATGCACAAAAATAATAGAAGGAATAGTATTAGGAGGATAGAGATGCGTGTAGTATATGAGTTAGAAGATATTGGTAATTATAAAAAAGCAAGCTGTATAGGCGACCTTCTCAAATACCGTGGAGAAACCATTTACAAACTACGGGAGGGGCTTAACAAGATCAAAAACGATAGGGGTATTTCTAGTATGCTCATCAATGCTATGCGTAAGAGTAAAACCATGACAGGTATGACTATTGAAAACCTGTTGAGTAACCTTGAAGTTGGTTCTCAGCTTGAGATTTTCACGTTTAAAACCAACGATGTAGAACTTTACAAGTTTTTCGACAATAAACAAAACCTTACTCTTGAGATTTACATGGATGATTTGTTCTTCCAGTCAAAGGCTTTGCTTAGTCAGAGTTTGCAGGGTTTTCGTATTCGTAAACTACCATTTGACATGCTTATGAAGAAAGAAAAAGAACGATGGGTGCGATGGTTTGAGAAAAACTTAAATGATTATCATCCATTGAGTAAATGTAAAAAAACCGTAATAGAGGAATAAAAATTATGATGTTTATGGACGTAATAGTAACAAGTAGTGAGGCAATCGAAAACGTTGCACTTGGTGGTTTCGCCATTGGTTTTCTTTTTGGATTGTGTTTTTCCTATGTTATGTTCATGCTATGGCGAAATACGATGGCGAAGAATTTCAAGCTTTTTCTTTTTGAACAAAAAAACAAAGACCGTGAAACATTTGAACAAGATTTCGACAATTTGCTAACATTACTTGAACGTTTGTCGAGAAAAACCAATACACGATTGTTCAAAACGCTTTTTAACTGGCTTAATGACGCAAAGACGTTGATAAACCGCAAAAACACGTGAAAATAAAGCAGAAAAAGTTTTACGAATGATAAACCATTAACTATATTGTTTTTGCGTTTAAACACTGTTTCTGTGCGTTTTTCGTTAAATAAATATTTAGATGGGTCATTCCTTCGGCAAAACAACAATGTTTATAGTATATGCTGGGTATTTCGAATTGAATTTTTTGTTTTTCTCAAACGACAACCACAGAATTTTGTATCCCTCACGTAGTCCGAGATGATCACGTAACGTTTTTGGTATCACGGTTTTGTATTTCTGCCCAATTTTTGTTCTTTCCCAAATGTCCATAATGCTTTCACGTTTAATTGTAATACAAAAACAGTATATAAAAGTTCCCCTTGTGTATAAATGGGTAACAAAATGCCAACATATATCATTAGGTAAAAAAACAAGTATTTTTAAAAAAGCAATGAATAAAAATATTTTCTTTACATACTTTATATAAGTCGTCTTTTTTTGCTGTTATTGCCGAGGAGATTCAAACCTCTACCGCTACCGCCGAATAAACCAACCTGTTTCTTACCACCGCCAATGAGATTTAAAGACTTGCCACCGCCGATTAAACTAACTGGTTTTTTACTACTAATCAAATCCAAACCTTTTTTAGAACCACCACCGAGTAGGTCGAAGTTTTTACCACTACCAAAAAATTCAAAGTTTTTCTTCTCAATCAACTCAACAGGTTGCTGTGGCTGTAGATGCGGAGTTGCAGATATAGCACTAACCTGTCCAGTGAAGAAAACTCTGTCGCTACTCTCCAACAATTTCCTAGTCGGCCCTGTTACTTTCCTATTAAAACCACGTGGTGCACGATAAACCTTTGGTGCACCATAAGGGTATGCACGTCTTCTTTTTCGTTCTTGTTTAACCTCTTTAATAGTAGCAGATAAATCTCTCTCTACTTTCTTCCCTATTTTCCTACTTGTCTGTTTAATCTTTTGTCGTATATCGCTGATCTTCTTTTTTTCTTTCTCAGAAACCTCTGGAATGCTTTGTTGGATAGACCAAGTTGCTGCGGCTGTGCTTGTTTCTGGTTCTTCCTTTTTTTCTTCACCGACATTAAAAGTTATCTCTGTTTCTTCTTCCTCTTTGTCTTTCTTTTTTTGTTTTTTATCCTCTTTATCATCAGAAGGATTATATTCTACATATTCTGGTTCATGTGGCAAAAATATCACACCCTTCTACCCTTTTTATCACTACGGTTTTTACGAGCTTCGAAATACCAGTTACCAGTTTTACTCTTACGCCAGCCAGGTGGCAACGCATGAAGACGCATATCAAGCGGGATAAAACTCTCACCAGTTTGCTTGTATCGTTTCTTTTTATGCTTTGGTTTACGATACTTAGTTTTTGTTTTCTTCATCGGTTAGCCCACCCAATGATAACATATATTGTTTTTTATATGCTTTTTTTCTGCTCTAGTTTTTTAACAGCACGGAAAACCGTCATAGAATCCTTGTTTCTGATTTTTCCTAGTTTTTTCAGCTTCCCTAAATCCTTCAATTTACCCATTCTACATCACCATCTCCTATAATGACAATATTACCTGTATTGTTACAACAACCAAAACAGTTACAACCAACAGTGTTATAAGATTCTCCTTGGTAGCACCAGCAAGAGCAATGGATACTGCGAACATTATCAACAAAAGTGCGATGAGTATTGGTATAATGTTCATAAGCAAATTACTAGTCGTGGAATCCATACCACTATATGAACTATCGCTGTCATACAATAAAATATTATCAAAATAGATATACGCAGTATTTCCACTAGTGCCACTTAGATTCAAATAGTTTATCTCAGAAAAAACAATTCCTGGATCATACCAACTATCATTTAATAGTCCACCTGATTGATTGTATAATCTTCCACGAACCGTGCTGTCGGAGTAGTTGAAATCGAAACGTAGCATATACCAGCTATTGTTTATCAATGTATTAGTCCAAGTAGCATTACTATCACTGCCGAAATAAATACTGGTGGTGTTGACAAACATGACAAACAATGAATCACCATTTGCTTTTTCAACATCTATATATGTAACATTATGCGAAGTATTGTCTATTTTAAACCAGATTTTCATATACTCATAGTCATCAGATTTGAAGTTGAAAAGAGACCAGCTACTCGCTCCATTTGTCGTGTTTATCCTGAAAGATTTACTGCCAGTATGATATGAATCATTTGTTACATTAGCATAATCCCATCCATTCTCAGTATATGTATAAAAACTGTCAGAGGGGTTGCTGTCAACCGTGTCATCCTCAAAATCCTCAGTGTAAGAGTTTGTTGTAGCAGATGAAACAATAGGTGCAATGCTACCAATGAATAAAGTCACCAGTGCAAAAACTAGCATAAAATTTTTTGAAACATTTTTCTTTTTCATACTAATCCATTTAAAATGTAACGAGTTTTTTTTATTTAAAACCTACCTAAATATGAATATATGGTAGTATGATGGGTAAAGATGATTTTATTTCGTCTAACTTGGACAATACCATAACAGATATTATAACAGCCGCTATTGACATCAGAAGAGTAGCTACCATCAATATATCAACACGACCACGACCTGCTAGAATCTTCGCTTTCTGATTGTCAACCCATGCTTTCAAAACGCTACCAATCTCTAGAGGGTTAACAGGTTCACGCCCCTCACTGCTAAGACGCAATGGTTCAAAGCTATCAATATCTACAAATACTGTTGGAACAGTATCAATAAGTGTTACAATATTACGTGGGTCTATCCGCTTGTTTTCGTTTATTTTGTTTCCATCCTTTGTAATCTGATACACAAAATCTTTGGCTATGACCCAGCATTCATCCTCCTTCCAAATAAGCCCTTCATCAAAATTTTTAATCTTCGGAACGATTTTTCCACCTTTACCAACAAAATGTAGTATACCATAGTTTTTTTTAGTGATCTTTCTAAGGACTTTACAACGCATGTACGGGTCAAATGTTATCCATCCGAGTAGCATCCCGACAGGTAGAAACAGTATACTACCCATCATAACAATCAACAAAAAAGCATAATCATTATAGGCATACATATACATATACAAAACAAAGAAACATGCAATAACTGTAAGCCATATAACCGTATTCTGTGTAGTCTTTGATGTGTCATATTCCATGTTCTCTATTAGTTTACGTTCACGTCTGCTGAAACGTATACGTTTATTACCAAGATATTTTTTAATAATTTTTTTCCTGTCCTCATCAGTGAACTTTGTATCATCTTTATGATTCGTTTGTTTTTCCTCTACAGTTTTTGTTTCAACAATGTTTTCTTTTTTTTCAACTTTATGGTTGTTCACTATTTCATCAACTTTTTTACCAACATCATCTTTAGTTTGTTCTTTTAAAAAATCATCGAATTTACTCATAAATCTTTTCCTCTCCACTTGGTTTTGGTAAAAAATCTTTGAGTGATTTCATCTTCTTTTTTATTTCTTTTTTTTCTCTCATCTTCTGCCATAGAGAAAACGCTTCATATGGTGTTGCTACTGGTTCAATGAATGCTTGTAGTAGTCTTTCTGTTCCACCGAGTGCACTGGTCAGACGCATCTCACCAATCCATGCATAATACAGGTTTTCAAATACATCCATAACTGGTTTACTACGTGTCCCCATGTCGAATAATCGCTGTAAAAGCGTGAAATCATTTTGGAAAAAAACAAGTGTTTTGCTATCCTTCACATAGCCAAGTAGTGCATCTGGTGACATCAGTTCTGTTTTACTTTTTGGCTCAATTGGCTGATGAAAAAGCATTTTGTACTGGTGAGAGTACATATCTGTTGGTACTTCACCATACAACCGTAGTTCTTTCAAATATCGTTCAGTGCTACTCGTTGTTTTGTAATCAGAATCCATAACAACGTTATATACGTTATATAGTATTTAAACTTCACGTTATTCTAGTTGTTACATTAGCATAAATTATATACAGAGAAACCGCAATAATTGTTAAACCCCATACAAAACTGTATGTCCCAAAAGGCATTGTAGCATCTGTATAAGAAAAAGTAACAACTTGGGTATCACCATCTGTTGTAATTGTTGCCCCACTCTGGACTTGTACACCTGTTGTTATTATGATCAACCCGAAGATAAGAAGCCAGAAACCAGCAATAGCTCCAAATGTTGTGCTACGTTCAACTACTCCTATGCCAATAAATATGAAAAAAGCCAGTATCCAGATCCAAATTAGTATGTCAATCATAGTATGTAATCTTTTTCATAATATAAAAAAGTTAGTCAACTACACCGATTTCAATCGGTGGCTTGAAATCAGAGGTTTGAACATGTTGTTGCCAACAAGCATTTAAAACCCCATCATCTTTCCAGACGTGCCAGTTGACAAGGGCATCTCCCATGTTATACTGGGTAGTGGTAAAAGTATTAAAAAAGATACCCGCAACATGGGCGATATTAACAGAGGCGTTTCTATCTCTGTTAACGATAAAACCGCAATGTGGACATTTAAATACTACGCTGCTGGTTTTATGTATTTTTCCACATTTACTGCATCTCTGGCTTGTATAGGTTGCATTCACAACAGTAACTTCTATTCTATTTACCCATGCAACCTGTTCGAGTGCTACTCTAAACAAATTGTAGGGCAATCTCTTTATTCTTCTGTTGGCTTTTCTATGCAACCTACTATCTTTCAACCCATTCAGGTTCTCAATAGCAATAACTGCGTTATACTCTTTAGCCAAATCCACAATTTTATGGGCAACCTCATAAACTCTGGTTTTAACAAAGTTGCTTTCAACCTTTTTCATCATTTTAAGTTTCTTAATGGCTTTATATCTTCCATCAACATTAGCCGTATCTCTAATTTTTTGAAGTTTACTTCTTCTAATATTGATCTCTCTCTGTTTATCCCATATATCTCTACCAAAATACAACTGTTTAACAGTTCTTCCGTTTTTATCCAGAATAGAAATAGTGGCAAGAGTTCTACTACCAACGTCTACCCCTATAACGGCATCATACTTATTATCCAGAGTAATGTCTCTATAGATAGAGACAAAGATTTGCCATTTATCCCCAACCCTTTTAAGTCTGAATGCAGTAGTTTTCCATCCTTTTCTGAGGAAATCGATAAATCTCTTCCATGCACCATCTTGAGCTATTGGAAGTCCCATTCTTTTTTCTCCTTTGAAAGTAGCGATAGAGATTATTGGATTTTTCCTGTTGGTAACTCTGAAATCGGCGGAACGTGGAATGTTGTAGGAGATGGATGCACTTTGCGCAACTCCATCATTCTGCCAAGATGCAAAACAATCTTTAATCGTATCTTCAACTATCTGAGATTGCATATTAGAAAATTCTTTAACATGCTTGTATTCAAAGATATGGAGGTTAAATCTGGTAAGAGGCACATCAGTAAAACCATCCCACCAGTAAATAGTCTCAGAGAGATGCTTTATGCTTTTAAGATACTGTTCCTCAAGTTTAAGGAGTTGATTATATTTCCTGTTGGTAAGTGGGAGAATGTTGAGTTTGACAGTTTTAGTAACTTTTACCACACAAAAAATATATGCAAGAATATTATATTAATATTTCGCAATTCCCTCCTCCACCTATTCAAATAGGTGGTCTCCTTGCAAGGCGATATAAATGAAAAAGATATAAATGAAAAAAGTAGGGTTGCATCTCATCCAAAATTATCTTCTTCGTCTACGGTATGTTCTTTTTTTCCTACGGGTTTTACGTCTATATGATCTCTTTCTCATATTTTTTTCCTCAAAAACATAAAAAATATTTTGTGGTTATGGCAAAAGAGACATACCACCGATGAGTGATATGCCTCTGATCGTTACTAGCCTCTAAGTCACACAGTAGCCCACGGAAATAATGGTTTTAGTAGAGACCGACTACCACTAGGATGAGAGCTACTGCTATGAACAATGGTAATAGGTTGACAAGCGTTCCAGCAGTACCAGTGATACTTGCTGTTTCGGTGACGTTTATAACTACAGGTATAACCACTGCTACACCGATGATTATGACTACCATTATCCCAATGAACTGCTTTGTGACCTGGGCTTTGAATCCTGTTTTTTCCTCGCTAAACATTGGATTTTTCATCCTCCGTTTCTTTACTTCTGCTTTCTTTATTTCTGGGGTGCAGAGCCGAGTATCCCCATATTCCATGGACAATATATATAATTATTTTTAAGTTATTTAAAACCTAGTGGTAAAAAAATAATTGGTTATATTGTGCTGTGAATTATTCTATGAGGTTAGCCATACAAAGGATCACATCACGTTTTTTATGACCCTTTGGAATTCGAGTTATTAAACCAGTTTTACGCAGGTATTCCTCTATACGTTTAACATCTTCCTTATTCAATCTGATGTTTACTACCATCAGTTCAAACTCTGTTTTTTCTACTACACCGTTTTCTTTTTGTTTCTCCTCAAGTTTCTGAAGTATCTTATCAATCACTGGCGGTATCTCATCAGGTTTACTAAAACCCATACACATCACCTTTTAACAAGTTTATTCAAACCAATACCAAACAATAATCCTATTATTATCGCTACTCCAATCTTCAGTGTTGGAATATATTCAAATACCAAGAACATTGATGGAATAATAATAACAGAACCGATCAGCATTCCCATACCGAATACAGCAGTAAGTATAAGGAAAAACATGAATAAAAACAATGCTGCTATAAGCTCACTACCAAAAATACCATTGGATGATGTAAACATTCTGCTAATAGGGTCTATTATATCAGTCCAGTTGATATTTGCAGCCATAACTGGTATCTGTGATATTAACTCTTTTATCATGTTAGTGTCCCCCTAATGAATTCTATAATAGCAAGAATGAGTATAAGGTTGAAAAAAGCAGCCAATGCACATGACACAGGGAAAACCGTATCAAGCTGCTGTGTTTGATCTGTTATCTGAGCAATCGGGAAAACGAAAACATTCAGAAACACAACTAATAAAACAATTGGGAAAAAATACTGTAGATAAACAGTGGTACCACCAGTGATACGCCCAAGAACAAACGTTAATATAGCACCACCACCAAGTAATCCTAACCCTGCTAGTATCATACTACCAAGATTTGAAAATATTGTATTGGTTTTACCAGTGCCAGGCTGGAAATACTCTGGATCTGTTATATTTGTCTTGTTTACACCACTTTCATCAGTTAACAATGGGTAATCAGAATATGTCTCCCATACAGTTTGAAAACCGAACATATAAAGAACTAATGTTAGACCGAAAAGTAGAAACACGTATGTTGAAAGCCCTGCTCTGAGTTTTTTATATGTTCTTTTTTTCATTACAGCCTACTCCATAAAAATACTCCCATTGTATATAAAACAAACGTTACAAAGAATATCATCCATCCACTAACACCACCTATTGTTACTCCTCCTTTCAATAATAAGCCCATAGCCATTACACCAAGACCTATGTATCCCGTTAGTATACCTGTTGAGAAGTATATCATGAAGAATCCCATAATCATTATCATAATGATAAGCAATACTACGAAATAAGCAAAATCAGGGAAAGATTTGAGACTTTGTTTTGCTTTTTCAATGAATGTTATAACACTTCCTTCCTGTAATACCTCATATGGGTCATATCCCTGTTTTTTGAACCAGCATTCAATCTTGTAACGACCTGTAACATTTGGAATTGTATAATTTATACTACCACCACTACTGTTATATGTTTTGTTATAGAATAATACAACCCATGTGTTGTTTGTGGTGTTATAATAGAGTATTCGCATACTGAACCATTCAAGTTTACTGTCGCTACTTGTGATGTTGAACCAGATTGTGAAACTATCATAATGAACTGGATCAAGTGGTTCAACACTCCATGTGATGTTTTTCATAAGATACTCTGGTTCCTCCCCTGTTCCACCTGATCTTGTAAGCCTAAATGTGTACTGCCAGTCACCAGCATACTGTATAACACGTGGTTCAAGATCTATTATCTCTGATTCATAACCTGTTTTTGTGATGTTAACCTGATACAGCACACCTGGAACAAGCCATACGCTAACCTGCCCATTTGAATCAGTGTAAACCCTATAGATGGTTTCATAGCTACCTGTACTGTTGAAATAACGTTTTATAACAACATACGCATTATCGATTGGTGTATCGCTTCCATACTCTGTTTGAGCTCCGACAACATTAAACAGATATTGAGAAGCATATTCCTCTGCAACAGTGCAATAGTAGCTTACTTTTACAAGTGTTGTGTTTTCATCAAGCATACTACTGTTTACAACCACGGTGTTGCCATTAACAACATATTTATCGCTTGGTATTTCGAACCAATGACCATACGATGACTCGTTGTACCCATATACGCTTACTATTTTCTCTGGTGAACATTCAAGAACCAATGTTACATCATTATCAGGATTTGTAACACTAGTTGTGTTTGTTTTCAACTCTGTTTCCTCGCTACTAGGTGGTATATAATCTGGGTTACCTTCATCTCCACCACCCTCAGTATCTGGGGCGAGATAGAAAGTTATGTTATACCAATAGTTTGCATAAACATCCATAATCTGTGTACGTGTATGATAACCTTCTTTGCTAATCTGAATTGTTATATCCTCTCCATTTGGCATATTGTTTACACCAATGCTCAATGGATTGTTACAGTTTGCCTGGTAAAAAGTTTCACTACCATCCTTGTTTTTGATGAATACTGTATAATCCGTTATATTAATAGTTGGATCTGTTTCTTTGTAAACATTGATAACCACGATTCCCCATTCTCCATTAACACCATTACTGTATAGTTTACTAGTAGAGTTATATGAAAACAGAGTGAAACGGTCACTACTATTGAAATTATTCTTAGTATAACTGTTACCAGTGCCATTGTAGAGTATTGTTCCATCACTGATATTAGCTGGGTAACTATTGCTTTTCTGCACTATCAACGTCGTATCAGCACCAACACCTTTTGTCCAGTTAAAACTAAGATTAGAACCATTAACATTAACTACAACATTCTGAGGGTTTTGTGGAAGTGTCCAGTTGTATCCACTAGTATTGTTAGTGCTGAAAGAGTTTTCTGTGCTATTATAACCCCAGAACATATATGTATAGTTAGTTGAAATACTCAAACCAGTATCAATAAAACTACTACCCGTGCCATTGTATACTAGTATTCCATTTCCCCGGCTCCAACTAGCTGTTGTGTTACGCTCTATATAGGTATGTGTGCTATTAACATCTTTAACCCAGTTAAGAGAGATACTAGTGCTTGAAACTGATATAACAGTTATGTTCGAAGGAGAATTGGGTTTAATTTTACTACGTGTAGTAAAACTAAAAGATTTATTTGTCCAGTCATATCCATCTGTAACGTTCACGTACCACGTGTAGGTTGCATTGTAATTCAATGGTGTTGAAAGCGTACAGATTTTAGTACCATTGTTTTCATTGTTCCCAGATGCATTGCCAACATCTGGAGAAGTTTCTATAGTCCAATTGAATGCGTCTCCATCAATATCGGTGATTGTAACTGATACAGAACTCTGTGTTATATCCACATCTACAGAATTGTTACCGGGAGAGGGATTACTTATAGATGGAACAGAATTTTTTGTAATATTGTTTGCACTTACACTATTATCAGACCATTGCTGTAAATCGCCCCATGTTGTATATGACCAAGCTTGGTAATAATATGTTGTATGAGGTGCTAATCCAGTATCCTCATACTGAGATCCTGTGTCATTATATACAAGTATTCCTTCTCCCCTGCTCCAGGTTGTTTGACCAGTTGCATTTCGTTCAATATATGTATAATTTGCACCTGTTCCCTTTGTCCATGTTAGATTGATTTGTGTGTTACTGTATGTTATCGCAGAGAAAGAAGTGGGTGGAAGTGGTTTTGTTAGGAATGTTTTATCACTTCCATAGACTGTTGAATTGCTGTTGTTTGCAACAGCTCGGTAATGATAAAGGGTTCCATAGGATAATCCAGAAAGACTATAGCTAAATTCATTTCCAGTGGATGCTGTATCAAAGAATCTTAATGCTCCATAACCATATATATTACTGCCACCTGTTCCATACATAACTTTTATAGCTATTGGATATGTCATATTTCCATCATATGCTAAATCTAGATAATTGTTTGAGGTGGTATCATTCCTTGTGATAAACTCAATTTCATATGTGTTTCCACTGGTCACATCATATTTTGTATCAAGGTATATCATTTGCCATCCTGCTGACCAAGAAGGATTCCAGCTATCTTTTACTTTTGTTCCTTCCCCCCAGTTTGTATCAGCACCACCACTACTAATATAAATATCTACATCAGCGTCATATCCAGAACCAGTTATGTTATCAATATACATGGCTATAGTAGAAATTGTAAAACTATGATTTGGTTCAAATTGTATACTTGTGTTAAATGTTTTCCCTTGAAATGTTCCAATAATCCACACACTTGCATCTGTTACACCACTTGCTGTATCCTCTATTATGTCATAGCGGTATGTTGTATTACCATAGCTTGTATCTACACCATATTCAAACCATACACCACAGGGTTCACCACCATCATCTTGGAGATAACCATGAAGGGTTGCATTGGTTTCTTCTACACCAGTGCTTTCATTGGTTGTAACATCCGGCAGGTTAACTTTTGTTGTAAAAAAATATGTTTTTGTTGTATTATCTATGCTATCATTCACTGATACCTTCCAATAGTATTTTGTATTGTATGAATTTGCTTGAGAATATATCCAGTAGTATGTACCATCACTAACTGAAGAATTTGTTTGTCTCAATACCCAAGAACCAGTGGAATTCTCGTACCAGTAAACAGTCATAGAATCGCCGTCAGCATCAGAAACATCAATATGACAAACAGGTTGAAATTCTACGCCTGTTGAACCATTAGATGGATAAAAATTTGAAATACTTGGAAGAGTGTTAGTATTTGTTGTATTACTAGCTGTTGAATTACTAGTGCTATAAACATTATCAGTGCTATTGTATGACCATGCTTTGAAACTATACTGCGTTCCAAAACTTAGACCATCAACACTGGTGCTTGTCCCTGTGCTGTTGTATAAGAATATCCCATCGCTACGGTCACTTGGTGGGTTTGCTCCTTGTTTATATCGTATATATGTATAATCAGCTTTTGTTCCCTTAGTCCATGTCAGTGTTATTTTTGTACGGTTAACCGTTGTCACTGTAAAACCTGTTGGTGCATCTGGAACATACTGTGAACGTGTGGTAAAACTAAAAGATTCATTCGTCCAATCATATCCATCTGTAACATTCACATACCATGTATAGGTTGTATTGTAAACCAATCCTGAAATAGAACATATGATTGTTCCATTACCACTAGATCCATTATTGCTACCAATATTTGGACTTGTTTCAATAGTCCAATTCATATTTTCTCCATCATTGTCAGAGATATTGCAAGAAAGATGAGAAAATGAAATATCTATATTTGTTGCACTATCAGATGGGTTAGGATTACTAATAATTGGTGGATTGTTTGTTGCTGTATCATTTATTTCATCATAACCACTACTAAATTGGCTATATGTAACATTATCATATGTCCAGTTTGTATAACTCCATATACGGTAGTAGTATGTTCCACCGATTCCTGTATCATTATAGTATGTTCCTGTGTCATTGTATACCACAGTTCCATCAGAAACATTTGCTGGGTATCCTCCTTGTTTACGAACAACAACGGTTTTGTTTGCACCGTTTCCCTTGTTCCAGGTGAGATTTATCCAGTTTTTACCTGAAGCACTATTTAGATTATATGGGTTATCCGGTTTTGTAAGAAATAGTACATCGTCAAAATAGATAGTGAGATTGTGTTCTGTATTACAACCATACACATAATCAAAATCATAAGTCATATTTCCAAACAATGCGTCATCTGTTGGGCCATTCCAATTATGCCATGTACTATTACCGACATCATAATACCATACTTGGATAGTACCGGCTCTAGAAGCGAAAACAATACTACCAACTGGGTTATTGGCAATTGTTGAATTATAATCAAAAATATATTTCGGTAAATAAAGAAGATTGTCTCCATCGCCACCAGGAAACATCCATCTTTTAAACGGTGTATCACCATAACAAGTGCTATTTGTGTTGTTTGCTCTAGCACGAACAAAATAAAGCTGACCAGGGTTTAAACCATTAACTGTTTGATAATATGTACCATCATATTTGTTTGTTAGATTAGTTGTGCTTAGATCATAATTTTTATCTGTGCCATATTCAAAGTTTACCCAGTTTGGCAATCCTCCGTCTTCTGTTAAGTTTAGATTAAAAGTTGCACTACTGTTTGTAATATTGGTAACACTATCTGTAAACACACGGTTTTTATGCTCAATAGGAGTATGAATTATTGCATCATTTTTATCTGATGGTTGAATATGATTTGGATTACTCCATGTCATCACATTCCATACACTGATATACAGTGTTGTATTGTATGGAACAGGATCGGTATAGTTTATACACCAAAGTGTTTGCTCATTTTTACCTCTAGTACCATTGAAAATCTCTATACCATCTGTTATACTGCTTGGAAATGTATCTGTCCGATAACGTACAAGTGTGTAGTTACAATAATCTGTGTCTGTTTCACCACCAGCAAGTGCAACTATACGTAATGTACCATTATAATTATAATAATATGTTGAAGATGGCCCACTCCATGCTCTAGGTTTAGTTAAAAAGCTTATATTGCTTGTGTTATACCATCCAGCATCATTTTTAATCTGCATACGTGCATAATAAAGAGAATTTTTACCACGTTTCAAACCAGAAATACTCTGACTTATTTCATCACCAGCATACTTACCAGTCTGCCAACTAGTATTGTATCCCTCTGTATCATAATTTGTATTGTTACGGCAATACTGAAAACGAACACTACAATTATCATTACCATCATCAGATATGTATCCATGAAGAATAGCAGAAACTTCCGTTATGTCTGTTGTTGTGTTTATAGTACCTGAAGGAATACTTGGTGTGCTACCTGATATTAACCATACTCCTGTACTACCATTCTGCCAAGCAAGATATGGGTAACCATTATTTAAATCTGTAGCATTAGCCTGTATACTCCATCCAGCATCATGATATGTGCTATACCATTTCATTTGTGTTGTACTTAAACCTGTAGCATTTACTGCTGTTGTTGTTTGCCCACTTGTATTGACATCCCAAAAACAGCCCATCACAGATACACTAGCATCGCCATTGTTTTTACCGATAAAACCACCTGTATCAGTAGTACCTGATACATTACCTGATGAAAAACAATTTTTTATATTTGGATTTTTACCATAAACATAACCAATGAAACCTCCTACTTTCTGTGTACCATTAATATCACAAGTTGAATATGAATCATTAATAAACATGTTGTTTCCATAGACACTTCCTATCAACCCACCAACACTATCATATCCCGTTACATTACCTGTAGAAAAACAATTATAAATCTCCGAATTAGAAGCAAACCCAACCAAAGCACCTGTATGTGAATCATTAGTTAAATTCGCTGTTATACTAACATTAATCAAACCGAGATTATATACTTTTGCACCGTATAGATGTGCAAATAACCCAACAGGATACCTCCTCGCAGCTGAAGTATTTATCATCAGATTACTTATTGTGTGGTTATTACCGTTGAAAACACCAAAGAATTCATCATAACTATCATCACCAATAGGACTGAAACCTGACCCTGTTGTATAATTTGTCTTATGAGAACTATTGGAATATGATGAATCTGATTGAAAATCTAAATCCCTAAGAAGAGTATAATTTGCAGACATATTGTATCTGACATAATCTAAATCCTCAATATAATATATCTGGTATGGATTTCCACTTGTTCCATTGCCACCAGCAAAAACTGTAGTGAAATAATATGTTGCATTAGTATTGCTGTATCCATCTGTAGCATTAACCCAAACAGTATAAGTTGTGTTTGTTGACAAACCAGATAAACTTAAATTTTTAGTACCATTTGTGTCTCCATTACTGCTGTTACTCTGTCCATTGCTACACGCAATACTCCAGTTAAAAGTATCGCCATCTGGATCGCTAATAGGTATACTCCAAGTAAAAGATAAGGGTTGATTTGTGGAACCATTAGGTGGTGATGGTGTTCCAAAGTTTGGTGGATTGTTAGATGTTGTTGTGTTTGATGCAGTTGCACTACTTGAGCTATATACACTATCAGTATTGTTCCATGACCATGCACTATAGTAGTAGGTCATTCCAGGTGATAGACCTGTATGGCTGTAACTTGTTCCTGTATCATTATAGATAGATGTTCCATCTGATGGACTTGAGGGATAACCTGTTGTTTTAAATACTACAACAGTCTTATCAGCATTACTACCTTTAGTCCATGATAAATCAATCTGGAATCTTCCATTTGCTGTGGCGGTAAAACCAGTTGGTGGGTCTGGAATGTATTGATTTCGTATTGTAAAATGATATATCTTTGTTACATTGTCTACACTGTCGTTTACTGCGACCTTCCAATAATAGGTTGTTCCATATGAATCTGCTGATGTATAATGATATGAAACAGAAGTGTTTAAAACACTATTGTTGGTTTGAACATGAGTCCAACTATTACCATCGGTTGATGTGTAAAAATCAACTGTAGACTGGTTTCCATCTGCATCGGTCACTGTAACATTAACAACAGGTTGAAGGTTTACACCTGTTGAAGCATTTGCTGGGTTTTCATTTGATATAACAGGTGGTGTGTTTGTCCAACCACCACTTTGTGATTCTTCATTACCAAGTGTAAAAAAACCACCATCAGAGGCATTAACAACAGAGTTATGAGAAGTAATAACCCAGTCACTACTACGAGCGGTTTTATGAATCCTTAACTCGTCGAGTTTACCAAAAAACTCTCCTGCACCAGGATATTGACCAATATAATTATCAGCAGACCTAGTAGATAAATCATCAGCAACTGAACCACCTTCTTTAGGAACACCATCTATATAAATTTGTTGACTACCATAAGCACAAGTATATGTAACGTAATACCAATTGTCGTAACTGACGCTGTTGCTTCCCGTATCAAAAAAATAATTTACACTACTAGTTGTTCTAAATGTCGCATAAAAACTCATACCAGCAATGTCACCAGAAGCGATACGTCTAAACATAAGATATTTATAATGCGACTTATACATCACAATAATATATTGATACCCATCATTATCATCGTTAGTATCATCAACATAGAGATATGCCTCAAGAGTATAAGGTAAAGCACCCCAATCATCATCAACACTTGTAAGCATAAAATAGTCATCGACACCATCAAAACTTCTAGCACCAGCGATTTTACCATTGGATGTAGCAACAGAGCCGACATTATTTGAACCATCATTGTTATAAGATGTACTATCTTCAAGTGTACCATTCAGATGATATACACCAATAAAGTTACTATCCCAGACACCTGTAGGGTTCTGTTGATTACTTGCACTAGGGTTACCATAATACATCCAAAACTTGTAATTCGAATTTGAAACACTTGTATCATTCACCCAAGCAACAAGATGACCACTACTGCTATCGTAAAGTTCTATTTCATGGTTAAACTTAGTAGAATTGTCATAGTAATCTACAAAAACAATGTCATCACCATCATTTTGTGCATGGTTTTTAAGGTCTGTATCCGTTATATCAATACAAATAGGGAAATTACTGAGACTACCGCTTATCTGACTTGTGTTAAGCGTGATAAGTTTACGATATCCCCAGTTGGTGTTATACCATGGGTCAAGAGCATAAAGATGACCACTGTTTATCGCCTCATCGAGTGATTCACTGCTGGGTTTGAATGCAAACCAATACTTACCGCTATGACTCTGTAAATCCCAATGTGTCCGTTGAAGTCTTATTTTGCATTTATAACGATGTCCTACTTGTATCGGCTGAGATGGTGTGATATACCAGTCTGTCATACCACCAAAAGACCATTTAACATGAGTATAATCAACATCCCATGGTTTCCAATCATAATATGTCTGATTATTCCAAACACGAACAAAAGCATCATAATTACCACATAATGTATAATCATCACCAATATTGCTATAACTAGAAAAAGCAAAAATACCACTATGAATACCATTATCATAAGTAACATTAAACAAATAAGTATTGTTACTATTACCGAGGTCTACCTCATAACTATTATAATTCTCAATACCAAGATTGGTATAACCTGTAACATTATAAAGAGTGATACAACCCCAATCCTCAACAGTATCATAATAATAAAAAGGATGACTATAATTCTGCCATAACCATATTTCTGTAGGCTTCATTATAGATTGGTTGAAACCCCAGCAGAAATCAACATCGCCACTAAAAATTTTGCTTTCCAATTCAAAAACAACATCACCCTCCCCATAAACAGTATGGGGTGTAGCAGATGCATAAATCTTAGAATCGTTTATGTAAACAGTGTTTCCATCTATAATCCAGTTGTTCTGCTCAGCATGAACAACGTTTATTCTATTAAATGAAATAAAACTTGAAGACAGTAACAACACAACTATAAACAACAGCAACTTACTGTTCATATACACCCCTTTTTATTTTAAACATGTCACATAGGAAAAAAAACAATCCTAAAACTGAAAAAAACAAAACAACAGGAATAAGGAAAAACTCAAACCACATTTCACCAAAAGAATTCACCAACACCAGTATACTTCCACCATTAAAAAAGGCAAAAAGAAAAGTGATATAAAGCAAAATAGAAGAACCAACAGAAAACATAAAACCAGCCAACATCATAAACCTTCTCATATCAATCATTATTTTTAAACCCATATTTTTTACCTTCTTTTTCTTTTTATACTCGGATGACGACACTTGGTAGTCCTATTTCTACCACGACCACCACGATTCCAACCATATTGACTGCCGTCTTTCCTACCAAATCTACTATTTCTTCTTTTCATATTTTTATCACCTCTTAGTAGTACCACCTGGTACTATAGTATAAATCAGATATAAGAAAATTGCTACAATAACAATCAACGGAAGAATACTAAGAATAGCCCCAGTAGCAGGATCAGTAATACCAACAGCCTCACTAATCATTGGTTCAATGGTATCATAAATCTGACTATAGAATAGTATCATAACGAATACTGCTACTAATCCGACTAGGGTTGATTGTGCTTTGAAACCATTATTTTTTACTAGCATTTTTCTTCCTCTTAATAGGAATATTTTTAAATGGTTTAGAAGGATTTCGTTGTTTAACATCAACTATTTGTATTCCTTTTTTTGTGAAATGGTATTTAACCCATCGTTTGGTTCTAGGATTCCAACTTTGATAAATAGGCATGTTTATATCAGCCTCCTGCTAAGACGTTTGTATTCGTTTTTCTGTTTCTTCTTTTTGAATAGTTTTAAAGGTTTACGTCCACCAAGCCAGTCACGTGCTGAAACCCCAAGCTGCTCACCGATTGTATCAACTCTATGGGTTTTTTTCTCCACGAAAGTATTTGGTCGTTCCTCATAGAATTTTTTACGTATTGTAAAAAATGGTTTTGCCATAATATTTGGCATACCAGGTTTACCTTTTGCTGGTTTTATTTTGAAGACAGAAGATGTTGTTTCATCTACAATAGTAGCACCCATGCTAAGAGCATCTTTGCGTGTTAATGGTCTACGGTTTACTCTAATATATTCTTTACTGTCTTGTTTGTTTTTAACAAAAACATTGTAACCTATTTGTTTCTTTTTCATAAGTTGTTTAGGTTTTCTTTTTTCCTCAGATTCCAAAAAGAGAAAAGGCGGCATATATGGTGTTATAATATGTGGTGTTTCAACAATTGGTTCAACTGTTACACTAAATTCTTCGCCACCATACATTAAATCCTCTTTAAGACGAGAACCTAGTTTCTGCCCAGTCTCCTGTGAAACAAGAGATTCGTAGCTAACACTTGGTGTAGTTGCACCAATAGTTGTCTCCTCAGAACCTAGTAAAACCTCAGATTTGGGTTCAACCAATGGTATTTCACCAATCCGTTCACCAACATCAACAATGTTACCATAACTTGTTTTCTCAATACCAAGTAAACGTATATCACTACCAATCATGGTTTTTTCCTTACTAACACTAGGTTGTTTCCATCTACTACTAGCACCCACACCCGATTCCCATTCCTCAAGTTTACGTAGAGAAACACGTCTACCGAGATTTTCAATTCCACCAACAGTTACAACACCAGAAGAAACAACGGATTTCGTGAGACTGATTGCTTCTTCACCAACTTTAGCACCAACAGTACCAGCTATACCATGACCAACCAACTGCTCAAGTTGTTCTCTCCCAAACTTTAGAACACTAGAACCACTTGTTGTTTTACCAGAACTTAGTTTTTTAAACAACTTACCAAACTCTTGTTCCTTAGAAATGGTTTTACCTTTAAACAACAAAAGATTTTTTTCATAAATATTTTCACTAACACCTAAACCAACGCTACGTTCACCACTACCAACAACAAGTTTTGTTTTATCAGACCCCCATCTACCAAACAAACGTCTTGTGTTACTTGGCGTCCATTCAGAAATCACTATTTCATCAGTTTTCTCCCCGATACCAGCAATCCTAGATTTTGATACTAAGTCAACTGGTTTTTCAACAATACCACCACGTTCAAAAAAGATTTGTAAGTTCTCATGAGACAACCCATGTGTTTTAAAAACAAAACCTTTTTCACCTAGTTTTTCAAACTTTCCAATACCACTAAACTCGCCATATGATGTACCGATGCGTTTACCAATAAATTTTTCAAAATCAGTTTTACCAGATACTTTAAAAAACTGTCTACTCTGCTGCTGAATCTCATACAATGGGTTAACCTCTGATTCATACAATGGTGTAATGGTTCTACCATACACGTAAGAAGAACCTTTTGACAACGGCAACTGTTTACCACCGATTTCAACAAAAACTGGTTTATCAGTTGTGAGAACCCACCCACGGCCAACTGTTTTCACAGGCATTTGTTTAGTCCTCATAACATTTTTTATCTCTCCAGAGAAAACAAATTCTTTAATACTAACACTGGTTGGTTCACCAGCAACACCAGAAACTTTTATACCAAGCTGTTCAGGTGTAAACTCACGATTAGTAAGTTTAACATTCTGATCAATTTTTAAAGCCCCTATCTCTTGTTTCATACTACTAGTGATACTACGTCTACTCTGATATATCTTCATCCCTTCTCCGACAGCAAGAGAAAACAAAGACCAGTTAACAAGACTACCACCGAGTTCTGCTGGGAGACGTTCAGGTGTTTTCTGATATACTTCAGCAAGATGAGGAATCTCTAAAGCAGCATATAAATCAGCAGTTAATAAAAAACCACCAGGTTTTGTACTAATTACTTTCCCAAAACTTTTACCAGCATACTTGACTGTCTTTGCCCCTGTTGAAACTATTGTCCTAACACCGCCTGGGAGTTTACCAACAAGTTCAGATGCTTTAGGAATAGCTTCAGTAGAAACTTTAGATATTAAACCTCCAGCACCAGTAGCAATCAATGGTGTTACTGCTTCTGCAGCTAAAAGCATCGTTCCTGTTTGTACCGCAGGAGAAGAAGCAATAGATGCTACAAGACCCATACCAAAACCATATCGTTTTTTATACTTCTGCGATTCAACAACCATTCCCATAATATCTTTTACTTCGCTCTCGACATATTTTATATCACCAGTTAACAAACTAGCACCAGCTGAAAAAAGAAATTCAGTACCAAAAATACTCTTAGACAAAGCACCAGTTGCTATAATATCAGCACGTTGTTTACCATATAAATATTCAAATACTTCTTTAGTCTCCGGTGGTTTAACCAAATACCCCTCATCAGTCTTATAAACACCATAACCAAGTTCATGAAGTTTACTATAATAGTCTATAGCACGATTTATAGTGCTAAGATACTGTTTATTCTCACTCAGTTTTTCACTATACTCTGGTATCTTTCCAATCTCTGAACCAGCGAAACCCATATAGTCTTCAAATTTTTTCAAAGCATCCTCTCTAGTATATTCTCTAGTAACCATCTCACCAGTAGTAATATCCTTCTCTGTTATTTTAACCATACAACCAGATGGAAGACTTTTAAGAGTCTCATAACTCGAAACAATCTCTGGTAGATTCTGTTTAAAAGAAGCAGCTTGCTCAATATTACTACTAAGAACCTCAATATTTCTTTCTGCTATTTCTTTTTTACCAAGTAAATCCTGTTCAACAATACCTATTTCATCTCTTGGTTTATAACCAAAATAAACAAGGTATTCAGATTTTGGTATCCATTCAGGTTCACCAGTATATGGGTTTATAAGATGATATTTTTTAGCAAGTTTTATATCAAGAAGTTGTTCATCTGATAAACCAGTTGGTTTGCTTTCTTGAATACTTTTGACGATATCTGCTGGTACACTAGTTTGTGAAGGTTTAAATTTGTATCTTGTTGCACCTTTATACGTCTCACCAGATAGTATCTCAACAGGTTCAACACCAGGTGTACCTGTTATTTCATGTGCTTTCTGAACACTACCAGGTATACTACTAGGTATCTCATATAGAGTAGCGGTTCTAGTAGGACGTCCATAGAATTCTGCATTTGCTGTTGTTTCAAGTATTTCATCAGGTGGAATTGATTTCTCTACTATTTCACTCCACTCTTCTTGTTTACTAATACCAATTTGAGATGATGGTATTGCCCCCGTCCATGGTATATTCTGCATCTGCATTCTTCTAAGTTCTTCATCTGTATAGGTTTTCTTTTCCTCTTTAACTTCTCTAGATTCAGACTGTGAAGAATAACTAGACGGTTTGGATGGTCTTCCTCCACTAGATGATTTAGGATACACATAAGTAGTCTGAGGTGTTGTTTCTTTCTTTTTTTGTTCCTTAAGATACTCTATCCTCTGCATAGCAAATAAAGGATCTTTATTCATCATTTTAACAAAAGCTTCCTGTGTAGCCTTTGGAATAGCCATTACTCCACCACCCAAATCTTAGTAGGAACAATCTTTATACTACCACAAAATTTACAAACATTAGGGTTTTTCTTATTAATCAACCGAGTAACATAACTTTTTTTACAGTTGAGACAGAAAACCTCAACCCTATACCGTGGTGATTTCTTACTCATAGATACTCATAGATATACAGTTTTTACTATTTAACTCTATCGGCAAGAAAAAAAGATGAAATGCGTTAAGTATTTATAGTTATTCATGATTATATATAACTATGAGTCTTAAATTTGATAAAAGTTGCCATTCAGTTTATACACTTCAGTATCATCTGATTCAATGCGTGGAACATAGAAGAAGGGTTTTTGACAATGAAAAAATAGTTGATTTTCTCAAACAAAAAATTCACGAAATAAGTCAAACTTTTGATGTTGATGTTTTATGTATAGAATGTGACAAAGACTATTTTCATATGATATTCAAAACCAAGCCAACATTAAATATTCCAAAATATCTGAATACTATAAAAACAATAACATCAAGAGAGATCAGAAAAAAGTTTCCACAAGTCAAGAAGAAACTTTGGAATGAAATGTTCTGGTCAAGGAGTTATTTTCTTACAACTACTGGACAAGCAACTTTAGATGTCTTGAAAAAATATGTTGAATCTCAGATGGGAAATGTTAAGAAATTATAAATTTAGGTTATATCCAAATATAAAAGTGGAAAAAATACTTGAAGAACATATAGAGATAAATAGATGCCTTTATAATCGACTACTGGAGGAAATCAATAAAGCAAGAGAAGAAGGGAAAAAAATAATGCAAAAAGATACACAGACACTGATTGTAAAATTGAAAAAAGAAGAAAGCAAATTTCAAAAAGTGTATTCCAAAGTGTTACAGATGACTAATTATCAATTATGGTGTAATGTGAGAAATTTATCACAATTGAAAAAGAATGGAAAAAAGATAGGAAAATTGAGATATAAAAAGAGGGGCAGATGGAAAATCCTCAACTACAATCAATCTGGTTTTTCAATAAATACAAAAAGTAACTATATATCATTATCCAAGATAGGTAATATAAAGATAAAAATACATAGAAAAATAAATGGAAAAGTGAAGGGAGTGATAGTGAAAAGATACCCAAGTGGTAAATGGTATGCGATAGTTCAGGTAGAGGTTGAACCAGAGAAATTACCAGAAATAGGTAAAACTGTGGGTATAGATGTAGGGATAAGATACTTCCTCACAGATAGTGATAGAAAGCAGATAGAAAACCCAAGGTTTTATGAAAAAACTTTGAAAAGAATAAAGGGATTGCATAAAAATCTATCTAGGAAACAGAAAAATTCTAAAAACAGGGAGAAGGCAAGAATAAAACTCGCAAAGGCTTATGAAAAACTGAATAATCAGCGTAGAGACTTCCTACACAAACTCTCAAGGTATTATGTAAATAACTATGACCTTATAAAAGTTGAAGGTTTGAATATCATGAACATGGTCAGAAATCATAGGTTATCTCAAAAGATACTGGATGCCTCTTGGGGAGAATTTATACAAATGCTATCTTACAAGGTGGAAGGTACTGGTAAGATAGTGAAGAAGGTAAACCCAAGAGGAACATCTAAAGGTCTAACCTATGATAATCCATTGAGGGATTACATCTCCGCAAATAGAATAAAATGGGGTAGGGACTACCCTGATATGCCCGTGGAGAGAAGACTTCTACCCTATACAATCTCTGCAAAAGAGGTTGTTATGGGGCAAATATTCTTAATGAAGCGGGAAGCTCCATTGCACAAGATAGGAGCAGTTCACAATGTAGGTAATTTTTAATACCAAAAACTATATACTATATAAACAATGGAAGAATACGACGGCTCAGACCTTAAATTCTCAGCAACAGATACCACAAAAATGCGGATCATCAACTACATTTTCAACCTATGCAACAAGGCATGCACAAGAGAAGAACCAGTAGCCGAATACGGCTACGAAACAGGTTTCACACGAGGAGTACGACTAGTAAAATCAATGCTATGGAAATACATGCACCCAGATATTAAACAACAAATTAAAAACCTCTACACACAACTAGAATACGACATAAAACAGATAGACATGGATGAAAGGCTCAGCGAAGAAAACAAACGACTAAATAAACAGAAAAAAGCAGACGAAGTAGCACTACAAATACTAGAAATATGCTTGGTGGTTCTACAATACAGCCCTATGAACACAGAGTTTAAAGAAATGGAGCTTTTTGACAATTTTGAAGACCTAGCTAAAAAAATACGCACCCGTGAACCAATAAAACTATTCAGCAAAGGTGAAAAAGAATGAATAGTTTTTTCAACATAGACTTCGAAAATATTTTCCCAACACCCACGCCACAACGGTTCTCAGAAGCATTCTTCAACCGGCTTTGGCGTAAACTACACGTTGACAACTTCAGCCTACTCATCAGCTTCTATGGTAAACACCGAGTCGGTAAAAGCCTTAGTGCAGTAAGCTTCGCATACATACTCGACCCAACGTTTGAAGAAAACTTGGAAAAACGAGTAGTCTACGACAGCAAGGCATTAACCAGTAGTGTTAAAGAAGTAAGGCAGAAACGAATCCGTGGAGCAGCATTCATAGTAGACGAAGCAGGTAGCGGTGACTTGTCAAGTCAGCGATGGTACGAGGAAGCAGCGAAGATCGTAAGTGCAGAGCTACAAGCAGTAGGATATCTGAATCCTTTTATTGGTTTCGTAACACAGAGTTTTAGTTTCATAAACACCACGGCACGTAAACTAAGCCAGGGGGTTTTCGAGGTTGAACGGACTAACAACTTTTATTCCACAATCAGGCCTTACTGGATAACAACTACTCCTTGGTTTTCCAACATTCTAAGGAGGTATCCTATTTTTTGTGAAGGCATCGATGGTGTGCCATCGAATGTTTACAAGATGAACAAGATCAAAATAAGTATGCCACCAAAGGAAATAGTGGAACGATACGTTAACCATTCACAAAATTTCAAAGACAAACTACTTGAGGATAGCGAGAAAGATATTGACACACTAATAATTAGCAAGGAAAAAGAAAAACCAGATATTGATAAAATAGTTAAACAAGTAATAAAAAATTTGGACTACTACAAATATGAAAGGAAAGGTAGGACATGGGTTGAAGAACAGATTATAAGGCATGACTTCAACCTTACACACGGCGATGCTCGTCTTGTTAAAAAACTTGTTGAAAAAAAGATAGAACAACAGAAAAACAAGGAAACGGAGTAAGGCATCTATATAGCATTTGGCTTTTTTCTATAAGCCCATATAGTTTTTCTATCATCTCTATAAACCTATATAGTTTGTAAGGCATCTCAATATTGTGTATATACAAAAATGAAATCTATATAGATATTATTAACTATGTATAATATCTTTGTATGGTATGTAGAATATTTGATAATCGCATAACCCCCACCATGTGGTATGTTAACAATTTACATAGTATGTAAAGGGGGGTTACATACATAGTATAATATAGCACCTGTAATATAATATAGAATACATAATATAGGGTTTTAGTCTAAAACTTACATAGTACATTACTTTATTAATTATATTTGATTAAATATTAAATTTTGATATTAGAATAGATATTAGAATTTACATAATAATAGCAGTATAGGTTATTGTGGTTTTTTGTGGATCATGTTTTTTTGTACTCTTTAGATTTCGTTTTTTGACGATAAAACACTATGGTTAAAAGGGTAAAAATTCGTTGATAGTCGTTAAAAAAAACGCAAACTATATAAACTTTCTATGTAATACATATAATCATATAACAAAAGGAGAAATGGAAGATATGAATGGGAGAAAAAACCTATATGAGAAGGCTGATGTACTGAGTAATTCACTCTTTCAAAAGAGTTGGGCTGATCTATGGACTTATGAACGGAACTATATAGTTAAACTAATCTCGAAATATGGGGGATGTAAAAAATGGATAGTGAGAAGATACCTTTTTTACTTGATACTATGATTGACCAGGCTACAGAGAATTATAACCGTGCAGACAATGAAAAAAATAGAGTCTACTGGTCTGGTTTCGTTGACGGTTTACGTTATCTAAAACGAAAAATGAAGGGGGCTTAAAAAGATGTCAAGAGATAGAAAAAACAATTACCACAATAAACGGTTAGAACTAAAAACCAGAATACTAGAAACCAAAAAACTATTACTAGAATTGCAACTTGAACTCTTAGAACTAGAAAAAAAGGATGACCATAAGGAGACAACAGAGGATAATGATTAATAAAACATCTAAAGGATTTTATAAAATAGATAACAACCGTAAAAGTCTTTATTTTTTCATTTGTAGGATAGATAAAGAAGGAAAACCAATAAAAAAATATATAGGATTTAAAAAATAAAAAAGGTGGTGAAATATGAAAAATAGTAAAGAATTGAAAGAAATATTAGAAAAAGAAAATAAGTATTTCAATAGAGGATTTATACCATCGGAATATAATCAAGAGTTAAACGATCTACAACGTGAAAAAATCAAAACATTCTATAAACAACATAAAAAAATATGGTTGGGCAACATAAACAGTTACCATGATAAACCAATTTTAAAAGAATACAAGGGTGAAAAAATCTATAATTTCGAATATGATTTTATCATTCCAGTATTCGATAAACAACTAATAGATATGATAACAGATTACCGAAATACCGAGTACAATTCTAAAGTCATAGCTGAAAAAATAGAGCAGATATTCAGCAGGGTTAAAAAACTCAATGGTTTAACTCTTTATTGGGTGTGAAACATGGAGATCAGAGAAGGTTTTTATTTACCATTGGAGATTGACTGGGACATGTTAACATTGCAAGAGATAGATGCTTTATTATCAAAAAACATTGGATACATAGACGGCGATAAGAAAAAAGTTATAATCATGGTGAAACTAAAAGAAAAATAAGGAGAGAAAACCATGTTTAAAAACGATGTTGAACTAATAGATAAGGAATTGTTTTATATATGTTTTAATAGGAGAGATAATTAAAAATAAAAGGAGATAGATAAAATGGGAGATAGAGTAAGTATTTCTTTCGTTCAAGGAGATTGGGAAAGCCCTGCCCTTTTTTCTCATTGGGGAGGAATCGAATTCGTAGAATATGCACTTAAATATACAATAGATTTAGCAAAGCGAAAGAGGGGAAAAACGTTTAACCCTTTAGATAGATTAGAGCCACAAACTGTTTTAGTAGACTTCATAAGACACATTACAAAGAACGAGAAAGAAATAGATGGCGATCTATATTTAGGTAAGGATTCCAATGATGGAGATAACAGCGATAACGGACATTACCAAATAATATTACCAGATAAAGAAAAAAATCCTAATGCTACAAAGGTAGAACTTAAAAAAGTGGAGTAATAGAGTATGGATAAAACGTTTAAAGGTGTCAACATCGAAACAGCGGAAATACTCCTAGTCTCAGCACTCAAGGATTTTATACGTAATAAAGACCAGAAAGAATTAACGATAATAATAAAAAAATAAGGAGAGATGAATAAATGGTTTTACCGACTAATAAATGTTTAAGATGCGGTCATACATGGGTTAAAAGGATTGAAAAACCTAAATTCTGCCCAAAGTGTAGATCACCGTATTGGGATACGCCACGTATTAGGAAAAGAAGGAAAAAAACCAAAGAGCGGGGGGTGGAAACAGAGATAAAAAAAGACACAGCAATAGAAGAAAAAGAGATGCCTAGTAAACAGGTTGTGGTTAAAACGTTTAAAGACATAATATAGGGAGAGATGTAAAATGAAATGTTGGAAATGTGGGAAGGAAACAAAACTATATTATGGGTTGTGTAAGGATTGCAACCCTAGATTTAGGGAGGAAAAAGAAAAATGAAAAAAATAAGGTATAACAAAGTGGAAGTAATAAATGAATATGATGATATTGATAATGATCTCGCAACAACACTAACCATATACAAAAACAAAAGTAAAAGAAAATATACAGGGGGAATAACACTTATACATAAAACATTTATTCTCTCTTTTCTGTTAAAAACAAAAAAAGATGTAGAAATCTTGATTAACGATCTAAAGAAACTGATTGAATAAAAAAGGAGAAATGGAAAATGAGTGATGACTGGTATGATGGATGGAAGAAAATCTGGTACGAAGACGAAGAAGAAGACGAACCAGAGGAAGAATGGGATATAGAAATCGAATACATAGAAGACTAAACATGTATCCAAAAACTATATCTCTTTTTATCTAAAAGTTTTAGGGAACTTTTTCCCCTTTATTTTTTTGTTACACGGTTAAAGAATTGGTTAAATATGTTTTATTAACAATATATGTTATTGGTTAAACCTTTTTTACCAACCAATTAAAATTTGAAAAAAACGAAAGACTTTTAAAAACACAAAACATTATGTTTATTTCCCCACCCTATAACGTGGAGGTGGGGAGGAAGGCGATACCGTGAACTCAGAGGTTACCGAGTCAAAAATTGTATACCATGATGGGGATTCTATCCGTGTACTCAGAGGTAGGATAACAGATACAGATGATTTTTTTATAACACTCACTAGGAAGGATGGAACCTATAGGATCAACAAGAAATACATCGTTAAAATAGAAGAAGATAAGAAGACTAATACTTTTTTTGAAGGTGAGGAGGGATAGGGTGATCCATGAAATAAACTGTAATGGCAATTCTAAAAATTCTGAAAACGTGGGTGGGATGTCTAGTGTTTCTTTTTTTGTGAAAAAAAGCATGCCTTGTGATGTTGGTTTTTTTAGACTGGTTTTTAGACGTTGTTTTTTAGACCGTGAAACTATGTCGTCTAAAAAATCGCCTATATATAGATCAGTTTTTGGGGTATTTTTAAAAAAAGATCCAATAAACTTCCGAGACAGTGAGACAATTATAGATATATATCCTGTCTCATATCTATGTCTCATGTCTTTTACACATGAGACGCATTCGGTCAGACAACAGTATAAACAAATGTCTCAGGTTTCTGGTCTATATATAGGCGTTTTTTTTCTGACTATGTATTTTTCAGCCATTTTTTCCCCTCCTATTGCTCTCCTTAGAAAAAACGGCGTCTTACGTCACGGGTTAACCATAAGACGGATTTTAAGACATGATAAAAAGGGGGATGCCTTGTGAGGTTCATCTGGATTGATGATAATAAGTATCCTGATGATATTCCGTTTCTAAAGGGGAATTATGAGGTTGTGGATAGTGATAATCCAGATGCCTTGGTGTATCAGATAAAGAATCCTACTGATAATATGCTTGTTAAGTTGGAGACGCTTGAGAGTGCAGGAATGCTGAAGATTGTTAGGACTAGTGGAATAAAGGATATAAACAGTTTTGAGGATATTATAGATATGACTGTTAGGGTTGAGAAGATTAAGAGCAGCCCGATGTATCTTAAGGTTTTTTTTCCTGATGCTAGTTTTTTGTTATCAGAAACAGAGTTGTTGAGTAGTAGTAAGTTCCGTAGGTGTTTGTTGCGTGAAGGGAAGTTTATTAGTATTCCTGGTAAGGCTTGGACTGGTATTGTTCAGCATTGGCTTGATGTTGCTGATGAGGTTGTTGAGGAGAGTGAGGATGAACAGATTATTGATTTGGTTTTGAATTATCTTTGTAATTGCACGGTTTATAAGGATGTTGATAAGGCTTTGGCTAGGAATACTTTGTTTTTTGATGAAGCTGATGATGGCGTGGTTTATAGTCTTACTGGTAATGTTGTTGATTTTGTGAATAGTAAGTATAATAAGAATAGTTTTAATAGTCGTAATCTTCGTGCTATTCTTTCTGAGTTTATCGTGGGGAATAGTGTTCAGCGTAGGATTTTTACGAGTCGTTATCGTTTTTGGCGTTTTAGTATCCCGAAGGTTGGTATTGATTTGGATAAACAGCTTTTTGTTGAGGATGAGTTTGAGTCGGGTTTGGATGTTGTTGATAAAGGCCTTAAACAGGATGTGATATAATTGTTGTTATGGATTTTTATTAAAATTGTTGGTGTTTTGTGTATCTTATTTGGTATGCGAATAGGTTATAAATATCTAAAATATGGAGATGGATGTATTGGTATTGATTTTTTCCTGATGCCTGTTTTATATCTTTTTGGTTTGTATTGTCTTTTTGATTTTAATGATGTTTTATGAGAAAGATTATTAAAATACTTGGGAAGCCTGGTACTGGCAAAACAACAAAACTAGCAGACAAGATGTTAGAAAAAATCAACGAAGGACATAGTTTTGACGATATAATGTTTATAACATATAGTCGGAGTGCATCTAGGGCGATGTACCAAAAACTCTATGAGAAAGAAATAGAACGTAAACAGCTTCGTAACTTTGGCACTATTTATAAACTAGCTAATAAAACCCTTAATTTATCCGATGAAAACTATATAGGGATTGATGATTTCATTAGGTTTTCCAATGAGGAAGGAGTTATGTTCGACCCTAGTATGTTTAATGTCCGTAAACTAAATGAGGTTGACGAATTCGGTTTAAGTGGTGATAGCTCTGCATATGTCGAGGGTAATATTTTATTTAACTGGTGGCAGTATCTTAAATGTGTTTTTGTAACTAATGACAGGATTGAAAAAGCGATTCGTTGCTTCTATGGTTTAAACTATAATCAGCAGAAGACTTTGTCACATCGTTCTGTTGATCATCTTATTAGTCTGTATCAGCTCTGGGAGGGTTATAAAAAGTCTAAGAGGAAGTATGAGTATCAGGATATGTTGCAGGAGATACTATTGGAACAGATTGAGTATGTTGATCCTTTTTTGTTTGCTTTTGTGGATGAGGCACATGATTTCGGTAGTTTGCAGATGAAAGTCCTGAATATGTGGTGTAGTGATGATTATGCCCGTGAGGAGTATATCTGTTATGACCCTCTTCAGACTATTTATAGGTTTACTGGTAGCAACCCTAACGTTGTAGCGGGTATAGAAGCTGATGAACATATTGTTCTAGGTAAGAGTTTTCGTGTCCCTGAGAAGCCTTGGATGGTTGCGACACGTCTAGCTAAGTATATTAATGATGATTCTATGGATGGTATCAAACCTAGTGATAAGGTTGGTAGGGTTGTTTTTGTTGATGATTTACTGAGTTTTCTAAAGAATAACAAGTGGGATACAAGTATTAGCACGTTTTTTTTGTTACGTAGAAATGAGGATGTACGTAACCTTATGAACTTTATGGAACGTAATCGTTTCCCTGTGCGTGGGATTGGTAGAACCTACACTATTTGGGATATTAAGTATTTCCGAGATGTTTATAATCTCCTAGTATGCCTTGATAGAGGAATTGTTCCTGGTCGTGAAGAAGTTAGAAGTCTTGTGTTGCGTCTTCCCGCTTCTCTGTTGAAACGTGGTGTTAAACAGGATTTTAAAACTAGGAAGTATAAATACTGGGGTGAGGATGGTAGTGTTAAACTTTTTGAGGATAAGTTTTCTTTGTTTTATGGGTTTTTCCGTGGTGATGTTGGTAGTGTTCACGATGTTAAGGATGTTATTATTCAGCCGAAGTCTAAATTTAGTAATAGCCAGAGGCGTTATTTGTTGAATACAAGTGGTAGGGATCTACTCGCTAGGGATTTGAAATGGTTTACTGGTACTTTTCATGCTAGTAAGGGTTTGGAGGCTGAGAATGTTTTTCTTTTTGATTACTCGTTGCGTGATGATTGGGATTTATTGGATGAAACTCGTTTGTCTTATGTGGGCGTTACTCGTACTCTTGATAGTTGTTTTATTATTGGAAATAATGGTGGTGGTTTTATTGAACAGTTTATCTAAAGATTTAATAGTTTGGGATTTCAAGGATATAGAGCATAGAGAGTTTGGGTTTAACTACGTAAATGGTTTTGTTAGGAAGAAACAGTTCAACAGTGTTGATGATTTGATTAGTTATATTGAAAAAAGTAATCCTTTGGATTGTTTTGTTAGTATTGCGAGATACAGTAACCCTGGGAAGATGGAGGGTTGGCTTGGTAGTGACCTGTTTTTTGATATAGACATTAGTGGTGGTGATGTGAATAGGGTTTATAATGAGGCTTTGTGTGTTTTTGATGTTCTCAAAAGTGATTTTGGTCTTGATAATGTTGTTTTGAATGTTAGTGGTAGTAAGGGTTTTCATGTTTTGGTTTTTGATGATGTTATTCAGCGTATGTCTTCTAGTGATCGGCGTGAGGTTGTGGATTATTTGATGGTTAAGTATGATGCGGTTCATATTGATGCTCCTAGTAGTTGTGATATTCATCGTCTCCGTAGGCTTGAGGGGACTAGGAATAGTAAGTCTGGGTTGTTTTGTAAACGTCTTAAAACCTATAATGGTGGTGATGAATGTGGTTAGAAAGGGAAAGAGAAAAAATAAGAGGCATGTAAAGTTTACATTGGATGAGATAAAACGTTATCATGGTGAAAAAGTAGCGAGACAAGTCAAAGAATACCATGTTAACAATGGTATTCGGAAGATAAATGATCTGTTGTGTTTGGTGTTTAATAATAAGGATAGTATTGCAAGGTTTAATAATCGTTGTGGCCGTAAAAAAAGAATAGAGAGGACATGAATAGTTTACACGGTTTCAAACTTTTTCATCATCTCAGTCTGTTGTTTATTTTCTTCTCAGCAGTTATTTTTTTAAGCCATGGCTATTTTATAGTCGGTTTATTTCTGCTGTTTTTGTTTTTCATACTTTTTTAGTCATTTCTTAATGTCATGTTGTAGATGATGTTAAGATTTTTTCTTAGGATATAAAATGGGTGTTTCCTCCTGTTGTTTAAAAAAATCGAAATCTTTATATACTGTTTAAAGATTAAGATTTAATGGTATGTAATATTAAGATTTGGAGTGTGTTGTGTATGAGTAAAAAAACAGGTCGAAGTTGGGTTTTAGGCGTGGAAGAGTTGAAAGAGTACCATGAAACAAGTCGCAAGATGGCTTTTTTGGACGCTATCGGGTTTTTGTTTTTCTTCTTACTCGGTAGTATCTTGTTTATTACTGGTTGGAATGCGGGTGTTTTGTTTCTGTTTATCAGTATAATCTGGATTATTGCTGTGTTTATCTGGCTTGTTCGTGCTATGGTTCTTTCAGTGATTATTGAGATCAGACTCAAAAAATAAAATGGGAATGTATAAAGATGACAAAACCATTTAAAACAATAAAGATAGATGAAAAGTCATATCCTGAGATGATATTTGACCAAGAATTTTATCCTTTGTTGAAACAAATTTTCGTTTTAGGGTATAAAACAGCATATTTTTTAGAAAAGTTGGAACGGTTTCAACAGTTGCCACGAAGGAAAAAATAAAATATCTTGATGTGGGTTAGAAGAATGTATTGCCCGTTGTGCAAGAACGTGTTAGATGTTTACTGCGGTAAAACAGTTTACCATTGTAAAAAGTGTGACAGGTTTTTTCTAGTGGAGGACGTAACTAAATGGGTAAAAGCT
>Ga0190348_1000018_pt1 | contig 48761 bp, 40 predicted proteins | sample 48721367_MG_FD_161658 | JGI IMG/M metagenome (GOLD analysis project Ga0190348, IMG submission 161658) | Hydrothermal vent microbial mat bacterial communities from Southern Trench, Guaymas Basin, Mexico - 4872-13-6-7_MG | ecosystem: Environmental > Aquatic > Marine > Hydrothermal vents >... | reverse complement strand
GGCGTCTTCATATAAGCCAAGTCCTTTCCGGCTAGACACATAGCCAATCGAAACGACAAGAGAAACGTATGATACTAATATATCATCATCCTTAAAAAGGAGACTGTCACCGTCTAAAAGCTTTTCAACTCTTTGCGCATCTCCCTTCCCGTGATAGACATCTAGCAGGAGTTCTCTCCCCTTGATATCATTTTCCAGCCTACTGCGCACATCCTCGGTAATTAGAAGATTTGCCCGATCAAAATCTTCTAATTCTAAAAATAATTTAATCAGATGGACAGTAATGTCCGGACTGTGTTCAAGAATTAAGAGTTGCTTATAAATAGAAATGGCCGGTGTAAAGAGCTGAAGGCGCTCATACGTTCGAGCCATAAACATCAACGCCTTTTTGTTGTCCGGTTCCTCTCCCAGAAAAGTTCTGAATGTGTCAAGGGCCTTGAGATAATTATGCGAAGCATAATACAAACGCCCGGCAGTTGCCAAAAGCTTTTTATCAAGCACTTTCGGATGCTCATGTTTCAAGTCCTCAATTACTTTGATTGCTGACTGGATATCTCCTTCCATTAAATATAAGGAGACAAGCTCATTAACACCCCATATCAGACTATCTGCTTTATCTTCCCTGCTAATATCAGTGGAAAGTGTCACAAACCTCTCAAGTATTTTAATGGACTTATCTCGATCTCCCACAGCTAAAAGTGCCTCTGCATAGTTGGCCAAAAATTCTGTATCATCTTTATATTGAGGTAATAATTTATTGAAGATTGGTAAGGCCTTTTTTTCTTTTTTTATACGGAGAAGTCCGCAGGCCAGATCAAACTCAAGGTCTTTTCGGTCAGGTTCTAGGGCTAAAGCCTTTAGCAGATATTTTATAGACTCATTAAACCTTTTTTGGGATTTAAGACAATGGGCAAGACTCTCTATAATCTTCACCAAGGTCAAGTCTTCAGTTATATCAAACAATTCATTCTTGGCTATATGGAAGTCTTTCCCCCGGAGATTGACTTCTTCCACCAAATTTTTATAGATGGCAATAGCTTTATCACACTGACCTGAACGGCTTAGAAGTTCCGCAAGAATGAATAATGTCTGAATATCATCGGGCCTGGCCTCCACAACACGCTCAAATTCGAGTATGGCCTGACTTTCTTTGTTTAACTGCATTAAAACTAAACCCAATTCCCACCTGGCCTCTATAAGACCTTGGCGATCCCTTAACAATTCTTTGTAAAGGGCTACAGCACCATCAAGTTCATTTTTTTTCACCATCTCCCTAGCTTCATCCCAAACCAACTGCCATGAAGGGAAAACCGACTCATAATTTACCTGAATCCTTGCCTTTGGTATGTTATTTTGAGAAATTTTCACAAAATCCTGCCCAGTTGCAGCAGACGCTAAAAGAATGAAATATAAAAAAAAGCCTATAAGAAGGTCCTTCATATTAATCCTGTTACACAATAGCTATGGCGAATAAGGATTGCGACAACTAAAACTGATATTATAGTAATATATTTAAAAAAGACACTTGCAAAATACCAGATCTTGCTCTAAGGGTCTGTCACAAAAAAATAGAGGGCCTTGATTGCCGTTTAGACCATCAAAACATAAATATTCGGATACAAAAGGGAATGACTTTAAAAATCTTCACAATTTAGTATTCTTTGTTTGATTATTCTGCAGTCTAAAACAGTATCGGCCGAAACGATGATAAAGGCCTAAATGATATAGGATTTTTGGATCCTGTGCTATCCCGAAAAGCAAGGAGCTAATTTTTGAAAATTTGAGTCCAATACACTATCTACTTATTCATATTATGCCAATTTTTTAACTGGAGAATATAAAATGGCCAGAATAACCATAGAAGATTGCCTGAAAAATTTGCCTAACCGTTTCGCATTAGTACATCTTGCTATCGAGAGGGTGAAGCAATTACGTAAAGGCGCTCAGCCCTTGGTAAAATGTAAAAACAGGGAAATAGTCTTGGCGTTGAGAGAAATCGCCCAAGATAAAGTAAAATTTGAGAATCTGGAAGAATTGGCCCGAGAGGCAGAAGAACAACGAATCTTTCAAGCATTACAAACAGATATTAATCAAGCAGAAGGTTAAAAAAGACTGCTTAGGCATTATCGATGAAAAGAGACTACTATGAGATTTTGGAGGTCTCCCGAGACTGCTCATCTGAAGAACTGAAAAGGGCTTATCGGAAGCTGGCCTTAAAATATCATCCTGATAAAAACCAGGGTGATAAAGACGCGGAGGAACGCTTTAAAGAGGCGGCAGAAGCCTATGAAGTGCTCAGAGATCCCCAAAAAAGGCAGACCTATGACCTTTATGGTTACGAAGGAATAGCCGGGACAGGCTTCAGAGGTTTTTCCGGACCACAAGACATATTCAGTAATTTTAGTGATCTGTTTGAAGACCTGTTCGGTTTTTCTACCGTGCATCAGAAACACGGCACATCCATGGGGCCAGAGGCGGGAGCAGATCTAAGATATGACCTTGAAGTATCATTTGAAGACGCAGCCAGAGGTGCTGAGACTGAAATAGAAATCGTTCGTCTTGAGTCTTGTTCCATCTGCCAGGGGACAGGTATGGCCTCCGGAAGCCGCCCTGCTACTTGTCCGACCTGCCATGGAAGAGGTCAAATAATAAGGTCGGAAGGATTTTTCAGGATTTCATCCGTTTGTCCACATTGTTCCGGAAGCGGGACAATCATTACCGACCCCTGCCAGGCATGCCAAGGTAAAGGCAGAGTTCGAGAACGACACAAAGTGAGAGTACATATTCCGGCAGGCGTAGATACAGGCTCAAGGTTGCGACTAAAGAGAGAAGGTGAGGCTGGACTCAGGCACGGACCCAGAGGGGATCTCTATATAGTAATCCACGTAAAACCCCATGAGCTTTTTGAACGTCATGGCAATGACATATATTTACGGCTTCCCATTTCTATTGTACAGGCGGCCATAGGAGACGAAATTGAAGTATCCACCTTGGATGGACCACGTAATTTAAAAATCCCGGCAGAAACCCAGACAGGAGAACACTTTAGGCTGAAAGGACTCGGCATTCCTGATCTAAGGGGATTCGGATCCGGAGATCAGATAATTGAAGTTGTTGTTGTAACACCAACAAAATTGACAGACCGCCAACGTACTCTGCTTCAGGAATTTGCTGATATCGAAAGAGAAAAAAAAGAAGGGGGCTTCTTTCGCAAACTGTTTAAACGTTCCGAGGTGCATGGGCACTCCAGTCATGAGAGGACATCTTGAACAAGAACTCCTTTTCTCATTTGAACAAGAAGGGCCGGGCACAAATGGTGGACATAAGCTCAAAAGCTATGACTCAGAGGGAAGCCGTTGCTTCAGGGCAGGTAATAATAGGTCCTGATGCCTTTAATCTTCTTGTTGACGGTAAAATCCTAAAAGGCGATGTTATGGCTGTGGCCAGGATAGCAGGGATCATGGCCGCCAAAAAGGTCGGGTGTCTGATTCCCCTTTGTCATCCTTTAACATTACAAAACATAGAGATTGACTTTACCCTAAACCCAGAGAAAAATGCCATAGAAATTTTGGCACGAGCAAAGGCAAAAGGCGCTACCGGCGTAGAAATGGAAGTATTAACGGCTGTTTCAATTGCTGCTTTGACCATTTATGATATGTGCAAGTCAAGAGAAAAAAATATAACTATTGAAAAAATACAATTAGATTATAAAGCCGGCGGAAAGAGCGGAACCTGGAAAAGAAAAATCTGAGGAGAATATCAGAATGGAAAAGGAACAACTGGAGTATTTTCGCACCCTACTCCAGAAAAAACTTGATGACCTTTTAGATGAAGCGGACAGGACTCTGGAAGAGATGACTGACATGAACAATCACTTTCCCGATCCGACAGATCGGGCGTCCGCAGAATCTGATCGTAGTTTTGAACTGCGTATTCGAGATAGGGAAAGAAAGCTAATAAAAAAGATAGATAAGGCCTTAGAAAGGATCGAAAACGGGACTTACGGCATCTGTGAAGATTGCGGCGGGGAAATAGGTATTAAACGGCTTACGGCCAGACCTGTCACCACCCGTTGCATTGAGTGTAAATCAAAGCAAGAAAAAGAGGAAAAGGCCAAAGGCATATAATGCTTCAGTTAAATGTTGCTTTTCTTTGGCATATGCATCAACCTCTTTACCTTGACCCGATCTGGGACCGGTTTGCGATGCCATGGGTCAGACTACATTCTGTCAAGGCTTACTCCGACATGATAGCATGTCTGGACTCCAGGCCCGAGGCAAAGGTAACTTTCAATCTGGTTCCATCGCTTATTTCCCAAATCCTGTCTTATATCCAAGGCAAAACCGACGGTTTCCTGGAATTGAGCCGCCGCCCTGCCTTCGAGCTTTCTCCTTCAGAGCAGGAGTTCATCCTCACGCATTTTTTCAGCTGCCAGTGGCCTACTATGGTAGAACCTTATAAGAGATATCTGCAACTGCTGGAGTTGCGGGGGAGGGACTTTAGCCCATCGCATTTCTCACAAGTGAGAAAGAAATTTTCAGCACAGGATTATTTAGACCTTCAGGTATGGTTTAATCTCACCTGGGTCGGTTTTTCCTCGAGAAATCACCCCTTGATAAGTTCTCTTTTGAAAAAAGGGCAACTGTTCAGCGAAGAAGAAAAGATGGATCTACTGGAATTCCATATTGAACTCATGAAAGGCATCATTCCCCGTTATAGTTCGAAATGGAACGAAGGGCAGATAGAGATCAGCGTTAGCCCATTTTATCATCCTATTCTTCCCCTCCTGATCGATACGGATCTGGGGAAAAGGCCCAGGCCGGAGACCAAGCTCCCCGTGCGGCTGACTTGCCCGGAAGATGCCAGAACCCAGCTGAAAAGAGGTAAGCATTACTGTAGGGAGGTCTTGGGGAAAAACCCTTTAGGAGTCTGGCCATCGGAAGGCTCCGTTTCCCCTGAGCTTATCCCTATTATTGAAGAGGCTGGATTCTCATGGACAGCAACAGACGAAGCCATCCTATATAATTCACTTGAGAAAATCGAATCACAAAGTCTATTTCAGCCTTATAGAGTGGAAATCAATGGATGCCACGCAGACATGGTCTTTCGCCACCGTCAGCTTTCGGACCTGATAGGTTTTGTTTATCAGAAAAACCACCCCCAGGCTGCAATCACCGACTTTGTCTCCAGGTTAAAAGAAATCTATAATAGCCTTCAGAGAATGGATCGTCCCCCTTTTGTTGCTATAATCTTGGATGGGGAAAATCCATGGGAATATTACCAAGACGGTGGCGAATCCTTCCTGACAGGTCTATATGATGCAATTATCAAAGAACCAACGCTTGCTCTTGTGACCATTGGACAATATCTTGAAAACCATCCGCCGACATTGATCCTGCCGCGGCTATATACAGGATCTTGGATAAATCATGATTTCGGCATCTGGATCGGTGGACAGGATGAAAACCGGGCGTGGGAAGCCCTTGGTCATACAAGAAAGGCCATCGACAATGCTAAAAAACAGGAAAACATTAATGAAGACGCCGTGGACATAGCCATGGAATCTATTTTTGCTGCCGAAGGAAGTGACTGGTTCTGGTGGTATGGAAACAAATTTAAGACTGGTTATGCGTATGAATTTGACCGCCTCTTCCGAACTCATCTCAAAAAAGTCTATAATAGCCTTAATATGGCAGTCCCTGATGAGTTGCTGAGTCCGATCAGGGCTCCAAGACAAGTAGCGCCCAATACTGAACCAACGTGTTTTATACACCCGCGAATCGATGGACGATTGAGCTATTTTGGGGAATGGAGAGGTGCAGGATCAATTACCTTGGAAGACAACGGGGGAGCCATGTATTTCGGAGCGGACTCACTGACTGAGATTATCTACGGCTTTGACCTTGAGTCTTTTTATATCAGGATAGATACTAGAGAAGGGGGCTTTGATGCATGGGACACTGATTCCGGTATCAAGATAACCATCTCATCCAAGGCCATAATTATTATCGAGCTGACTATCAACGGATCTATAGGCTCTCTTGATGAAAAATCCAGGCTTTTAAAAAATGGAAAGCCCCTTGTTTTTCACGAAACTGGAGCAAGATACGCTGTAAATAAACTGGCAGAAATGGCAATACCTTTCTCACTTCTAGACTCCAATCCCAAAGATGAATTGACCTTTTATGTTGAAACAATACAAAACAAATTGGTGAGAGATAGGTTGCCCCGGGAAGGCTATATAATGGTCAAAGTACCGGATAAGGACTTTGAACGCAGGCTTTGGCTGGTTTGAGGAATTATTAATGCCTGAACTACGCAGGGATACAATCATAGGCAGATGGGTTATTATAGCCAAGGAAAGGGGGCAACGCCCATATGATTTCGTCATTGAAAAAGACAAGACCAAGGGAGGATTCTGTCCTTTATGCCCAGGAAATGAGCATACGACCCCGCCTGAAGTTCTGGCCTATGGACGACCACAGTATGCACCAAATGGACCAGGCTGGACCCTGAGGGTAGTGCCGAACAAATTCCCCGCACTGGTTATAGAAGGAGATCTAAATAAAAGGGGTGAAGGTATTTATGATAAAATGAACGGCATCGGTGCCCATGAAGTTATAATAGATACTCCAAGGCATGACGAAACCATCCCAGCCATGTCTCATGAACAGCTTATCCAGACCTTTTGGGCCTATAGAGACCGGATACTTGATTTGGCGCAGGACTCCCGTTTTCGCTATATAATAATTTTCAAAAATTTCGGGCGGGCTGCAGGTGCTTCTTTAGAACATTCTCATTCCCAGCTTATTGCTCTTCCTATTGTACCTCACCGTATACAAGAAGAGGTCCAAAGCAGTTTACACTATTATGAGTTTAAGGAACGCTGTATCTTTTGCGACATCATACGTCAGGAAAAATCTCAAGACACAAGAATAGTATGTGAAAATAATAATTTTATTACGATTTGCCCCTTTGCACCACGTTCGCCTTTTGAGATGTGGTTGATGCCCAAGGAACACCAGTCCTCTTATGTTTCTATGAACGATAATCAATTTCACTCATTGACTGACCTATTCCTGGAGACAATGCAACGACTCAACAAAGCCCTGCCGGAAGTACCTTATAATTACATGTTGCACACTGCTCCATTGCGTGACCCTTTCCTGCAACACTACCACTGGCATATAGAAATAATGCCCAAGGTGACCACGGTAGCGGGGTTTGAGTGGGGTACCGGATTTTATATCAATCCCACCCCTCCAGAAGAGTCCGCTCAGTTTCTTAAAAAAATCACTTTAGAATAATGGAGTACTAATAATTGTATTAAACTGCTATATAATCAATATCAATAATAAGCAGCCAAGAAGGTGATCCATGAATAAAGAAAAAATACTCATAGTTGATGATGAAGAAAGTATTCATCTCCTTTACAAGGAAGAGTTGGAAGAAGAAGGCTATGAAGTCTACTCGGCGATGAGTGGAGAAGACGCCCTTAAAGTATTTGATGCTCAGGAACCGGATCTTGTCATCTTAGATATCAATATGCCCGGCATGGACGGCATAGAAGTACTCCGCCAAATGAAACAGAAAAAGCCCGGAGTGCCTGTTATCTTGAGTTCTGCTTATCCTGAGTATAAACAGGATTTGGCATCATGGGCCTCAGATGACTATATAGTCAAATCCTTCAACTTAGATGATCTCAAATCCTCTGTCCGTAGAAATTTAGCCAAATGAAGAAGAGAAGGGAAAGTTTGGCGTATCACTTAAGGAAACAGATTTTCTTAATGGTTCTTGTATCTTTGATGTTGTCACCTTAAATATCACTGTTTGAGAACCCGAATTGCCTGAAACGTATACATTAACTCCATATTTCTTTTTCAAGAGCGGCAAAATATTAAGGGCGGGATCTTTATCTAAAGGGGTATTCAGAGCCTTTCCGTTGTGGCTGATGCGGAGGACCAAGTCTTCATCCTCCTTAAAAGTTTGGATCGACATCCACATATTGTCAAGAGTCGCCATCTGCTTCATCAGCACTAGGCATAGAGCTAAAAATGCATTAGCCCACTCTGAATAATTTCCATAAATTAGAGGGAGATCAGGGAATAAAGATACCTGCCTGTTTATCTTTCTGAAAAAGAAATGGAGGTCTAAAATTCTTAGCTCATCTTTTATCAGGCTATTCAAGGAAAACGGCACCATTGCTCCTACTGTCTCATTCTTTCTCCTACGAGCAATGGCCCAACAAAATTCCGTTATTTGACCTGTTATAATCTGAATTGATTCGATATCAGAGACCCAATCCTTGATCTGTGTTTCATCTATGGCAGTTTCACATCTGGATATTTTTTTAGCTATAAGATCTAGACGCCCGATTATTGCGGATAAAGGATTTGCAATATCCTCAAGGAGATCATCGAACAGTTGACCAAAAATCAAATGCCTGTACTGTTGCCAGAGGGTCTCCTCCCTAGCTTTTTCCCTATCCTGTAACCGATGTAGTGCAGTAACATCGCGATTGCGCAAAAACAGACCTATTGTATCCCCACAAGGGCCAATTAAGGGCAAAAGCCAGATATTATAATATTTATTATGACAATCCGGATCATTTAGCCACGGCAAGTCGCAAGGGAAAGAGCTTATCCTAACGTCTTCTTTATCAACCAATGCTTTATCGAACAGTTCTTTAAAAGAAGCCTCTCCTTTAGAACCCCTATATAGTAAGCAAACCTCTGCAAATTGTTTTCCTCGGAGTTTTTTAGGATCTCTAGGCAGGCAAAATGGCTGATTAATATTAGAAAAAACAATATTAAGCTTGGAATCAAAGATCAGGATTCCGTCATCCAGACTATCTAAAAGGTATTGAAAATAAATTAAATGACTGAGTTCAGTCTCAAGACCTTTAACTAGATCAGAAACAGAAAAAGTCCAATTAGTTACATCTTCAAAGGCTATTCCACTCCTGAATTTGCCTTTTTCTTTTTTAACCCATTTAATTTGCCCTTTCACAATGTAATCAGTACCAGAGGCCTTTTCACTAGGCCCGAGGGTCACAGTCTCATGATGATGCACAGGACTGTCAGACTTAATCTGTATGCCATACGGACTCAAATCAGTTGAGACTGCACGGGTCGCAGTTCCATGGGTTCCTGTTTTTAAGCACAGAGAAACATTTAGCGGTATTCGTAAGGATCGGCGCCGCTCTTTATGGACTCCTTGTTGCACAGAGTCTCCTTATCCTTAAATAAAAAATGTTATGTTAGAGAAAAAACTTAAGTATTTGAACTAAATGCAAATAAGGTACCAAAATAAAAAAATTTACTAATTCAATACTGGGGATACAGTCTAATATCTAAACATCTTTACCAATAAAGAGAAAAGCTTTTCCATAAATGGAAAAGCTTTTCTCTTTATTATTTGCCGAATACAAAAATCATTAGAATAGTTCCAGTTCTTTTGGCAACTTCAACTCCAAGCTACCGTCAGATGAATCCCTGTCCGGCACCTCTACCCCAAAATCTTTTATCTTATAAAGAAGTGCCTTGTAACTTATTTGGAGTAGCTGAGCAGCCTGTTTGCGATTACCCTTAGTCCGCCTTATGGCCTCTTCTATCACTACTTTCTCAATACGAGCCAGACTCTTTTTTCGGATTTCCTTTAAAGACGGAAACTGTATTTGCATTTCATGTCTACAGTTATCTATCACAGATTTTATCAGAGATTCATCCGGCATCCATATTTCAGCAACGGATCGATCTTCCGGCATCTGTTGGCCCTTGGACTTAAGGATTTCTTCTTCAAGCAAATCAGCGTCTTCTAGGACTATCAATCTCCTCACATAGTTCTCAAGCTCCCTTACATTCCCAGGCCAATGATATTCAGCAAAAACCTTTTCAAGCTTACTGGGTATGTCAATAACTCCACCCTTGGACATGCCCTTGTACTTTCGAATAAAGTGTTCAAGAAGGTATGAAATATCTTCCTTTCTGTCCCGAAGGGGGGGGACTACTATCTTTATAATATTGATTCGGTAATAGAAATCCTCTCGAAACCTACCTGTACTTACATCTTCATCAAGATTGTGATTAGTAACGGATATCACCCAGGTATTGACATGAACATTTCTTACCCCGCCTACACGAACAAATTCAGAATCCTGTAATACCTGTAAAAGTTTGGCCTGTAATGCGACAGGCATATCGCCGATCTCATCCAGTAATATGGTCCCCTTGTCAGCCAATTCAAATTTTCCTGGCTTTGGCTGTATTGCTCCGGTAAATGCACCACGCTCGTAACCGAATAGCTCGCTCTCAAGAAGCTCACTCGGTAGCGCAGCACAATTAACTTTGACCAGAGGATGCTCCCGACGATAAGAAAGATGGTGCAGGGTACGGGCAACCAGTTCTTTACCTACACCACTTTCTCCACAAATAAGGACATTTAAATCGGTGTCCACTACCTGGTTTATCAGATCCTTGATGCGCCTGATCGATGGACTATTGCCAATCATTAAGTTCATTTATTTTTTGACTAGAGAAAAAACACCCATGAGTGAAAAATATTAACTGTAAAATTAATTTAACCTTAGCAAGAAGGCAAATCAAAATCAACAAGGCTACTATTTTTAATATTTTATTCAAATCAAGGAATATCTTGTTTCGTTCTCTTTAAATGATTATAAATCACTTTGATTGGAGGGGTTGAAAAACTATACTTAATAAAGTAGGCATCATTTTCTTTAATTTGTACTTTATAAAGCAATTGTTTCAAGAAAATTTTGTATGCTAAATAATATATCAATAAAATCTCGGGGAATAAATTGTCTGAATTTTTAGAATCATCTGACGACCAAATAAATTTGATCCCAAAAAAACTGTCACAAAAGCCACAACAACTCCTAATTGTTGACGACGATCCTGCTATAAGAAATTTGCTGACAGAATTTCTCTCCCGTTTGGGACACCAATGTCGTACAGCGGTTGACGGTGTGGAGGCCATGGCATTGTTAAAACAGTCCCCCAGCACGATCGTAATCACTGACTTCCAGATGCCCAGAATGGATGGAATGGAGCTTATCCTTAAAATCAAAAAACTCTGGCCTGAAACCGACGTAATAGCAATAACAGGATATGTTCGAGACTTTAATTATACCGACGTTATTAAAGCCGGGGCATCTGACTTCATTCAAAAGCCCTTTCACCTCGATGAGCTAGAGGCCAAACTCAACAGAATAACTATAGAACGTGGATATAGGACTCTGCTGCAGAGACTTTCTACAAGAGATGTCCTCACAGATCTATACAACAGGCGCTTTCTCGATCATAAACTTGAACAGGAGGCAGAGAGGGCCACACGTCAAAATTATTTTATTTTTCTAATCATATTAGACCTGGACAATTTCAAGGAGCTAAATGACACCTTGGGACATCAGGCCGGAGACAAAGTGCTCCAACGCTTAGCTCAGGTGTTGAGTAATTCCATCAGGAGTAATGTTGATATTCCATTTCGCTATGGAGGAGATGAATTTGCTATAATGATTCCCCAAGCCGACACAGAGCAGGTAAATCAAATAGCAGAACGTATACGAAGCAATTACATGAATGAAGATATAGGCAAAACTTCACTTAGCATAGGTATTTCCCGCTTCAGAAGAACAAACAAGAGTTTGCGCGAAGATATTAACGATTTTATACGTAAAGCCGATAGCTCAATGTATGCTGCAAAAAAAGGGGGGGGTAATAAAATAATATTTAACGAAGAAATTAAAAACGGAACTCACTTGATCACAGAGCCTGCTAATTAATAAATACCCTTTCGTAATCCTTAAAGACTTCGATTGTTTGACCAGCACCTTGCACTACAGTTGTAAGTGGATCAGTTGTAAGGTGAAAAGCAAGACCAGTCCTTAAACCCAAGAATTGGACAATACCTCTAAGCAAAGCCCCACCCCCTGTCAATGTTATGCCGCTGGCCTTTATGGAAGCTCTAATGTCCTTAGACAAAAGCCCAAAGACACCCTCTATCATATCGGCGATTGCATTTAGCGGCCTTTCCAGAACAGGTCTCAGTTCTCGAGGAGTAATTACAGAACTTACCGGTAACCCTCGCAGAAAATGCTTTCCTCTCACATTATATTCTTGATCCAACCCCTTTTCATCACCCCAGACCGTTCCAATGTCCCATTTAATAATCTCCGCAGCAGTCAAGCCAACCACCAGATTATGTTCTTCGGCCAACCACCGAACAATGGCGTCGTCAAATTCATCCCCTGCCACCCGTAATGTCTCAGAATGTAAATAAGACCACTTGGCTATCACCGCCAACTCAGTCGTCCCACCACCTATATCCAGCACCATCTGAGGCTCTTCTCCATGGATGGGAAGACCCGCACCTATAGCAGCAGCCATGGTCTCTTCCAATAAAAAAATTTTTTTTGCCCCAGCCTCATAAGCCGCCTCAAGCACAGCCCGTTTTTCCACCTGGGTAATATTAGAAGGAAGACAAATTACTATTCTTGGTGAAAAGATACCCTTTCTTTCTTGTGCACGGTTTAGGAAGACTTTTATCAACTGACTTACTGCATCGAAGTCCTCTATGATTCCATCCTTCATCGGACGGATAGCCTTGATACCCTGAGGAGTCCTGCCCAGATACTTTTTTGCGGTAAGCCCCACCTCAATTATCCGGTTGTTAATTGAATATGCAATTACAGTGGGTTCATTCAGGACAACGCCCTCCCTCTGAACATAAATAAGGGTGTTGGCAGTCCCCAAATCCATTGCCAGGTCCTGTTTTATCATGTTTTTAAGGTTTTTAAGCACCACGGGACCTCCAATCAATAGTAATTTTGCTGGAACAACTCAATTTACAGTATAATCTTTGATAACTCGATCAAGAGAAAAAACCAGGAGTTCGGCCAGACCTCCGGGCCAACCTGAAAAGTCTGTATCTCCGGTAACTATCCAAACCAATGTGCCGGCTTCAATTGACTGGATGAGTCCTATTAAAACCGGACCTCTGTCAAAAGGCTCACCAGGCCATAAAAAATACGACTTGTGCTTATCCGCTTCATAGCGATTAATAAGCATCAAGTGCTTTCTGTATTTTAAAAGCCAACCTACAAGACCTTTCTCTACATTAAAACACTGACCTTCCAGACTAATGTCTTGTGGTAGTCCGGTTGTGGCCTTAATTATAAAGACCTTCCCATCCATTTGATGAAAGGCCACAAGACCGCTTTTAAGCCCTAGCAATTCTTTCAAACTTACCAATATATGCCCTATTCCCCCTGAAAGGTTATGGTGCCATTGGTTCCAACGACGATAGAACTGTAGTTCATTACAAGTTTTCCTGGAAAACCATAAATCAGTGGCTATTATTGCACAATCTTCTAAAATACGTTGTTTCTTTTCAGGAAAAGAATAACGATTCTTACTATCAACCATCAAGACCCCTTCACCGCGAAGTAAGGGAGCTGCCAGAAATGCCTTTATACCAACATCCTTGCTGTAAATACCCAAGGTCCTGGTATCTCTATCGAAATTGGTTGCATGCAACCTTTTCCCTTCCCGTGCAACCCAGCCTATAAGCCCCTGACCAACCTCTATATTACATTCAGGCACTATATAGGGACTAAGACTCTCCCATGCCATCAAATGGAGGACGTCATCACCTTGATGACTACGGACGAAAAGGGCGGTCGTGAAAGAATCAAAAACATTTGCAACCAACCGGACTAAATGCTCAAGAGAAGCAGGCATAAATAGCAGGACCGTATGGCTCTTTAAGCACACCTAACTCGGTGATTATGGCGGTTACAAGATGATGAGGAGTTATATCAAACACAGGATTATGAACTCTCACACCCCTGGCGGCAATCTGTTTTTCTGCAAAAGTGATAATTTCTCCAGGCCCACGCTCTTCTATGGGTATCTGATCTCCAGAATGAATAAACGGATCAATAGTAGAAACAGGAGCAGCTACATAAAAAGGAACATTATTGGCCCTGGCAAGTTCAGCTATAGCATAGGTACCGATCTTGTTGGCAACATCACCATTAGCTGCTATACGATCGGCCCCGACCACTACAGAGTTGATCCAGCCCCTTTGCATCAAAAAACCGGCAGCCCCGTCCACAATCAGAGTAACCGCAATATCGTCCCTGATAAGCTCCCAAGCCGTAAGCCTGGCGCCTTGGAGCCAAGGGCGGGTCTCGCCTGCAATAACATTGATCTCCTTGCCTCTGGAAGCGGCAGCCCTGATAACTCCAAGGGCCGTTCCATATCCACCGGTAGCAAGGCCGCCAGCATTGCAGTGAGTGAGCACGCCGCCCGTTTCAGGTAAAAGGTCCTGGCCATAAAACCCGATGGCTAGATTGGCCTTTACATCTTCTGTCCAAATAGAAATGGCCTCCTTTTCCAAAATGGAGGTGAGATTGCTTGGGCTCATTTTATAATGTTCACGCACAAGCTTTTCCAGCCTCTCCACCGCCCACTTCAAGTTCACTGCCGTAGGCCGGGCCTGGAGCATGAAAGCTGCTTTCTCCAGCCATTTTTCTACAAACAGACCCTCATTTTTATCTTTGAGTCCATAAGCGGCCAGAACCATACCAAAGGCAGCCGTGATACCTATGGCCGGTGCTCCTCTCACTACCATGTCCCTTATAGCTTGCTCCACATCTTTCACAGATCTATAGGTAAGCCATGTCTCCTCCTGAGGTAACAACCTCTGGTCTAACAAATAAAGAATGTGCTTTTCCCAACTAAGGGGCACGACAGATGTGTTGCCTCTGGTCCTAAGCAGGCTCAAGGGTAAGACGTATTTTTCTTCTGCATTAATCTCTTTCATAGGTCCACGTTTATGGTCCGCTACAGCCAAAGGGGAAATGTATATTTACTCTTATACGCCCAAAGCCTTTCGCAGCAGCTCGTTTACTTTTTGGGGATTGGCCTGGCCCCTTGTCTCTTTCATGACCTGTCCGACTAAAAATCCCAGTATCCTGGTCTTTCCGCCCTTGCACTTTTCCACCTCTTTTGGATGGGCCGCCAGTATCTGATTAACCACGGTACTTATGGTCGACTCGTCATTTACCTGGGCAACGCCCTGTTCTTCCACAATCTCTTTGGGACTCTTTTGGGAATCATATGCCTGTTCAAGAATAGCTTTTGCCATCTTGCCGCTAATAGTGCCGTTGTCTATCAGCTTGAGCAATTCCGCCAAACCGGCGGGAGATATCGGACTGGCCTCAATTTCCCGTTCCTCCTGTTTCAGAAGGCGAAACAGTTCTACCATTATCCAGTTGCTAACAATCTTTGGATTCGGAAACAGTACTACGCATTCCTCAAAATAATCAGCCAGGGGCTTCGAAGCTGTGAGAGCACTCGCGTCATAGCCTGAGAGACCGTATTGTTCCTCAAAGCGAGCGCACTTTACATCAGGCAGTTCAGGCAATTCTGCCTTAACTCTGTCTATCCAAGTATTATCAATCTCAACCGGCACCAAATCAGGATCAGGAAAATATCGATAATCATGGGCCTCTTCCTTGCCTCTCATTGTTACTGTTATAACTTTGGCCGTATCCCAAAGACGTGTCTCCTGAACTACCTCATGACCATCCAGTAAAAGAGCTGTCTGACGCCTTATCTCAAACTCCAATGCCTTCTGCACATTACGAAAGGAATTCATATTTTTAAGTTCCGTCCTGACGCCGAAACCTTCCTGGCCTATGGGTCTCAAGGAAATATTGGCATCACAGCGCAGGCTGCCCTCTTCCATATTGCCGTCGCTGATCTCCAAATAACGGACCTGCTGCCTCACTTTCTTAAGATATAAAGCAGCCTCTTCGGGACTTCGAATATCAGGCTCACTTACAATCTCAATCAAAGGCACCCCTGCCCTGTTAAGATCCACATAGCTGACCGGCCTGTTTTCATCATGTATCAATTTACCTGCATCCTCTTCTAAATGAATGCGGGTAATACCGATTCTCTTTTTGTGTCCGTTTATAGCGATTTCGACCCAACCGCGTTCAGCTAAAGGAAGATCATATTGAGAAATCTGATAGCCCTTGGGGAGATCAGGATAAAAATAGTGCTTTCTGGCAAAAACGCTGAAGGGGGCTATTTCGCAATGTGTAGCCAGTGCCATTTTAATGGCAAATTCCACAACTTTTCTATTAAGAACAGGAAGAACGCCCGGCATTCCTATACAAATCGGACATGAATGCGTATTAGGTGGCGCCCCAAAAGTAGTTGAACAGGGACAAAAAATCTTCGTCTCAGTCTGTAACTGGACATGGACCTCAAGGCCTATTACCGCCTCATATTCCATAAATCTAACTCCTTCACAACAGCTACATCTTCACATCGAAACCTCATTAGGCTAACACGTCATGCCCTCTCAATCAACAGAAACACAACTCCAGTCATTCTACAAAGTCTGTAAAATCAAGTCTTATAAATTTTTGTAACGAAGTCATAAAATGAATAAAAAAAGCAGCTACATCATATTTGACACAGCTGCATTTATCTTTAAAGATATAGCTTGCTGATAGCTAAGACTTCTTGCGCTTTCCCTTAGTTTTTGTCTTGGCTGACTCTTTTGGCTCAATACCTTCTTCCTCCAAAAACTTAAGAATTGGATTGGGCCGATGCACAGTCTTCTTAGGTAAATCTATATGTTTCCTGAGTTCACTGACAATCTTTGACACCTGAAACCTACTGATACCAAGCTTATCGGCTATATCGGAAGCCGTCATTTCAGCATAATGCTTATGCACATATCGTACGTCATCTACATTATACGGCCTACTTCTCTTTCTTCCAGTCATGGCAAACTCCTTTCTAGTTTATTAAAATATTCAATATATATTTATTATATAGTGATTTCTATTTCTTTGCCAATTACATCAAAGGGAATTATGAATTTAAAAATTGAGGCACTTTTTCTCATTTCAGGCGCAAAAAAAATCGACCAATAAATTCTATAGTAGAAGTACAAAAAGAAGCATAGCTTGTCAATAGCTGTAAAATTGTACAAACTCACGATAAATCCTGGCTTAAGACAGTAAATATACCTAAAAACCATAAAGATTATCATCTATAAAATGCTAAAAATGAAAATTACTAGGCAGAAAATTAAAAAATGAGATTCATTATAAATCCATACTATTCAAACAACTACTAACAATTATTAAGACATAACATGTATTAAATTGGTAGTGAGGAGAAAAAATTTAAGATCGAATAAGATGTGAGATCAAAATGGATAGAGATGATGCTAATATAACCCGATTCAAGGCAACAACATAGGCGGTATATGGCCTTTATAGACTAATATGGAATTGTCTTTATGATAGAAAATCCGGATCTCAATCAGATCTTTCTCTGTTTTCACCATCCCCATGTAAGATAATGATGTATTGAACCAGAGGCCTTTCTGCCTGCCCCCATGGCCAAAATGACCGTCGCCTGGCCTGTTACTATATCTCCCCCGGCCCATACGCCTCTCTTCATGGTCTTGCCTGTCTGGGGATCCGTCACAATATAACCCCATTTGTTGATTTTCAGATCCTTGGTTGACTTAGTTAAAAGAGGATTAGCGCCTGCGCCCACAGCAATAATCGCCAGATCGCAATCCAATTTGAACTCGGAGCCTTCTATGGGTATGGGACGCCGTCGCCCGGATTCGTCAGGCTCACCCAATTTCATTTGGAGACACTCTACACCGGTCAGACGTAAACTTTCATCACCCATGAACCTGGTTGGTGCCGTAAGCAAAAAGAACTCAACACCTTCCTCTTCTGCGTGATGAATCTCTGCGTGTCGAGCAGGCATTTCATCCCGAGACCTGCGGTAAACGATACGTACTCTGTCAGCGCCCAAACGCATGGCGGTGCGTGCGGAATCCATAGCCACATTTCCTGCCCCGAACACAGCCACATTTTTACCTCTGACAAGAGGGGTATCGTATTCAGGAAACAGATATGCCTTCATCAAATTGGCCCGGGTCAGATACTCATTAGCTGAATATATACCGGAGAGATTCATACCGGGGATCTTTATAAAGGCAGGCAGGCCTGCCCCGACTCCTATAAAGACAGCGTCAAACTCATCTCCTGTAAGAAGCTCGTCAACCGTACGGATATTTCCGATAACAGAATCAAGCTCTATCTTTACACCCATCTTCAACAGGAAATCGATCTCTGCCTCAACTATAGACTTGGGAAGACGAAATTCAGGAATGCCATAAAAAAGGACCCCCCCCGGCTTGTGCAGGGCCTCGAATATGACTACATCATGTCCCAATCTGATCAGATCACCTGCCACAGTCAGTCCGGAGGGTCCGCTGCCCACCACGGCAACCCTCCTGCCGGTAGGCGGGACCTTTCCGGGCAACTCAATCAGGTTGTTCTCGCGTTCGTAGTCAGCGCAAAAACGTTCCAGATTGCCGATAGCAACCGGGGCCCCCTTTTTCCCTAGAATACAACCGGATTCACACTGGATCTCTTGAGGACACACACGGCCGGTTACGCCGGGAAGGGCGTTTTTCTCTTTGACCGTCCTTGCCGCTGCGGCGAAATTACCCTTTGCTATAAGTGATAAAAATTTTGGAATGTTCACCTGAACCGGACAACCAGTCATACAACCCGGCCTCTTGCAATTAAGGCAGCGTTTCGCCTCTTTTACAGCCGCTTCAGGAGAATAACCATACGGGACCTCTTCGAAATTTCTTACCCTCAACTCGGGCAATTGCTCCGGCATATGTTGACGGGAACTCTTTTTGTCCTCGTTTTTCATTGAATTCTCTTTCTGGACATACTTTACCTATAGGTTTGATAGGCCATTGCCTCTTCTTTCAGATATAAAGATCTTCTTGCGAAGAGCTCTTGCCAATCAACCTCATGACCGTCAAATTCAGGACCATCTACACATGCAAATTTTGTGTTTCCTTTTACTGTCACCCGGCAACACCCGCACATGCCTGTACCATCTACCATAATCGGATTAAGGGCAACGAGTGTCTTTATATTATGAGGCCTGGTTACAATGGAACAGTTCATCATCATAAACGTACAGCCAATAAAATAACTTCGATCAATCTTTTCACCGGAGTCGATCAGTCTGCTAAGGACCTCATGGACCCTGCCCTTCATCCCCCTTGATCCATCAGCTGTACTGACCATTAACTGATCAGAAAATTCTTTCAGGGAGTCCTCCATATACAGGAGATATGCGCTTCGGGCCTCTATGATGGAGATAACTCTGTTCCCTGCCTCTTTCATGGCACGTGCAAGAGGGAAAATGGCCCCGATGCCGTAACAGCCCCCTCCAAGGACAACTGTACCCAGCTTATCTATATGTGTCGGCATACCAAGCGGCCCTGCCACACTATACAGCTTACCACCACTTTCTATCCTGGCCATCTTGGCTGTCGATAATCCCACTTCAAGGAAAAAGATGGAAATCGTCCCTTTTCCCGTGTCCCAGTCCGATATGGTAAAAGGGACCCGTTCCCCGGTTTCATCCGGCATAACTATTATGAATTGACCCGGTTTTGCCTTATCTGCTATAGCAGGTGCCTTTATCACCATAAGGTGAATATTCGGTACAATCTCATCTCTCCGTACAACTTCGTACATCTTATTCTCCAAGGATTCTTTCATACACAAGCTTGAGGTCTTGTACCTTTTCAGTTATGTCAATACCTCGATAATATAGAGGATGTAGAGGCATCTTCTCAGAGATAATCTCACTCTCCTTCCACACCGAATCTTCAACAGGGGTCAGTGCAAACTCCGCCGAAGTTCTTGGAGACCAGATACCGTACCCGGAAATGAGGGGATTGACCCTGCATATTTCATTAAATACCTCCTCAGCACTTGTAAAATCAAAGCCTTCGACCTTCATCTTTTCAGCTATCAGACATATAATTTTCCAGTCAGGCAAGGCCATACCTATCGGCTTTACCACAGCAGCAAGACACTGCACCCTTCGTTCCAGTGAAGTAATGGTCCCATCTTCTTCCGTGAAAGCTACGGATGGAAACACTACATCGGCTATCTCAAAAAGCGGTGAGGGATAAATTCCATGAAGGACGATAAAATCGATTTGCGGCAGGTGGATCTGGTCGGGCATCCATCCACCTGTTATATAGAGGACCTTCAGGGCACCTCTGCCGGCCGCCCTGATCATCTCCGAATAGCTGGCTCCCGTTTCTGCAGGTAACTTTGCAGACCATGCCTCTTCTAGTTCTGACACGGCATCTTTGTCAGAGACATCTCGGTAGCCGGGGAAAAAGTTCGGCAGGGCACCCATATCACCTGCGCCCTGTTCGTTCCCTTCTATTCTCAATGGTATAAGGCCTGAATGGCTACCCTTTAAAAGAAGGATATTAAAGAGCAAATGGATGACCTGTTGCGGGTTACTGCTTTCAAGGATCTTTGATCCATAGAGGATGCATCCCCTCTTTGACTTTAGGATCTGAGATGCAAGACCCTTTACTCTATCCACGGAAAGGCCGCAAGGCGCTATAATTTCCTCTAAATCCATATCAAGGAGAGACCTCTTGAGATTTTCAAACCCGGTACACCGACGAGCTACAAAATCTTTGTCAAAGGCCTCCTCGTCCACAAGTATCTTCAAAATACCAGAAAGAAGAGGCAGATATCCGGATGGTTGAACGGGAACCAAACTGTCGACCATCCTTAAAATTATATCATTCTCTGGACCTATCAGGCAGACGGTTGTTCCCTGTCTTCTTGCTTTATTGATACTCACCGTGAGAACGGGATGTGAGGTTAGAACATCCGCACCTATTACTATAATCCACTCTGCCCTCTCGATATCTTCAATGGTTCCTGTTCCGGCTCCCACACCTAAGCGCCGGACGTGTGCATCTATTACTGGGCCTGAAAAAGCAGAGGCTATATCTATATTGTTCGTGCGCGTTCCGATGCGAGCGAATTTTTGCAACAGATATGCTGCTTCGTTCGTAAGAAACGGTGAAGCCAAAAACCCCACTTCCTCTGGAGAATAGCTGCCCAATCTTTTTGCAACCAGCTCAGCAGCCTCTTCCCAGTCTGCCGGGACCAGTCTACCTTCCTTTCTGATCAGTGGATACTTCAGGCGCTCAGCACCATTGACCAGAGCCGGGATGCAAAAACGCCCCCTCACACAGGCCTGCCCGTGATTGACCGGGCCATCTTCATCCGGTCGGACGGCCATCACTCTCTCCCACTTCGCCTCCAGTTTTAGCCTGCATCCAACACTACACAAGGCACAGGTGGTGGTCACCTCTTTTTCGGGGAGACCATGCCACTTACTCCCCCTGGCAGAAAGAGCACCTGTAGGGCATACATCTACACAGGCACCGCAGAATCTACATCCCCCATCGAGGTGAAATTTGCCAAAGGCGGTACCTATCTTAGTATCGTGCCCACGCTTTGTAAATGCAATAGCCCCGATACCCCTGACCTCCTGGCATACCCGCACACAGCGACCGCATAAAATGCAGAGATTATAATCGCGATCAAAAAAGGGATCTTCCCTCTCCATTGGCAGATCCTTATAGTTGAAAGGTATCCTGATCTCCTTTAGCCCGAGATACTCTGTTACCTTTCTCAATTCACACCGGTCACGGGCGGGACAAAAAGTGCAGCCTGTCACCCTGCCGGACTTTGTAGGACATATATAGTACTTTTCACAGGATTCTTTTTGATCACATATAAGACAAGAATTGGGATGCTCCGAAAGGATGAGTTCCAATACATTTTTTCTCAGATTACGGAGTTCCGGATCCTCTGTAATGATCTTCATTCCTCTGGCAGCCGGCGTAGTACATGCCGGTGGAAATCCCCGCATATTCTCAACCTTCACCAGGCACAACCGGCACGCCCCAAATGGAGAAAGCTCCTTATGGGCGCAAAGAGAAGGAATATAGATTCCATTATCCCTGGCAACTTCAAGAACAGTTGCTCCTTCTCTGAACTCTACCTCTTTGCCGTCAATGGTAAGCATTGGTCACAGTCCTCTCTGTTTCCCTAAAACCCGTTACCTTCTCCACCGCCCCTATCTTGGATGGACATACCTGGTAACATGTGCCACACTTTACACACAGGGATTGATCTATAACATGTAACTCTTTCTTTTTGCCGGTAATGGCGCCAACAGGACATTTTTTCTTACAGATCCCACAGCCAACACATTTTTCAGAAATTATATACTTGATAAGGTCCTTGCATACCAGTGCCGGGCAACTCTTATCTCTTATGTGGGCTTCATATTCATCGCGGAAATAGCGCAAAGTAGTCAACACTGGATTAGGGGCTGTCTGGCCCAGTCCACAAAGTGAGGCATTATGAATCGTAGCAGCAAGTTCAGATAGGCGATCGAGATCTTCTTCCTCCCCTTGACCCGACTTGATTCTTTCCAATATATCGAGCATTACCTTTGTCCCGATCCGACAGGGAGAACATTTTCCGCACGATTCTGCCTGGGTAAAAGAAAGAAAATAGCTGGCAATGTCTACTACACAAGTATCTTCATCCATGACGATCATGCCGCCTGACCCCATTATAGAACCAGCTGACATCAGTGATTCATAATCCACCGGAAGAGTTGCAAGATCCGCCGGGATACAACCACCGGAAGGGCCACCTGTCTGCACGGCCTTGAACTCCCTGTCTCCCAATATTCCTCCACCGATATCAAAGATAATCTCCCGGAGTGTCGTACCCAATGGGACTTCAATCAATCCAGTCCGTTTTACCTTGCCCACCAAAGAGAAGGTCTTGGTGCCCCTGGATGACTTTGATCCGTATCCTGCATACCATTCACCTCCCTGTCGTATGATTGTCCCCAGAGTCCCCAGTGTCTCTACGTTGTTGATAATAGTCGGTTTGCCCCATACACCTGAAATGGCAGGAAAAGGCGGCCTGGGTCTGGGCATGCCCCTTTTCCCCATGATTGAGGCGATAAGGGCCGTCTCCTCGCCACATACAAAGGCACCGGCACCTTGCTTTATTTTGACATCAAAACTGAAATCACTATCCAGAATATTGTCACCTAACAGATTGTATAAACGCATCTGATCGATAGCATGCATCAAACGCTCAATTGCCAGGGGATATTCCGCTCTAATATATATATATCCATGATTGGCCCCAATGGCATAAGCACCTATCAAAAGACCTTCAAGCATCGCATGGGGATCTCCCTCTAACAGAGATCGGTTCATAAAGGCGCCCGGATCGCCTTCATCAGCATTGCATATAAGGTACTTGTCATCACTTTGGACATTATGACAGATTTCCCATTTTTTCCAGGTAGGGAAACCAGCACCTCCACGTCCTCTGATCCCTGAAGTCTTTATCTCGTCAATTACTTCCCCGGGAGTCATATCAAGGGCCTTTTTGATTCCCAGGTATCCATCTCGAGCGATATAATGATCTATCTCTTGAGGATCGATGATTCCACAATTTCTCAAGACCAGCCGAGTCTGTGGTTTGAGCATAGGATGATCGAAACACCTGGGTATGCCGTCGATCTTATCATCTCCCAGTGTCCCCAAGGCCATATCAGACCTGGGATTATCCTTTAAAAGATAATCCTCTATGAGATCCGTCACTATCTCAGGTGTAATCCGTCTGTAACAAATAGGAGGACGTCCCTGTTTCTGAATGTAGATCAAAGGTTCGAGATAGCAAGGACCTAAACAACCTACTTCCACCAGATTCACTTCAAGGTCAAGCCTACCTGTGCATTTTCTTATTTCTTCTTTTACTGCCTCTATCCCGGCCGCCCGGCCGCATGTAGCTGCTCCTAAATAGATGACAGGGGTCTTGCTTGATAATAAATCCTGCCATTTAGCAATAGCCTGTTTCTGAATGTCAGAAAAATCCATACTCACTCCTCTACATTTGGTGATCGATAGTGAGACAGGATATTATCGACCGCAGGGGAAGCGACATTTCCATAGATCTTATTGTCTATCACCATTACCGGTGCAAGTGCGCAACAGCCCATACATGCCACACTTTCCAGACTAAAAATAGAATCCGGTGTAGTTTCACCAGATTTTATATTTAGTGTTTTTTCTACCATTTCCATAATTTGCTCACCACCTCTTACATGACAGGCCGTGCCGACGCAGACCCTTATTTGATGATCTCCTGGCTTGGTAAACCTGAACTGAGCATAAAAGGTTGCCACTCCATAGATTTCATGTTCTGACATCTTAATGCCTTTTGCGATAGCGTTAACAGCCTCTTCGGAAATGTATCCACATTCTTTCTGAACAGCTTGGAGGATCGGAATCAGACTCCCTTTCTCCTCTTCATGGAATCTCATTATCTTCTCAATTATTTTCTGCATAATATCAGTACCTTTCTCGCCATATATACTGACTCAATGTGTCCGTCTGATCCTTTAGTCAAACAGCCATCCGAATATTATTCTCAGAGCGGCACTTTGCGCCGAAAATGGAAGCCGGCAGATGTCTCATTAGGTTCCAACCCTTGGAAAACATCGCGTTTTCCCAATACTCAACATCTCAAGTTTGTTTTCATCTACTATGAAACCCAATCCCTGTCCTCTTATTATTTCAGCTACTCCACCAAAACCAAAAGAGAAATCCTCCGATGTTATATTTTGTGAAAGAAGATAACTATCATAAGAGCCGTCAACATACATCGCGCCTGAAAGAATAGATGCGGCTACCCGGCCTACGGCAGAAAGAATTCCAGTCTCCCCAACGTGACATCCAATTTGATACTTAAGCCCTCCTTTTTCAGCGATTTCAGCCAGTTTTAAAATTTTAAGGAGTCCCCCGTTTTTTGAAAGCCGAAGATTGATCATATGGTAACTTTTATTTTCCGCCATAGACTCTATATCATTGATAGTAAGGGCTGATTCGTCTGCTACAAATTTAAAATCGCTGCTCTCTGGAGCCTTAAGAAGAAAGAATATCTCCTCGCTATTTCTGCCAAAAGGCTCTTCAATCAAAAATATTCCATATTTACGGCATACTTTTAGACATGCAAGTGCTGTCTCTAATGACCATGAGGCATTAGCATCGACTCTTAAATCAAAATCCCGACCTAGTTTTTCTCGTGATAGCTTAAATATCTCCTCATTGTAATCTAAATCAGTGCCGACCTTGATCCTTATATTGCGTATATTTGCTCTTTCGTACATACCCAGAAAATATTCTGCTGCTGAGAAGGGAAGAATAGGAAGAATTCCACCATACTGAACTGATTGTCTGACCGGTCCTTTTTTTAAAACATCATAGATGTCTCCCCCTGAAGTATGGCAAAATATATCTAGTAATGCCGTTTCAGCTGCACACAGCAATGGAAGCTCGTGTGATTTGAGCGAGAGAAAATTAAAATATTCCTTTACTTCTTTCCAGGAAATCTCCTTTTCCATAAGGGGCTCAAAAATTTTTGCTATGATCTCTTTGGCATTTTCCAATAAGTAGGCATTTTCTCCGATCTCGCCCGATACATAATCTCGTATGATGGCCTCACCGAAGCCCCTTTTCCCTTGCCCCTCAATCTTAAGAATCAGGGAATCAGAAAAGGATCGGGAGGCCATTGCATGAGTAAAATCCATCTTAAACGGGATTTTTAATGCATAGAGTTCTGCTTTATCAAGCTTTATATATTGCTTCATAATCGTTAATAGCTTACTGTATGAGAGATATACTATCAATAGATATTCGATTTTGTGAAGTTAGCTTTTAAAATAATCAATCCCTGTTTAACTACCGGAAGACATCATCTTTCTTGAATTATAAAAATGTATAGTCGTATCCTTTCAGGGCATAAAATATGTATGGAACCAATTTTTGTCTCTGTCTTGGTCATCAGCTGTTTTTTATTAACAAAATATCTGGTAATCTCAAATCAAAAGGGACCGATGCAATCTCCTCTGAAAACAGAAATTACTGCAGATAATGTACAGTATGGCCGCAATGTAAAGGATTTGCTCTTTTTTCGTCCAATGGATATAAACACTGCGTCTTTAGAGGAGCTGACCTTGCTTCCCGGAATCGGCGAGGTTAATGCGTGCAGAATTGTTCAATTTCGCCGGGCTATTGGTTTTTTCCTCTCTGTTGATGAGCTTGATACCATCAATAGCCCCCTTAGTCCAAAACTATTAGAGACTATAACCCCATACTTAACTGTTGAATTTGATTACTAATACCCATATTCCAGAAACAGCCCAAATACTTGCCGTGGCTGGCAAAGGTGGTACCGGCAAAACCACTCTCAGTGCTCTCCTGATCAAATATCTTGTGGAGAAAGGACTGACTCCTGTATTGGCCGTTGATGCCGATGCAAATGAAAATCTTAATGAACTCGTCGGCCTTTCAGTAAAGACCAGCCTGGGAGATATCAGAGAAAGGATGAAGACAGATACGCCTCCCGGCATGGCCAAAAGAGACTATATGGAAATGTATATAAACCAGGCCATTATAGAGACCAAAGGTTTTGACCTAATGGTCATGGGTCAGCCCGAAGGCCCTGGCTGTTACTGCATGGCCAACACGATATTGGCACAAATAATAGAAGGACTGGCCAGAAGTTACCGTTACCTCATAGTCGATAATGAGGCTGGAATGGAGCATCTGAGCCGCTTAAATCTCCGGAAAATACACACCTTATTTGTCGTATCTGACCCTTCAATACGGGGGATAGTGACAGCAGCGCGCATAGCTAATCTTACTAAGGCTTTAAAAGTAGAAGTAAGAAATAAACTACTCGTAGTAAACAGGGTGCCAAAGGACCTTCCGGCAGCACTGGAGGATCAGATAAGGGAGGTCATACAAAAAACTGATCTTTTGTTTGGAGGCTGTATCCCGGCAAGTGAAGATATTTTCCAGAGTGAACTTCAGCAGAAATCTCTGCTGAAGCTATCAGCTAAAACCGAAGTAGTACAGATAATAACACGATTTTTTGACAAATTTTTGTAATTTTTTGGTAACTACTTCAATTATTTGCATTTTTATGATTCAGAACCTGCTGCACCTTCCCAACTAACTCGCCTATTTTAAAAGGCTTGCCGACACAATTCGGATCATTAATTATTGATGCTCCACATATCTCGTTATCTGGATTATGGCCGCTGCAGAATAACACCTTTATATTAGAATTGATCTCTTTGAGCTTCTCATAGGTTTCCTTGCCCCCCATCCTCGGCATACATATATTCAAGAGTACAAGGTCAACATCGTGTTCAAAGGCGCTGTAGACATTCAAGGCTTCGAGACCATCCTGTGCCAGCAACACACTGTAACCATAGACGGAAAGGACCTCTCTCGCCAAATCCCTAACGACTTCTTCATCGTCAACCACCAAAATGGTCTCTGATCCGCCCAGCTTCTGACTTTTCAGAGGTTCTTCGGCCGATTTCGTAACGGAATCCCACGCAGGGAAAAAGACCTTAAAGGTGCTTCCCTGCCCCCTCTCACTTTCAATTTGAATACACCCTTTACTGCTTTTCACAATCCCGTAAGCCATGGGAAGTCCAAGACCAGACCCCTTGCCCACCTCTTTGGTTGTAAAAAAGGGATCGAATATCCGGTCCCTTACTTCGGATTCCATGCCAGTCCCTGTATCACTGATGCTGATGCAGACATAACGATCAGAATGGTCTGTAAAATCCGGACAAAGGGCAAGGGCTTCTTTGTATTCTACTTCACTTGTGGTCAGCGAAAGACTACCTCCATCAGGCATAGCGTCCAGAGCATTAAGGCATATATTTAGAATGGCCTGCTGAACTTGTGTAGAATTACAATTAATAAAAGGGAGATTTTCCTGAAGAGAAATTCTTATCTCAATATTTTTGGGTAAAGAGCTTTTCATGAGTTCTATTGTTTCCTGTACAATCTCATTGACCGCTGATACGCTGGATTCTTCGGACCGGCTGCCACGGCTGAAGGCCAAAAGTTTTGCCACCAATTCGGCAGCCCTCAGGCTGGACTGCTCTATAATATCTGCATAGCGACCTATCTCAGAATCCTGCCCGATTTTCAGTTTTAAGAGATTTGTATAACCTAAAACACCGGTAAGTATATTATTGAAGTCATGTGCAATACCACTGGCCATAGTCCCTATGGATTCAAGCTTTTGGGACTGCAATAATTGGTTCTCAAGATATTTTTTTTCTGTTAAATCAGTCAACATAGCCAGACAACCGCTGTACCGATCGTCTGTCATGATAGGAACACTGCTGATCAAAACATTAACAGGTTCATTTGACTTACAATGCAATATGACCTCTTCCTTGGCTGTTTTTCCCCTCTTGTTCTCCATAAGTATTCGAAGAAGTATCTTTTTCCCCTCTTTGTTTACAAGATTATATACGCTTCGATTTGTCAGATGTTTATAGCCGAGCATTTTCTTCAAATGACAGTTTGAAAAATTGATCACTCCTTTTTCATCCAAAATCCAGATACCCTCGTTGACATTCTCTACAATGTCGCGGTACTTGCGCTCTGAGTCCTCAAGTCTCCTGTAAAGGTTTGCATTCTCAAGGGCCATGGCAATTTGGTTAGCAAAACTGGTAAGAAAATCCTTATCGATTTCCGCAACAAAATTCTGATCATTTTGATTGTCTCCCAGCATGATACCGACCAACCGGCCCCGCACAATCATGGGCACCAGAATAAAGGCCTTTGGCTTTAACTTCATCAAAAGAGGATTTTGGAAATTAAGGGACATTGCCCCCACATCTTTTATCAGGACAGACCTTTTTTCTCTGGCAGTACGGGCAATAATGTTGTCCTTTTTATCCAGGGGAATTTGATAACCCTTAAGGTCTGAAAAGATATCGGGTTCCACTCCCACTGCGTGAATCAGAATCAGGCTGTTTTTGGCTTCATCAAACAGGAATATACCTGCTCTATCGAGGTGAGCAATCTTCAAGAGCCTTTTGAGTATCAATTCCAGAAGCTCTTCCAGCCTGAGTGTGGAAAGGATTGCGGCGCTGCACTCATTAATGGTAGTAAGTTGATTCACCTTTTGTTGCAGGTCCTTATTTAGTTGATGGATCTGATTATATTTTTCTCTGAGGATTTCCTTATCCCTCTCAAGCTCCCTTCTGCTGTCTTTGAATACCTTCAATGGCGTTAACATCATGTGATAAAAATCTTTAAATTTGTTTCGAGTCTCCCACCGGAGGTGGTATTCGCAGTAGTCGTCCCCTCTGAAAAAACACCTGGTCTCTTCCAAACAGCTGGGTGGAAGGCCCCAAATCGTTGGAATCGCCTGATAAATACCTTTATTCATAAGACAAAAATCAGGGCTGAGCGGGATATCCTTTGACCATATGAGACGTATTACGGCGTTATTACGAGAAGAGCTAAGCAGTTCTATCCTCTTGGTCTTGTTGAAATAGTCATTTACCTTCTGGGTATGCTTTATTCCCATTTCTGGATTGCCAAAGGCATAGATTATAATCCTCTGGATATAGCCCAGACGCTGCCTTAATACGGAATTAAAACCTATTTTGTAAGCTGCATCATCATCGCCCGAAATCTTCCTGGCCCTGTCGTAAAGCTGAATCATTACGTTGGATGAAACCCAGTTATTCATATCAGAAAGAAAAGCCTTTGGATCGGATATTCCCTCCAATTCCTGTCCAAAATCCTCAAACAACTCAGACAATCTCCCAGGCTCCATATCCTCTATATACTGAATAACGGCAAGAGAATTAATACAACTATTGTGTTTATCCATTTGGTATGATCCCGATGTCAATTTTCTAATTCATTCAAAGCAAAAAATTAGATAATAACATAGCCTTTAATTAATAAAGTAATCATATGAGCGTTATGAAAGCATTTTAATAACATAAAACGCAATGCCCATAGAACACAACAAGACATTTCAAACAAAGGCATATTCTTTTAGATCTTGCAATTAAAAAATTGCTTTACTTATTAAAATTAATTGATAAACAAATTATAATTTGTCTCATTAATTGTTTTCTGGCAAGTTACATAGCGGTAGTGCAGGCATAACAGATCGGCATTAATCTTGCGTATATTTAAAAATAATGAACGTCAATCTGAAGTCGATCCCTCAATCTGTTTTTTAATATTGTTTTTCATCTGGCATAGAAAACGTTTCTCATAATATTAAAAAATACTGAAAAAAGGAGGATATGATGTACGGAATACCTGATGTTACCAGTCTTGGCTTAAGTCAGTTCTTTCAACTTTCCTTTAATGTAAAATTGGCTCGGTTATCACCACTCATGTGCCTTCGCTTCTACCTCTATATATTGGGATTTTTATACTTCTTCGTAAAAAGACATGATAGAAAAAATATAGTAATCTGTCAAAATTATGTATTGAAGCTAAATCTCAAAAAAAATGTGTCTTATCTGGACTCCATCAAGACCTTTCTGGGCGTTTTTGATCATTACTTTGAAAAATTAATAATGGCCCACAGGCCTCTATCAGAGATGATTGATTTTTTGCGCCTGAATTTACACATCAAAAACAAGAGTTGTTTGGACAAAATCAAAAAAACAGGAAAAGGGTGTATCTTTGTCACCGGACATTTTGGGGCAGTAGAATTCCTTCCGCTGTCATTGGCTATAGAGGGCTACAAGATAGCATTAATATGTAGATTCAAAACGAAAAAGCTAAAAGAGGAACTGATAAAAAGGGCAAAAAAGTTTGATGTCATATTAATAGATGCCAATGAGCCTAAAGTGGTATTTAGGGCACTCCGGGCCATAAAAAGTGGAAGAATACTAATCACCGAATGCGACGAATTCTCAGAATGGCGCCCATATCCGGACAAGCAGATCTCAGTCTTCGGCCACAGTATGCCACAAGACAAGACACTGGACTTTTTATATAAAAGGGCAAAAGTGCCTGCACTCATGGGAATTATGAGGCGGGGGAAAGACGGCTTTACCTTATGTATTGATTCCCTTGCAGATGGCAGTAAAGATGAATCTTTAGCCGTCATTGCATGGAAAAAGCTTGAAAACCATATACTCAATTATCCCCAACAGTGGTATCAATGGAAAGATGCTGCGACAGCACTGTCTGAACATATTGTTCGGAACACCGATAAAGATCACCTGGAAGAGACGTCAGCACCCTCTGAAAGCCCCTTTCTGTCTCCCAATCTTTCATAAGGACATATGGCTTTGTGAACGATTAATGAGATTGTTAAAGACTAATCAGTTCCGTCCTCGCCGCTTGCTAAAACCTATAATACAGGCTAAAGGCCAATGAATGAGTCCTCTGTTTATAATCCCCATTGGCCCTCAGCTGTTCGGGCAGGCCGGGCATTATCCTGTTGTCTTTTTCGCGCTCCTCGCCATATATGAAGTTATAGGCAATTCCCAGGACTGTCTTGGCTCCGAGTTTCCAGTCAAGACCGGCCGTATATATGTGGCGGTCCCCGTCAGGCTGCTGTGGATCAACGGTTGAATCAGGCATGGGTGCTTCATCGAAAATGTATCCGACCCTGAAGGTGTAATGCTCAGACATACTGTATTTTATGCCGAACCTGTAAGCAAAAACGTCTTCCCACTTCTTGGGCTGAGCAGATAAATATTGCCCGTTTACCGGATCTTCGAACTTGATCTTTAATTCATCATAAGTAGACCAGCCTGTCCAGGTAACATCAAATTCCAGGGTCCACCTGGTGTCCGGCTTAAAGGATACTCCGGCGGTAAGAGAGGGAGGCAGGTCCAGATCGCCCTCACCCTTCGTATCAGGGAAAATGCCTTTTAAGGGCTCAGGCACATCGAATTCAGCCTCCCCATGGTCAAAGCTCAATTTTATTTCACTTCTGTAAGACATACCCATCTGCCAGTAATCATTCACGTGGTATAAAAAGCCGAGATTGTAACCATAACCCCACGTATCGTCAGTGAGTTTCGACTCGCCGTCAGGATAAGGCATAAGTGGAAGTTTCTTTTTGAGTTCAAGGTCGCCCCGCAAGACGTTTAATCCTGCGGACACAGCCAGACCCCCTTTTTTGAAGGCCAGATTAGGATTAATATTAAATGTCTGTAAACTGGAATAGGTGCCAAGATAGCGTCCTTCCCAATCTTCATTCCATACCGTCGAAAGCCCAAAAGGAGAAAAGATTCCGAGTCCAAAATAGATTTGAGGTGATATCTGTTGTGTCAGATACGCATATGGCGGTATATGGATTCTGGCTACAGTTGCCTCGTCCTGGTTACCTGAGCCGTTATATTTAACCCTGGGGGCTATAAATGTCGAGCCGAGATACGCCTGGTTCCCCTTGAGTTGGACTATGCCTGCAGGATTGAAAAATACTGCAGAGGGGTCATCGGCCTGAGCCACAAAGGCATTCCCCTGACCCATGGCACCGGTTCCCTGCTGTAATATTGCGAAACCAGCGCTGTAGGCATAGTCTGCCAAAACAGCTAAAAGAAGTAATAGAAGTTCGATGCCTACCAGTCTTTTACACATTAAAAACTTCCCAGTTATTTATATTCACCTTATTAGCCGGATTAAGTCAAGCTTTTTATCTTTTTCTTCTTGATCTTCTCTTTGGTTCCAGCCGGTAATCACTGTATATCGCTTTGCCCATTATGGCATCTGCTAAAGTAGACTTCTCAAACCCAAGTCCTCTTTGGGCTCCTGTCTCAAAGCCTTGACAGCTTTGGCGAATTCCGCTGAATTTGTGTCTTGACAGTGGGGTCCAATTTCTTTTAACTTTCTAAAGATTGCTATTTGAACGATACCCATGGATTTAAGGACAGAACCCCCGGAAATTAATCGTAACTACCCGCAATAAATAGCCAAGGACTAAATTCCCCATCCCCTTCTTATAAAAAAGATAACGAGGAATTTTTTCCTTGAAAATCGAATTCTGTAACAGGCCAAGATAAGGATTTAAAGACAAAACAGGAATGAATCAATGGATATACAAGAAATTACTCAAAGGGTCGAAAAGGAAAGCTTAGTTCTCCGGCAGATATTGGCCGAAATAGAAAGGGTCGTAGTAGGCCAGAGGAACCTCATGGAAAGGATGCTGATAGGGCTTTTGTGCAATGGCCACTTGCTCTTGGAGGGACTGCCGGGTCTTGCCAAGACAACGGCCGTCAAAACACTGGCAGCGACCATACGGACAACATTTCAAAGAATCCAGTTTACACCGGACCTCCTGCCTGCCGACATCCTTGGAACCCAGATCTACCGGCCTGACAGTGCATCTTTTGAAATCAAGAAGGGTCCCATATTCCATAACATTATTCTGGCAGACGAGATCAATCGGGCACCGGCTAAGGTACAGAGTGCCCTGCTTGAGGCCATGCAGGAACATCAAGTAACCATCGGAGAAACCACCTTTCCGCTTGAAAGCCCCTTCCTGGTCCTTGCAACCCAAAATCCCATTGAACAAGAGGGTACATATCCCCTTCCGGAGGCCCAGATTGACCGTTTTATGCTTAAGATCAAGGTGGGATATCCTTCGGCTGAGGAAGAAAAAGAAATAATGCAGCGTGTCAACAAAGGGCTTGTCGAAGATATCAATGGAGTGGTGGACATATCACAAATTGAATCTGCCAGGGAGACAATGCGGTCGATCCACATGGAAGAAAAAATCCTGGACTATATCGTGAGCATGTCGATGGCCACTCGAAACCCAGAAAATTTTGGCCTTGAGTTGGGGCCGATGATCAGCTATGGCGCCTCACCCAGGGCCTCAATATGGCTGGGACAGGCCTCAATCGCCCATGCATTCCTAAACGGCCGTGGTTATGTGACCCCACAAGATGTCAAATCAATGGCGCCTGATGTGTTTCGCCACCGGATCATCCTCAGCTATGAGGCGGAGGCTGAGGGAAAGAGTACTGATGACCTGATAAAGATTTTGTTGGAAAGGATAGAGGTCCCCTGAGATGATCCCGGAAGAAGTCTTAAAAAAGATCCAAAGATTTCATTTCAAGACCAGGCACATGGCCAGTGACATGTTTGCAGGCCGGTACGAAAGCGCTTTTAAGGGCCGCGGGATTGAGTTTGCCGAGGTCAGGGAATATCAACCAGGTGATGATATACGGACCATTGACTGGAACGTCTCGGCCCGCTTCGGCCATCCTTTTGTGAAGGTTTTTCATGAAGAAAGGGAGCTTACCATTATACTGCTGCTGGACCTTTCAGGCTCTCACCTGTTTGGTACCAGGAAAGAATTCAAGAGAGAACTCTTGGCTACGGTCGCCGGGATGTTGGCCTTTCTGGCCATACGGACCAATGACAAGGTCGGCGCTATTCTGTTCAGCTCCAAGGTGGAAAAATTTATTCCTCCCAAGAAAGGTACATCCCATGTATGGAGGCTCATTAAAGAGATATTTACATATAAACCGCAAGATCCGACCACCAATCTGGAGACGGTCCTTGTCTATCTAAACCGGGTTATAAGGCGTCATGCGATTGTATTCTTGATATCCGATTGCATGGATACAGGCTTTGAAAAATCCTTGAAAATGACTGCAAAAAAACATGACCTTACAATAATTCGGCTATCCGATCCGGCGGAAAAAGAATTGCCTGATGTGGGTTTTGCGACCCTCAGGGACCCGGAGACCGGACAGGTGGCATTGATCAATACAGGAAGCAAGGTCCTGAAGAAAAAGTGGCGTAATTACAGAAAAGAACAGGATACCAACCTGTGCGATCTGCTCAAAAAGGCCGGGGTTGCTCTGGTAGATTTGTCTACAGGCGGACCGGTAGTTGAACCTTTGGCACGCCTTTTCGATACAAGGAGTAGGCGATCATAATCATTCTTGATAAATGAGAAATACCTTTAAGATTATGTAACCGTTCACGGGTTCAAAGGTTCAGGGTTCACGGAAAATTTGAACCGTTGAGTCGTGAGTTCCGAATGGAGAAGGCATGAGAATAGAACGAGGGGAGCATATGTCATACCCCCCTAAATTTGAGGATATTGGGGCATGGCACTTGGCCCGAGACCTAACTCGCAAGGTCAACGGAAGAAAGGTAACCCTGAACAGTGAACCCTGAACCCGTGAACGGTTACAAGATTATCTATCCCTTGATTGTTGGAATGTTGCTCTGCATTGTCCAGCCTGTCACTTTGTGGTCACAGGATGGCATCAAAGATGCCGGCCCGGCATTGAGTGCCTCTATTGAACAGGATTCGGCCAGGGTTGGAGACATTATAGAACTCCGCCTTAACTATAGGCTTCCGGAAGGGGCACGTCTCCCGGCAGATCCGAAAATCAAAGGCATTGAAGGCTTAACCCCTCTGGATCGCCTGGCAGAACCTGGTCAAATAAAGATCAGGTTCCTGGTGGATAAACTGGATGTATGGAAGACAGAAGCGCTCTCCCTCAGCTATATTGATAAAAGAGGTAAAAATCAGGTCCTTACGACCGATCCGGTCTCGTTGAAAGTAATTTCCAACCTGGGAGATAGACCTGCGGAGGCTGAGCTGAAGCCTATCCAGGGGATTATTCCGACAAGGCCCCTGTGGTTAAAGTATCTGCCTTGGGTAGCCGGACTGCTGGGTATCTTACTGATAGTGTCCGTCCTGTTCTGGTGGTACAAAAGAAGGCGTAATGGAAAGCCCTCTGTCATTCCCCAGGTCCCTTCGCACATCCGGGCAAAAAAGGAGATTAAAGAACTGGATGCCCAAAGACTCTTTGAAAAGGGGCATGCCAAGCATTTCTATTTCCGCTTTTCTGAGATTTTGAGGCGGTATCTGGGATCACTAAGGGGATTTCCCGCCGTGGAATTAACCACTGAAGAAATCGCCCGCCGTATTGACAGTGAACAGGACAGAAGAATTTTGGCTTTATTGCGGCAGGCAGACCTGGTCAAATTTGCAGACAGGGTGCCTGCGCCTGCAAGAAAAGAGAAGGATGTAAAGACGGCCCTTTCCTATATCCAGGAGACCAGCCCGGTCCAGGAAACCGGCCACGAAACGGATGTATCCGGGGGAATGGGCCAATGATGTTTAGGTTTGCCTATCCGGTCATCCTCGTCCTGCTTGCAGTTGTGGGAGCGTGGGTCTTTTTCAGCCTGCGGAGAAAACCACCCGGCATAACATATTCCATGACCTCCCGAATGGTCCGGTTTGCCGGAGGAGGGGGCCGTTTTCTGGCAAAGGTTCCCATGGCCTTGAGGGCCGGTTGTCTTATCCTGTTGGTGTTGGCTGCTGCGCGGCCCCAACTATACAATGTGTCCCGTGAAATCCGGTCCCCCGGCGTGGATATTATGCTCTGTTTGGACACCTCCGGTTCCATGCAGGCACTTGACTTCAAGTTGGATGGCAAACCTGTATCCCGGCTTACTGCTGTAAAGAAGGTGGTCAGCGAGTTCATCAAAAAGAGGGAAACGGACAGGATAGGCCTGGTTGTCTTCGGAGAAGATGCCTTTACACAATCCCCTCTGACAGTGGACAAGGGACTTCTGCTGGGATTGGTAGACAAGATGGAGATCGGCATGGCTGGAGACCGGACTGACATAGGCTCTGCTATTGCTATCGGAGGCAAGAGGTTAAAAGACCTGGAGGCAAAATCCAAGATCCTGATCCTCCTTACGGATGGAGTACATAATGCAGGCGATCTCACACCCGAGCAGGCTGCGGAGGCGGTCCGGACACTGGGTATCAAGATTTATGCAATCGGTGTGGGAGGAAAGGGACTGGCCCCTTTCAGGGTCAAGACGCCTTTTGGTACACACATTATTCAACAAAGGGTCGAACTGGATGAGAAAACCCTGAAAAAAGTTGCGAAAACAGGAGGTGGCAAATATTTTAGGGCCGCGGACACCAAACAACTGGATGAGATATATGACATGATAGACCGGGAAGAGAAGACTGAGGTCAAGGTCAAGGAATTTTTCCATTTTCGAGAGCTTTACCCCTATCTTCTTGTACCCGCGCTTATTTTGCTTATGTTGGAAATATTTCTGAGGACCACGTTCTTGAGGAAGATCCCATGACATTGGCCCATTTATGGATCCTCCATTTCCTCTGGTTTCTGCCCCTGGTAGCTGTAGCTCTTGTTGTTTACAATAGACAAAAGAAGAAGGCTATGGAACGATTTGCCGACCCGGAACTCCTTGCCCGGCTGACAGGAAAAGTCCGAAGAGGGAGGCGATTTCTAAAAGAGTTTTTCTTGTTGAGTGCCTTTGGCCTGATGGTTTTCGCATTGGCAGGACCCCGGTGGGGCAGTCATTTCCAGGAGGTCAGTCAAAAGGGTGTAGATATTATGATAGCAGTAGATGTCTCACCCAGCATGCTGGTAGAAGACATCAAGCCGAATCGACTTGAGCGTGCCAGACGTGAGATTATGGATTTCCTGAAGGTGGTCCAGGGGGACCGGGTGGGCCTTGTGGCCTTTTCAGGTGCTGCCTTTATCCAGTGTCCTCTGACCCTGGACTATGCTGCGCTTGAGATGTTCCTTAATGCGCTGCAACCGGACCTGATTCCCGTTCCAGGCACGGACCTGGGAGCGGCTATTAAAATCGCCCTTTCGTCCTTTGACTTCAAAGCAGAGACAGACAAGGTAATTCTCCTCATCACAGATGGGGAGGACAATGAGGACAGGGGGCTTGAAGCGGCCCGAGAGGCAGAAGAAAATGGGATCAAGATCTTTGTCTTCGGTATGGGAGAGACTTCCGGCGGGCCAATCCCTGCCGGTGGTGGAAAGGGAGGATTTAAGAAGGACAAGGATGGCAAACTCATTTTATCAAGGCTCAACGAAAATGATTTGAGAAAGATAGCTTCTATGGCCGGGGGGACCTATGTCCGGTCAGTAGCCGGCGATCTGGACCTGGATGTCCTTTACTTTGAGGGAATCAAATCCAGGACAGAGGCAAAGACCCTTAAGAGTGGTAAAATTAGGATATTTGAGGAACGCTTTATGTTTTTTGTGCTGGCCGCCTTCCTATTCTTGCTTGTGGAAGGATCGATATCTGAAAGGCCATATAGAGGTTCAAAGGTTCAGAGGTTCAGAGGTCCAGGGTTAAGAGGTTCACAGAAAATCTGAACTGTTGAACGGTTACCAAAAGCCATCTTGACAGGAGAAATAATTGTTCAAGCATACTGAAATCCTTACGCTCCTTTTCGTCCTTATTCTTTCCACCGTGGCCCTGGGTGCGGAGGACCCGGATGCACTATACAGCCAGGGGCGTTTCACCGAGGCTGAAAAGGCCTATATGCATCTGGATATGAATCATCCGAAGGATATCCGCTTTCGCTACAACAGGGCATGTGCAGCCTATCAAAGTTCCGATTATAAAGGGGCAACAGCCGCTTTTTCAAGTGTGCTGAGAAGGACAAAAGATAACGAGACCCGGTTCAAGACTGCTTACAACCTTGGCAACACCGCGTTCAAGCAGGGCGATTTTGCAACCGCTGTGGCTTATTATAAACAGGCTATCACTTATAATCCCGAAAATAAGGACGCCGGATATAATCTTGAGCTGGCCCTGATACAACTGGAGAAACAGAAAGAAAATATGACCAAGGATCAAAAGAAACAGTCACAGGAAGGGCCTTCTCAACCGCAAGACAAGGAGAATAAATCCAAAGACAATAAGGAGAGAAAAGATTCGGGCAAGCAGTCACAGGATAAGACGTCTGAGCAGAAAGCATCTCAAGGCCAGGATCAACAAGACAAGAAAGACCGTTCAGAATCCGACAGCAAGGGGGAATCTAAACAGGAAAAAAATATGAAGCAGGATATGGATCAAAAGGCCGGGCAGGAATCACCAAAAGACCTTTCGGGTGACCTCAAACCGCTTCAGGCCATGCCGGAGGAAGGAAGTGCAGGAGGGGATAAAAACACCGGACAGGCCATGTCTGCAATCGACAGGAAAAAGGCCGAGGCCCTGCTTGACAATCTCAAGGAAGATCGCTCCCGTTTTATGCGTTTTCAGGTCCCAGAAGACAAAAGGCATGGCGTACAATCAGGGAAGGACTGGTAAGATGAAGAGGTCTATTTTAGTGCTGTTGGCGCTTTTCCAGTTCATGCTGATCTCTTGCCCGGCCAGGGCCGATATATCCGTATCCATGAGGCTTGATAGAGAGGAAGCCACCATTGCGGATTCCATAAGCATGGTTGTCAGCGTAGCAGGGGCCAGGGAAAGCGACTCCCAGCCTGTTTTTAAGGGCATGGATGACTTTGATATCACTCAGGGCGGGACCTCAAGCCGCTTTGAGATCATAAATGGCCAAGTCAATTCAGGGATCGACTATACATTTTTTTTACAGCCAAAAAAGACCGGGACTTTTGAAATAGGACCTGTCGAGGTAACGGTCGATGGAAAGACTTACAGAAGCAACACAGCCACATTGACAGTTGTCAAACGGCCTCAATCGTCCGGTGTTGATCGAGGTCCTCTTTTTCTGACTGCCGGGCTTTCATCCACAAAGGTATATGTGGAAGAGCAGTCGATCTATACCCTGAAGCTATATCACCAGACCAGGGTCGGCAACATATCCCTGGACCTGCCGAACATAGAACATTTGACTTTCAGACAGCTCGGGAAGCCCATTGAATACCAGAGTTTTTACAATGGCCAGTCTTACGATGTTGTGGAGGTACGATATGCCCTTTTACCTTCAGAAGAGGGAATCTGTGGGATCGAACCCTCAATAATGAAAATGACCGTTGCCCAGCCCGAACGCCGGTCACGCAGAGGCTTTTTTAATGATCCCCTTTTTTCTTTCTCCTCAGGGCGGCCCGTGACAGTGGCCAGTGAGCCCCTGGAACTTAATGTGCTTCCCTTGCCCGGTAAGGGGAAACCACTTGATTTCAGCGGGCTGGTGGGGAATTTTAAGATCAATTCCAAGCTGGAGCCTAATACGATAAAGGCCGGGGAATCCGTTACGCTGACAGTCATCGTGAACGGCCGGGGGAATGTCAACCGCATCCCGGACTTAAAGTGGCCTGAACCTGACCATATAAAGGTCTATGCCGATGAGCCGGTCCTGAAGGTCAAGGAAGATGCAAAAGGACTGTCCGGCTCAAAGACCATGAAGTGGGCACTGGTGCCTGAAAAGGAAGGGCGCTACCAGATCCCTCCTTTCTCGCTCAGCTTCTTTGATACCAAGACCCATCAATATCGGGGAATAGAGACCTCGCGCCTTTCTTTTTCCGTCCTGCCGGGCGAGGTAAAACAGATGCAGGTCTCCACGGACCATTCAAACGGACAAAAGACTGAAGGCCCTGCAAAAAAAGCAATTAAAGAGCTGGGCCATGACATCCTGCCAATCCATACCTCCATAAAAGACCTGGGGAAGGGGTCGTTTATACGCCCTGGATGCATTGTTTTCTGGTTTATCTTCATTGGGCCTTTTTTTATCTATGTAATAGCCTTCCTTGGTCTGAAGCTCGGTAAAAGATCCGATACATTTAATAACACGTTAAAAGCCAAAAAGGCAGCCAAGAAATGTATCAAGAGATGCCGGCAGGATAAACCCAGCTCGAGCGATTTGGCTTTATATTTCAGGAATTATTTAAACGAACGATTCGGCCTCTCCCTTGGTTCCATGACCTCGGTAGAGGCGGCTGAAATCCTAAAATCAAGGGGGGTCAGCCATAATACCGCGCAAAAGATACACAATATTTTAACAAGACTTGAAGATGCTATTTATACGGGTAAGGGACATAATGCCTGCCCGCTTGGAAAAGACATCTCTCAATTGGTCAGGCAAGTTGAAAAGGAAATCCAGTGAAAAGATTTATATGTCTGAGTATACTCATTTATTTCATCGCCTGTTTTCTCGGGCCTGACATAACAGCCTTTCAATCCGGCGAATCAGAGGAACTATTCTTTAGTTCAAATCAGGCATACAAGCAAGGCCGCTTCCAAGAAGCAATAGACGGATATGAACAGTTGCTCCGGTCCGACCACAAGTATGGAACACTTTATTACAACCTCGGAAATGCCTACTTTCGTTTGGACCAGCTCGGCCGCGCCATTCTGAACTATGAACGCGCCCGTCTTCTGATGCCGGGAGATGCAGATCTGAATTTTAATATCAACTATGCCAGAGATAAGACACTGGATGCGGTTTCCGAATCACCAAACCTCGTCAGCATGACTTTTTTTTGGCTTAAGGACCTGAGTCTTGATAAGCTGTTAAAAATTTTCGCCTTCCTAAACCTCCTGTTCTGGACAGTCCTTTTGATAAGGCTTTTTTTCAAGTTTGAGTTTACCTACTATGCCTCTATTGTCTCCCTGATTTTATGGATTATCGCGGGCACGTCTTTCGGACTGAAATACTATCAGTTAAACACAGATAACCGTGCCGTAATACTCAAACAAGAAGTAAAGATCCTTGCTGGTCCCGATATAAACGACACAGTACTTTTTAATCTTCATGCAGGCACCATTGTGCATCGTGAAAGGTCGGAAGACGGATGGTCTCTGATCAGCCTGCCGGATAAAAAGAGAGGCTGGGTAAGGGCAGAGGCTATAGAATCTGTAGTAATCAAGAAATAAAATTGAAATAACTACCGTAAAAATAAGTACAGACCTCTAAAATCCTTGTGATCCGTCAACTATAGAGCTTTGTATGTGAATATAGCCCCCTATTCATATGCACCGGGTTCCGGTCTCGCTACCTGTATCTCTTGAGGCGGCATATACCAGAAAGTGCTCCCGATACGCCCCGAAACGGGGTGAAAAGCCGATTGATTCCAAATGTTCAATGTTCTTTTCATATAGCGCCGACACCTCTTGGGGGCCAAGTCCTTTTGATACATGATAATCAAGGACCCTGTTATAGACTCTTGATCCCGCTGCCTCACGGATTCGGGTAATCGCGAATTTATCAGGATTTCGCCGGACAGGCGAACCTTCTGATAAAACAAATTTACCCTTAGACAGTGCGTGTATGTAGTCTTTGTTTTTATCGAGAAAATTCAAGGTCTCAAAAAATTCTGCCTCTGTCTCGGTAGGAAAACCAAACATTATGAATATCAGATTCATTATACCTGCATGGGTGGCATCCTGAAGGACCTTTTCCGCCTCTTTGGTCTTTGTCCCTTTTCTCATGCGATTCAGAACCCGCTGGCTGGCTGATTCCACGCCCCACATGATCACACGCCCCCCGGAGCGGTGAATCAGTTTGAGCAAACCGGCATCGAATTCTTTTACGGGTTTGGCATATGCTGCATAGGAAATTTCTATTCCTTCATTAATCAATGCCTGTGCCAGTTCCATGAAACGGTCCGGTGGGATCATCTCATCATAAAAATTAAGAAACGATACCCCATAATGTCCTTTTAGGCCTCTTATCTGCTTCAGGCATTCGTTGATATCAAGCTCTCGATAGAGTAAGTAAGAATGATGATGTGTACAGAATGTACATCTTCCCCAGGGGCATCCCCTGGAACTCAAAAAAGGAAGGACCACCTCAGGTCCTATATACCTATCCAGTGGAAAGTCACTGAAATCGGGCTCAGGTATCCGGTCAAGGTCATAAATAATATGGGGCGGATTTGTTCTGACCTCCTGATCTCTCATATATATAAGATTAGGTACCCGGGCCAGCTCTTTCTCATCTTGAACCATGCAAAGATTGAGCAAGGCATCCTCCCCTTCACCTGGAATAAGAAAATCAACATATTGCCCGAATTCCAACTGCTTTGTCCTGTCCTTGGTACTGAAGACCCAAGGCTCTTTAAAAAGCCTCTCCGGACAATACATAACCCCGAGTCTGGCCCCGCCGAAAACAACCTTTATCTCCCTTTTCTCTTTAATCAAAGCGGCCAAGAGCAGGGCAAAAACCGACTGGCTGTTGAAAAGGACTGACAGACCCAACATTTGCGGACCATAATCCAGGACCTGATCGACTAAATCCTCGAAAAATATTCTAACCCTGTCGGGCACAAAGAGTTCCATTAAACGCCTTTTGGCCATTTCAGACATGAATGCGTTAAAGATGTTTTCAAAGCTCAAAAAAATCGTGGTGAAATGATGGTATGATTTTAGATCGAATTTCTCCTTTATACCATATTTCAGAAAATCCACCGCCTGACCGATCTTTCGGGCTGTGGTGTTCTCATCCCAGTCATAAAGTCGAATTTTGAAATTCCCCTTGCTTAAATCATTCAGTATTCTGTCGTAATAAAACATATTGAGGTCAAAGACCTTTACATCCATATCCGGCAAATTTTTCTTCAGATATGACAACAGGACGGCAGGCCCAAGAGGAGGGCTGGTAGGCCTCATACAGGGAGGGGAAACAATAGCCAGTTTCAGTTCGACACCTCTTAAACTAAAATATTTTAGAATGTTTCAGCCAAAAACGCCCTGCCTGCGACATTGCTTTTGATACTAGGCCTTTGTTGCAAATGATAAACAGGTCTCGTTCCTGAAAAATTTTGCACCTTGCCTCTAAGACCTTTTTGCCGAAATCATGTTTAACCGCTCAAGCTCAAATCGCAACAAAAAATCTTTGGCGGTAATTTTTGACTTTCTACAACGGAATCGTATACTAATCAATGGAGTTTTGATACTCTAATCCTGCATTTCTGATTCTATAGGAAAGAATATAATTAAATTATGAGTTCACTCAGACAATCCTACTACAATCTGTTTTCAAAGGTCTATGACCGTATTATTGAACTCCACTCTCATGACCTCCAGGGTCGCCTTCGTAGTGCTCTTGCCGACAGGACCGGGCTCAAGGACGGAGACATTGCACTCGACCTCTGTACGGGCACCGGATCCGTTCCTCCTTTCCTGGCTGAAAAGGTAGGCGGCGACGGCCTGGTGATCGGGCTCGACTTCTCAAGCGGAATGCTTCGAAAAGCAGCCAAAAAGATAAGAGAAAGAGAATTAAAAAACATAGTCCTGATACAGGCCGAGGCCCAGCACCTACCTTTCAAGGACGGGGCTTTCTCGGCCGTAACCTGCTCCCACGCATTTTATGAACTGAAGGGGGATGTAAGGGAAAAGGCTATTGTGGAGATCAAAAGGGTATGTAGGGCCGGAGGAAGGTTCTGCATGATGGAACATGAAGTACCAAGGAAAAAGTTTATTAAATTCCTTTTTTATATCAGGATGTTGGTTGCAGGAAATTTGGGATCTAGGGCTCTACTAAAACAGGAAGAAAGTTTTTTCAAAAGCCATTTTTCTGTAGTGAAAAGGGAGATTCTGCCGGGAGGTAATACCAAGGTAATCTCCGGATTGATCAAGTAATTCCGGCAATTCGTGAAAGACTCAGATCCAATCTTCCGGCCTCAAACAAGCTCGTGGACCATGCATTTTCTAGTGAGTTCAATGCCTCCTTAACCCTTTGAATACCGTGACAAATCAATAAGAGATCATGCCCGGCCAGAATTGCCTTTACTGCCGCCTCGCCCAAGGAGCCGTGATTGATGACTCCTCCCATCTCAAGATCGTCGGTCAGTAATACGCCCTCAAAACCAAGCTCATATCGAAGGAGTCTGTTCGCTATAATTTCTGAAAAGGTCGCGGGCTCATCCGGATCCAATGAGGGAAATACCACGTGAGAGGTCATTACGGCCTTAACACCAGCCTTCACACCTTTGCGAAAAGGGTACATTTCATGCGTCAATGTTTTTCTTGAGGCGGTAACTACGGGTCTCTGAAAATGGGGATCCCTTTCTACGCGACCTATGCCTGGAAAGTGTTTAGCTGTGGCGCACACTCCATTCGCCTGCAGTATTTGAATATATTTTTCTCCAAGGATTGATACTTCCCTGGGATCGGCCCCATACGAACGTCCCTTCAGGACACCTTCCGCACCGCTTGGAGCCAGATCAAGGACAGGGGCCAGATTGAGCTTTATCCCGAGAGAGTTGAGGATCTTTGCAGCAGTCTCCGCCTGGGAATTTACATTCATCTCTAAATTTTTGGATAAAACCATTTCCTCGTTTGAGGGAATTTCCGGCCAGGAAGGGGGACCAAGTCTCTGAACAGGTCCCCCTTCCTGGTCAACGGCTATAACAGGCGAAGGCAGCCCGGCATCAGCGCAAGCCCCGTTAAGATCATCACAGAGTTTCTTTGTATGGTCCGGGCCCCCTTTTACGTTCCTTTCGAAGAGGATGAAGTTTCCCACTCCGTAATCCCTGATAAGTGAAAGGGTCTCCAGGTCCAAATCCGTACCCGGCAGACCTATCATCAACAATCTGCCCAAAGGTGTCTTTTTATTTCTCAACATTTAAATACCCAGCGCCGATAAAAAATTAATTTGATTATAACAAGATCGGTTTAATGTTTAGTCATCCTTGTGTAAACTACTTTCGATCTTTCATTAAGGCACTAAAATAAATATTTAGCTAATATATTATTTATAATTACACAAAACAAATATGATTACGGCAGAGGCAATATTTCTGGGAATCCTTCAGGGCGTTACTGAATTTTTGCCCGTATCCAGCTCCGGCCACCTTGTTCTGGCCGAATATTTTCTGGGCCTTAAGGATACCCCTATAGCATTTGATGTTACCCTTCACCTGGGTACCCTGATCTCAGTCCTTTCGTATTTTTGGCGGGACTGGTTAAACATGGCGAAATCTCTGGTCCCTGGAAGGACATCGAGAAAAGGAGATAGAAGGCTTCTCTGTCTGGTTCTCTTAGGTACTGTGCCGGGGGCCTTTCTGGGTTACTTCCTTGAAGGAGCAGCTTCCACTGTATTCCGTTCCCCGTGGGTAGTCATATCTACCCTTTCAGGGATTGCTTTGCTGCTGTGGTCAGCGGAACGCCTGGCATCCCACACGCGCGATTTTAAAAATTTCGGATGGAAAGACGCCATCTGTGTTGGAACGGCACAGGCCCTTGCAATCGTGCCCGGCGTCTCGCGGAGCGGAATAACCATGACGACAGCCCTTTTCCTGGGATTTGAAAGGATGGCCGCGGCCCGATTCTCCTTTCTGCTCTCTGCCCCCATAATTGCAGGAGCAGGGTTATACGAGGGCCTCAAGCTCTGGAAAGATGGTTCCGCGACTGTGGATATGGCCTTTCTCTGGGGTTTTATCGCCGCATGCATTTCCGGATATTTAGTTATAGCCTTTTTGATGCGCTATCTCGCCAGGCACACATTTTATCCCTTTGTATATTACCGCTTGATGCTGGCGTTTATCGTAGCTGTGGTCCTTAAAATCGGAGAACTTTAGACCGATGGTCAAATGTATTTCAAAATGTGTCCTATTATACGTCCTTTTCGCTGTTTTTCTGAATCCTTTATCCTGTATGGGGTTTGCGGCAGATGAAGAATATACGGTCAGGCTCTGCAATAAACTCTCAAAGGGAATAGTAAACGTAACCAGCACGACGGTCGCGCTCGAATCCTATCTTGCGCCAGTGCCTCACAAGGGCTCAGGCTCCGGGTTTATCCTGGATCACCTTGGGCATATCTTGACGAATCATCACGTTATCAGTGACGTGCACTCTATCGAGGTAGTCTTGTCCAGCGGCCGCAAGTGGCCTGCCAGGCTGGTGGGAACCGATAGCGAAACCGATCTTGCAATACTTGAGTTGCGGGCGCCTGAAAAAGAACTTGAATCTCTTGTCCCAATGCAACTTGCAGCCACAAAGCCCGACATAGGCCGGAAGGCCTTTGCGCTCGGCAATCCCTTTGGAACAGGTTATACCGTATCGCAGGGGGTGATCAGTGCCATTGAGCGGAGTATCTCCAGACCTGACGGACGTGTAGTCCATGGTGTAATCCAGACTGATATATCCATAAATTCAGGCACTTCAGGCGGGCCCTTAGTTGACTCATCGGGCAGGGTAATCGGGGTAAATACTTTGATATTCAGCCCTTTAAAACATATACCGGGAGTGGGTTTTGCCATTTCCTTTGAGACTGTTGAATGGGTAGCCTCACAACTCATTTCCAAGGGATATGTGGCACGTGCCTGGCTGGGGGCGGATCTCCAGAATGTCACCCCTGCGTTGGCCAAACTCCTCGATCTTCCGGTTGAAAAAGGTGCCATTGTTATAAACGTAACTCAGGGGGGTCCGGCTGACAAGGCGGGAATAAAGGGCGGTGAAAAGGAGCTCCGTCTTGGAAATCGTCTCTATCCTGTAGGGGGAGACATTATTGTTGCAATTGATGGCGAAGAAGTGAAATCCGATATTGCGGCGATCAGGATACTGTTGACCAAAGGGCCTGGAGAGGAGGTTCTGGTCTCGATCTATCGGGAAAAACGTTTAAAACGCCTTAAGGTCCGTTTAGAAAAAAGGCCTTCAGAACTTCAGCGCTAGGATCAGTTTTTTTGTATCGTCTGGTTCTTCGGCGACGCACAAATGTTTTGGAAAAACAAAAAACAGGGACCTTTTAGGCCCCTGTTTTTCAGTTGTATGTGTGAACAGCTAATTAAAAGCGGTACGTCACAAAACCCGACAGAGTAAATAGTGAACCATCGAGTTCGCCGTACACGTATTCTTCCTGGTCATTGTAATCAGAATACCGGCCGGTAAACGTAAGCCCGAGCTCATCGGTAATAGTAATATTTGTAGCAAGCTCGAACTCCCACATGATATATTCAAGATCTGAATATTCATTAGAACCGTTGATATATGTGAAGCTGTAGTCGTCCGTGCGTCCGTTTACCGTGAGCACAAACGGATCACTGCTAAAGCGTAAATCCTGTATATTGGCTGTGCCCTTGGTGAAGGAATATAAGGCTGAGACATCCCACCTTTTTGGTATCAGGTTGGCATTGGCGCCAACATAAAAGGTATGGGCCTCGGTCTCATACTCATAGCTGTCACTCTGACCTCCCAACTGGGAGGATCCGACGGCACCCGCTCACCCGTTATAGAAGGCCGAACAGAACATGGCCTCATATTTGTCATAGAAATAGTTATACCCGAAATTGATTCCGAGTTTGGCCATCGGGGTATACATGACGTTTAATCCGCCATTGAACATATCCTGTTGCCAATCGCTCCCGCCACAATCGCTGTTTTCCGCGAGTTTATAGTGCAGGTGCATATTGGCGTTGATCTTACCGGTTGCCAGCCAGCTCGTCTTCAGTCTCATGTCATGGACGGTTTCAGGCTGGTTGGACCTGTCTGCGGTCCTGACTCCGTAGACATATAGGGAGTACCAGCTATTCGCAGAATATGTCCCTGGAGCAAATCCTAATGCCTGCGCCTCTTCCCAGGACGGGCACATTGAATCATGGAAGACATAAGGGTCATCCACATAAGTAAATGCATAATCCGCACTCACCTTAAGACCCTTCAAGGGCCGCCAGTGACTGCCTATGGAAACCTCCTGGGTAGTGGTGTCATCGACGACATGGTGGTACTCGGCATTTTCCCTGTCCAGATATTCAACTTCATATCCCAATTTCAATTTCAGGTCTTTGAGGACCTTCCATGCAAATTTGGCTTCAGCGCTATATTCCTCCTCGTCGTAGGCTGAATATCTCTTAAAATCGAAATCCGTTCCCAGAAAATCTGCCCATGTCTGTCCTACTCCTGCGGAGCCTCCGTCGCTGATAGACTCAAAAACGTCGACATTGACCTCATCCGCATCCATATCATGGTATTTACCTTTCAGGGTAAGGCCCATTGTCTTGTTCATTTTCCAGTGCCAGCCGCCGTTAATGGCCCAGTAATCGACGGCCAGTTCCTTTTCATAGTTGCCGTACAGGACACCGGCACCACTGTCTGAATCATTATTGGTGGCCCTTGACCGCACATAATTGAGGTTGACCGTATTATCAGGCAAATCGGCCTTCATCTTGACCTTGTGAGACCATTTTTCCGAGTCAGGGGTACGTGAAAACGGAAGA
>Ga0190348_1000013_pt1 | contig 50982 bp, 51 predicted proteins | sample 48721367_MG_FD_161658 | JGI IMG/M metagenome (GOLD analysis project Ga0190348, IMG submission 161658) | Hydrothermal vent microbial mat bacterial communities from Southern Trench, Guaymas Basin, Mexico - 4872-13-6-7_MG | ecosystem: Environmental > Aquatic > Marine > Hydrothermal vents >... | reverse complement strand
AGCCGTCAAGAATTTTATCGGCTGGTTGTGAAACATAGAGCAGAACGCTATTCCAAGGGATATAACTCTTGGGATCATTTTACTGCTATGTTATTTTGCCAATTGGCCCAAGCAAAAAGCCTTCGGTGTTAAGTACCTGAAATATTAAGGCCTAAATCAAAAAAACAATTTATTTTGGACAGCAGTGCCCTCTTTTTTTGTATCACTTTTTTGTCACAACTTGCCGTATAATAAATTCTGAGGTTTGATAATCTGTACTTTTACAATATCGAGAGGAGAATGTCGCCCATATCAAAGTCGATGGAGCGAGATCCGGACAAGACAGTCTTTTTTATCTTCAGACCTGTTTGATTTCGGCTTGTCCTGATTTGCAATTTAAATTTTAGGCATTACATCAATATATTAGGGATTTACAGTGATCGAATATGGATTCTTTTGAGGATATTACGGATTTTATTAATTCTGAATTGCGGTTTCAGAAAGAGGCAGGGTTGCTCAGATCCCTTTTACCTGTGGAAGGTTTACAAGGAGGGGTTATAAAGACTAAAGGGAAACCGCTTATCGATTTTTCCTCCAATGATTATTTGGGCATGGCTGGTCACCCGGCCCTGATCGATGGAGCAAAAAGGGCCATGGAGAAATGGGGCGCAGGTGCCAGGGCATCAAGGCTTATGAGCGGTGACATGGAAATCCACCACTGTCTTGAGTCGGCGATTGCTGTTCTAAAAGGAAAAGAAGCAGCTCTGCTCTTTGGAAGCGGTTATCTGGCAAATATAGGAATAATACCCGCCCTGTGCGGAAGAAACGATGTGATTTATTCGGATCGCCTGAATCATGCAAGCATAGTGGATGGGATCCTTTTATCCAAGGCACGGTTTTTCAGATTCAGACACAATGATCTGAATCATCTTGAAGAACTGCTAAAAAGCCACAGGTCGAGATATCGTAGGGCCTTAATAGTGATCGAAAGCCTTTACAGCATGAATGGAGATCTGGCCCCGGTGCCGGAGCTTCTAGAACTTAAAGGGCGTTATGGTACGATTCTAATGATAGATGAAGCCCATGCAACAGGGGTGTTTGGTCCAAAAGGGGAGGGGATAATAGACCGGACCGAAGCAGGGGCAGTAGATGTAATCATGGGTACATTCGGAAAGGCCTTGGGTGGTTATGGTGCCTTTGTCGCCATGTCGAATCAGGTTAAACGGTTTCTCTTAAACCGGGCCAGGACCTTCATGTTTTCTACCGCCCTTCCGCCGGCGGTTATAGGTGCAAACCTTGCTGCCGTAAAGCTTCTGGAGGAGGAGCCTGAGCGCAGAGAACGTGTTTGCGAACTGGCCACAAAGCTAAGAAAGACCTTGAAGGAGGATATGGGTATTAATACAACCAGCGAATCACAGATCGTTCCAATAATAGTCGGCGAAAGCATAGATGCGCTCAAGCTGGCAGAGAGACTGCTTGATGCAGGCCTTTTTGTGAGGGCGATTCGGCCTCCAACCGTTCCGGAAGGGACGGCAAGGATTCGTCTATCTTTAACCGCAAATCATAGTTTAGAAGATGTGAGTCAACTTCTGGAGGCCCTATCCAGTGGAATTTGATTTCATTTACCGAGGCTATGAAAGATCTTTGGTCCTGATACCCGGCTGGGGTTTCTGTCCTGATATTTTTTCTTCTCTCAATATATCCTATAATTATATTCTGCCTAAACGTGCGGTATATGGTGATATTTCAGCAGATCTACACGATTTCTTGTTAAACAGGGATATAGCTGAAGTGAGTGTTTTTGGCTGGTCTATGGGGGTATGTGTCGTCCTGGATTTTTGTGCCGGATTTTCAGATATGATCAAGACCTTGTATGCTGTGTCCTGGAAAAAGGCCTTTGACAACGAGGATATTCTATCACAACTTAAGGCCATAGAAGTGAACCGTATTGCGGCCCTAAAGCAGTTTTATCGACGGTGTTTTTGGGGACAACGTGCTGATTACCGCTGGTTTTCAAGTACTTTAGAGGAAACCAGCATCAGACAGTGGGCTATGCCTGAACTCAGGAAGGGATTGATGTATTTAAAAGGAAAGACCTGTGATTTGTCTTTATGTTCAGGTAGTCAATTGCGTATCTTTCATGGAGAAAAAGATGTGATTGCGCCTTTAGATGAAATTCTTAAGACTTTTCCCGGAGTTCCCATAGATGTAATTCCAAATACCGGCCACTTGCCCTTTTTGTCATCTGAATTTGAGAGGAGGTTCTGTGTGCCTTAAGGCGCGATTGATAAAGTCCTTTTCAAGGGCTGCTTCGACCTATGATTCCTACGCAGATGTCCAGTCTGAAGTAGCTACCTATCTGGCGGCTCGGCTTAAAGGCAGAGAATTCCATGAGATACTTGAAATTGGCTGTGGTACGGGTTTTTATACCTCGATGCTGGCACAGCAATTCGAGGGTTCACATATACATGCAGTTGATATCTCGCCGGTCATGGTTGCACAGGCAAGACTAAAACTTGCCCGATATCCCGGAGTGCGCGTGGAAAGAGCCGATGGTGAGTTTCTCCCTGCCTTTATCTCCGGTCCTTTTGATCTTGTTACTGCAAGCGGTGCCCTTCAATGGTTTGAGGATTTAGAAGGGGCGATACAACAATACTGCCGCATCCTTTCTCCTTCCGGCTCTGTTCTTTTTGCTGTCTTTGGTCCTAATACACTCTTTGAGCTGCAGAGGACGCTCAGACATGTCCTCTGCGATAAGGTCTGTCTCCCGGCGATTTTTTTTCCAAAGGAGGACATATTACAAGCTTTCCTTTCAAGGGCATTTAATGAATGGACTGTAAAAGAACTTGGCATATCCCGTACCTATCCGGATCTGTTGTCACTTTTCAGAAGCCTGAAAAGTACCGGTGTGGCGCCCAGAATGAGAGCAGAACCTTTTGTGCGTAGCAGGGCCGGCATGTTGGCGATAGAGCGCAGTTATAAAAAACATTTTGGCTCGGTAAGGGCGACCTATCAGATATTTATATGTGAAGGCTCCCAATCCTCAAATAACTGATGATTATATTTATAACCGGAACAGATACCGGAGTAGGCAAGACCTTTGTCACAGCCCTTTTGGCAAAGGCCCTGTCCGATCATGGAATTGATGTCAAGGTCCAAAAATGGGTAAGCACCGGTAATATGAAATTCTCTGAAGACTGTGTCTTTATCTATGGACTCCTTGGAGACGGATCGGTCAAAACGGCCCAAGAATTACAAGATAAATCTGTTTCCGGTTCTGATACGGCCCTGTATTGTCTGCCGTTTCCAGCGTCTCCGCATCTTGCATCAGAACGAGCAGGCGTGATCATTAAGACAGAGGTCATCCGGGATGCCCTTCTTCGCCTGGGATCATCGTGCGAAATCCTTATCGTGGAAGGGGTTGGTGGAATCCTTGTGCCTTTGAGCAGAGAGATGCTTTTAGCAGACCTTGTGGCAGAGTTTAAATTGCCTACTCTTGTAGTGGCGCGAAGCGGCCTCGGGACCCTGAATCATACACTCCTTACACTGGAGGCCATGCGATACAGGAACATTCAAATAGCGGGTGTGTTACTTAACAGCCAGGGAGGTGAAGATTCTTCCATTGTAAGAGATAACCAGAGGACAATTACCGATATAGGGCAGGTAGAGGTATTTGGCGTCTTGCCTAGAGTTAAAAATCCGCTTGATGCCCTTTCGTCAATAGCACCCATGGCCTTTCGTATCCTGAGTGTGTTAAAAGATTTCAAACATACTGCAGAAACATGCCTTTAAGAAATTGGTAACGAGAGATTCAATTCACTAAATTTATGTTTTTAGAGAGGTTGAAGCGGTCATGAATTTATGGGATAGGGGGGTCTTCCGGCCTAGGGTTCAACCTCTACCGGATCTGTTTCAGCCACCTGTTCCCTGATTTTCAGCTTTTTTTCTCCCAGCAGGGTAGCCTTCAGCCAATCCATAGCAAGACTGAGCATAGCCAGATCGTCTTCTAAAATTTCCTTTTTCCTTTCTTCCGAAATGATGTATACGTTAAGAAACAGGCTATCTAATACGAAACGACGGAATCGATCCATATTGTAACAACCCATAAAGAACATCTGGAGTGTCTTTTCAGGAATAGTAGTGAATGGACCAAGGGATTTGCGCTTGAGGATCAATTCTGTCCAGTCGGAATTTACCTCATCATAGGGAATGATACCCTGGTCTTCACGCCATTCCTTGACTGTAAGCTCTCTGCCGAGATCGTGTCCAAGGCAGTAGCTTTCCTTTATCAGGGCAAAAAAATGTTCATCGGAATTCAGATCCCTGTTGTGGAACATCCCGGTACTTAAGGGATAGTACCTGCATGTCAACGGGCGATCTTTATATATGCCACACCCTGACTCTTCAAGAAACGGACAGGTTTTTTTCTCATCTTCCCGCATCTTGATTACAGGGATCGGCAGGTCTGTTTTTTCAATAAATCCAAGTGTTGTATACATTTGGAGAAATTCATCTGAGGACAGGCCAAGTCTCTGCTTCATACGGATTATGTCGCACGGGGTCAGCATGATATGAGCATTTTTGCAACATCGAGTAAAGCAGGCCATTTCTTTTTCGCAGGCAAAGGTGAAAGTGCTGTTACTATCCATTTTCACAGGGACTATCAAATCCTTTTTTTCTTTTTGTATATGCATAACCAGGTCTTCCTCTTAATTGAATAGGGTATTATTTTACACAAATTGAATAGCAGGCCATAAAAAATGAAGCAAGCGGTAATTTTTTAAGCCTTGCCGGAAAAATTCCAAAAGATTTTGCCAATACCCATTTTAAATACTATAATCGTCTTATAAGGATAAACAAGTAGTATAGGTCTCCACACCATTATTCTGTTTTGTCTTCCATCAAAATTATCTTATGGAGTCTGAAAACAAGGTCGCCATTGTTACGGGAGCTATAAAAGGGATTGGTTTTGCCATAGCCCTTGAGTTGTCCCGTTCAGGGGTGAAATGCGTTTTGCCTTACTACGACTGGCTGGACAGCCTAGAGAGTATGCACAGGTATATCAGGGAAACAGGCATTGACTATTACGCCATTCCAGCGGATCTCACATGTCATAAAGACGTTAAGAAGGTGATTCACTCCGCACATGAACGCTTTGGACGTCTGGATATATTGATTAATAACATAGAGAGGGGCGGTTGGCCGTTAGTTCACGGCCCTTATGTACCGGAACAATGGAACCTGGAGTTCAAGACCACGGTGACCGCTAAACGGTATCTTTTCGAGGAGGCTTTGCCATTACTGAAGGCACATGGGAATGGGGTTGTAGTCAACATTTCATCCATAGCTGGATTAGTGGGAAGGAGTGGACCGGCTGGTCTGGTGTTTAATGACTGTTACTCGTTGTCAAATAAGGCAATCCAGTCCCTTACCGAGACTTGGGCAAGATTGGGTGCCCCTGAAGTTAGGGTCAATGAACTCATGTTGGGCTTTGTTGATACGCGGCATGGACCGGGCACCAGGGGCTGGGAGATAATGAGTAGGCAAGAACAAAAGGCCATAATTGATCATATTCTTTTGCAGCGTACCGGAAGGGTTGAAGAGGTGGCAAAAATGGTGAGGTTCATGGTCTTTGAGGCAGGCTTCATGACCGGGTCAATTATACGTATGGACGGAGGCTATATTCTCGGAGGAGATAAAACAGCGCCTATGCCCAGTGGAGTTGTTGAACCCGGTGAGCCCACCTTCGGAGGTTCTGTTCCAGCGGAAGGCGCTGTCAAAAAAACTCGAAGCAAGTCCTAATCCCGATAAACCTGAATAGTGCCTTCAGTCTGGAAAAACATATGTTGTGCAAACTTCGGACAAAGTGATTACAAGGTGTATGTTAATGACCACCGACCCTGGCGACATGGTCTTCGACCTAAGATGCTTTTAGTAGACACCAAAGATTTGATGATTGGCGACCCAGATGATCCATATTTTGCTCGTAAATTGATTGATGAATATTTTACAGTCATTGATCAAATTACCTATCCGGATATTTTGAAGAGACATGAACAGTCATATAGCTGAATCGCAGCGTGTAACAACTGCTTCCACGGGACATCTTACCGCGCTATCGCGCGGCAAGCCGTCCGTGAAGCAGAGCGTTCGCGTTGGCAAAATTCCTATATGTTGTATATGTTTGGTGTATACATCATGGGAGGTTCAATATGATCAGGACACAAATATATTTAACAGATAAACAGCGCACAGAACTATCGGTTATTGCGAAGAATCATGGCAAAAAACAGAGTGAAATCATTCGCGAGGCCATTGATCGTTTCATCGAACAAGCTTGCCGTAATCGAAAAGAATCAGCATTGGAAAAGGCCGCTGGAATCTGGAAGAATCGTAAAGACCTTCCTGATTTCAGGGCACTAAGGTCGGAATGGGATCGATAGTAGTCATGCAAAATTCAATCCTTGCAGACACTGATGTGCTGGTTGATTTTTTGCGCGGTCACGAAAAGGCGGTCGCCTTTATAAGTGAATTTTCTTCTCGGATCATACTCTCTGCTATTGTGGTTGCTGAATTGTATGCTGGTGTAAAAGGAAATGCGGAACCGGCTGTATTAGAGAATTTTATCTCCCTATTTCGTGTTGTCCCCTTAACCGCCGAGATGGCTAAAATTGGTGGGCTCTACAAACGTGATTTTGGCAAGTCACATGGAGTTGGACTTGCGGATGCCATATTGGCTGCGACAGCTGACGCAGAGAAAGCCGAGCTAAAAATCCTGAATGTAAAACACTATCCTATGCTCAGTGGCATGGAACCGGCTTATAAGAAATAATTGGCCAACCAAGGGCTTAAGAGGACCGGGCGGGCCGTGCCACTTTCGAAATTTTTCTGAAAACAAATGTCAGGGCTTTCGGCCGGGTCGCAGGTGAAAACCCGCCCGGCCCCTTAGCTTTCCCGTTGGGCAACATACGATGAGAAAGGAAGAAATAACCTGTGATTAAGGAAACCTCTGTAGGAGCCTTTAAAGGTTCTATTCGTGAATTCGTGTCGAAAATTTTCTAAGTCCATCCGAAGGGCGCTAAGTTCAAAATATTCTGCCCAAAAAATACGAAGTTTAGAACCAAGATACTAAACTACTGAAGCCGGGATAAAGATCCGTGAGTAAAGATTCTGTGCATAGCGATCAGTCATTCCGGCTATGAAATCACATACCCTCCGTTCATAAGGCGTCTTGTCGTCTACCTCTACCGCTTCCACTTCAAACATTCGAATATTTTCCCGTATAAAGGCGTCTTTGTTTTTTAAAAAAAACTCGTACAGGTCAAATAGGATTTTTTTTGCCTTTTCAAACTCATTATGAACCTGAGGTGCCCTGTAGACATTGTCATAAAGAAAGGCCCGGAGGCATATCATCGTTTCATAAAGACAGGGACTTATTGCGAGCTCCATTTCACCGTCTACTACTTTGGTGCTTGCTATCACGTCTTTGATCATGGTAGAGATACGGGTAGCGTGATTTTCTCCTAATACCTTTTTGCACTTTGAAGGGATGTCCCTTTCAGAAATTACTTTGCTTCTAATTGCGTCGTCCAGATCATGGCTAAGATAGCCAATGACATCTGCTATACGCACGACTCTTCCCTCAACAGTCATGGCCCACTTACTTGATTTTTTGGGGATGATTTCTCCGAAACCTTTCGAGTGCTTGAATATCCCGTCCCGCACTTCATAGGTGAGGTTAAGACCCAGGCCGCCGTTTTCCAGTACATCTACTACTCTCAAGCCCTGACGGGGGTGAGAAAATCCCCCGGGCACGATCTCATTTAAAATAGTTTCACCGGCATGACCAAAGGGGGTGTGCCCAAGATCGTGGCCCAAGGCCACGGCCTCTGCCAGATCCTCGTTGAGGCGAAGTGCCCTGGCGATTGTCCTTGCTATCTCTGATACCTCCAATGTGTGTGTAAGACGGGTGCGATAATGATCTCCCATTGGTGACAAAAATACCTGTGTCTTATGCTTGAGACGGCGAAATGATTTGGAATATACGATGCGATCGCGATCCCTCTGAAAGGGTGTCCGGATATTACAGGGCTCGACAGGATAGAGTCTACCCCTGGTTTCACTGCTGAGACAGGCCTGAGGACAGAGGATCAGGCGTTCGCGTTCCTGAATCTCTTCTCTGATAGTTAATGGTTCTTTCAGCTCTTTAAGCCCTAGTCGGGAATCTACATACATGTTTATTCTTATAACGGGACCATTTCTGAAAATCAAGCAAGTTGAGCTTCTTATCTACTCGTACCCTTGTTTTTTAATAAGATTAGTTATTGTAAGAGGCTTTCCAGTATATTCGGATATTGGCCATGGTATAACAAATACAAAGACCGGTTGTAGTCCAGAGAAAGGCAGGAACTGCACTGTTAAACCCATAAAACATCCAGCCCAGCAAAAGCGACAGTAAGGCAACAGGTATAATTATATGTCTTTTTATCCATGAGATATCGACTTTTCCCTCTTGTACAGCCCACATGTCAAGACCCTGACTTCCAAACTCCAGCGCTGCGATAATGACCACCAGGACGCTCAACTCTTTAGGAGCTGACGGCATCAGGGCGAGCGATAAGAGTGGTAGTATTAAAGAGGCAACAAGCCTTCCCAGGGCCGGCAACCCTTGTCTGAGACATTCAGGAAGACCTGTAATGAGATACTGGCTGCCGGAGATCAGGGTAATGCCGAGCATAACGAGGCCATAGGTGATAATAATCTGGGGCGGGCTAAGTGCCAGCCCCACTGCAAGCCCAAATGCAAAAAGGCCCAATGCCTTTTGCACACGGGTTGAGAGGTGATGATTCCTCCAGTAGAGGACCGCAGCCATGGATAGAGTTGCCAGCAAGGCACCGGACAAAAATACTATAAGAATTGTTTTGTCCGGGAATATATGGGTCATGAAAATCAGACCCGCTCCTATCATTTGAAGAGTAGTCTTGATTTTTGCGAGTTCAGTAACACGGAGTTGCTTTCTCGATGTAGTACAAAATGTACGGAACTCTGTTACCATAAATTCCCTTAAAAAAATGGGCCATACGATCCAGAGGGGAAGAATGCCGAGATCTACAAGGGGTATCAGGGTAACGGATATAAAAATTTTGTCGGCTACCGGGTCGAGGAGCCTGCCCAGAGGTGTACTGCCGTCATGGCGGGCCATCAGGCCGTCAAAATAATCAGTAAGACCTAAGAGAGCAAAGCATGCAAGGGCAGTGACCTTTGCCTTGATATCTCCGTAGATCAAGAAATAGGGCAGGGGTAACAGTATGATACGAAGGATTGTAAGGTGATTAGCGCGGATCTTCATCAGAGATATTTCGCAAGACCTTTTTCCTTAATCTTTTCTACTACCTGTTTAATATCATTAAGCCTGTCCCTTGGGCAGACGAGCACCGCATCACCCTCAGCCACAATTATCATGTCTTCAATCCCCACAGCAGCTACCAGGACACCACCTTCCGACATGAGCAGACAATTTTTGCATCCAATCGAGGCCGCAATTCCATTAATGGCATTTCCTTCATCATCCTTTATCGATAGATCGTAATAGGTTTCCCACACCCCCATATCATGCCAGCCGCAATCACATGGAAAGATTACGACATTTGAGGCCTTTTCCAAGATACCTTTATCCAGAGAGTCATCCGGCATCCAGCTATAGTATTGATTGAGCTTGGATGCCTCTTCCATTGAGCCGGAGAAGGAACTGATAAGTTCAAGCGTCTCCCATGCCGAGGGCATCCATTTTTTAAGGGCCTCAAACAATACCCTGGATGAAAAGGCAAAAATTCCGCTATTCCAGAAAAAGCCCCCTGATGAAAGATAATTAAGTGCAGTCTCTCTATCCGGCTTTTCGTGGAATGCCGAAACGCCGTAGCAATTTTTATCCCCTATCTTGGTTTCCAGCCCGCCAATTTCAATATAACCGTAAGCGGGCTCGGCCCTTACGGGCTTTATCCCAAAAGTAACAAAAGACGAATTAGATCCTGCGAAGGAAAGCCCGGCATATAGGACAGACCTGAAGTTTTCCTCATCCTCAATAAGGTGGTCAGAGGGTAAAACTGCTATCAAACTATCAGGATAGAGGGACTCAATCCTGGCTGTAGCCAAAGAAATTGCAGCCGCTGTGCCCTTAGGGCATGGCTCAATAAGTATATTAGATCTGTTAAGGTCCGGGACATTTGCTAATACGTCTTTCTCCTGGTCCGGTTTTGTAACCACCCATATCCTTTCCCATGGAAACATGGGCCGAATTCTGGAAACGGTCTGCTTAAGAAGTGTATCCCGGCTGTCGATACAGAGAAACTGCTTGGCCTTGGATTGTCTACTTTTTGGCCACAGTCTGATTCCAAAGCCTCCAGCCAACACCAGGGCATGATAGCATTTCTTGCTCAAGATTTTTTCTCCAAGTCTGAAGTCATCATCGTCGCCAGGGCCGCTACAGATCCAATGGCCGCTGTTTCAGAACGCAGTGTCCTTATACCCATGGTGGCAGTGTTAAAGCCGGCTTCCTTACATGCTATAATTTCTTCCCTGATAAAGCCTCCTTCCGGCCCGGTTATAACAGTTACGGGAATAGCATTTTTCTGGTCTTTCCAAGCGGTAAATAAAGATCGTTTCTTTTCCGACTCCCATAGGAGAATCTTTGCACCGGCACACGGGACTTTTCCCAGGGCATCTTCCAGGGATATTACGGGGTAGATATTCGGCATAAAATTTCCTCTGCACTGCTTCAAGGCCTGCCCGGCAATCTTTTTCCAGCGGACGAGGTATCTGTCGGTTTTTTCAGGATTTACTTTTACCACAGTATGTTGAGTAATTACAGGGTATATAGTCTGAACGCCCAACTCGGTCGCCTTTTGTATTATCCAGCCCATGTGGTCTGCCTTGAGCAGGGCAATAATCAGATTAATCGGCAGGCAATCATTTAGCTGTTTTGAGACCTCTACAATTTGCAAACCGACTTCAGACCTGTTTATAGATATGATTTTTGCCTTAGCCAATATCCCTGAGCCGTCTATAAGTTCAACCAGATCCCCAGGCCCCAAACGTTTCACGTGCGTCAAATGATGTGCCTCCCTGCCAGTGAGTGTAAATGTACTTAGGGTCCCTGAGAGGGCATGAGGTGATATTAGAAAGCGTGTAAAGCACATAGAATTTTCGATTTTCAGATTGTTAAGGCCAATCAAGAGATTCTTATAGGTATTTCACTGATTGCCCTGATTAGTCCGCGGTTATTTATGTAATCAGCGTCCCAAAATGGAGATTCTTTATACTATTAAAAAATATTATTTCACCTCGGGTCACTGAAATCAATGTCTCAGACTTCAGACCTGAGAGATTTAATCCGATGTAAAGAAAAAATATAATCCAAATAAGGACCACAAGGACTCATAGGCTCATGTCCCATCCATATTACGACCATGACTATATCTTCCAAATCCTTGAAAAGGAAGGCCTCCTGTCAAGAGATCAGATCAGTAAATTAATTCCCAGACTCTCCATACCCAGCCGGAAGGGCAAAGATCTGGTGCAATGGTTGGATTCACTACAACTCCCGCGGGCGGATTCTGCAGGCACTAATCTTGAAGAAGGAGATATTATTTCACTAATAGCGAGGAATCAGAAATGGAAGTTCAGGCGATTAGATCCTCTACGCCTTGATATGGATATAGTGACGAAGACACTTCCGGCCTCTTTTGCCAAAAAACACCTGGTCTTGCCTCTTTCGTGGGAGGATGGAAATCTTGAAATAGTCTGTTATGACCCTGAAGACAAGGAGCTGCAACAGGATGTCGAGAGGGCATGTCAGGCTAGAACCTTTATTTCTGTAGCCCCCCGCAGAGACATCGAGCGCATTATAAGTGAATTTTTTGACTTCAAGCAGTCCATTGCAGCTGCTGAAAATGTGCTTAAGATTCCGACAGCGGACATATCAAATCTTGAACAGTATGTGAGGCTGGCGGCCCCGGACCTTGCGTCCTCTGACAAATATATACAAAAGGCGGTTGATCATCTGTTCCAGTATGCCCTGGATCAGCGTGCCAGCGATATTCATATAGAACCAAAGAGAACACAGTCTCGGATACGTCTTCGAATAGATGGAATCCTTCACACCATCTACCGCTTGCCCAGGATAGTACACGAACCCATATGCACTAGAATAAAGACCATGTCAAGACTGGATATAGCGGAAAAACGACGGCCTCAGGATGGTCGCCTGAAGGTTGCTTGGAAGGAGGATGAAGCAGAGGTCAGGGTCTCTACTATACCGGTTGCTTTTGGTGAAAAGCTTGTACTGAGGATACAGAGCGCAGACATACTCTTCAGCGACTTGAACAAGCTTGGTTTTTCAGAAAGGGATTTCCTGACCTATAAACAATTGATACAGAACAGTCATGGTATAGTACTTGTTACAGGTCCAACAGGAAGTGGAAAATCGACTACGCTTTACTCTACACTCAGGCACCTCAGTTCGCCGGATGTAAATATTATTACTGTGGAAGACCCCATTGAGATGATTTGCGAAGAATTTAATCAGATAGCAGTACAACCACATATAGAGGTGACGTTTGCTTCGATACTCAGGAATATCCTGAGACAGGATCCCGACATCGTTATGATCGGGGAAATAAGAGATGGTGAAACCGCCCGGCATGCGATACAGGCGGCATTGACCGGACATTTGGTGTTTTCCACTTTGCATACTAATGATGCAGTCAGTGCGATTACGAGGTTGAAGGATTTGGGCCTTGATTCTTACCTTATCGCATCCACTCTGATTGGAATTGTAGCACAAAGGCTTGTGCGTATGGTCTGCAAGTCGTGCGGCAAACCGTTAATGATCCCGGCAGATCACCTGAGGAACTTTGGCTACGAAGCATCAGAACCCGCACTGGCGAGAAAGGGCATGGGCTGCACCAGTTGTCGCAATACTGGATATTGGGGCAGAATCGGTGTCTACGAGATTTTACCTGCCTCTGATAAAATCAAAGAAATGATACACTTTGAAGAAAGTGAAGAAGCTATTAAAAATCAGGCCATCAAGGATGGAATGATGACACTAAAGCACGATGCCCTCAGAAAACTTCTCGCCGGCATAACCACCATGGAAGAGGTGATCGGGGTTACCTCTTCATAGAAAAATTGCTTCAGAGCCTTATTTTATCAATTTTTTTCCGAAGTCCCAAAAGTCCCCTTAATGGGTATCCGCCTGTCTTTCAATATTGAAGTTTGGACTATTTTTTTTTAGACAATTCTATTAAATTGAATTCGATACCCAGATCAGAAGTTAATGCCTGGCCCATAAAAATTCAGGTCTTTTGCTGAAGGCGCATATATATTGAAAGAAATATTGATGCTGGATCAAGAACGATTACACAGAGATTATCCTTTAGATGTAGAGGTCATCCGTTTGGGAACCAGGGAGATTATCCTTATCGGCACGGCCCATATTTCCAAGAATTCGGTCGATTTGGTCCGCAGGGTGATTGGCGCTGAAATGCCGGACTGCGTATGCGTGGAACTTGATGCCAAAAGATATGATACACTGTCCAAAAAGAAACACTGGGATTCCCTGGATCTTAAGGAAATTATACGCAAAAAGCAGCTCAGCATATTGTTGTTTAATCTGATACTGGCTTCCTACCAGAAAAGGCTGGGGAATCAGCTTGGGGTGTTGCCCGGCGCAGAACTTTTGGCGGCGGTAAAGACCGCTGAGGAAAGAGGGCTTTCCGTAGCCTTATGCGATCGCGATGTCAGGGTTACTCTGCGACGGGCCTGGCATGCCGTCTCTTTTTTCAAAAAGAACTATCTGCTGGCCAGTATATTTGCCGGATTATTTGATAGGACTGAGATTACTGAAGAAAAGCTGAATGAATTAAAAAAAACAGACGTCCTTTCAGAACTTATGCTGGAGCTGGGGAAGACTCTGCCTGAGCTGAAGCGGGTCCTTATCGACGAACGGGATACGTTTTTATCCGAAAAGATTAAAGAGGCGGAGGGCGAGCGGATCGTTGCCGTGGTGGGAGCAGGCCATATCAAAGGAATCAAGAAGGCGTTAGCTGAGGACAGACAAGCCCGGATGGAGGATATTAATGTTATCCCCCCTGTATCCCCTGTTTGGAAAGTTATTGGCTGGTCTATTCCCGTGGTCATCCTTGCATCTCTTGGTGTAATCGCATGGCAAAAAGGTTACGATGTAGCCGGCGATAATATAGTTTACTGGATTTTGGCCAACGGCATCCCTTCTTCCATAGGCGCAATACTGGCCTTGGCCCACCCGCTTACCATTGTTTCCGCCTTTGTCGCATCGCCTGTGACCAGCCTGACGCCCGTTGTCGGTGCCGGCTATGTCACCGCTTTTGTCCAAGTTTTAGTTCAGCCTCCGGTAGTCAGTGAATTTGAAACGGTATTGGAAGATATGTCCAAATTGACCGGTTGGTGGAAAAACAAGCTGCTTAAAGTCTTTTTGGCCTTTTTGCTTCCAGGTCTCGGCAGCATGATCGGCTCATGGATCGGTGGATATGAGATCATTTCCAATCTGTTTTGATATTAGTCTGATAATTATCTAATCACCGATTAATAATGTCCATGCAACGGTTCGGCCAAGCCTGCGCTGGATTCACGGCAGTCGGATTTTTAATAAGTCCTGGATTATGGAATTTTTGCAAGAGAAGTGATCAGGATTCACGGTTTATATGCTTTTAACCCTTTAGATTTTAGACTTATTTATAAAGTAGCTGGATTTTTCTTCCTCTGACCTCAGTAAAATATACGTCATCTATTCCCTGGTGATCACGGGGACCGAAACTAATGGCGCTTCCGATTCCTACGTAATGTTCTTTGATGGACTCTAATGCCTTGATAAAGCCTTCCCTCGTAATATCACGTCCTGTCCGCCTCAAGGCTTCAATCAGAACCTTGGCATTGATAAAACCCTCAAAACTTACAAAGTTAGGTGTATCATCCGGATAATATCTGGCTAACAGGCGGGAATATTGCCCACATGCGGGCAGAAGAATCCGCTCGGTAGGCGGGGGGACAACTTGCGTGATCAAGATACCCTCACCGTCATCACCAAGCTCCTCAACCAGTTTGTCCGCCCCCACAAAGGAAACGTTATAGAATAAAGGATTATATTTTCTGGCCCTGGCTTCCTTTATAAACTTGGCACATGGGCTATAGGTGCCTATCATTACGACGGCTTCGGCCTGAGATGCCTGAATTGTATCAAGGGCCTCCTCAATATCCAGGGTCCCTCTTATATAACTCCCTGTAGCTACAGGAGAAAGATCATATTTTTGTAAGGCAATCTGTGTACCCTTGAGCCCATCAAAACCATAGTCGTCATATTGATAAAACACCGCTATGCGGCGCAGTCCTTTTTCTTCTATAAAGTAGCGGACTACGGCATTGGTTTCTTGGTAGTATGATGAACGGATATTGAAGATATAATGCCTGAAGGGAAAGCGCAGTTTGTCAGCCCCGCTGAAGATGCCCAGCAGGGGGATCTTACTGTCTTCTACAATATCTATAATTTTTAAACTGGTTGGTGTCCCCACATAGCAAAACAGGCAAAAGACTTTGTCCTTATTGATTAATCTGTTTGTATTTTCCACACACTGAGGAGGGTCGTATTCATCGTCATAGGCAATTATCCTGATATTTCTGTTATGAATGCCGCCCTCATCGTTTATCTTATGGATGAGGCACATTGCACCATGAAGATACTGTGTGCCCAAAAAGCTGGCATGTCCTCCAAGGGCCAGAGATGAACCAATTAATATCTCATCGGAGGTTATCCCCGGGCCGGGAGAAACAACGGTTTTAGGCTGTGCCGGGCCTATATCCATTTTTTCTTCGATCGGCGGTTCTTCCAGACGAAGATATCCATACAGACCATAGATGCCGAATCCGATCAAAATTATGATTATACAAGACCATATCTTCTGCAAACGGCTTTCCTCACTATTTATGTTAAAGGATACCTTAATCAATGGATATTATCTATCTTTTTTATCAACTCCATCGGGCTGAATGGCTTTATAAAATAATCGTTTGCACATACAGCCTTTCCTTTTTCTATGTCGTACTTTTGTCCTTTGGCCGAAAGCATAATAACATAAATTTCTTTTGTGGCAGGGTCATTTTTGAGGGTCCTGCAGACGTCATAACCATCCAGTTTTCCAGGCATCATGATGTCCAGTAAAATTATATCGGGAATGGTCTCTCGGGCTATCTTCAAGGCATCTTCGCCTGCAGAGGCCTCCATTATCTCAAAGTCACCAATGGCAAGAGTAACTTTTATCAGTCTTCTTACCTTGTCTTCATCGTCGACTATTAATATTTTTTTCATTTTAGACCTTGTTTTGCTGGAAAATAGGAAGCCCAAAGCTGATCGTTGTCCCTTTACCCTCTTTACTTTTTAAATCTATCTCACCACCATGAGATTCTATAATAAATTTTAAAATAAATAATCCAAGACCTGTGCCACCTATATGGGATCTATTCTTTTGGTTTACCCGGTAGAATTTATCAAAGATAAAGGGGAGATCTTTTTCAGGTATACCCATGCCGTAGTCTTGGATACTGATCCAGACCATATTATCCTTTTCAAAGGCCTTACATTTAATATCGCCACCTGTTGAGTATTTAATTGCATTATCTAAGAGATTCTTTATAGACTGTTCAATCTTTTCGCAATCTGCATTTACCATGGGTAGATCTTGTTTTATGTCTGTAATAAAGCGATAATCGGTATTTGCTTCGGAATAAAACCTGACAATTTTCACTAAAAGCTCATCCAGATTCAGAGATTTTTTATCAAATCTAATGCCCTCTTGGGATTCTATCCGTGAGATATCCAGAATGTCCTCAACAATATTACTTAAGCGGATCGACTCCTCATTGATAAAACCAAGAAACTCAGTCTTCTGGCTCTCCGTCAAGGTTCTTGTCAGGAGAAGCTCGCTGTATCCCAACAAGGTGGTCAGTGGCGTACGAAGCTCATGAGAGGCTATGCTCAGGAATTCTGACTTGGCTATGTCGGCTTGAATAAGCTCATTTTGCATTTCCCTCAGTTCCTGGTTGCTTATTTCCAATTGCTTGGTACGTAGCCGCACCTTTTCCTCAAGGGTTTTGCTGTATTCATCTATTTTTTTATTGGTTATCGACAAGTCTTCAGCCATCTGGTTGAATGCCTTGGCTAAAGTACCAATCTCATCTTTGGAAATCACGGTAGCCCTTTGGGAAAGATTTCCTTCTGATAGTTTTTTGGTCGCCTCTATCAAACGCTTGATAGGCATAATAATAGGGTTGGCCAAATGAAAGGAAAGCACGAACCCAAGGACAATACCCATAAAGGATATCAACAGAATGAAGTGTAAGATTTCAGATAGATGAGTATAATATTTTGTTGCGTCGCAACCAATGCTTACTACGCCCTTGAGTTCATCACCGAATTTTAACGGCATATCGACCATATATATCTTTTGACGGGGGAATATGCGGGTATAGATATTGGCCCCGTTTATGATCTCCCGGATACCCTTATCATTGGCAATCATGCCTACTTTACCAAGATCACTGCATGCTATGATACGGCTGTCATCGTCCACAATCATAATCCATGATATGCTATTGGAGCCTTGGATTAATCTATCAACCAACATCTGTAAATGAATCAGTTCATTTACATCATACATATTCTTGATAGTGTAACTGAGCGATTCGGCCATAATACGGCTGTTTGCCTTCATCTGTTCAAGGAGTTTAACCCGAGCCGCGGGGGGGATACGAAAGTATTCGTTCAACTCAAAAGCAACCCTTACTAATGCAAAGATCTGGTTCTTTTTCTTAAGGGGGTAGACTCCTTCGTAAACATTCTCTCCCATTTCAATATCAAAACCGCTGACATAATAACCTTTCTCCATTGCTTCCGATACGAGACGGCGAGATGCTATTTCCCCAACCTGCTCCCTGAATGTAGCGGATGTGATTCGGCAGTTTTTATCTATTACCCAAACACCGAAGAGCCCTTCGGTCAGAGACAGCTCTTCAACGAGTGTCTGCAGATTTACCTTTTCAGCGATGTTTTTCTGATTAGTGATAGTGATGGTCAATACACGATTTAAGGCAATAGCACTGTCCTGCATATTTGCAAGAAGCCCCTTTTTTTCGTGCATATAGCTGGCCCAGAAGAAGAGTATGGCAACGAATAGGAGTAGAACAACTACGGACAATATAATCTTTGTCCGAATGCCTAAATCTTTCGGTAATGGAAATATGTCCATCAGCCACTTTTTTCAGATACAGAGCCTGTCAGCGAAACCGGGTAAAGATGATGCCAATGGCTACGGTCAGCCACATAAGCACGAGGATCATAGAAAGAAAGGCACAGCGATGGTAAATGAGAGATAGACCTGTATTCCCTTCTTCAATTAATTTCCCGGCAAGGCTTCTTATTTTTTTGCTTTCCTTTTTTATTAAAGGGAAGATATTATCCTGATTCTTGTAGCAGTTCAAAATTGTCTTAAACAATTTATCGTCTTTCTTCATCAATTCATCAATTCTTTGATCATGCTGTGCCCACATCAGGAGATTTGAGACCGCTTCCTTACGCTTATCTTGAAAATTATGCCCTTGTAACTGTTTCGGATAATGTCTGTAAAGGAAATACCCCTTTTCATGTATACGAACTTCCTGTAAGGCTATGATGCCGCGCTCCGGATTCATTTTTGAATATATAACCGCCAGAATACTCTTTTCTAAAGTCCTCAGCTCAATTATGTGCTTTTCAATGGCATCATGGTACAGGTTAAACTGATCCAATAATCTGTCATATAGGTTTATGGCCTCATCCCATTCAGTAAGATTTAAAAGCTTTTCCCCGTTTTTATTAGATGTTGACTTTTCATATGAATAAAGCACCTTTTTTATTTTGTTTATTTTGTCCTCTGCTTTATGCAAAGAGGCCTCTTCATTATAAATCAGGTAATTCTGCTCCTCTAACTGCATATCTATTACTGCCTCGAGTATCTCTTTCCCGACTTTATTCAAAGAGGTGTATTTCGGCATGGCCTTGATATTGAATAAAGCCGCGCCACCTATAAGAAGGGAAAGAGCAGTACTTATAATAAGGACAAGTTTAAGTACTTGGTATCTTTTGTCTTCAGGGTGATGCTTCGGGCTGGTCTGTGTGTCTATGTTCAATTCGCTTGCGGTATGTGTCATAATTAAATTCCGGGGTCCAGTTGCGATCGTGACATTTAATGCAGACTGTTTGATAGTCTACCTTTCTACCGATGGGAAGACTTCCCATATCCTCGGGAAAGTCTTTATGTTTACTGCCGGGACCGTGGCAGGCCTCGCACTGGACTCCTCTCAGTCCTGGTGTAATCTTTTCACTGACAAAGCCCTGTGGCTCTCTATAGCCAGTGGTATGACACTTCAAGCAATAAGGGTTGTTTTTCATTCTGCCTAACCGGGCAAAGGCATTGGCGTGTGGATCCTTTTCCCATTCCTTAAAATATTCAAAATGGCAGAGACGGCATTTCCTGTTGCCTATGTAATAAGGCTCTTCTCCAGAGGATATTTCATTTGCGTATAATAGAGGAGGGGTGATGGAGATCAGGGAAAATATCGTTTCAAAGATCAAGGCAAGAAAGACAATTATGATATCCGCACGCATAGTCATCCCACCACACACATTGTTCTTGTATCATCTTCGGGGCGCACGACATCCTTGTCGTGGTGCGCAAATGATCCTATTTTGATTTTATTAGCAAATAAATAATTGGATGTCAAAAAAATCAACTACTTGATCCCGTTCAGATAATTAAACAAGTCTCCATCTGTAGACATCACCAGCGTGGTATTATCGTCCATAATCTTTGTAAAACTTTCCATAGTCCTGGTGAACCGATAGAATTCAGGATCCTTGTTATACGCGGCAGCGTAGATGTCCGCTGCTTCTGAATTGGCCTTACCCCTGATTTCCTGTGTCTTGCGATAGGCCTCTGAGGTAATGGTCTTGAGCTCACGGTCCTTTTCCCCTGAAATTTTTGCGGATTCCCCGGCGCCTTCAGAACGATACTGCTCGGCAATGCGCTTTCTCTCTGAGATCATCCTGGCATAGACCTCTTTTCTCACATCTTCAACATAGTTAACCCGTTTGAATTTGAAATCAAGGATCTCTATCCCAAGAGAGGTAACACGGGGAGCCGCGGCCTCCAATACCTCCTGCTCAAGTACCTTTCTGCCCGATTTGATACGAAATGCATCCATGCTTTCCTGAATCGCTAGCTCCTCAGGGGTCATAAATTCCTGCATCTCTTTATCCTCTGGAGGATTTTCGCTCCTTACCAGTTCTATAAGTTCGTGTTTTGCTATGGTATTTCGTGTCTCGCCGTCCAAGATGTCGTCTAGCCTGGAATAGGCCCCCCTCTCATCCCTGAGTCGCTGAAAAAAGAGTAGTGGATCAGTTATGTGCCAACGCGCATAGGTATCCACCCAGATGAATCTCTTGTCTTTTGTCGGGATCTGATTCGGGTCACCGTCCCATGCCATGAAGCGTTTTTCCACATATTGAGCCTTTTGAATAAAGGGCAGCTTCATTTGCAGGCCAGGCGTGGTTATGGATTCGCCTACAGGCCTTCCGAATTGAGTAACAATCACCTGTTGGGTCTCATCTACTATAAAAAAGACACCTCCAACCACCGAAGCGACTATAATTATGAGTATAATTGTGAAAGTAGATATATATCTCATGGCTTTACCTCATTGCCCAGCGAAAGAAGGGGAAGGATGCCTTTCACCTCATCATCAACAATTATCTTGTGTTTGATATCCGGATATATAGTGTCGATTGTCTCAAGATATATCCTCCTCTTAGTGACGTTCGGGGCCCTCTTGTAAGCCTCCAAAATCAACTCGAAGAACTTGGCGTCTCCCTTGGCGCGATTTATACGGTCCTTGGCATAACCTTCGGCCTGCTGTATGGCCTGAAGCGCCTGTCCTCTGGCTTTAGGGATAACACGGTTATATTCTGCCTTTGCCTGGTTGATCATTGTCTCTCGCTCCTGCTGGGCCTGGTTTACCTCATTAAAGGACGGTTTTACCGGATCGGGCGGATTAACATCCTGAAGGACGACTTGGTCTACCGTGATTCCTATCTCATACTTATCACACAGTTCCTGAAGACGCAGTTTTACTTCGTCGGCTACCCGCTGTCTTCCTACGGTAAGGAGCTCATGTACCGTCCTGTCTCCCACGACCTCTCTCATAATAGCCTCATTCATTTCTCGAAAGGTGTTTCTCGGATCTCGGATCTTGACCAGATATTTGTAAGGATCACTGATACGGTACTGGGAAGACCACTCCACCACGCCGACGTTCAGATCGCCTGTAAGCATTATGGACTCATCTTGAAAATTGTTTGAGGTATAGCGTGACTGGACACCAGCCGTTTGAGTACGATAACCAAACTCCTCTTTAAACTGGCGTTGTATAGGCACTTTGACGACACTTTCCACCGGGTCGGGCAGTTTGAAGTTAAGACCTGGTGGTGCCTCCCGCGTATATTTGCCAAAGCGAAAGACTACCCCCACCTCTTCCGGTTCTACTGTGAACCAGAGATTCCAAAGAATGATTGCCAATATCAGTGCCCCAGCCAGCACAATTCCTGATCGCCATTGAGAACCGGAGGGTAAGAGCCGGCGCAGTTCCGCGGTATTTAAATTTTGAGGGTCCATTCTGATCCTTCCTTAATTTTTCTTGTAAAGTCAAACATATTTATGTTGTAGACACAACAGCCTTCGGGCAAAACTAAAAAACTTTGTTACGGATTACACTGCCCAATCCATCGTCCTCTATAATAATATGTGTCTAAAAACCAATTTTTATAACATAACCTTATAATTTATCAACAACAAGTCCATACAGTTATTCTTCCTCTTACCGGCAAAAATTTTATTTTTGGCAAAAGGAATTATATGGCCTATTATTATATACCATGGTTTATTTTATATAATTTTATTGACACAATGCAAAATTGTTGAGAACAAAAGACAGGAACTCTCAGGTAATGAGTATAAAAAAGATATCCACAAGACCCTTTAAAGACCAGCGGCCCGGCACTTCAGGCCTTCGTAAAAAGGTTACTACATTTCAGCAACCTCATTATCTGGAGAATTTTATACAGTCTATCTTTGATGTCGTGGGGAAAATCAGGGGAAAGACCATAGTCCTCGGAGGAGATGGCCGGTTCCACAATAAAGAGGCCCTTCAGATCATTGTCAAGATGGCTGCTGCCAACGGTATAGGTCGTATCATGTTAGGATTGAAGGGTATTCTGTCTACGCCGGCCGCTTCGCATATAATCAGAAAGCACAATTTGTTGGGCGGCATCATCCTCTCTGCAAGCCACAATCCAGGCGGCCTTGAGGGAGATTTTGGAATAAAGTATAATGTCGAAAATGGTGGACCTTCCCCGGAGCACCTTACAGAGTCATTTTACAGACGCAGCCTTGAAATCGATACCTACTATCTTTTTGATGCCCCCGATCTGGATCTGGAGCAACCGGGCGAGAACCGTATGGGGGACATGGTTGTAGAAATTTTTGACTCTACTGCTGATTATACTGAACTCATGCAACGTCTCTTTGACTTCGACCGTATGAGAAAACTCTTCGGCCATGGTAAATTCAGTATGGTGTACGATGCCATGAATGCGGTCACTGGTCCCTATGCCAAGGCTATTTTTGAAGGGCATCTCGGTGCATCCCGGGGGACTGTGATTAATGGTGATCCCCTGCCTGACTTTGACGGAATTCACCCGGACCCAAACCTGAAACATGCGCGGGAACTTGTTGAGATCATGAACTCGGAGAGCGCCCCTGATTTCGGGGCTGCCTCTGATGGAGACGGTGATCGCAATATGATCCTTGGAAGGCGCTTTTTTTTAACACCAAGCGATAGTCTGGCGGTCCTTGCAGCTAATGCCGATCTTGTCCCCGGTTACTCCAAAGGATTATCAGGCGTGGCCAGATCTATGCCCACAAGCATGGCGGTGGACAGGGTTGCCGAGGCCATGGGGATCCAGTGTTATGAGACACCTACGGGATGGAAGTTCTTTGGCAATTTGCTCGATGCAGGCAGGGTAACGCTTTGCGGTGAAGAGAGTTTTGGCACCGGCTCGGATCACATAAGGGAAAAGGATGGGCTTTGGGCAGTGCTTTTCTGGCTGAATATTTTGGCTGCAAAGGGGGAATCGGTTGAAAAAATTGTGCAGGAACACTGGAGGAAATTCGGTAGAAATTTTTACTCTCGACACGATTATGAGGGGCTTGAATCCGATTCTGCAAATGCCCTTATGGGTCATTTGAGAGAGATTCTTGTCGGTTTGGCGGGAAGTTCGTTTGGACACTATGAGGTTGATGCGGCCGACGACTTCAGCTATAGGGACCCGGTAGATGGAAGCGTGAGCACCGGTCAGGGGATAAGGATCATTTTCAGAGGGTCCTCAAGAATAGTATTCCGTCTGTCCGGCACCGGTACAGAAGGTGCCACACTCAGGGTATATCTGGAAAGATACGAAATGGATACTGAAAGACAAAATCAGGATACACAGGAGGCCCTTTCTGATCTTATTGCCATTGCTGATAATATTGCCCAAATCCATACCCGTACAGGCAGAGATGTCCCGTCGGTTATAACTTGACATATTTAGGCCTCCAATCAGCAACAAAGCGGCTGAAAAAGAATTGATGAAATCGGCATAGTCGCCATCTGGTCAATTTGGGGGAAGTAATGAAAAATAAAGGCAAAATTGTGCTTGATTCAAAGGAAATGTCCCGTGCCCTTACAAGAATGGCACATGAAATCATAGAACAGAACAAGGGGGCAGAGAATCTCGCCCTCATAGGCATCAGGACAGGCGGAGTCACATTATCCGAACGCCTGCAGCAGCTGATCGCTGCTACAGAAGGGACCATGCTCCCCTGCGGTATTTTAGACATTACTCTCTATCGAGATGATTGGAGTACCTTGAGCCGGCATCCTATAGTGAGGAAGACCGACATTTCATTCTCCATTGAGAATAAAAATATAATACTGGTGGACGATGTCCTTTACACCGGACGTACCATAAGGGCCGCCTTGGCCGCCTTAACCGATTTGGGCAGACCACAGAAGATACAACTCGCTGTCCTTGTGGACAGGGGAAGACGGGAGCTCCCGATCAAACCCGATTTTGTAGGACTTTCTTTGCAGACCTCAGCCAATGAACATGTAAATGTCTTTTTAAATGAGATTTCAGGAAAAGATGAGGTTGTCCTGGAGAAAAGGGACCTTTAAGGTGCCTGATATCCTTGGGATTACTCGAATTTCAGAAACGGAGTCTACTAATGATCTTGCCAAAGAGGGGTTTCAAAAAAACGGGGTTCTGTGGCACTGTTTTGTCTCAGATTCCCAGACCAGAGGCAGGGGCAGATGATCCGAAATAAAACCGCATATGCATGCACATACTCGCAGATTACAGTCACAAAATCCATTAGGCATCTCCATGGGCTGTCCGGCGGGGATTGGTCCTGAAATCATCATAAAGGCATTTGCAACCAATCCCAAGTGGTTGCTGTCGCCTCCGGCAGTCGTCATCGGGGACATGAACATACTTAAAAGGGCATCAAGCGTACTCGGTATAGATATTCCCATTAAGTCATGGATGCCCGGCGATCCCCTTTCCAAGAGTGCCATATATGTATTTACCCGGACCTGTCTTGACATTGAAGAGGTCCCTTGGGGTAAACCGAATTCCTCTACTGGAAATGCCTCTTTTAAGTATATTGCCGCGGGAATTAAATTATGCCAAGAAAACAAGCTCTCCGGCCTTGTGACTGCTCCTATCAGCAAGCTGGGTCTCAGACTTGCCGGCATCGACTACCCAGGGCATACTGAAATCATTGCCGACAAGACCAGCACGAAAAGATACGCCATGATGTTGGCGGGCGATAAACTCCGGGTAACCCTTGTGACCATACACTGCCCCTTGAGGGATGTGGCGGACGGCATCAGCACGGAAAAGGTCTTTCAAATAATTGCACTTACGGATTTTTCCCTGAAAAATGATTTTGGTCTAAATGAACCGGAGATTGCCGTGGCCGCCCTGAATCCTCACGGAGGTGAATCCGGTATGTTTGGTGATGAAGAGGAGCAATTCATTACACCCGCTATAAAAATGGCCAAAGAAAAGGGCATTATGGCCAGCGGACCATATCCCCCTGACACCGTGTTTTATCAGGCCATAAATGGAAAATTCGACGCCGTGGTCTGCCAGTATCACGATCAGGGGCTGATCCCTTTTAAACTTATTCATTTCAGGGACGGGGTCAATCTGACATTGGGCCTTCCAATAATCAGGACTTCAGTGGACCACGGAACCGCATATGACCTTGCCGGTACAGGAGAGGCTGATTGCGCCAGCCTTGAGGCGGCAATCAGGCTCGCATCGAAGATGGTGATGAATCGAATACGGTAAGGTAAAGACGTGGGATTAAAGAATAGACACTAATGTTAAATACCGGAAAAGGTGCTTGATTTTTGACCCGTCAGTGTTATATGTTATCTCTATTCAGTGATTAGGGTTTCATGCCCTAATAGGGAAAACGGTGAAAATCCGTCGCGGACCCGCCGCCGTAACCGTGGACGAAAGCCGCAGTGGTGCCACTGTCCGTTAAGGATGGGAAGGCGTGGCAAGTAGAATGATCCGGAAGCCGGAAGACCCACTTATAAAAGGAAGCATAGAAGTTTTCTCCCTCGAGGATCGGGGAGGGCGCATCCAATAATAACAGAGGATAGAAAACGGTATCCCCGGGCCTAGTCATTAGACCCGGGGATTTTTTTTGCTTGAACGACCAAGATCGAAGGGGGAAAGGAATGGAACAAAAAGGAGAGAAGCAAGGATGAAGGGAGAATCCATTATTCCAATAGTGTTTTTGGCATTGTTACTCGTTGTGCCGACTATGGTGACAGCCGAAGTGTCAGAGTTCACTGAAATGCCTGAGACCACAAGGCAATCTGACAACGAGGCGGAGAAAGCAAAAGAAGACAAGGCCGAGGAAATAGTTGTCACCGCCACCAGGATAGAAACAGCGTCGAGGGAGGTGGGTAGTTCAATAACCGTCATCACCGGCCGGCAGATCGAAGAAAGGCAAAATACAACGGTCCTCGAGGTCCTGCGTACAGTCCCTGCCCTGGATATCATTCGTTCAGGAGGTCCCGGGGGACAGGCCTCTGTATTTATCCGGGGGGCTCAATCAGAGCATACCCTGGTCCTGATAGACGGCGTGGAGATGAACGACCCGATTACACCGGGACGTTCTTTTGATTTTGCCAACCTTACCACTGATAATATCGAACGTATTGAGATCATTCGAGGGCCTCAAAGCACACTATACGGTTCCGATGCTATCGGAGGGGTCATCAATATCATTACAAAGAAAGGAAAAGGTAGAATCCGTGGCTTTATGTCGGCCGAGGGTGGTTCCTTCAATACATTTATAGAAAACGCCGGAATCAGCGCAGGAAACCGGTGGGCCAACTATTCTCTTGGCATCCGCCACTGGGATACAGACGGGATATCCGCCGCCAATGAAAAAGACCATAACCACGAAAGAGATAACTATGAAAACACCTCTATCTCCACAAGGCTGGGGATAACTCCTGTACAGAACTTAGACGCCGATTTCATTCTCAGATACATCGATGCAAAGGCCGATATTGACAATGCAGGGGGCGTGGGCGGCGATGATCCAAACAATAAGGCGGACCTGGAACAACTTTTTTTCAGAACACAGGTACGACTTTCCCTGTTCAATGAACTCTGGGAACAGAAGCTTGGATTCTCTCTGACCGATCTTGATCGTGACTATATCAACGACACTGATGCCGATCATCCCCTTGATCTTGATCGCAGTTCTTATGAAGGGGAAATATACAAGTTCGACTGGCAGCACGATCTCTACCTCCATAAAACAAATACATTGATCCTTGGCATAGAAAACGAAGAAGAAAAAGGCAAATCCAGATACTATTCGGAGAGCGCTTGGGGTCCCTATACGAACAGTTTCAAGGAAAAGACGGCTCGAACTATTGGTTATTATCTCCAAGACCAGATTAAACTGTGGGATTCATGGTTCACTACCTTAGGCATTCGCCTGGACGACCATAGCAGATTCGGGACGGAAACCACCTATCGCATAACATCCGCCTATTTGATTCAACGGACAGGAACAAAGCTCAAAGGAAGCTTCGGTACCGGCTTCAAGGCGCCCACACTTTATCAGCTCTATTCACAATACGGTGAAAAGAATCTGGATCCGGAAGAGAGCATCGGGTGGGATGTCGGGATAGAACAGTCTCTATTTCAAGAGAAACTGATCTTAGGCATTACCTATTTCAATAACGAGTTTGATGATTTGATCGAATTTGAAAGTGGTACATCAAGGTATATCAATGTCGCCGAGGCGGAAACCCAAGGAGTCGAGGTCTTCGCGTCCCTTCGGCCGATTGACGGCCTTACCTTTCTGGCCGGCTACACTTACACTGATACGGAAAATTCGGAAACAGGCAAAGACCTTCTTCGAAGGGCCGAGAACAAGTTTGCGCTCAATGTAAATTATCAATTTATGGATAGAGGGAATGTAAATCTGAATCTCGTCTATGTCGGTAAGCGAGATGACAATGATTACTCTGTCTGGCCCGCCGCACGGGTGGAATTGGACAAATACTTATTGGCCAATCTGGCTTTATCTTATGATATCACCGGAAATATTCAGGTATTTGGAAGGGTGGAAAACCTCTTAGACGAAGACTATGAAGAGGTGAAAGGGTTTGGTACGCCTGAACTCTCGGCATTTGGAGGGTGCAGATTGTCTTTCTAACAGGCATTGTTTAGTCAGGTTTACAGGAGTGTTTTAGATGAGAGATATGTTTCTAAGGGGTGGTCCCCTTATGTGGCCGCTTCTTCTATGCTCAATGGTGTCTCTGACGATTTCCATTGAGAGAATTACTTTTTGGTGGAAGGAAAAAAGACGGAGGGACAAGAACCGCCTTGAAAAGATCTTCGGCCGGACAGAGTCAGGAGACCATAGCGGGGTCCTTCACAGTATTCAGGGCAGAAAAAATGAGATTGACGGACTTGATTTCTTGGCCAGGATACTCACTTCCGGGCTTGCTAATCGTGAATATGGACTTCGGGAGAGCATGGAGGTTGCGGCAGAGGATGAAATCGAAGGTATGAAACGCGGACTGGACATTCTGGACACCATTATCACCATGGCCCCCCTGCTCGGAATTCTGGGGACCGTGCTTGGAATCATCGATTCCTTCGACCTTTTGGGCCATAGCGGTATTGAAGATCCAAAGGCGGTAACCGGAGGTATTGCTCAGGCTCTGATTACAACGGCTGCGGGACTCACTGTGGCACTGATGACGCTGATCCCCTTTAATTACCTGGTGGCGAAGGTAAAGAAAGAGACTAAGGAGATCAATAAGATCATAGTCCGTTTCGAGGCTGCGTATCGCAATGGGCTGGAGAAAAAACATCAGCATGATAACTAGTGGATACGAAAACAGGAAGGCCCGCGTGGAGATGCTTCCACTCATCGATGTTGTCTTTCTACTGCTGATTTTCTTTATCTATGCCATGCTGTCCATGGTTGTTCACCGTGGACTCAGAGTAGATCTGCCGAGTGCTTCAACGGCCGTGGTGGACAGAAATGAATATGTCGGCATAACCATAACAAAAGACAACTCGATATTTGTCGGCAAGACACGAGTGGAATTGGATGGACTGGTGCAAACAGTCATGGGGTATGCTAACAAAAAAACAGGGCTTCCCGTATATATCAACGGCGATCGCAGGGCCGATATAGGGGTTGCCATCAGGGTTCTTGATTTATTGAGGAGTGCCGGTATCAAAGAAGTCTCGTTTGAGTGTGTAGAAAAAGAATGAGGTCCTCTGATTTTATCGTCCCGTTCCTTGTTTCGGCCGCTATTCATGTAGGTGTACTTTACTCGGACAGCCCGCACCGCAACGCCGAGATCTTTTTTGAAAAGGGCATATCGGCCGTCACGCTCAATATTATCTGCTCTTCAGCCAGCGAGGCATCCAGCATCATACCCGTTGCGGCCGAGCCGGCCGGCAAGCACAGACTTTCTGCCCCGCCCTATTCGGACAAAAAAGAGATAACTTCCAGAAAGACAGGTCCCACACATGATGCCCCTCTATATCCCAAGAAAAAACCGGTTGTGGAACAGCGTACTCAAAAAATACACAACTCTGGGATACGAAAAGAAAATGCTCAAGGAAAAGCCGTTCTTGAAAATATACTCCCTAAAACACATGTAAGGAGATCTGAAACGAATCAACAGCTTCCAGTAAAACCTCTGGTGCGGAACAAAAAAGAATCGGTCCGCCAGTCATATAATTATCCCGTCGAAACCCATGAGGTCAACTTAAAAGACCACGACGGTAATCTCGAGGAAAAGGGCGTGATAAGTCCCGCAGTCGTTACTGGTTTGATAAAGCCGAAATATCCCAGATATTCGCGAATTAACGGAGAGGAAGGCACGGTTGTGTTTATCGTTGAAGTCCATGCAGACGGAACGCCCGGAAAGATCGAAATCCAAACCAGTAGCGGATATCGACGTCTTGACCGCGCTGCGGCAAAGGCGCTTGAGAATGCCGGTTTTATGCCGGCCAGACTGAGCGGTAGAGCCGTGGCATCAACAAAGCGCATTGCCTTCAGGTTTGATCTCGAAGAGTACGGGAATTGGCAGCATGAGGCGAAATAGCAGAGAACAAGGACTTGGACCGGTGATTATGCCGGGCGTAACACTTATACACGTTCTTTTTGGTAGTAGGCGGATTTGATGCGCCGCAAAATTATTTTAGTTGCTATTGTTCTTCTAGCCTTTACCGCAAGCTATTCGGCTAAAAAGGCTATGCAGGGATCCAGGGGGCGGGTATCCGATTTCAATTTAATTACATATCCAAAGGATCCTAATAGTGAAGAATACAGACTTATCGTCTCTTTGGCCCCAAGCATTACGGAAATTCTATTCGCACTCGGGTTGGAAGACCGTATTGCCGGTGTTACCCGCTACTGCGATTTCCCTCCAGCCGCGCGTACAAAAACGCGTGTTGGTGGCTACTATGACCCCAACTATGAATCTGTAGTCAGGTTATGTCCGGATCTTGTCATTATGCTGGACGGACATGAGGGGCCAAGGCGGTATCTGCCTGAACTTGGCCTTAATACCTTGATGGTGAATCATGAAGGCATATCCGGAATACTCAATTCAATTACAGTTATCGGAAAGACATGCGGCGTTGGCACAAAGGCGGAGTCAATGGTACAAGATCTCCGGTCGAGAATGGAAAAGATAAGGCAAAAGACCCAAGGGTTGCCTCGTCCGAGGGTCGTTATCTCTGTGGAAAAGAACATCGAGTCCGGCACCCTTAAAGACATCTGTATATCGGGCAGGGAAAAATTCTACAATGAAATGATTAGGCTTGCCGGCGGTGTAAATGCCTATGACGGAGACGTCGCATTTCCAATTGTTTCCAGAGAAGGTGTCATCCAGATGAATCCAGATGTCATTATCGAAATAATTCCGGCCATAGATGAAAAGGACCTGGAGCAGGCAACGGCTTCTAATGAATGGGCGGACCTCTTGCAAGTCAATGCGGTCAGAAAAGGCCGTATTTACGACTTTAGAGAGGATTACGCCGTGATTCCAGGACCGAGATTTGTCCTTATCCTGGAAAAGATGGCACGTTTGATACACCCGGAGGCGGGCTGGGAATAGAAATGGAGAACACCATCATTGAAATAGTGGGATTTTCATTTTCCATAAGCAACAGGTCCATTCTTCAGGACATTTCATTCAGCGTTAAGGAAGGCGAATATATTTCAATCGTGGGTCCGAACGGGGCCGGGAAAACCACCCTGCTGAAATGCCTGGATCGGATTTATAAAGGGGGGAGTGGAGATATCAGGATAGCCGGAAAACCGCTTGATAAATACAGCCAGAAAGAACTCGCACAAAAATTGAGCTATGTCCCGCAGGCAGATGGCCGCATCTTACCCTTTACTGTATATGAGTTTGTCATGATGGGCCGTTATCCTCATCTAAGCCCTTTTTCTTTGCCAGGAAAAAGAGATGAGGAAGCGGTTCACGACGCGCTGGAAATCACTGGAATAGCGGAATTCAGCGAACGTCTTCTGCCCACACTCAGCGGCGGAGAACGCCAGAAAGTCTTCATCGCCGCCGCGCTCGCTCAGGGAGCGAAAGTTCTTCTTCTTGACGAACCCACAACCTTTCTGGACCCTAAACACCAGGCCGACGTTCACAGGTTGCTGGAACGAGCCAATCGTGAGCACGGTTTTACCGTGCTTTCTGTAACCCATGACATCAATAACGCAATTTTGACGAGCCGGCGTATACTGGCACTTAAAGATGGCGCAGTTGTCTTTTGCGGTCTTACAGACAAATTTATGAACAATGAAATCCTCAATAAAATATACGAAAAATCATTTCTTTTTGTGAAGCACCCTCAAACGGGCAAGACCCTTACCGTACCGGAAGTGCCATGATGAATACAGGCTCAAGACACAACAGATCAATACCAATGGCCCTTCTTTTTGTCCTGACCATTATTGTCTTTTTGTGCGCACCGATAGTCGGAATGAATACTATATCATTTAGTGCCATTTTACATCCCGCATCCGGCAACATGGAGTCGGATATCTTCTGGAAGATCAGGGTACCGAGAGTATGTATTTCTTTCCTCGCAGGGGCTGGCCTTGCAGTGAGTGGCATGGCCTTTCAGGCAATGTTTCGCAATCCGCTGGCCACCCCGTTTACCCTCGGCGTGGCCAGCGGAGCGTCTCTTGGAGCGTCGATCTACGTTCGCCTCGGTTTAGTTTTTAGCATACTTGGTATTTCCGGCATATCCATTGCCGCATTTGCAGGGGCTATTCTCTCCATTCTGCTGGTATATGGTCTGACCAGGGCAAGGAGAGGATTTTCTATAACCACAATGCTTTTGGCTGGAGTGGCCATCAGCTTTTTCTTCTCCAGCGTCATCCTCTTTACCCAGTATATGAGCGATTTTTCGCAATCGTTCCGCATTTTGCGCTGGCTGATGGGAGGACTCGAGGCCGTCGGGTTTGAGTCCGTTCTGAATATGGCTCCATTCGTAATCAGCGGAAGTGCAATAATCATCTATATGACCTATGAGCTGAACTTGATGATGACAGGGGAGGAAATCGCTGCCAGCCGTGGAGTCGGTGTGCGGAAAACAAAAAAGATCCTCTTCTTTGCGACATCGCTTATGGTAGGAGGGGTTGTAGCTATATGCGGGCCAATCGGTTTTGTGGGCATGATGGTCCCTCACATTTGCAGGCTGCTTATCGGTGCCGATCACAGGTACCTGACACCAGCCACCCTCCTGTTCGGCGGGGCATTTCTGACCCTTTGCGATATGCTTGCCAGGACGCTCATTGCACCTGCCGAAATACCAGTAGGCATCATTACGGCCCTGCTTGGCGGTCCTTTCTTTATCTGGTTGCTCCTTGGGAAAACCTCTTCAAAAAGGGGGATAATATGAGCGGCTCCAAGCTGCAGAGTGAGGTCTGTGTCGTCTACCCGTGATTGCAATCCTGCGTACCGCTGTTTCTGCATCATTAAAAGGGTAAAAACAGAAATATTGCGACTTCTCATATCTTTCTAATGACAAAACCGGTGTCTTTCTGTTGGATGTTTTTACTATAAACTATTGCGTTTCCTCCTGTTATCTGGTCTAAATGCACACCTTTACAGTTAATATAACAGTCTCTGGAGGCAGGGAATACAAATTTTCTAATTCCATATAAAGCCCTGTCTCAAGTAAAACCGTAACCTAAAAATTATAGGGACCTTTTTCATGATAGATAGATACAGTCGGCCCGGGATGGCAGCTATATGGATCCTTGAAAATAAATACAAGACCTGGCTCGAAGTGGAAATCCTTGCGGCAGAGGCGTGGGCTGAGATTGGGGCAGTACCCGAAAAGGCCGCAAAGGAAATAAGGAGAAAGGCTGCCTTTGAAACAGAACGAATAGCGGAAATCGAAGAAAAGACCCGTCACGATGTAATCGCCTTTCTTACCAATGTGGCAGAGCATATAGGGCCTTCTGCCAGGTACCTGCACTGGGGTCTTACGTCGTCTGATATGATTGATACAGCCAATGCCGTAATATTTAAGCAGGCCCTGGAAATCATTATCAAAGACTTGGATGCCCTGATAGATGTAATAAAAAGACGCGCCTTTGAACACAGAGATACTGTGATGGTTGGAAGGTCTCATGGTATTCATGCCGAGCCCATTACCTTCGGTCTGAAGCTTGCGATCTGGTACGATGAGATGCGGAGAAACCGCAGGCGTATTGAAAATGCAAAGGAGACGATTTCTTATGGCAAGCTGTCAGGGGCTGTCGGCACGTTTGCGCACGCCGATCCCAGGATAGAATCTTATGTATGTGAACACCTGGGGCTTAAACCGGCTTCCGCCTCCAACCAGATCATACAGCGAGACAGGTATGCGGAGGTATTCTGTGCCCTGGCAGTACTGGCAAGCTCTATTGAAAAAATAGCAACCGAGGTGCGTCATCTTCAGCGGACAGAAGTGCTTGAGGCAGAGGAGTACTTCAGGCCGGGGCAAAAGGGCTCTTCGGCCATGCCGCATAAGCGAAACCCGGTCCTGTCGGAAAACCTGTGTGGTCTTGCCCGGCTTGTACGTTCCTATACGATTCCTGCACTTGAGAACGTGACGCTTTGGCATGAGCGTGATATCAGCCATTCATCAGTTGAACGTGTGATCGGTCCTGATGCCTTTATCGGGACGGATTTCATGCTGAGCCGGCTTACTGGAATATTGGATAATTTAATAGTATATCCTGCCCGGATGAAACATAATTTGAATATGCTCAAGGGGCTTATCTTTTCACAACAAGTATTGCTAATACTTACACAAAAAGGGGTCAGCAGGGAAGAATCCTATAGAATCGTGCAGAAACAGGCCATGGAGGTATGGGAAGGAAACGGCACTTTCAAAGAGAGACTCCTGGCGGACCGAGACCTGAGCAAATATCTGAGTCCGGAAGAAATAGAGGCAATATTTGACATAAATTATCACCTTAAACACGTAAAGACCATATTTGAGCGGGTCTTTGGTGGTGAGTAATGGCATTTATTAACTTTCCGTGTAATAGGGCAGGCGGTTACGAATAATGATTCAAAAAGACTGGGAAAGACTCAGACAGATAATATTTGAGCTCTCATACAGAGAGGGGACCTTCAGATTAACCTCCGGTAAGGAGAGCGACTTCTATATAGACTGCAAGCAGACCACGCTCTCCTCAGAGGGGGCCTATCTATGCGGCAAGCTGTTATACAATCGCATTTTGCAGTCCGGCATAACTGTTTCAGGGGTCGGTGGAATGACCCTGGGGGCCGATCCTCTGGTTACCGCCGTCTCTATAGTAAGCTTTATTGAGGGGAGGCCCATACCCGCCTTTATAATACGGAAAGAGGCAAAAGGACACGGTACGGGATCCTGGATAGAAGGAAAGTCCAACATCCCCCTTGGAAGCAGGGTGGTCATAGTCGAAGACGTGGTTACCAGTGGCGGAACCCTTATCAAGGCAATTGAGAGAACCAAAGAGGAGGGTTACACAGTAGCCCAGGTAATTACCCTTGTTGACAGGGAAGAAGGTGGAAAACAGGCCTTGATAGATTCAGGCTATGAACTTTCAGCGCTGTTTACGCGTGGAGATATCGTGACGGCAATTTAAAAGTAAAGGGTGGATATTTAAAATGATAAAAGATAGAGTAAAGGAGGCACTGGATAAGGTGCGTCCAATGCTGCAGCAGGACGGAGGGGATGTAGAGTTGGTGGAAGTAGACGAAGACAGCGGAGTAGTCAAGGTCAATTTAACCGGTGCCTGCAAGGGCTGCCCCATGAGCCAGATAACCCTTAAGTCCGGAATTGAGAGATTTCTTCAGGGTGAAGTCCCGGAGGTAACCTCAGTAGTTGAGGCGTAAATGAATTTTATATCAGGGCATAAATACAAGGGATCACCATTGAACTCATACCTTCAATGATGATTACACTGTAAAATTCCTGAAATATTATCCCGCTCAAAATGCCCAAGATGCAAGTCGCAAAATTTTTCAGGAATGAGATGTACTTATTATCTTTACTTAATGATAACTGAAAATTGAAGCAAATCCGCGGATTGGAGTTTTTCTGCAGGATCTTCAATGATGGTAGGGTTCGGAGGCCTTGATGGTAAAGGCCCTGTAGATCTGCTCTGCCAGTATGAGTCTTGCCATGTCGTGTGTAAAGGTCATTGGAGATAGAGATAACCTCATATCTGCTCTGTTAATTACTTCAGGTGCCAGCCCGAAGGCGCCGCCTATAAGAATGGCCACATCTCTGACTCCTCTTGTCTCCAGGTCTGTAAATATATCGGCGAGTCCGGGGGAGTCCAACATCCGGCCCCTTACGTCCATAGCGACCGTAAAGGCCCCTTTTGGCAGGGCCTTTATAATGGATTCGGCTTCACACTTCATGACCTCATCGGGCTTCATCTTTCGAACAGAGCGAACGCCGCGAAGCTGGAGGACCTGCACACAAATGTAGTGCTCAATCTTTTCTATATAATGCTCGATACCGGTTTTTAGCCAGGTATCACGGGTTTTATCCACCCAGATTAAAGAGAGACGCAGCATGGATTATTCAAAATCTCAACAAGAATTTTTACGCAAGCTTCCCAAGGTTGATGAACTTATACAGACATTATCCAATGAAGTCCCCAGGCGGGTCAAGGTAACCGCCTGCAGAGACGTCCTTGACGGACTGCGCTCATATATCCTGTCCTCCCGAGAACCTGACCCCGAATCAGTAGAATATCAAACCATAAAAAAACAAATCGAAATACGTCTGGCATCACTGCTGATGCCATCCTTGAGGCCTGTTGTCAACGCCACAGGCGTGGTTATACACACAAATCTGGGACGCTCCCTTCTTCCCAAAGAGATCTTCCGGCACATGCTGGATATAGCGGGTCGATACTCAAATCTGGAGTATAACCTGGAAAAGGGTATGAGGGGAAGCCGGTACAGCCATGTGGAGGGGTTGCTCTGCGATCTGACCGGGGCGGAATCCGCCCTGGTAGTGAACAACAATGCCGCCGCGGTCCTTATCACACTGGAAACCCTGGCCAAGGGCAGAGAGGTGATAGTTTCCAGGGGTGAACTGGTAGAGATTGGCGGTTCCTTCCGCATCCCTGATGTAATGGCGAAAAGCGGGGCCATCCTGAGAGAGGTGGGGACCACAAACCGTACTTACTTGAGTGACTATGAGTCTGCCATAAGTGACCAGACCGCTCTGCTTATGAAGGTTCATCAGAGCAACTTCCAGATGGTAGGCTTTACAACGGCCGCATCCGTAGCGGAGCTGGCAGAACTCGGCGCAAGATACGGTGTCCCTGTGTTCGAAGACCTGGGCAGCGGCAACTTAATGGATTTTTCCAGATACGGAATAATTCATGAGCCAATGGTCCAGGAGTCGCTGTCTGCCGGGGCGGATCTGGTCAGCTTCAGCGGCGATAAACTTCTGGGCGGATCACAGGCGGGAATAATTATCGGGAAGAAGAAACTCGTTGACCGCATAAAGAAAAATCCCCTGAACAGGGCGGTACGTATAGACAAGCTCACCCTTGTGGCGCTGGAAGGTGTCCTGAGGCTATATCAAGATCCGGAGCAAGCGGTCAAGATTATACCTACGCTCAATATGCTGTGTCTTTCCATGGACAGTCTCAAGTCCAGTGCCCGACGACTTCGAAGAAGACTCAGGGCGCTGAAACTCCCCGGCGTATCTATAGACACCGCAGAGACCGTTTCCCGTGTTGGAGGTGGCGCTTTGCCTCTGCATCAGCTCAAGTCCAGGGCAGTAGTTATCGTTCCGGAAGACAAGACATTTTCTGCGGCGCGAATCGAGTCTGAACTCCGCAAAAACGAACCGCCAGTGATCGCAAGGATTGAAGAAGACAAGGTGCTCATGGATATGAGGACGGTCCAGGAGGAAGACTACGGGGTTATTGTTCAGGCGGTGGCTTCTGCCCACGCACAGCTCCTTTCAGATTCAATGAGTCATAAAATTCCCGAGGATTCCAGGGAGAGATATCAACAATGATTGATCCTGTGTTACACTTGGTCCCGGCGGACCTGGAGCGCCTGGGCGAACGGGTCGTTGAATGGCTTGGCAAAATCTTTACTTTTTCAGAATGGACATTTTGCCCTGTTTACGATCATGTCAAAGGTCTTCCTCCAATCAGGCTTTCAGAGCGCCAAAGGCAGAGGGCCTATAATGCCCTGTCTGAATGCAAAGGATTTTGGGACCGCATAGGACAGCAGATCCTGATACCAATCAGGGATCATGCGGCAGTGCCGGATCACCAAATCACGCTCGGCACCATGGTATTGTTTAAAAATGACAATTCCATCGGACCGGAAGAGGCTGAAAGGTGGATGCCTGTGCTGCAGTCCTGTATAGAAAATAGACTCGAGGTGTTGCGCCTCAAGTCCTCTTTTTCAAGATCAGGGGAAATTCCGCCATATGCATATCTTGCCCTGGAGGCTATTTGCAGGAAAAAGGCGCCTTCGATCTCTCTGTTGCATCTCAAACAAAAACTCAAGGCGAATGCCGGTCACTGCAATCGTGAAACTGCAGTCGATTTGTGCTCAATGCTTTGGAGAAATTGCGATTTTGAATGGCTGGGGGGGAATTCAAGGGATTCCTGGATACTTCTGCCCGGAGTGGACAAGGACGAACTGTCTTGCGGCCTTAAACAGATGATTTCAAAGGCCCGGGCATTTAAGATACCGATCTCAAATGCCTATGGCCACCATATTCTTTGCCCTTTTGATATTGGTCTCATGGACAAGGATATCTATGCCCTTGAAAGGTTGGCTGAGGAACTGGGTGTTGCGGTTTTTTGTACTGAGGATCAAAGGCTTCTCGAAGACCGCTTGGGTATTGAGGGACTTGTAACAAGACTTGATCAGGTAAAAAAGGCGGTCAGGGGTAAGTCAAAATGTGCCGTTGCTTATGTCAAACCTTTGCCCCATGATCTCCGAGGCCCTTTCGGCCAAGGCATTTCATTAATTCCAGGTGAGAAAGATAATGCCTTTTTAATAAAGAGGTTTGACACAAGACCCCGGGGACCTGATTTGGCCCGATGGGGCGGTGAGATCCAGAAACTATGCACAGCCGCTCGAGGCGGGCCTTCGACCATAGGCATCGCTGCCGCGGGTCAGCCTGCGGTGCGGCACTTTCGAACACAGGTAGCTGCTCTGTGGGCCTTTATACATGCGGATCTTCTGGGAAATGGTTCGGTAGTTGTCCATGATGGCGTGACATGGAACGTCAGGGGAGATGAAATCTTTTCCTGGGGAGATCTTTCGGGTGCGTGCAGGAGCTACAGGCGCGGTCTTCAGGCCGAGCCATCGAATGCCAATCTGCTAAACAGCCTGGGGGTATGTCTTGCGGAGCTGGGAAGGACGAAAGAGGCTATTGGTGCCTTTTCCCAGGCTGCAGACACCCCTTCCGGAAACTTTATGGCCCTGTATAACCTTGGTGGCATATATTTTAAGAAAGGAGACCTCGAAAGCGCTGAAAAGGCCCTGAAAAGGGCATACGAACTGAAACCGGGCGACATGCACCTGGCAGGCCGCATGGCTGAAGTGCTAATTGAATCCGATCGGGCAAAAGAGGCCTTAGAGATTCTGGCGCCTTTTGCAGGTAGACCTGAGCAACCGTTACCAGGGGCCATTTTCAGGATACTCGGCAAGGCCTACCGAGCCCTTAATCAATGGAAGAAGGCCAAGACATCATGGCAGCAGGCCATCAAGAAAAACCATGAAGATTCAGAGTCCATGGCACTCCTGGCCCTTGGTTATCTTGAGGAGATAAATGACCGGGAAACAGCGTCAAAGCTAAAAAGACAGGCCGAGGTATTGGGTAACAGAACCAAACAAACCCGCACTATCTTAGAACGACTGAACAGGAAGCTGAATCCCCTCGATCTTCAAAAATAGCCATGGTTCTCAAATCAGACTCTTGACAAGAGAAAAACTAACGTGTTAACACACTCTATCTCGATATTAAAAAAGTTCCATTTGGGGACGCAGATGAATGCGGATTTTCAAATACATGAATAATATATTTGCATATCCGCGAAAAGCCGTGTCCTATTTTTTGAAGCACTTTTTACGGTCGTTTTATATTTACATAGTATTAGGGTCTCCTTAGCTGATTTTTTACTTTTCAGGTAAGGTGATTATTATGGGCCTTACTTTGCCATCTGGAATACACTAATGGGAGATTTATCCAATGAAAGAAGTCAGACTTCATGGCCGGGGCGGGCAGGGAGCTGTTACCTCAGCTGAACTCGTTGCAATTGCAGGCATAGACGAAGGGAGATTCGCACAGGCCTTTCCTAGTTTCGGTCCGGAAAGGAGGGGGGCCCCGGTGACGGCCTTTATAAGGATGAGTGACTCCCCGATAAGAACCAGGGAAAAGGTTTACCGCCCGGACATAGTGATAGTACTTGACTCGGCGCTTCCTTCTTTGGTCAGGGTCTCAGAGGGCCTGCATGAAGACGGAATCGTAATTTTGAATACCCACATGGAAGAATCAGAGGTCAGGGAGACGTTCGGGCTGGACAGCAAACTTGCCATGGTAGATGCCAATACCATAGCCAGAGAAATCCTTGGGTTGCCCATAACCAATACCACGATGCTCGGTGCGTTGTTGAAGGCTACTGGTATTGTCGGCAAAGAGGCATTGGAACATGTATTAGATCGCAGGTTTGGAAGACTTTCCGAGAAAAACAAGGATGCTATGCGCAGGGCAATTGAGGAAACAATAATTACTGGATAATTTTATGACCAAGGCTTACTGCAAAGAGGCAAATAGTCAGGTTTTTTCATTGTGTTCTTAATGCGGTGAACTAAAAAACTTAATTTATTACCAACCCCTTAACACCTCATGAAATATAAAGGAGTAATAAAATGGCCAATACGGACGCCATTGTAGGTTGGAAGACAATAACCTTTGGATGTCACGTGATGGAGCCGGGCAGCTCGGCCAAATTCAGGACGGGCGATTGGCGATCTCAAAGGCCGGTCATTGACAATGAAAAGTGTATCAAGTGCGGTATGTGCTGGATATACTGTCCTGACATGGCCATCATTCAAGCCGAGGACGGCTTCTTTGAGGTAGATCTAGAATACTGTAAAGGTTGTGGCATATGCGCTCATGAGTGCCCCAAAGATGCCATAACAATAATTCCGGAGGAGGGATAATCATGGCCAAACGCATTGGAATTGAAGTTTCAATTGCACTAGCTGAGGCGGTGAAGCTGGCGAACGTAGACGTGATCGCCGCATACCCCATTACCCCTCAAACCCATATTGTGGAACACCTTTCTGAAGTAGTGGCAGATGGAGAAGTCGACGCTGAATTCGTCCCGGTGGAATCTGAGCATGGGGCGATGAGCTGCTGTTGCGGTTCTTCAGCAGCCGGGGCAAGGACCTTTACTTCAACAAGCTCGCAGGGGCTTTTGTTGATGAGCGAGATCCTCTTCATACCCGGCCCGATGAGATTGCCCATAGTCATGGCCGTTGTAGACCGTGCATTGTCCGCGCCTATAAGTATCTGGAACGATCATCAGGATATAATGAGTCAGAGGGATGTGGGCTGGATACAGACCTTTGCGGAAAACGGCCAGGAGGCCTTTGATCTGACACTTCATGCCTTCAGGGTGGCTGAAGACAGGCGTGTATCCCTGCCGATGATGGTAAATATTGACGGATTCACCCTGAGTCATGTTGTCGAGGCCGTAGAGCTCTTGAGCCAGGAAGAGGTGGATCAATACCTTCCTCCCTTCAAACCCCGCTACCGTCTGGATCCCAGGAAGCCCATAACCATGGGTCCCGTGGGTATTCCAGAGGTATATTCAGAGGCAAAGGTTGCTCACAATGAAGCACTGAAGGCATCCAAAAAGGTAATACTCCAGGGATGGAAGGAATTCGCAGACCTCTTCGGACGTCAGTATAACCCTGTTGAGACTTACCGCTCAGAAGATGCCGAGGTCCTGCTGGTTACCATGGGCAGTATTTCAGAGACGGCCATGACGGCGATAGACACCATGCGGGAAAAGGGACAAAAGGCAGGGCTGGTAAGAATTCGTCTGTGGCGTCCATTCCCAGGACCGGAATTTCGAAAGGCCGCCGGAAAGGCAAAAGTGCTGGCGGTAGTCGACCGCTGTCTGCCCCCTGGCTCAACTTGCGGTCCGGTGGGTGCTGAACTCAGGTCTCTTTTCTACAAGGTGCCGGGGTCTCCTAAAATTTTCAATTTTGTTGCCGGTCTTGGTGGACGGGATGTAACAGTTGAGTGGTTCGAAGAAATGGTCGAAAAGGCCACGGCATTTGCCAAGAGACGTCCAAAGGAACTCTATGAAGTGATCGGGGTGCGTGAAAAATGATATCTGAATTCGAAAAATTCAAACGATTTAAGGCGAAAAATCTTCCCAGGAAGGAAATGCTTGCCCCGGGGCACAGGGCGTGTCAAGGTTGCGGTGAGGTTCTGGCCCTTAGAATGGCTATGAAGGCCCTGGGGGAAAACGTTATCGTGTGTATGGCTACGGGTTGTATGGAGATCATTACGACTCCATACCCACAGACTGCATGGAAAGTGCCATGGATCCACATCGCTTTTGAAAATCCGGCATCCGTGGCGTCGGGCATAGAATCAGCGCTGAAGGTCCTGAGACGCAAAGGCAGGGTCCCCAAGAAACATATAGACATCCTGGCAATAGGAGGAGACGGTTCAACAAGTGACATAGGTATCGGATGGATCTCAGGTGCCCTTGAGAGGGGACACGACTTCACTTATATATGCCTGGATAACGAGGCATATATGAATACAGGGGTTCAACGCTCCAGTTGTACCCCATACGGCGCCATGACAACCACCACCCCTCCGGGGGAAAAGAGCTTTGGTCAGGTTACCTGGAAAAAGAACGTGCCTGGAATAGCAGTAGCGCATAACATACCCTATGTAGCTACCGCATCACCTGCCTATTTCCTGGATCTCATGAATAAAGTAAAAAAGGCGGCCCTGGTCAAAGGACCTGCTTACATACACATATATTCACCCTGTCCGACAGGTTGGGGATCGGCACCTGAGCGCTCAATCGAGTTTGCAAAGCTGGTAGTAGAGACAAGGATCTTTCCTCTGTATGAAGTCATCGAAGGGCGATACATCATGAGCCGCAAGATAACAAAGCCGAAGCCCGTTCAGGAATACCTGAAAGGCCAGCGTCGATTCCGCCACTTGGATGAAGAACATATTTCTTACATCCAGCAGCGCGTGAACGCCGACTATGAGAAACTGATCAGGTTATCAGAGATGACCTAGCATTTTATTGGATTGCCTGAATAAAAAAGGGCGTTTTAAAACGCCCTTTTTTATTATTTTCAACCTTACATATTTTAGTTCTGTGCTTCTTCAGCGGCCTCTTCCGCAGCCCCCTGCATCTCTTCATCTGACTCGTCTGCAGTCTCCTGCGCATCTTTCGCGGCCTCTTCGCCAATCCCAGGCAAACCTTCAGCCGCGCCTTTTATTTTTTCCCCCATGGCCTTGACTCCCTCCTTGGTAGCCTCGGCACCTTCCTGGGCCATTTCGCTCACATCCTGGATGACCTCTTCAATGCTTGATTCTTCTTTTTTGTCACACCCGATGAGAGTGAATGCCCCGACCATAGTCAACGCCAAAATCCAAATTGTGATCTTCCGTTTCATAAGCCCATTCTCCTTGTTGAAAGTTTACACTATATCTAAATGGTATTATACCCTATAACCCCTGGCGACGGTTATTTGTATGCGTTCGCAGATTATGTTAAAAATTAACATCAAACCTCTAATGTCAACCTGCGAATTAAAATTTAATATTCAAATATTTCATGCGTTTGTTAAAAAGGCTGACACTGAAGTGGCCATTGCCAGGCAGAATATAGTGGAAGTCATGGTTGAAAATTGAGTATCAAATAAGTCATCAGCCAGTCAAAAAAGCTACTAACAGTTAATCCGTGTTTAGAGTACGTATTTTTCTCCGTTATTATTTCAAATAAGACCGAACGCGGAATCTCCATACTATTTTGGCTATGGCCTTTTTCGAGATATCTAGTTCTGTGCTTTTTACATACTAGTTCAATATCCTCCGGCTGTGCTGAAATGCAAGGGATAGTTGATGATTTTATCCATATGTATAGAAAAAAATCCATCTTAATCATTTGCCTTTTAATAATAATCGTCTCCTTTATTCTTTACCGGATTTCTCACCTGGGTGCATTTCTCAAGATCGAAGATTTAAACAATGCAAATTGTTCTGTCCTGGTCAGTCGGCCAGGTCCTGAAGATCTGGAAATAGACCACAAAAGAGATATTCTGTATTTTGTCAGTTATGACCGTTGGGCAGCTGCTCAAGGCAGGCATGTCCGGGGTGAAATTTATAGTTTAGATCTAAAGACACCTCAGATTCCTCCGAGACCTCTGTTGGGAGATCAATTAGAAGATTTCCATCCACATGGAATCAGCCTGTATCAGGATGATAAAGGGAATGATCGGCTCTTTGTGATAAACCATCGAGAGGACGGCAGACAAACTATTGAAGTGTTCAAGATCAGGATAGATGAACAGCTACAACACCTTGAAACTATTGAAAGTAAATTGGTCAAGTTGCCCAATGACTTGGTTGCTGCAGGACCAAGACAGTTTTACCTGACGGATATTAACAGGTCTTATGGGGGCATGGGGCTTAAAATAGATGCCCTATTCCAGTTGGATAAAGGCCGTATATTTTATTACGACGGCTCTAATTTTCACATCGTTGCTGAAGATTTGTGCTTTCCAAACGGTATTAATCTCGGTAACAATGGTCAATGTGTTTATGTGTCGGAAACTTTAGCGGGAAACATAAACGTTTTTCAAAGGGATCCGGCATCAGGGTATTTGAGGCTTCTCCATTCTCATTTTATCCGGGTGGGCTTAGATAATATAACAGTTTTAAAGAACGGCTCGCTGTTGGTTGCTGTTCAACCTAATCTAATCGCCCTCGCAAGACACTTCAAAGACCCTAACATTACATCGCCTTCACAGGTCCTGAAAGTCAGGATCAATAAAGAAAAATGTGAATTTGAAGAGATTTACAGTAATTCAGGTGATCAATTGTCAGGGGCAAGTGTTGCCGCCCTGTATAAAAACGATCTTGTTATTGGAAGTGCCAGTGAAGCAAAGATATTGCGCTGTAAGTCACACGATGTCGATATAAACTTAGATAGTTGGAAGGAAAAGGGCCGGTTTGTCACCATTAAATCACATCAAATTTTTTATGTCATGGAAGGCGAGGGGCCGACATTATTATTGTTGCATGCCTATCCGACCGCATCCTGGGGGTGGCACAGGATGTGGCCTGATTTGATAAAAAATTTCAAGGTGGTTGCACCGGATCTATTAGGATCGGGTTTTTCTGACAAACCAAAAGGTGGAAATTATTCTATTATTTACTTAACCGATATTGTTGAAGAATTGCTGAACAGGTTGAACATAGGAGAGGTACACGTTTTGGCCCATGCCTATGGAAGCCTGGTAGCTCAGGAGTTGTTGGCGCGTTTTAATAATTCAGCTGAAGAAGGACATCTCAACGAAAGTGATTCGAAAATACATATCCGTTCCGTGTGCTTCATTAATGGTGGAATATTTTCGGAGACAGCCAAAACGACCTTGATGCAGAAGTTTCTTCTTACTCCGGCAGGAGCGGTTGTGGCAGGCATTTTCCCCGCCCCTTATACGATGTTTAAACGCAATTTTTCCCGTACATTCGGTACTGAAACCAGGCCGTCATCAATGGAAATGAAAGAATTCTGGGAATTGCTCACCTATAATAAAGGCCACAAAAGAGTACCGGAGGTCATTCAGTATTTAAATGAGCGGATTCATAAAAGGGACCGATGGGTAAATGCACTTCAAAGAACCAGGGTGCCGTTGTGTCTTATAAATAGTAATTCGGATGAATTTACCGGCGAGGCCACCACCAAAAAATGGCAGGATCTATTGCCGGGTTCATCGGTTATGGAGATTGCTTCACCTGTAGGTCATTATCCTCCGCTGGAAGACCCTGACAAGGTCATTAATTATTATTTTGAATTTGCAGACAGATATATAAGATAGGCCTATACAGATTAATCAAAGTTCCCAGTGACAAAGATCGGCCCGGTTGAGAGGAGCAACCTTTTCCACCACCTGAACGGATTAAAAACACATAAAAATCGAAATGAGCAAACCCGGCAACATGGCTGCAAACATTAAAAGAGGTAAACGGATATAATTCTTGATTCCGGCGATAAATGCAAAAATAAATCCCTTGATCAGGGTATTCGTTATGGAAGAAAGTACAATACCCACAGTCGCCGCATCAGCAGCTAAATCATGTTTTGCCGATCTGGAAAGTGTAAGGGTAATGGCATCCACATCCAATAATCCGGAAATTACTGAAAGTGCATATATGCCTTCATTGCCGAACCACGCTTTCATTGCCTCGGATAAAACCGGAATGGCAGCCAGCAGGGCGCTGAACTGCAGGGCCATTCCCAGTCGCAGGGGGTTCTTTACCTCGATCTGCCGGTTGGAGGATCCTCGATCATCAGCCTTGGTTCGGCAAGAGCGGAAGAAAAACCACGGAAATAATCAATAGTTTGATGCCTGAAAAGAAATCTTGGGGCTTTATTTTGGTGAGCCATTTATGCAAAACCGGTTTATAACTGAGCAAAGACATGACGATTACTGTAACCACCAGGGCCGTAATCGGATAGCCATACGTAGCCCATGCCGCCAGGGCAAAAGTCAACATCATAGCAAAGGCCGTGGTCGACCCCACATCCCTTTTTTTAAAGACATTCAGCATATAGGCGGCGATTATAAGTGCCGAAATCGCAACAAAACCGGCAATAATGAGGCACTCATTCACCTCTTGAGAGAGTAAAACCAGGACACTTCCTAGCAGCGCAATAAGGCTGAAGGTGCGGATACCCGCAATGCGGCCCCCTTCTTTTTCCTCCCGGTCGCTCCAGCCGCGCTCAATGCCGATTAAAAGACCGATTGCCAGCGAAATGAGCAAGGCGAATATTATGTCATAGTCGTATTCCATAAAATCAGAATCAAAACAGTCGAATTTGCCAATGGCTTTTGTTCAATCTTGTTCCGGGTTTTTCAATTTCTTTTTTAAATATAGCATTTTAAATAGACTATGTCTTCACTTGTACCACCAGACCTTGCTGTATGGAACCGTAAAGGTTAGCATGGTGCTATGGAAAACGAATGTTGATTTTTTAGTTCTCTAATTTCAGAGAAAGAATTGGATCCTATCCATGGAAGCCATCGGAAAGCTCATCGGTATTATAGGCGTTCTCACGTTTCTGTTCACGATGAAACAGAAGGTAGATGATGCACTTGCCGCCATTCGGGCACCTGAGTCGCTGAATTTCTACTTCCTGTTTTTCTGGGCACTCGTCGCGGCTATTCTCGGCGGTCTATTTTGGGCATTTTGTCAGCAAGTCTTTCCGCCACTGGCATCCTCCTTCGCTTGTTCGGGCGCTTCCATGGCTGAAGGACCTATGCTGGGCGGTTCTAAGGAACCTCACGGCCTTGCGGCTTTTATGTGGGCCATTGTGACAAACCTGCCCTCCGCAGTGCTGCTTTTCATTGTCGCCGCCAGGTACGGGCTCTTACCACTTCGAGGGACAGTTTTTGCGTCTACGGCCATGCTTCTCTTTCTCGGCCTTGCATCCATTATGTTCTATGACTTTCCGCTGTTTGGATTTAAGGGGTTTCGCTGTTATGTCGCGTCAAGGCATCTGAGTTACCTTGAAACTGAAATGTCTCTTGTAGTCATCTGGTCAGCACTGCTTGCGCTTGTGCCGTTTCTGGGTATCTACGTCTTGAGTCGTCTCGGGTGGATCGGGGGGCTTCAGGGATCCCTTCAGGGTTTCCTTATGGCTGTCGGACTGACGATCGGTATCACCAGCGCAGCGGTCGGATTCTTTGTAGCCGGCTATCCGGTACAAGTGCATGAATCCGCCAGAGGCATTACTGCCGGTATTGCTCTGAGGGTTTCGCTGTTTTTTGGCTTCATCTTGGGTAGGAAATTATGATCGCGTAATATTTCGCAGATAAAAAGGGGGTCAGCCCAAAAAATAGAAATTAGCTTCTTTACCTGATTCCTTATTTTCCTGTTTTCTTCCATCAACCTCTCTATCTTTATAGCCGCCTTGCTCACCGCCTGCGCCTTCATCCTTCGCCCTGATTGGATTTAACGTATATACCTTGTAAGTCCCTGAAATACAGGAATTATACATCTTAGAAGGCAATATCAAAGATTAATTTTATTTTCCAGGGCTGCCCCTCTTTATTTCACAAATCCTTCTCTGCTGTTGTCAAAGACCAGCCCTGACAATGACATGATGTAAGGTCCCTGGGGTATCAAGCCTTGCCTGCTTTGGCATAACCGCTTCTCATGTTCTTTTTATGCCTTTCATGACGATACGCCATGCAAATTCTGCCGACTCATAAACTCGCGACTGATTTGCGCCGATAGACCAATATAAAGGGAGACAGATCTGTGACATTGCTCTCAAAGCCGTTAAAAGATGTGGACTATTGCATATTGGATCTTGAGACTACAGGTTTAAGCCCGGATACTGACGGTATAGTTGAAATTGCCATGATCCGCATTGATGGTCATGGAAATATTCTGGACAAATTCCATAGTCTCATAAATCCCTTACAATCAGTAAAATGTACAAAAATCCATGGTATTACTAACAGTGATGTGGCAAATGCCCCTAAGATTTTTGATGTTGTTGGACATATTACTCGGATTATGTCAGAAGCAATATTGGTAGCTTACAATGCCTATTTTGATTTATCTTTCCTTCGGGAAAAATTATTTGCTCCATTAAATATAAGCGAGCAACAGCCTTATCTTTGCTGTATGTATATGCGTGGCTTGATCGGACTGGAACCGACTCGGACAAACCTCTGTAATGCGTGTAACTTAGCCGGGATTAATATTGAGAATGAACACCAGGCCTTTTGCGACGCTCAGTATACCCAGAAGCTCTTTACCCATTACTTGGCCATTGCAGAAGAGACAGGATTGAAAAATTTTTCTGATCTGAAAAGACAAGGGAAAAATTATCAATTTATGAAAAGCTGGGAGTTTCCCTTACCCTTATACTCTTGGAAGAACTTTCCAAGTTCATCGCCCAAACCCCGGCCAATTGAGATAAAAGAATCTATTACTACTCAAGCTCGGAAATTGTCATTTAAAGTAGATGGTTCCTCTCGCTCCGTTACATTTGTTGGTAACCTTATAAAACGGATCTGGGATAGTGTACGTCCAGTAAAAAAGGAGGGACAAGAAGAATATTTTACTTGTCTCACTGATGCCTTAGCTGATCGGATTTTACAACCTCGTGAAATAGATGAGTTGAAGAGCGTTGCGTGGCATTACGGTTTGGATAAAAATGAGATCCAAGAAATTCATAATGAATTTTATCAGAGTGTTTGGGATGAGGCCATGAAAGATGGTATTATTACCAATGAAGAAAAAGACGATCTGGAAGAGCTTGTCAAATTGCTGGGAATTGAGGGAACATCTTCTTATGAACTTACCGAGGAAGAAAAGAAAATATTAGATAGACACCATGAATTTTACCGATCATTGGAAGCAGGTGCCCGCTTGCCACGAACCGAAGCGCAAAGACATTTTGTGGCAATGTGTCATGGACAAGTAGAAGCTGAAACTTTCCATGAGAAAATTTATGCAAAGCACCTGAGGATTCGTGAAAGACACCAGCATGGGATAAAAAGTGACAGCAACAAAGAAAAGGCCTATCGGATAGTCTAGGGTTTTCTCCCAGCCCCCACCCTCAAACAACAGGGCAAGCTGCTTGACAGTATTCCAGGGCTAGGCTACAAGACAATTCCCATCCTGCTGTCCTACTACGGTGGGCAGCAACGTTTTAACAAGGCCAAGGAGGCTGCGGCCTTTGCCGACTTGGATCCGCACCAACACCAGTCGGGCAGCAGCGTGTACCGAAAGCCTCACATGTCCAAAGCCGGCCATGCATTCTTGCGCAAGGCATTGTATATGCCCGCCATAGTAGCTACCACAAAAACCGCCTGGGGACGAGCATTCAGGCATTGCTTGGCCGAAGCCAGAAAACCACCCAAGGTCATTATCGGTGCCATGATGCGCAAACTCATTCATGTCGCCTTTGGCGTTCTTAAATCGAAGAAACCCTTCAATCCGGAGCTTCATCTTACTTGACACGGATAACAGTATCTACACTAATTTCTCAAAGGGTAGGTGTCTCACTTACATTGACACAGAGGGAAGGGCACGGAAGGCCTGCTCTGCGAGTGATAACCTTGGTTATCCTGAACACAAAACTAACCAGCGGGAGGCAAATAAATGCGGGCTATCCGAAAGTTCAAAAAAATATTAATAGCAAAGTGTTTCAAATCGCCCCGCATTTAGCCGTCTGCGTTTAGTGACAGGTTCGGTGCTATACGTTTTTTAAAGATATCGGTTCAATTTTGGATAGTTCATCTGCCATTTTATTCTCTAGATGCCATAAATCATAAGCCTGCTGCATGCGTAGCCATAAAGCAGGCCCATTACCAGCAAATTTTCCAATTCTTAGTGCCATCTCTGTTGAAATTGGATGCTTGCAGGCTAATATACGATGAAGTTGTTGGCGCGAAACACCAAGTCGTCTTGCAGCCTCACTGACTGATAAATCGAGACTTTTAAGTACATCTTCGCGTAGAATCTCCCCAGGATGTACAGGAGGTCTTTTTAACGGACGTTTAACTAAATATTCAGCCATAATTATACCTCAATGATATTGTTCAAGGTTGACTTTTAATGCATAACCATCGTCCCACTCAAAAGTAATACACCATGGGCCGTTGATATGAATGCTATAGCGTTTTGGTACTCCTTGCAGTCCGTGAAAATCGAAACCAGGAATACTCAATTCATTCAAAGATTCTGCCTGATCTAAAGCGTCTAAACGGCGAAGGGCTCGAGATTGGAGATCCTGTCTTATTTTCCGTGAGCTGCCATGTTCAAACAGCTCAGCAAGCCCTTTATGTTTAAAGCTTTTAATCATAAATGTGATTGTATCATATTTTGTTACAGTGTCAACAGGATTGTTACACTATTATTGAAACCTGCTTAATGGGTGCGTACAGAACGAGTCTGTAGAAAAAGTCCTTTTGAAAGTGTTGCCATTTCCCGACAACGCCGATTTTTAAATCAGCATCCGTGAGTTCCGTTCCAGGTTCAGCTGGGGTTATACTTTCAAACTCAGTTTACATTACCTTGCATCCCTGTCCAAAGGATTTCCGCCCGATTATTTACGTGGCATCCTGCCATTTTATTCGCTGATTACGCACATCCAGACCCGGAACGATGAATCTTTTGCATGTTGCGGATCAGGCAGATGAGATTCCTCGGGGGCATTCTACCTTTCGGTTGAGACATAGAGTAAATCTATCCAGGCAGAGAGCGGACCTGATGTTGGCAAATGGCGGCTCGCCGATCGCAAGGTGTACGGCATAAAGCGCCCGGCCTGCCTCGGCACGCCACTTTCTGCCAATCAGCTATTTGGTCAGACTGTTATCAGACTTATTCAAGCTAGTCATGGACGTCCCCCAAATTCT
>Ga0190348_1000012_pt1 | contig 51492 bp, 53 predicted proteins | sample 48721367_MG_FD_161658 | JGI IMG/M metagenome (GOLD analysis project Ga0190348, IMG submission 161658) | Hydrothermal vent microbial mat bacterial communities from Southern Trench, Guaymas Basin, Mexico - 4872-13-6-7_MG | ecosystem: Environmental > Aquatic > Marine > Hydrothermal vents >... | reverse complement strand
GCTTGATCAGTAATTAACTCCTGGCAATCGATAGTACCAAGAAAAATAAGATATACAACAAACATTACAATAGATGCGTATAATTAGCTTGAAAAATCCCTACCAACCCTACCCATATAATCCTCCCTCATAGATCAATCCTTTTACTCCCTTTTTTTTACGACTAATTTTGATTCTAATCTCTTTTCTTTACCGAAGATCTCTACTGAGATGGCATTCGTTGGACAGATGCGAATACATTTATTACACCTTATACATTCTAAGGAATCTGGATTCTCGTATATCTTTATATCCATGGGGCACACCTCCTGACAGAGGTCACATTCGATGCACCTATCCATATTCACCTTCATCCTCATTACACTTATCTTATTGAAAATGGAATAAAATGCACCGAGTGGACAGAGGGTCCTGCAGAAGGGTCTCTTTATGAGGATAGACAGGAGCACTATAATAACGAGTATCGAAACCTTCAATACAAATAGATGGCCAACAAGTTGCCTGTAGTCAGAAATCCACAGGACCTGAGAGATACCTGCCTCCAGTGTCCCTGCAGGACAGATATATTCGCAGAAGACAGGGCCAAGGGTAATAAATGAAAGGGGTATCATACCAAAGAGAACAACGTACTTTATATAAATGGTCCATTTTGGAAGTTTTAACCTTATTCTGCCTATAGAATACAACAAATCTTGAATAAGCCCAAAGGGACAGATCCAGCCGCATTGTGCCCTCCCTGTCGTTACCCCGACCAGTCCCAACCAACCAAGAAGATAATATGGAAATTGCCTTATTATTGCAAAATGCTGCATAATCCCAATAGGACAGGATGTGTATGCAAGTGGACAGGAATAACAATTAAGAGAAGGGCATATCAGTCCCTTACCCTTTCCTTGATAGAGACTTGGTCTTTTGAAAACATAAAAATAGCTGTTTAAGATAAAGGCTGAAATCGCCTGAATAAAAATCGTTGGAAAACCATATTTTTTCCTTAACTTCGGTTTCCTCCATCTGTTCCTGAAACCGGCCATTAGCCTATGCCTATACATTCAAAGCAGATGAGGTTACCTCGCCTAATAACTTCTGTAAACTCATTGTGAAAAAGCCCTATTACAATTAGGGCTATAGCACCTATGATAATGAGGACCTGGATTCCTTTTCTCATATATCCAGGTTCTTTACAAATTTAGCATTCGTTATTATAAATTCTCTCCTTGGAGCCACCTCATCTCCCATAAGAACTGTAAATACCTGGTCGGCAATGTAGGCATCTTCAAGGCTGGCTCTCTTCATCAGTCTCGTTTCTGGATTCATCGTCGTCATCCACAATTGTTCTGGATTCATCTCGCCAAGGCCTTTATACCTCTGGATTTGAACACCATTACCCAATTTTGCAGTAATTTTCTTTAACTCGTCATCACTATAAGCATAGTGCTCTTTTTTTCCTTTTTTAATATTATACAAGGGGGGCAATGCAATATAAACAAAACCCTTTTCAATAAGTTCCTTTGCATACCTAAAAAAGAATGTGAGGAGCAATGTTTTAATGTGGGAACCATCAACATCTGCATCCGTCATTATTATCACTTTGTGATACCTCAGTTTATCAATATTAAAATCATCCCTTCCAATACCAGTTCCAAGAGCACTCACAATGGTCTTTATTGTATCGTTATTTAACATTTTATCAAGCCTTGCCTTTTCAACGTTGAGAATTTTCCCTCTCAAAGGCAGTACTGCCTGAAAAATCCTGTCTCTTCCTTGTTTTGCGGAGCCACCAGCTGAATCACCTTCTACGATGAACAATTCTGCCTCTTCAGGATTTTTTGTTGAACAATCTGCAAGCTTACCGGGGAGATCAGCAGAATCAAGGGCATTCTTTCTCCTCGTTAGTTCCTTCGCCTTTTTTGCCGCAATCCTCGCCCTTGATGCAAGCTTTATTCTATCTATTATCTTTTTGGACTCAGAAGGGTGCTCTTCAAGATAAAGTACAAGGCCCTCAGAAACAGCAGAATCAACTATACTTCTAACCTCTGGATTTCCTAATTTTGTTTTCGTCTGCCCCTCAAACTGCGGGTCCTGTATCTTTAAAGAAATCACGGCTGTAAGTCCCTCTCTGACATCGTCCCCAGAAAACGCAGGCTCACTTTCTTTTACTAATTTATTCCTCTTTGCAAAATCATTGAATGTTCTTGTAAGGGCAGTCTTTAAACCAATAAGGTGGCTTCCCCCTTCTATTGTATTTATGTTATTGGCAAAACTAAAAATATTTTCCTGGTAAGAATCATTATACTGCATTGCGACTTCAATTTCCATATTTTCAAGCCTCTTTGATATATATATAGGAGGCCTATGTAGAGGTTTTTTGTTCCGGTCAATATATTCAATGAACTCTTTTATCCCTCCATCAAACCTAAATACCCCTGTTCTGTTATCCCTTTCATCAACAAGGGTTATCTGAATTCCTTTATTTAAGAATGCAAGCTCTCTCAGTCTCGAAGAAAGCAGGTCATATTTAAAAGCAAATTCTCCGAAAATCTCCTTATCAGGTCTGAAAGTAATTTTTGTTCCCTTTTCTTTTGTTTTCCCAATAACCCTAACTGGCGTAACTGGCTTCCCTCTTTCATACTTCTGCTGATAATGTTTACCATCTCTCATAACCTCGGCTATCATATACTCGGAAAGGGCGTTAACAACAGATATACCCACACCGTGAAGGCCACCAGATATTCTATATGCCTTTGAATCAAATTTCCCCCCCGCATGAAGCATAGTCATAACGACCTCAAGTGCAGATTTATTTTGCGTAGGGTGTTTGTCAACCGGTATTCCTCTCCCATTATCAATAATTGTAACAGATTCATCATTATGTATCGTTATACTGAGGCGATCACAATACCCAACCATTGCTTCATCAATGGAATTATCGACTACCTCAAAGACAAGATGATGAAGCCCCCTCTCACCTGTGTCACCAATGTACATTGCTGGCCTTTTCCTGACACCTTCCAACCCTTTAAGTACTTTTATCTTTTTAGCATCATAAGCCATCACTCCTCCCTCACGAAAAATTTGATCTCTTTCACAAAGTTATTCTCAAGATTGAGATTAATCCGCTTTAAAAGTTCCTCCTTGAGGAAGTAAATCTCATTTAAAAAAGCAGAGGACTTCACCTTAATATACAATATATTTCTTTTAAAGTCATATGGCATACAAAATTCGTTTATTTTTTCGCCAGCACATTTCTTGAATGCCCTAAAAATCTCTATCTTCCGAAGTCCTTTTCCTATCCTTTTTTTATTTAAAACTTCCTCAATTAACCTGTCTAATTTCTGTGGTTTCATTCATTTTCTCCAATTTAAATATATTAAATGCGGATGATTTTGCAAATTCAATTTCAATTGTTGCAATAAAAGATTGCGGAAATCCTTCTAATATTTTTATAAAAATCTCTCTATTTTGCTTATCAAGTTCATTTACCGTTTCGTCTACAAGAAAAATAGTGGACTCCTCTCTCACCTCTTTTATTAAATCAGCCTCACCTACCTTAATTGAAAAAGATATTATTGTTTGAAGCCCTTTTGAGATATACCTTTGAGCATCATATTCATCAACTAAGATTCCAATATTGTCCCGATGTGGCCCAATATTAGTATACCCAAGCATCAAATCCCTGTCAAATTTTTCCTCAAGATTTTTAATCAAATTTTCTTCAATGTCTCCATCTATATTTATTGATGTCCTATACAAAATTGACAAACTTGACCTCATAAAATTACGAAAAACTTTCTTAGTCTTCTCCTCTAACCGTTTAATATAGTCAAACCTCCTCTTTATTAATTCAGCACCAAGCTGTGCAAGTTTTTCATTCCAGATATTAATCTCTCCTTTTTTGCTTTTCCCCTCAGAAATTGCCTTTAACAGGGCATTCCTTTGCTTCAATGCCCTTGTGTAGCGTTTTAGATAATTGATATAGATTGTTGATACACTTGAAATTGCATTATCCAAAAATCTTCTCTTATTCTCAGGGGAACCACTCACAATTATCGTATCAAGGGGTGTAAATGAAACAACGGGTATAAAGGCATATAAATTACTGATTTTCCGTTCTACCCTTCCATTCTTCCTGACCCTTTTATTGCCATCGTAAGATACTTCAATGTTATCCTTCCTATAGACACCCTTTAGATAAAAATAATCTTTATTGTGCATTATGAGATCAACATCATCACCCATTCTAAAAGATTCAAAACGGGAAAGATAATAGATTGCCTCAAGAAAATTTGTTTTCCCTACACCATTATCACCTGTTAATATGTTAATGCCTGGTTTAATATCAAATGCAATACCTGGAAAGTTCCTGAAGTTTTTTATTTCTATGAAGTTAAGCATTGTTTAATCGATGTGAAATTTATGCTCGTCCGAAGGGAATTTACCTTCTTTTACCTCCTGGATATATTCACCGATGGCTTTTCTAATGATTTCTGAAAGGTTCACATAGCATTTTGCAAATTTTGGTTTAAATTCCTCATAAAGCCCAAGAATATCATTCACTATCAGAATTTGACCATCAACAAATGAACCTGCGCCAATACCATAAACAGGAATATGCAACCTTTCGGTAACTTCAGCTGCAGCCTCTTCGGTTACCAACTCCAGTATTACAGAAAAAACTCCGGCATCCTGTAAACGAAGTGCTTCTTCTACCAGCCTTTTCTGTTCCTCCTTGTTCCTTCCAACTACTCTATAGCCAGAAAGAACCCTCACCTTCTGCGGAAGCAAACCAATATGTCCCATAACAGGAATACCAGATTTAATTAAAAGCTTTATTCTATCAATATATTCGATTCCCTCTATCTTCACTCCATCTGCCCCTAATTGCATAACGGTCCCTGCATTTCGCAATGTCTCTTCATCCGATATATGATACGACAGAAATGGCATATCGAAAATTATGACCGATTTTTTTCTACCGTTTATAACTGCCTTAAGTAGAGTTAACATCGAATTAAAATCAGCATAGACTGTGTCCTTAAAACCCCACTCTACCATACTTGCTGAATCGCCTACAAGGACAAGATCGATACCAAGTTCATCTTCTATCTTAGAAAGAGTATAATTATAAGCGGTTAAAAGAACAGCCTTCTCCCCTTTGTCTTTCTTTTTTTGGAGGCCTCTTATCGTCATTCAACCCTTCCAACCAATCGTACCTTATCATCCTTTCTAATATCCATATGCCCCATAATGGTAACCACATATCCTGAAGATGTCTTTTCTCTAACATCAACAATTAAAATTTTGCCTACGGGAAAAATCGGCAGATCCTTACCAACATTCTTGATTTTCCCCTTTCTATAAATAAGAAAAAGATCCCCTGCTTTAACAAGACCATTACCAGGTGTTATATAAACAACATCGTATGGTTTAACAACAGATGCTTTATTTTTGAATGCAATTATTTTACCCTCGACATTATCCAGCACAGGTGAAATCTTCCCTTCTGGAGGGATAATTTCTTTGTATGGCATAAAATAATCACCCTTATGAATTGGCTCGTATGAAGCAATTATTTCAGCAATAGCATTATTAGAATGGGCTTCATTAATCAAACCAATACCAAGTATCCTGACTATTGTACCGTAAGAGTGAACGCCCCTTCCATACCTGAAAAATAAAATTTTATCCTTTACCATTACCCCGTTTGACATTCCCTTATTAAGAATTACTTTATTGCCCAGTACCAAGTCTTTACTAAGGTGTGTGTAGCCTCTCACAATCTTTCCCGTTTGTAAATTCTTCTTTGGAGTAATAAAACCGGCCAAAAGTGCACTTTCTTTTGAGAAAACAAACTTTTTTTCTCCAACCACAGTCGTAACCTCTCCAAACTCTTCCTCCTGCTGTGGAGAGTATTGTTGTAATGATTCTTGAGGAAGTGATTCTGTCATAGCCGTTGGAGCAGTTGTTTCTGCTGGAGGGGGCACTAATGCTGTAGGTGTCACACCTATTTCCTTCTCCTGATATGGAGGAATAACAAATACCTGGCCAGGATAAATCCAATGAGGATTCTCAATTTTGTCTCTATTCGCTTCATATATTATAGGCCAGAGAAATGGATCCCCGTATTGTCTCTCAGCAATAAACCATAAACAATCGCCCTTCACGACGGTATACTCTTTGCCCGATAGGATAGAAGTTACAAATATTAATGGAAACAATAAAAATTTATTCATTTTTTCTCCTCCTTTACTTTCACAAACTTCAATTTTAAATCTGCAAGTACTTCATTGATAAATGCGTCTTCCTCCTTCGTAAGATTACCTTTTGTTTTCTCTTTTAACATATCCAGAGAATCTATTGTATATTGCGCCACATCAAGGTCCTTATTTTTCTTTTTTGTGATAGGATCTTCTACCAGACCCATTGCTACATAGGCGCCTGTTGCCAATCTCACCACCAATGAGATAAAATTTGCCTCTTCCATTGGGTCAGTTTATACTATAAAATGGAAAATGTCAACAATTAATTTTTCACCCCTTAAAATTCAGCTGAGGGTTTAATTTTATTAAGAAACTGCTCAAAAACCTCAAGGAAGGCTCAGACTATGCCTCTCGAAGGGTAAGTTAGAATCTCTCTCGTAAGATTGTAATCTTACGAGAGAGGATTGTCCCCTTGTCAATGTTAATTATCTTTCTATTCTTCTTCCATAAACGGATAGCGGTAATCGATTGGTGGATGTAGGTTTTCTTTTATGGACCGAGGAGTTACCCATCTTATTAGATTGAGTTTGCTGCCCGCCTTATCATTGGTCCCAGATGCACGGCTTCCACCAAAGGGCTGTTGACCGACGACTGCACCAGTAGGTTTATCATTGATATAGAAATTTCCTGCTGCATGCACCAGTATTTTTTCTGCAAGGGTTATAGCTTTCCTATCCCTTGCAAATACGGCACCCGTTAGTCCATAAGGGGAAGTTTCATCGCAGAGATGAAGTGTTTCCTCGTATTCATTATCTTTGTAAACGTATATTGTTATTACAGGACCGAAGATCTCTTCCTGCATTGTTTTATATTTAGGATTCTTTGCAAGAATAATAGTAGGCCTTATAAAGTAACCTATGGAATCATCATACTGACCACCAACAATGAACTCTGCCTCCTGGGAATTCTTTGCCTCATTTATGTACCTTGTTATTGAGTTAAAGGCGGCTCTATCGATAACAGCAGTCATAAAGTTTCTGAAGTCCTCGGGGTCACCCATTTTTATGGATTCGGTTGTTTGGATTAATTCGTCCTTAAATTCGCTATTCCAGATACTCTCAGGAATGTATGCCCTTGATGCTGCAGAACATTTTTGTCCTTGATATTCAAAAGCACCCCTCACTATCGCAGTGAGTAATGCCTTTTTATCTGCACTGGGGTGAGCGAAAATAAAGTCCTTCCCACCAGTTTCCCCTACAATCCTGGGATAAATCCTGTAATTCTTTATATTTTCACCGACAATCCTCCACATTGTCTGGAAGGTATTGGTAGATCCTGTAAAATGGATTCCGGCAAGGTGAGAATCTCTTAAAACAACGTCACCTATTACACTTCCAGGACCCGGAATAAAGTTAATCACACCATCAGGGAGACCGGCCTCCTGGAAAAGTTTCATAATCCAGTATGCTGTATATACAGCTGAAGAAGCTGGTTTCCACAGTACTACATTACCCATCAGGGCTGGCGATGCGGGGAGATTACCTGCAATGGATGCAAAATTAAAGGGTGTAACGGCAAAGATAAATCCTTCAAGAGGTCTATACTCCATCCTATTGTAGGAAGGCCTTACAGAATCTGGCTGCTCTGAGTATATTTCTCTCATAAAGTATGAGTTGAATCTGAAGAAATCTATTAGTTCACAGGCTGAATCTATCTCTGCCTGAAAAACGGTTTTACTCTGGCAAAGCATACATGCCGCATTCAGTTTACTCCTCCAGGATTTTGAAAGTAGCTCTGCTGCCCGCATAAAGATAGATGCCCTGTGCTCCCAGTCCATTCTGCTCCATTCCTTACTTGCCTTAATTGCCGCTTCTATCGCCATCTCTATTTCCTTTCTACCCGCCTTATGATACGCACCCAATTTCTTGCTTGTTTCATGTGGAATTATGCAGTTACCAAGATCGCCCGTCCTGATTTCCTTTCCCCCAATGATGAGTGGGATTTCAATCTGTTGTTCCTTCAATTCTTTAAGTCGTGACTTAAGCTCTTTTTTTTCAGGGCTTCCGGGTTCATAGGCAAGGATAGGCTCATTGGATGGTTTCTCAATCTTAAATATCGCATTTCCCATTGTAACCTCCTTTTGTTATTATTAAAAAGATTTACATAACAAAAATGAACATCCTTTAGACTAACTCAAAATAATATAAATAAATCTTCCTGTCAAGTAAGCAACCTAACAGAAAAAATATAGAAATATGAAGAGTAAATGAGGATAAAATTTTTGATTTAAGTACCTCCTACAAAAGCACTTTCCCCATTTCGAAACTTAATGAGGCAAATTATAGACCTAATAATTGACTACATAATGTATTCGGAGGTTATTTTGTTAGAAAAACTTTTTTTCGAAAGCACGGATCAAAATTTTAAAACGATTGAAAATATGGGGGCTTCAAAGACCCCTATAGCAAGGCCTGACAGTCCTCCCCAGAATGCGCCTGCAAGCATTGACATCCCTACAATTTCGTACCAGGCATCAAGCCTTCCGGTAGATACCGTATTCATTGCCCAGCCTACTGTCATATGGGGTGTAAAAGTAAGAATACCAACAATAGCGCCTGCTACTAAACCTGCCCCTGCTCCGTAAAGTATTGACCTTGGGAAGGAAATCTTCCTGTCTATCAGGGTCTTTGTAAAATAATAATTGGCAATAGAAAATGTGGATATGTCTATTAGTGAAAGCGGGATAAGTGCCTTGAGACTGTTTATATCTCTATACCCATAGGATGCGACAAGACCACCCACCCCACCAAGTATTATCGCAGTTCTAAGTGCGTTTTTCTCCTTTTTAGCATAGTCCTTTCCATATAGATTCGGGGCAAAGGCGAGATTAAAAATGATTAATTCAATAAACAGTAAGGAAGTATTTTTAAAAATAAACATAATTACCTCCTGAGGATTAAATTTATTCTTTCTTGATACAAATTATGGGTTTTTTTATTGGATGTCAAGAGATTATTTCCGTATAATATTTTCCATTGGAACAGGGGGTCTACCACCTTCTCAATTTTCATTTTACAATCTTGTATCTATTTTTAAAAGGAGATTCAGAATTTTATTTCACTATATCTTATATAGTACCAGATCAAGGAGAGTGACGCTACGATGACAGAGAAGATAATAGAACCGATGAGAAAATGGGAGGAAATGACAAAGGACTCATATGAAGAAAGCACGAAATGTATTGCATTAAAAAATTGAGCAAAATCTGACGTTTCTATCCTCCATGGTATTCTGATGTTGAAAAAGTACAATCCAAAGAAAATTCCTGCTAAAAGAAGAGGAGCAACTATATATAACCAATTCCAGTTTCTTTGTGCAGCTGTCTGTCTCATACTCAACTCGATCTTCCATCTTTTAACAAGGTCCCTGGGTGCCTCTTCTATTGCTATTTTCCTCATCATCTTATCAAAATCCATCCTTTGCTCCTTCCTGTACTTTATCCAGAATATTTTTTAAGTTTTCTTTTCCTCTATGTATATAGTTTTTTACAGCTCCTATGTCAACCCCCATTGTATACGATATTTCTTTATATGAAAGTTCTTCATAATAAAAAAGTGTAAGTGCAATCCGTTGTTTTTCAGGCAGCTCCATTAACTTTACCCTCAAAAGATTACTAATCTCTTCCCTCTCAATCTGAAGTAAATGGGGTTCATCAATGGATTTATCGTATTCTTTGAGCGATTCAACGGGCTTCTTTTTTCGAAGAAACCCCAATGAATGGTTATATGCAATCCTGTATACCCAGGTTGATAGTCTTGCTTCGCCTCGAAAACTATCTATCTTATCATAAACCTTCATCATTACCTCCATAGTGAGATCCTCCGCATCTGCTTCGTCCTTAACGATACGATAGATAATGGTGTATATTCTGTTGATATATAATTGATAAAATTTTTCAAATTCATCCTCCGATTTTGCTTTTAATTTTTTAATGTCTATTTCCATTCATCTCTCATTTTGTTTGATGCAAAAATGTCACATTTGTTTCAGTTTACAGGATATAAAATATATTTCAACCATTATTTCAGCATATGTAATTATTATAAATTATTATAAAAATATAACCCAATCTCTTTGCACTTTCCAAAGAAATTCTTTCCTTCGTTAAATTTAGCCCCCGTAATGATTTTATGTAAACTCAAGCCCAATACCTTTTATTTTTATATCCATACATCCGAAGGCTTACTCTTGTCTATATATTAATGGGAAATAAAAAATATCTCTAAAGTTAAAGTGAAACAAATTTGTTTCTTTTACGTCACACATAAAAAGGAGGTGTAAAATGATAAAACTGGGCAAACGATTTAAAAAGTATAGAAAGAAGTATCAACCATCTATAGATTTAAGCTTTAAAACCGTATTTATCGAAAGAGAATTCAAAAACCTAAAAAGGAGGTAGGTATGGGAGCAGATGTTGTTGGTGTTTTTATCCCAATCGTTGCATTGTTGATACCCATCTTTGCCCTTTACTTCGGGTACAAAAAAGAACAGGTAAAGAGGCAGGAGAGGATAAAGGCAATAGAAAAAGGAGTAGAAATTCCACCAGAGCCAGTAAGGCCTCCACTTGGTGCTATGGACTACTTAAGAAGGGGTCTTCTTTCCCTTGCCATCGGTGCAGGTCTTGGAATTGGTGGTCTTATGATGCAGTTGATCGACGAAGATGCAGGTTATGCCTTTTATGCCAGTGGAATTATAGTATTTTTTGTAGGCATTGCCCTCGTTGTTTTTTATGCTATAAAAAGAAAAGCAGAGTAACAAATACAGATAGGGGTGGATTATCCACCCCTATTAAGATTTCAACTTGAAATTTCTCACTCTATCGAACCCGAAACCCAATAAATTTCTTTACCTTTAAGGCATTAAATGCACATACCTCAAGGCAGGTATAACATTCTATACACCTTTTATAATTAATATAAATATTTCCATACTCAATGGAAATAGCCTTTGTTGGACAATTCACTTCGCAGCTGCGACAAAGCGTGCAATTCTTCCTAATAGGTATTGGTTTTTTATGGATAAGGAGTCTCCTGATTTTACCAATACGTGGCATCCTTGATATTCTTGATGAAGGCAGTTTTATTTCAGGAATATCAGGTATATCACCTATTATCTCTATATCCATTTTACCAAAATGCTCTTCGTATATATTCCTCAAAGGAAAATTTTCAATTTTAAAGATTTCGCTTATACCATAATCAATAACCATCGGGTCCCTCGCAAGTGCAATTATTCCTATCTTTACCTTTGTTCCATTTGTAGGTCCATCTCCTTCCATTCCTACTATTCCATCAAGAATAGTAACGTCGGTCTTGACACTCCTATAAAGTGAGAAAAGCATCTCACTAAAGCTATAACCATCTGGATATTCAATATGATAGTTTTTCTTTGGTCTTCCAGGGATAAAACCAAAGAGGTTCTTTACCCCCAATGTTAGGACAGTCAAAAGGTGTGTTTTTAACTTCGGCAGGTTTATTATAAAATCATACTCATTTATTTTTTCAGTTATAGGGAAGCCATTTATATTAATAACACCAAAATCGTCAAATTTATAGAAGGGGTAGGAAAATCCTCCATATCCTGCACTTATAAAAGAATCGATATCCTCTCCCGAACCCGGGCTGTCAGCTATCTCCACTTTTCCGCCATAATCCTCAATGATTTCAGCAACCGCCCTTACAAACAAAGGATGCGTTATTGCAATAGGTTTACCTGCTATTAGATTTGGCTTAAGCAGAACCTTATCACCGCTTTTTATTTTAAGCCCTCCTGAAGCCTCGATCAAATCACCAATCTTTTTATTCAAATTATAGTAACCATCTGAGGGATATATATATAATTCTTTCAACCTGCCCTTCTTCTTTTAGGCGATACGACCATTGTTATTATAAAAATAAATGTGATCACCAGTACAATGGTTGCACCTGAAGGAACGTTGAGATAATAAGAAATAAATAATCCCGAAACAGATGCAATAATACCAAACAATACACTAAAAATAACCATAACACCAAATCTGTGTGTTAGTTCATATGCAGCTGCTGCAGGTGTTACAATCATTGCAAAAACAAGAATTACACCAACTGATTTAAGCGATGTAGAAATAGTAAGGGCGAGCAGGGTAAGAAATAGATAAGAAATGAATGCAGATGGAATACCGGATACACTGGCGAGCTCTTCATCAAAAATAGTAAATTTTAACTCTTTATAAAAAAATGAAAAGAATAGAATCATTATGACTCCATTAATCAAAAGTAACCAAAGATCTTTTGGTGAAACAGAAAGGACACTTCCAAAAAGAAAATTCATTACTCTTGCATCGTATCTCTTCATAAGGCCAATAAACAATATTGCAAGAGCCATAGTAAAGGAATACATTATTCCTATGGGTGTGTCGAGTTTAAATCCCCCTTTTCTACCTGTATATCCAATGAGGAGTGCTGCAATGACTGAAAATGCAAGAGAAAAAAGAAAAGGGTCAGAACCGATAAGAAGGGCAAGCATCACACCTGCAAAGGATGCGTGGGCAATCCCTCCACCCATAAATGATAGCCCTTTTAATATAACGACAACCCCTGCCAGAGAACAAATTATACCTACAATTAATGATGCAAATAATGCATTTTTCATAAAGGCAAATTGGAGTATTTCAGGCATGGGTATCTTCAATCATTACACAGATCTGACCCTTTCTCTTGAATATATCAACATTCGCTCCATAAAGACTGCTCAAAACCTTCTTCGACAGAACCTTCTCTGGTTTTCCTACAGCATATAATTTTCTCTTTATATAGATGACCGTTGAAATATACTGCACAACCTGATTTATATTATGTGTAACGAGTAATACGGTAAGGTGAAGCCTGTCTTGCAATTCAGCTAAAAGCGATATAACTCTTCTTTGAGATTCAACATCAAGCCCAGATGTAGGTTCATCCAGTATTAATATTTCAGGTTTACTGACAATTGCCCTTGCTATCATTACCCGCCTCATCTGGCCACCAGAAAGATGACCAAATGGTTCCCGAGCCATCTCTTCCATACCTACCTGCCTCAATGCCTCCATACACATTTCGGTCTCTTTTTTTCTTACTCTTTTGAATGGTCCCAGGACAGGATAAAGTCCAAATAAGACAACTTCAAGTGTGATAAATGGTTGAAATGGATCATCATTAAAAAATTGAGGAACAAAGCCAATTTTTTTAAGAATCTTCTCTGGGCTGGTTCCAAGTACAGAAACGCTTCCTTTGAAGGGTTTTAAGGTGCCCATTATTACCTTTAAGAGGGTCGTTTTCCCTGATCCGTTTGGCCCAATAATCCCAACAAATTCTTCTTTTTTTATTGAAAGTGTTATATTTTCTATTGCAACCTTTCTACCATACCCCGCTGTAACATCCTTGATCTCAATTAATGAATCCATCCTCAAGCCTCGATATATCTTCCCTTAACAACGATATATAATCGTTGATATTCTCTTCAAGTCCTGTCAATGGAATAAGTGTGACAACCTTTGCACCCGTTTCTTTTACAATCGTTTCTGTAATACCATAATCAGAAAAGGGGGCTGTAATAATAACCTCGATATTCTCTTTTTTTATTAAATTAATGGCATCTATAATTCTCTTTGGTGACGGTCTTTTCCCCGGCGTATCAAGTACAACCATAGTATCATTAATATCGAGAAAAGAAAATAAATAATCAAATGCAGGAAATATGGATATGACCTCCTTACCCTTTAATATATCAGGTGGCTTAATATTACTAATTCTATCAACAAAAACCTGAAATTTTCGCTTGAAGTAGGTGGAATCCCAGGGAGCAATTTTACTTAGATTGTTTTTAATTATACGCGCCATCTCAATCCCATTATCTGGATCAAGCCAGTAATGGGGATTATTGTCAATTATTTTCGTTTTTTCATCGTAAAGTGGAATACTCTTTTTACTCCCATCTTGTGGTAACCAATCATCCATATGAAAGCCAATCGTAAATATAACATCAGATGCAGTAATCTTCTTTAAATCCCTTGGCTTTAAACTAAATGTATGAGGATTCTCAGCCCCTGTAACCAGGCTTATACACTCCACCCTATTTCCACCAACCTCTTTGACAATAGATGCAGAAACTGATATACTGGTAACCACTTCTATTTTCTTACTATTGGCGCAGGCTGAAAAAACAATAAAAAAAACTAATGGAGGAAACCATTTTTTGACCATTTTTCTATCACCTCCTCAACCCTTTTTATCCCTTGTTTTAAATCTTTTACAGGCATAAGTTCGAAGACAATATCAACGTCTCGAATATTAAAAATATCAAAAATTCTCTCCCAATCAATTTTTCCTTCACCAGGCAGAAGATGGTCGTCCTTACCATTCATATTAGAGTCCGAGATATGTATCTCTTCCGTCAATCCTGTTATAGCAGGAATATCTTCATATATCCTATTATTTGAAAAATAATGGGATGTGTCAAAACATACACCCACACCAAATTCTGAGGAAAGCTCTTTTATATCTTCTAAATCTGAACCATACTTACCAGGGAAGGTATTCTCAATGAGTATTTCAACGCCATATTCAGCCGAAAAACCTTTAATTTCTCTAAGGCTTTTTTTTACAAGCTCAACATTATTGAGAGATTCCGATGGGTGAAGAATAATACTCTTTGCCTCTATTTTCTGAGCGATGAGTATGCACTTTTCTACCTCTCTTACTGAACGAATTCTGTTCCACTCATCACCATCCCCTGTATTTATCCAGCTTGGTGGATGGATGGAGAGAGGAATCATTTCTCTCTTTTTGAGATATCCTTTAAGTCTTTTTATCTCATCTACATCATCATAATTGATATGTCCCGATTCACACCTTATCTCAATTTTATTTATGCTTGAATCTTCCAGGGAATCAATGAGATCATATATAGAGCCGGATTTGTTCAATGTAGAAGAGATGGCAATGTTCATTTGACAAAAAATTTAACCACCTTATCTACAATCTCCATCATTGCCTTATAAGTATCTGAGTCCTTCAGCGCCTTTATAAATGGCACACCCTTATCTGTAAGCTCGACAATTTCTGGATCAATAGGAACCTTGCCAAGAAACGGCACATTTAATTGTTTCGCCGCCTTTTCACCCCCACCCTCTTTGAATAGATATATCATCTTACCACAATGAGGGCATCTTAGACCCGACATATTTTCTATTACACCGATCACCGGTATATTTAACTTCTTAGCAAAATCTACTGCCTTCCTCGAATCGAGAAGGCTGAGTTCCTGAGGGGTGGTAACGATGATAGCGCCATCAACATTCTGAAACTCCTGCGCTATGGAAAGCGGTTCATCACCCGTTCCAGGTGGAAGGTCTATTACCATATATTCAGGTTCACCCCAGTCTACATCGTCTATAAATTGCCTTATAAGTTTTGTTTTTAAAGGCCCTCTCCATATTACCGCGGTATCCTGGTTCTCAAGAAGAAAGCCAATAGAAATTGCCTTTAGATTTGGTAGCACAGCTACAGGAATTATTTTATTGTTCATAGACATTAATCTTTCTTTATCAATACCCAAAACCATTGGAAGATTAGGCCCATGAATATCAATATCCATTACACCAACATCAGCCCCCTTCTCCACGGCAAGGGCATAGGCGAGATTGGCTGCAACGGTTGTTTTACCAACACCACCTTTTCCACTAAACACCATTATCTTTTTCGTTTTTTCCATTCTCTTTTTCTGGATGTTCAAGTTGATATTTTTATCTTCCATTATTCCTCCTTTTTTAGATAAGATAAAACCTTACAAATAATTGTCAACCTTTTATTCTTTTATCGCAATAGTTAAAGGATATAAGAGAAAACGGCTACCCTGGTGAACAATGTCTGATATCCATCTCTTTAGACCCTCTCAAGAATATCGGCAAAACCAGATACCAATTCAGGAATTGGAGGAAATGTCTGAAAGAAAATTCCTCAGTTCATCTATACCAATGGGCTTTTTTATGAATGGAACATTATGTCTTTTAGAGAAGAGATAAGCCTCTGGACTCAAGGTATCTCCCGAAAGGAAAACAACATTATCTTGATTTTCTTTATCCATACTATTGAAAACCGCATATCCATCCATACCGGGCATTCTTATATCAAGAAAGATAAGGTCAAAAATATTATTTTGTAATATCTTCAACCCTTCTTCACCACTTGATGCACATTGCACATTATAGCCCATACTTTCAAGTATCCTTTTGAACAGGTTTATTATCATTATCTCATCGTCAATTATTAAAACATTTTTTATTTTTCTTTTTTTAATTATCTTCCTCCTTTGATATTGGGAGTGTAATTCTAAAAAGAACGCTACCTGTATGTTTAACAAGTTCTATCTTCCCCTTATGCAGCGTAACTATTCTCCTGACAATGCCAAGACCCAAGCCTGCACCACCTTTTTTGGTTGTGTAAAATGTATCAAAAATTTTTCCTGTTTCTGAGTCTTCTATCCCGACACCGTTATCCTCTATCTCAATTATTCCCTTATCCTTTGCTGTATATGTAGAAATATTTATTTTATTACCTTTATGGCCTCGTTTTATCGATTCAACGCTGTTTTGCAATAGATTAATAATAGCCTCGGTCATCTGTGATGGGTTCCCCTCAATCGTAAAATCATTATCTATATAGTACGATAACCTGATATCACCAAGTTCTCCATAATTATTTATTATTCCATAGGCATCTTTTATTGGCTTTGAAATGTTATAGATTGTTTTTTCTTGTATTGACAGTTCACTTCCAAAGGATGCAAGAAAATCTACAACCTTCTTCGCCCTCATAGCTGAACTCAAGATCAAGTTACTGTACTCTATCAGTTCCTTTCTTTCACTCTTAGAAACAACCTCCTTCAGAAGTTGTGCATAGCCAACTATTGATTGTAAGGGGTTATTTATTTCATGTGCAATCCCTGCAGAGAGTTCTCCCAGCTGGGCAAGCCTCTGCGTATTTTTATAGTGTTCATCCTTTCTTTTTTTATCTGTTATATCAATAAAAACATACATTACATACGAATTAATCCTTTTTGAATAAGTCAATATATTTCTTTTTCTGCCACCTATATCAATGAAGAATTCCTTTCTGATCTCCTCCTCCTCAAAGCTGATTAATTTGGGCTCTCCCCAAATCTTTCTTCCAAGAGAATTGGAGAATATGATATGTTGATTTTCATCAATTACAACAATACCCTCATCAAGATTCTCAAATATATCCTTAACCTGTTTCTCAGTGTCTTCTATCTTCCTTATTCCCTGCATCGTATCAACAAATTCCGTGATCATATGGACGAAAACCGCAATTGGTTGAAGCTCTTCCTCAGTGGGAACTCTTCCCGATAATGGATCGTCAAAGCTCAAAATACCAAGCAATTTGTTTCCCCTTTTCACAGGGGCAATCAATATGTCCTTTGGATGCCATTTTCCTTTAAATATCTCCTCTCCTTTTTTACTTGGTGTAAGAAAATCCGTATTTAACGATTTAATCTTTTTTCTCTCTGAGTATGGTATATAATAGAAACTTCCATACTTGAATTTATCCTGAAGGAAGTAATCCAATGCTTCCCTTGGAATATCAGTACTTTTAACATTCTCAATTCCAAATGTAGAAAGATACTTCGTTTTTCCATCTTCATCAAATAAACGGATGATACCTCTTTCAAAACCACTAAATTTGGATAGATCGTCTATAATCCTCTCCATCATTTTCGGGATGGTGGTGCGTCTGTTAAAGAAGTATTCATAAAGGTCAATGAGGGTATGGAAAAAAATATCCTGTCTCTCTACCTTTGACATATTACTTACCACAAATGCGTAATCCCCAGTTTTCATTCTGTATATAACAACCCTGAGAGTTTTTTTCTCAGCTTTCATTGATGTAATGTATCTCCTATTTGATTTCAATTTTTTAAAGGACGATCTAAAAAATTCATTCAATACTTTATTTTTAGCGATGGATGTAATGTTAGGAAAGAAGGATCTAAATTGTGGATTAGACAAAATTATATTTTTATCCTCATCAATAATCGCTAAACCGATTTCCATATTTTCAAATGCGGTCTCTAAAAGTCTCATCTGTTCTACTCTATTTTGTTTAAAAGATTTTTTCCTTTTCAGATTATCCATACCAACATTCTACTTATTTATTGTGAATATATTAAACCCAAATTTTCTAAATGTCAATATCGAAATCCGGGATTTATATTTTGGCAAGGTGATCCTCTGCATTATTAAACGTTACCCTTGTACTGTGATTGTTGATATCTATCTCCCCCCCATTCTTCTCAATTATGTTTTTAAATATCAGTAACCTGATCTTTTCTATATCACTGTCACTTGATAAAGGGTCTGAGAAAATCTCCGGTGAATCCAAGGTATCCTTGATTTTGTTTGTAATATGCTCCTCTAATCCGCGAAATTCAAGAATAACCCTATTGCCATTACATTCCTCTTTTAAAGTAATAATCTGCAGACCATTTTCTTTAAGGTATATTAAAAAATTGGAAAGGGCAATGAAAACTTTATTTTTTTCTATATTTAGTTTATATCCATCTTTATCATACCTTAGATTAATCCATTTGTGCCTTTTCTTTAATTCATTTAACAAATCTACTATATCTGTTTTGCTTCTTTTTCCTTCATAAAAAGACCCTGTATAGGTGGTAAAAAGAGTAAGAATTTCTTCCATCCTGCATGCCTCTTTATATATTCTTGAGATATATCTACCAATTTGTTTTTCATCCAGATTTTCTTCCATAATAAGTTGGGAAATACCCTTTATGGGTGTAAGAGGGTTTGCCATATAATGCGAAAGACCAGCAATGGTGTGCTCCCTTATCCTCTTTTCTGCTTCTATTTCTGCCAATTTAATCTTTTCCGTTATTTCGTTTAATAAAAATATGCTGTAGTGTTCAATATTTCCTTCTTCATCTATCTCCTGTGACTGAGAACTATGGATCTCAAATACCCCTTTCCTTATGATAATTGTTGGTGGATTTTTCACAGCAGCGGCTTTTATCTTACTCTTTAACATATCCGCATTGTATCCATTAAATTTAGAACGAAAGATTTTATTTGTTTTTATTATTTTTCCATCTTCGTTAAGAATAATTATAGGGTTTGGAATAGAATCCAGTATGTCACCAAGAAATCGCTCTGCCTGCTCTATTCTTTCATATAATAAGGAGGTTTCTAAGATTGAAGATGTACTTTCTGCAAATTGTTCCAGGGCCTTAAGATCTGAATTATTATATATTCCATTTCTTTTATTGACAAGTTCAATAACGCCTATTATATCGTCCTTTATTCTTAACGGAGCGGTAAGGAGAGATTGCGTTCTAAATCCTGTATTTCTATCAAATTTTTTGGCAAAATCTGGATGAGTCTGTGCCTTGACAACAACTTTTCCTCTCCCTTCAATGACTGTCCTACCAGCGATGCCCTCTCCTACTTTGAGTCTTTTTCCCCTTAATTTTTCAGACTCAGAACCACTTACGATCTCGAAGACAAGTTCATTTTTTTTCTTATCAAGAAGAAATATTGTTGCTGCCTCACTCTGGAGCAATCCCTGTGCAAGATCGAGTATCCTTGCCAGTGTATCCCTGAATGTAACCTCTTTAATTTCCATTTTTTGTCAGATCTTTTATCACCTTCCAGAGTTCTTGAAGATCGACAGGCTTAGACATAAAGGCTACCTTCTCATCTGAAACTATCATCACATCTTCCTTAAGGTGTTTATAGGCAGTACATACAATTACAGGTGTTTTGTATCCTTGTCGTCTTATATCTTCCAGCACCTCAATACCATGTTTTTCGCCCATCTTAATATCAAGAATTAGTAGATCATATCCATTCTCATGAAACTTTTTGATGCCTTCAAAGCCATCTATCGCTTCATCGGCTTCAATTCCCTTTAGTTTTAAAAACTCTGAGAAAAGATACCTGATTGAAGGTTCATCATCTACTATAAGTGCCTTCATTCTGCACCTCCTTTTCCTTCCCTTTTGATTTTCGAATGGGGAGTATGACTCTAAAGAGAGCCCCTTCTCCCAACCTTGAAAATACCTTTATTTTCCCTTTATGTTCGGTAAGTATCTTCTTAACTATTGCCAGTCCTAATCCCGTCCCACCCTCTTTTGTTGAAAAGAAGGGTTCAAAAATTTTTTCAACTTTATCTTCAGGTATGCCAGGGCCATTATCTTTTATATCTACATAACCATTCTCCTTCTCCTTATAAATTGCTATTCTTACTTCTGCATCCTCTCCCTTTATTTCTATACCGTTTGAAATTATGTTATTAAACACCCGTCTTAACCTTTCTTTATCTCCTTCCACGATAATTTCCTCATCTACCTTTAACTTTATATCTGAATTTCTGTATTTCTCATTTTCTCTAAGTGAGGATATGACATCCCTCATCACTTCTGCAATATTGACAATTTCTTTCTTTCCATCTTCCCTCTTTGCAATATCAAGGATATCATCGATTATCCCGTCTATTCTATCCGCATTTTCCTTTATTTTATCTACATATCCATCTATACCATCATTACTCTTCATCTCAATTAACTGGCTCATTCCTCTTATTACTCCCAGTGGATTTCTTATTTCATGGGCTATAAAAGACGCCATTTTCCCAAGATAGGCAAGGTGCTTTGAATGTTCGAGTTCTGTCTCCATCTCCTTCTCCTTGGTAATATCGCTAACAATACCTATACTACCATTGATTCTTCCCCCGGAATCTTTTAAAAAAGATGTTATAAGAGTCAAAATTCTTCCACTTTTTTCTTTGAATGAGGTTGTAAATTCTACCCTCTTTTTTTGTGATATCTTTATCCCTTCAAGTATGGGTTCAGCATCTATACCATCACGAATGAGTTTATTGTATGAAGGATTTGTAAGAATTATTTCACCTTTATTATTTATTACCACAATGCCACTTGTCACGGAGTTAATTACATTTTCATAAAATCCTTTAAGTTTTTTTATAGTTTCCTTATTTTCTTTTTCCTTCGTCTTCATTTTTCTATCCATTATATCCTTCCACAAGCCACTCATAAATGCCATTAAGAAAAGGAATGGAATTCTCATAAGATATGATGGGTCACGGAATAGGCTAAATCCAAGATCTTTACTCAAGCCTGTGATCCAGATATATATAAAGGAACTTATGATAGCCACGGGTATAGATGACTTTAATCCACTGTTAATAGAGGCCATCAAGATGGTAAGAAAATAAAAAACATAAAATGTTTGATCTATCCCCCCACTCGTATATAGGGCTACAGAAACAAAAATTATATCAAAAAAGTAAATCAGAAAAAGAAAAGAATCCTTTTTTAAAAAATTGAAGAATTTAAATCTTATGACCACATTGAAAGCTACGTATATTACTGCAATTTTGTAAGAAAGAGTAAATCTACTCCATCCCGCCGAGTTATAACCTGTGAGGAATAAAACCAGAAGGATAAGTAGCCACCTAAAAATAATAAAAAAATCTATTTCACCGATTTCCCAGACTCTGTTAGCCCTTTTATCCAAAGCCCCTCCTTTACTTTTTTGGAACTTAACCTTATCTGAATAATACTATCCGGAGTAAATATCTTCACCCATAAACTATCCTTACTCATAACAGAATCCTCAATTGTATCCTCTATTGTGAATGTGGAATCCTGTTCAAAATAATTGACGAAACTGCTCTTTGGGAAAATAAAGAGTAGCCTTGCCTCTGCAACTGCCCTTGAGTTATCAACATTTACAGTTCCCATCATCATAATTAAAGCAATCATTTTTCACCTCCATAAATATAACTAAAAAAATCATTCTAATTCTACTTGATTGAAAATAAGTCTATTAACTTAAGCTGCATACTTAATTTTTTACCATATGTAAAAATTGCTTGACAAAACCCGATTTTTTAATTATTATAATCATATGAACATTATGGTTGTTGATGACGACGAATCGATAAGGAATCTTCTTCAAAGAAGTCTTGATAAAATAGGGCACTCTTCTATTGGGACAGGGTACGGAAAAGAGGCTATATCTCTTTTCAGAAACAATACCTTCGATTGTCTTCTACTTGACATCGGGCTGCCTGACATAGATGGTATAAAGGTACTCAAAATACTAAAGACAATGGATCCAGATATTTCAGTCGTGATGATTACAGGTGTAGAAGATATTGATATAGTGAGAAGGGCTATGAGATTAGGGGCTTTTGACTATATAATTAAGCCCATAGAAATAGAAGAAATAAGATCAATTCTGAAAAAAGTTGAGGATCGAAACTCGTTTATAAAGATGAAAAAGGATTATCAGAAATTTCTTGAGTCAAAGATCAGAGAAGAATCGCAGAAAATAAAGAATCTATATTTAAAAGCAATTACCTCACTTATAAAGACCCTGGAAGCGAAGGATGCATACCACAAGGACCATTCAGAAAATGTAGCTAAACTTGCTAAAAAAATTGGGGGGAAATTGGGATTGGACAATAAGAAAATCCAGGCTCTTTCTATTGCTGCTCTACTTCATGATATCGGAAAGATAGGTGTACCTGATAACATTCTACTAAAACCTGCCAAACTTACAGCGGAAGAATATGAAAAGGTAAAGAAACATCCCGTAACAGGTGTTGAAATATTAAAACCCATAATAGAGGATGAAGATATTATAAATGCCATTTTGCATCACCATGAAAGATACGATGGAAAAGGTTTTCCCAATGGTCTTAAAGGTGAAAATATCCCTCTTTTTGCAAGAATTATTGCTATTGCTGATTCCATTGAAGCAATGTCATCAAAGAGACCATACAGGTCCACAATGACTCATCAAAAGATTATACAGGAATTGAAGGAAAATAGCGGTAAGCAATTCGACCCAAAGATAGTAGAAGTTGTTTTAAAAATGCTGGAGGAGAAAAATGGATAAGCAAAGATTACTTATTGCTGATGATGAGGAAGCCATCCTTGAACTCCTTAAGAGGGGGCTCAGTAAAGATTATGAAATTATTACCGCCTCTACAGGAGGAGAATGTTTAGAAAAATTTGACAACGAAGTGTTTGATGCTTCATTAATCGATGTAGTGCTTCCAGATATGGATGGATTAGAAATACTTACAAGAATAAAAAAAACACAGCCTGAACTTCCTGTAATTATTATGACAGGCCATGCGACTATAGAAATGGCAGTAAAGGCAATGAAATTGGGCGCATATTATTTTGTAAAAAAACCATTCTCCTTTGAAGAGATTACAGGTATTCTTGAAAGGGCTATTGAAAACCTCAAGGTCACGAGAAAATACAAGAATCTCAAGAAAATGACAGAAGAGAGTTTTAGATTTTCAGGAATAATAGGAAAAAATAAAAAGATGCGAGAAATTTTTGAGATCCTCGAACTAGTGGCATCGACAGACGTTTCTGTCTTAATTGAGGGCGAATCAGGCACAGGAAAAGAACTCGTTGCCAAGGCAATTCACCTGAATTCAAAAAGAAAAGATCAAAACTTCATTCCCATTAACTGCAGTGCATTACCGGAAACCCTACTGGAATCAGAATTATTTGGTTATAGAAAAGGAGCATTTACTGGTGCTGTTGGCTCAAAGAAGGGACTATTTGAGGCAGCAGATGGTGGAACTCTATTTCTCGATGAAATCGGCGGAACCGCCCCTGCATTTCAGAGTAAATTATTGAGGGTACTTGAGGATGGCTACTTTTTACCCCTTGGCTCTACAAATCCTATAAAAGTCGATGTAAGAATAATCTCTGCTACAAATAAGATTATTGAAGAAGAAGTAAACAAAAAAAGTTTTAGGGAGGATCTTTACTATAGACTTAATGTAGTGAAAATAAAACTTCCCCCTTTAAGGGAAAGAAAGGATGATATCCCCCTCCTTATTCAACATTTTCTTGAAACCTATAATAGAAAACATAATAAAAATGTAGAAAGAATATCCGAAGAGGCAATGGATATCCTTCTAAACTATCCCTGGCCCGGTAACATAAGGGAATTGGAAAACGTTATTGAGAGGGCGGTAATACTCTCAGGAGGAAAAGAGATCCTTCCAAATCTCCTCCCTGACAAAATCCTAAACCCACAGACCCCTGAGGTAATGCCAGAATTAATCGAATACAAGAGTGCAAAAGAGATATTTGAGCGTGTATATCTGACCAAGCTCCTGAAGTACACAAAAGGAAATGTAACTGAGGCTGCAAAAATTGCAGGTATGGTTAGACAAAATCTTTATCTTAAATTTAAACAATACAATATTGATCCCAGGAAGTTCTACTAATATCTACCTGCCATCTTTCTAAGTCTTTTAATCCTCTCTTCTATGGGAGGATGTGTAGAAAATAATGAAATTATACCATTCCCCTTAAATGGATTTACTATAAACATATGAGAGGTAGAAGGATTTACTCCCCTCATAGGAAATTTTTTATTACCATACTCAAGCTTTTCCAGGGCATCTGCAAGGTAGATAGGGTTACCAGAAATCTTGGCACCACCTTCATCGGCAAGGTATTCTCTGGAGCGAGAAATGGCAAGCTGTATTAAAAGAGCTGCAATAGGCATCAGTATCAGTAAAAGCAAGAAAAGAGGATTGGAACCCCTGTCATCATCTCCAAACATACTTCCCCATAAACCAAACCGTGATATAAATGTAATGGCACCTGCGATGGTAGCTGCAATAGTAGAAATAAGGGTGTCCCTATGAATAATATGGGTCAACTCATGACCAAGAACACCCTTTAGCTCATTTTCATCAAGAATTTTTAAAATCCCCTGAGTCACTGCTACTGCTGCATGCTTTGGATCCCTTCCTGTGGCAAAGGCATTTGGATTTGGTGATGGCACAATGTACACCTTTGGCATAGGTAAACCAGCCCTTGTTGCAAGCTCTCTAACAATACTGAAGAGCCGTGGATTTTCATCTTCAGATATTTCCCTTGCCCGATAGGCTGAGAGAACGATTCTGTCACTAAAAAAATAAGCCAGAAAATTTAATCCAAATGCAAAGATCAGGGCAAATATTGCACCACCTCTTCCGAAAATACTACCCAGAAGAACAAGTAAAACGCTAAGTATTGTAAGGAAAAAAAAAGTCCTTAACTGATTACCCACCCATTACCTCTTTCCAATCTGCAAGGAATCGTTCAATACCTATATCTGTAAGAGGATGTTTCACCATTTTAGACAATACCTTATAAGGGATAGTAGCAATATCCGCTCCTATACTTGCTGCTTCAACAACGTGCATTGGGTGCCTGACACTGGCTACAATTACTTCCGTTGAAAATGCATAATTTTCAAATGTTGCCATAATTTCCTCTACAAGATACATACCTTCATGACCTATGTCATCCAGCCTTCCTATAAAAGGACTCACAAAATTCGTGCCCGCCTTTGCAGCAAGAAGTGCCTGATTTAAGGAGAAGACAAGGGTCGTGTTAGTCATAATTCCTTCTGCTCTTAACAATTTTGTTGCCTTTAAACCATCTATTGTCATAGGAACCTTTATGGTAATATATTCACTAATCTTTGCAAGTTCCCTACCCTCTTTGGTAATACCCTCCCAATCAAGGGCAGTAACCTCTGCACTTACAGGTCCCTTTACGATATCACAAATTTCTTTGAGAATTTCTTCGGGTTTTCTTCCTGTTCTCTTTATTTCTCTCGAGAGGAGTGTAGGATTTGTAGTCACTCCATCAAGAATTCCCCAACTGGCAATTTCTTTAATTTCATCAACATTTGCAGTATCAATAAAAATTTTCACTATAACCTCCTTCTGTTTTTAATAATATTAAGTTGTTAATCATTAAAATCAAGGGGGGATTTAAGGTGAAAATATTCACCAATAAATCCTCTTGACATTAGTATTTTAATTATTAAACTACATAAAAAAAAGGAGATGGCTATGAATAAAGATATGATCGAAATCAGATGGCATGGTAGAGGGGGTCAGGGTGCAAAGACTGCTGCGCTTCTCTTCGGAGAAGCAGCCCTTGAAACAGGTATGTATATTCAAGCCTTTCCCGAATATGGTCCAGAAAGAACAGGTGCACCTGTTTCTTCGTATAATAGGCTGAGCAAAACACCTATAAGAATCCATAGTGGTATTGAGAACCCAAATGTTGTAATTGTTCTTGACCCCACCCTTATTGGGAAGGTGGATGTTCTTGCAGGCCTTAAAGAAGGGGGAGCACTTATCATTAACACCAAAAAATCTCCTGAGGAGACAAGGACATCCTTGAAGGTTCCAGATTCTATAGAGGTCTATACTTTAGACGCATATACTATTTCAATCGAAACCATTGGGAAGGCAATACCGAATACCCCAATGCTTGGGGCACTCATAAAGACAACCAATATGTTACCCCTTGACCACTTTCTCAAGAGTGTAGAGAAAAAACTCAATGTCAAATTCAGGGGAAAGGGTGGTAATATTGTTGAAAAAAACCTTGAAGCGATCAAGAGGGCTTACAATGAAACAAAGGGGGAAAAATGAAAAAAGAAGGTTGGAAGGAACTCCCTGTTGGAGCAGTTATACCAGAACCTGGGACAAGTAAGAAGTTTGAGACAGGTGACTGGAGAACTGAAAAACCTGTCCTTGATCCTGATAAATGTATACATTGTATGTTTTGTTGGATTTATTGTCCTGATTCATCCATTAAGGTCGAGGATGGAAAAATGACAGGTTTCCTTTATGAATACTGCAAGGGCTGTGGAATCTGCGCCTATGTTTGTCCTACAAAGGCTATCAAAATGGAAAGGGAGGAGGAATAAATGAAAATTGTAGCCAAAACTGCAAATGAGTCAATGGCAGAGGCAATGAGACAGATCAATCCTGATGTTGTTGCTGCCTACCCCATTACCCCTGCAACAGAAATCGTCCAGATTTTCAGTACCTTTGTTGCAGATGGCCTTGTCGATACCGAATTTGTTCCTGTAGAGAGTGAACATTCTGCAATGAGTGCCTGTGTTGGTGCAGCCTCAGCAGGTGCAAGGGTAATGACATCTACTTCATCTCAGGGGCTTGCATTGATGGATGAGGTGCTTTACATTGCAGGCGCATTGAGGTTACCAATAGTTATCTGTGAAATAAATAGGGCTCTCTCAGCACCAATAAATATCCACTGTGATCATTCCGATACTATGAATGTAAGGGATTCCGGTTGGATCCAGATATATGCAGAGGATTCCCAGGAGGCATACGATTCGGTCATCCAGGCAATGAAGATTGCAGAGAATGCCTTTCTCCCTGCTATGGTAACTGCGGATGGTTTTATACTTTCCCATGCAATGCAGAGAATAGATATGCTCGAGGATAATGAAGTGCAGGCGTTTATCGGGGAACACAAAGGACCCTACAACTTGCTTGATATAAAGCATCCCATTACCGTGGGTCCTCTGGACCTCCAGGATTATTTTTTCGAACATAAAAGACAGGAAGCAGATGCAATGATTCAGGCTAAAAAAATAATCATAGATGTTGCAAAGGAATTTGGAAAGAGGTTTGGGAGAAAGTATGGATTAATTGAAGACTACAGGCTGGATGATGCTGATTATGCAGTAATTGTCCTCGGTTCTACCGCAGGTACTGCAAAGGAAGTTGTGGATGATTTGAGGGATAGAGGGACGAAGGCAGGTCTTCTCAGGGTAAGGGTATTCAGGCCATTTCCAGCTGATGAAATAAGAAATGCATTAAAAAATGTAAAGTTTATCGGTGTTATGGATAGGGCGGACGGTGTGAATGCATTTGGAGGACCAGTATTTTTAGAGGTAAAGGCTGCCCTATACGATAATGAAAAAAGGCCTGGTATATATAGTTATATATATGGCCTTGGTGGAAGGGATACAAAACCAAACGACATAGAAAAAGTATTTACCGACCTTATGGAAAAAGCCCCAACTGGCAAACTTGAAAGATTGAACTACTTAGGTGTAAGGGAATAGGAGGAGAAATGCCAATAGATCTAAAACAAATAGCAAAGACAGAACAGTTGTTTGCACCTGGCCACAGGGCATGTGCAGGGTGTGGGGCTACAGTAATTATAAGACAGGTACTTGCGGCAGCGGGTGAAAATACCGTTGTAGGCTTTGCCACAGGCTGCATGGAAGTGGTAACCACAATATTTCCCTATACAGCCTGGAATGTCCCGTTTCTCCATGTTGCATTTGAAAATGTTGCTGCAGCAATAAGCGGTGTAGAAAGTGCATTTAAGGCATTGAAGAGAAAAGGAAAGATCCCAGGGAATCAAAGGTTGAATTTTATTGCGTTCGGTGGTGATGGTGGAACATATGATATAGGGCTTCAGGCACTTTCAGGTGCGATGGAGAGGGGACATAATCTTCTCTACATATGCTATGATAATGGAGCCTATATGAACACGGGTATTCAACGTTCAAGTGCTACGCCCTATGGGGCACATACAACAACCTCCCCTGCAGGTAAGGAAATCCCTGGAAAACTACAGTGGAGAAAGGACCTTACAGAGATAATGGTTTCACACGATATCCCATATGCCGCACAGGCAGCACCAAGCCACTGGCAAGACCTTATGCAAAAGGTTCAAAAGGCACTCTCCATCGAAGGACCGAAATTTATGAATGTGCTTTCACCCTGTCCATTAGGATGGTATTATCCCACTGAAAAAACCATTGAGATGGCAAAACTTGCAGTGGAGACAAAATACTGGCCACTATACGAGGTGGAAAACGGCGTTCATAGGATCACAGTAAAGCCAAGAAAATTTAAGCCAGTAGAGGAATGGCTCAAGGGCCAGGGTAGATTCAGGCATCTATTCAAGGATGAAAACAAATGGATGATTGAACACATCCAGAAGGAAGTGGATAGAAGATGGGAGAGGCTCTTAAAACTTGAGGAGGCCGGTCTATAATTGGCGACCGATTCTGTAAATATCTTTGAGGAGGATTTCTGGAAGATAAACCAGGAGCTGGAAAAACTGCTCCAGGAAACCAATGCCCGCTCCGTCCTCCTTGTTGACAAAGCTGGTCAATTAATAACTTCTGCAGGTGAGACAAGCAACATTGATATCCCCTCGTTTGCTACACTTTCAGCAGCCGATTTTGCGGCAACTGCACAGCTGGCTTCAATAATTGGCGAGAATACTTTCTCCACACTTTTCCACCAGGGAGAAAGACAGAGTATTTACATATCTATTGTTGCAAAGAAGGTTATTCTTGCAGTGGTTTTTGACAAAAAGACAACCCTTGGATTAATAAGGATAAAGGTAAACCAGACATCACAAAGAATGGAGAGCCTCTTTACCAAAATATATGAAAAGATAGAGAAAGAATATAAAAGTAATATTGATTCTGATTTCTTCAAGGAGGCAGAGTCGGAACTGGATAATTTATTCAAATGATGGACACACAATGTCATTGATAAACTATGCGTCTCGTGAAATAAACTGTAAGATCGTCTATTATGGGCCTGGTCTTGGTGGAAAGACGACCAATATTAAATTTATATATTCCAAAATATCACCAGAGGCGAGGGGTAGATTGGTAAGTTTGAACACAGAGCTTGACAGAACATTATTCTTTGATTTTTTGCCCGTTGACGTTGGAACAGTGAAGGGATTTAAACTTAGATTTCATCTCTATACAGTCCCGGGCCAGGTGTACTATAATGCCTCAAGAAAATTAATCCTGAAGGGTGTCGATGGTATTATATTCGTAGCGGATTCACAACTCGAAAGGTTTGAAGACAATATAGAAAGTATGGAAAACCTGATTGAAAACTTAAGGGAATATAACCTGAAACTTGACAATATTCCGTTTGTTATTCAATATAACAAAAGAGACCTCCCCAATATTGCCCCCATAGAAGAACTTGATAACACGTTAAATGTTCTTCACGTCCCTGCCTTTGAAGGGGTGGCACCCCAGGGTATCGGTGTTTTTGAATCATTAAAGGCAGCAGCAAGGGCAGTTCTAAGGAATCTTGGCAGGTAACAGACCCGGATTTTAAAAACAAAACAAATTTTAAATAAGATATAAAAGATAAATTTTTTACTTGACGAAATTTTAATTTTAAATATAATAATGGAAACTTTAACAAAGGAGGGACTTATGAGTTTTGTTCTTGGCCTATTGATGGCTGTTTCTTTATCAGGTGCACCGACCTCTGATGTAGTCAGCCATCAGAAGAAATTGTTGGATCGCCCAACCTATTCAAAGCCGATCTATGCCCCTGGTGTTAAGACGAATGTGAAAGTTGGAAAGCAACTCTGGAATACCCTTATATCAGAGGATTTTGAATCGGGGATGCCTGCTGAATGGACGGTCGTTAACAATAATGGGGATGGTTATATGTGGACTACTGGGACCACCTCAGATTTATTGGGTTATGACCCTCCAAATTATGGAACGGCATACGCCTATTACTCTGATGATGATGCTGGAAGCAGTGCCCCTGCAGGGAACGAAGAACTCCAGACACCTACATTCGGTATTGCAACCTATGACAGTCTTGTGCTTATCTACGGTGTGGGATTTAACATACTTGGTTCTCCTACAGGTCAGGTATGGGCACGTTTCTTTACCGGTGGTTCCTGGGGCACCTGGGATACCCTGGTAACATACTTGTCTGATACAAGTTTTGTAGATACACTTGATCTTTCTTCATTTCTCCCTGCTGATTCTGTTCAGATAGATTTCGTATACTTTGAACAAAGTGCAACATGGGCTTGGGCATATGCTATTGATAATGTTGAGCTAAATGCCCATCTTGGTGGTGGAGGTATGTATGATATTGGTGTAACAGGCCTTGATTCTCCTCCTTCCCTTATGATGTTAGACAGTGTATATAATGTAATTTCGACATTCTTCAACTTTGGTGATTCTGCCTTCACATTTGGTGTCCATACAGAGATAACAGATACACTGGGCTCTACTGTCTACTTTACCTATGATAGCACAAATATCTCACTCCTACCCGATAGTTCTATACAGATAAACTTTGGTACCTGGACTATGACAACCCAGGGTAAATATATCTACAAGACATATACAACAACCCCTGATTCCTTCCCTTCAAACGATACATTACAAAAGATACTTACAACGAGTATTGATGTGGGGGTCAGTGCCATCACATCTCCACCTGAAGGTCCTGTTACTTCAGGTAATTATGATGTAAAGGGAACTATTCACAACTATGGTGTCAATCCTGAGACCTTCAATGCAACCGCCATTGTCTATGATACAACAGATGCCTGGAATGTGATATTCAATCAGACAGTAGCCCTTACAGACTTTGCCCCTGGTGCTGATACAACAATCAACTTTGGTACGGTTACCTTTGCTGATGATAAGGTCTTCTTCACCAAAGTTTATACAGACCTTGTAGATGACGACCCGGGGAATGATACACTATCCATCTATTCAAGAACCGCACTTGGAATGGGCGATGTGATATTCGAGATGGATGCCCAGACAATAACCGGGGATAACCAGCTTCTCGGCATAGAGTTTGATGGCACCTACTTCTATATTACTAGCGGTGGTAATGGTTCCGACCCAAACAAGGTGTATGTTATTGATACACTTGGGACCTTAAAATGGACACTGGATCAGCCCGCCCATTCAACTGGATGGGGATGGAGAGACCTGACCTGGGATGGTACATACGCTGGTTCTGATAGGATCGATACACTCTATGCAAGTGTCAATGATAGTGTGGATAAGTTTGGTATAGACCTGACAAATGGTATTCTCAACCTCTACGGTGCATTCCCTGGTCCGGAGAATCCGAATCGTGCACTTGCATATAAGGGCGACAGTGCCTGGTTCTACACTGCAAACTTCAGCAATAATTGTTACAAATTCAGCAAGACAAATCCAAATATACAGAGTGTAGCAAATAGCTATGCTATATATGGTGCGGCTTACGATACCGATACTGCTGGTGGAGAGTGGGTATGGTGGCACAGTCAGGATGACCCGGGCACTGGTTTTGATCTACAGATTGAGCAGATGGATCCGATAACAATGAACTTCACTGGTGTCACATTTGGTTATGTGCCCCCTTCATTAACAGGTGGTATGGCTGGTGGCCTCTGCTTCTATCAGGGCTTCAGGGGTGCTGATGTTCTATTTGCATTGGTCCAGGGAGATCCTGTCGATGAGATTGTTGGTGTATACCTGAGGAAGGCAAGCCCATCAGGGATCGATGTGCATAATGATGAGATAACCCCATATCTATCCATACCAATGAAGGTAGGTGTGGGAGAGATAAGGTTCACATACAAAGGCAACAAGCCATCCGATGTAATAGTAAGAGATATAATGGGAAGGAGCGTAAAGGAATACACAAATGTGAAATCTGGATCCGTACTGAGGTTTGGCAGCAATGCCGCATCGGGTATATACTTTATCTCCATAAGAGGAAACAGCAAGACAAATAAGGTGACATTGATCAAATAATACCCAACAAAAAGGTAAAAATGGGGGGCAGGATGCCCCCCATTTTTATTTCTGACTTTTTGATACATTTTCAGTCTTAACTATTTTTTGGCTTTGATGATTTACCTCCACTTGACAATTCTCAAAATCATATATAATTTTTTTCTAAACAAGGAGGTAAGATGGTAGAGGTAAAAGAACTGACAAAGTTCTATGGCCCAACACTGGCAGTTGATTCTATCTCCTTCACAGTTGAGAGTGGAGAGATAGTTGGGTTTCTGGGACCAAATGGCGCAGGGAAAACAACCACACTCCGCATTATTACAGGTTTCCTGCCGCCTACTGCCGGGAAAGTTGAGGTAATGGGAATACCTATTCTTGAGGATACAGAAGAGCCAAAAAAACATATCGGATATCTTCCCGAGAATAATCCCCTATACTCAAACCTGCTTGTTTCAGAATACCTTGATTTTATCTCTGATATAAGGGAAATAAGGGAAAAAAAAGACAGGATTGATTATGTAGCGCAGTCCTGTGGAATAGAAGATGTATTAAAAAAGCCTATTGGAGAACTCTCAAAGGGTTATAAACAGAGGGTAGGTCTTGCCAGTGCGATAATTCACAGCCCTGAAATTCTTATATTGGATGAACCAACCACGGGTCTTGACCCAAACCAGGTAGTTGAGATAAGAAATTTAATAAAAGAACTGGGGAAAGAAAAAACTGTTATTATTTCAACCCACATTCTCCAGGAGGTTGAAGCCACCACCAATAGAGTGATTATTATCCATAAAGGAAGAATCGTTGCAGATGAGGGCATTGACAAACTATCATCGCTTTCTGAGGAAAAGGAGTTTGTCAATATAAAGGTAAAAAATGATGGTAAGGATCCAGTAAAGGTATTTGAAGACCTGGGGATAGTTAGTATATTAAAGAGATATAAGGAAGAGACCGATATTATGATAGAGTCTAAAAGAGATATAAGAGAGGAAGTTTTCCATCGAGCTAACGCCGAAGGTCTGGTGCTTCTCGAGGTTTATAGAAAAAGGAAAAGTCTTGAAGAAATATTCAGGGAGTTGACAAGATGAAAAGGATCAAGGTTTTATATCTCAAAGAGATAAGAGATTATCTGAATTCCCCTATAAGTTATATTATCCTCGTTGTTTTCTTAGGACTTACAGGATGGTTTTTTACTTATATTCTTTTCCTCCAAAATATATCCACAATGGATGGTTTCCTTACAATCACACCATTTCTGTTTCTTTTTCTTTTACCTGCCGTAACGATGAAAACTATTGCAGAGGAAGAAACAAGTGGAACAGTTGAAATTCTTGAGACCCTTCCATTTAAAAGAATAGAAATTCTTACAGCAAAATACCTTGCATCCCTGGGCTTTGTAATTATAATGCTCCTACCCACTGTGGTATATCCAATAATACTTGCGATTATAGGTAAAGTGGAATGGGGTGTAATTGTTTCTTCATATTTAGGTATATTTTTCCTTGGTGCATCTATTGTTGCTATTGGCATTTTTTCATCAGCGGTGACAAAAAACCAGATTGGAGGTTATATTCTTGCCTTCTTTATCGTTTTTGTTTTTTCTTTTATTGGTAAATTTTTGAGATTTACTCCCTCCAATCTTGTATCCACCTTAAGTTATGCAGGGTTTGATAGCCACTTTTCCAATTTTGCCAAAGGAATCATTGACCTCAGAGATATTATCTACTTTTTCAGCCTGATAGGTATGTTCCTTTTCTTTGCATATAACACCTATAGAAGATTCCGACTCAGGCCCCTTCGGGGGTTCTATGCGGGGGCTATTATTATTGGAATTATACTCATTAACTATGTCTGCTATTTCATATTTTTTAGATTTGACCTCACCAGCAATAATAGATATTCCTTGACAAAGCAGAGCATTCAAATTACGAGGTCCCTTGAAAAACCCCTCTTTGTAAAGGCTTATATTTCGCGCAACCTCCCCTTCCCTTACAGTCAGAACAGCAAATATATCATAGATTTTCTTAATGAATACAAATCAAGATCAAGAGGTAAAATTAAGATTGAATTTATAAATCCTTCGAAAAGGAGACAGAGAAGAGAGGCTGTACAGGCGGGTATCCAGCCTCTTACCTTTACAGAAATGGGCTCTTCAAGTTATCAAGCAAAAGAAGGATACCTTGGCCTTGTTATGATTTATGGTAATAAAAAAGAGGTAATCCCTGTTATTGGCAATGTTCAGGACCTTGAGTATGATATTACAAGGAGAATAAGGAAACTTGCATACCCGGAGAAAAAGACCATTGTAATTGAGAAGGGCCATAATGAAATTGAGATGATGGATCAGGTTAAAAAGTATCTTAAGGAAGATTATGATATAGATGAGATAAATGTTGATAGTACAGATATACCACTTAAGGCAAGTTCGTTTATAATGATAGCTCCACAGGGTAATATAACTAAAGAGGGCCAAAAGAGAATAGATGATTATCTTATGAATGGAGGCAATATAGGATTCTTCCTGAACAGGTATACAATTGATAAAAAGACCTTTATTGCAAGGGAAAATAAATTAGCGTCAATCGATTCCCTCCTTCAGAAATATGGTTTACATATGGATAAGGGGATTGTGTGCGATCTCCAGAACGAGCAGGTAATGCTTGTATCAAAAAGAGGGAATTTTTCAATTCAAAGCCCTGTTCCATTTGCGCCCTTTGTTCTGTGCACAAACTATGATCAAAGATTAAAAGGGCCACGAAGCGTATTATTTCCGTTCGTTTCCGCGGTATCAGGAGGAGAAATACTCGCTTCCTCTTCTAAGCATTCATGGTCTCTAAACAAGATCTGGTATCTAAATCCCCTTGGCGGTGGATTAAGACCTCCAAAGGATAAGAAGTTCAATACCTACCCTCTTGTTGTTTACAAAAAGGGGATCCACTCTGCATTCTCAAATAAGAAAAATCCAAACGCAAGGGTACTTCTTGTAGGCTCAGGAAACCTTGTATCTCCTGAATATATCTCACAATCGAGTGCAGTATTCTTCCTTAATCTTGTGGATTGGTTAACGGAAGATGTTGGATTAATCACGATAAGAGCAAAGAATACAGGACTTGTTCCTCTAAAACCAATCGGCCAGGGAACAAAATTAACAACAAAATTTATAGTAATAATTCTTCCAATTTTGATCGTTTTACTTTATGGATACTATAGAAGGAGGAAGAGGTATGCGTAAAAACATCGTAGCTATATCAGTAACTCTTATAATATTAATATTAGTAGCATTTGGGGTTCGATACAAGTTTTACCATAGAAAGGAGAATTATCCATTTGCCAAATTTCAGATAACAAAAATAAAGATAAATAATATAATTCTTGAAAAAAAGAATAGATGGAGAATGATCAAACCAAGAAATTATTTAACCGACTCAATGTTTGTTAAAATAAGGATAGCAAAAATTGAGAGTCTCCGACTGGGAGAAATTTTAGACCACAATCATTTTGACACCTACGGGATTACAAAAGGAATAAGGATAGCATTATTTGACAAAAATGGTGATTCCACCTGGTTTACAATAGGTAAAATAGGTCCCCTCTCACAGAGTTTCTATATGACCTTAAAAAACAGTAATGATATTTACCTTGGGTACGGCTTCTACCCTGGTATTTTTAGATCCAGTATTGAGTCATACCTTGATAAAAGAATACTAAACTTAAAAACTGGTGAGGTCGATTCTATTAAGGTTTTGAAGGGAAAACGTATTTTATACAAAATAGCAACTTCGGATTCCCTTATGCCAAAACTTATCAACTATCTCAATAATTTCAGGATATCGAAATTCCTGTGGGATAAAGAGATACTTAAACCGAACTATTACATCAGGATATATAAAAAGAACGGTGTTGAAAATCTGCAAATCGAATCAAAAACAAAAGGTAACCCCGTAATAGATGCCGATTCTTTAGGACTTGAGATTTATTCATATGATTTTAATAGAGTCATTCAATTGGTAAAGGAGAGAAAAAACCCCCATAAGTAACTTCTGCTTAAAAGCAGAGGGTTATCCACTCCCCAGTATAGAGTAGTCCCTATTACCCTAAGATTGAAAAGAATGCTATTTTCATCCCCTCTTCTTGCCAGTATTATTCCCGGGTGGATCTTATCCTTATAAAAACTTTTTTCTAATCTTATTCTCCCTCCCCAGGAGAGGGAATCACTGTACGAGGCTATTATACTAATATTTGGTAGTGTTAGAGATAAAATGGATGATTTTCCTATCTCCAATGACAAATAAGGAGATTTAAAACCTATAACGGAATTTTTCGCCAGGACGCCATAAATTGCCATCTTATCAGTTAAAAGATAAATAGGGGCAATATAGTAATTGGTATCAGAATCTATATAAAAGTGCGCCAAAAAGAGAGGGTCTTTTATTCTGAGTACCGCATAACCAAAATACCTATTGTTCTGTATCCCAACCATAAAGTCCCATAGTCTCAAGGCAAATAGATAGTTAGATAGATCTGTCGAAAGGTACATAAACCTCGAAGAGAAATTTAAAAATCGCTCGTCATTAAGCACGCCTCCACTAAGATTACCTCCAATTAAAGGTATAGAAAAGTAACCTTTATAGAGATTGTCCATTCCATATCCATAGATCGAACCACCCAGATTTACAGGTCCTATGTTTCTTTTAAGAGAAAAATCCCACCCCTTTCTATTCCCACTGGCTAACATAACTGAAGAAGAAAATCCCCCCCCTCTGTACACATACGGTATTAAACCATACCCAGAATGGGGATAAAAGAAAGACCTGCTAAAAAAAGAAAGTGTATCTGAAATAGTAAAAACCTTACTTCTAATCTTCAGATTGTAAAGATAATATTTCTCATTTGCATAAGGGGAATCCCCAAGAATATCAATGGTGTGGTATGCGTAGATAGAAGGAAACTGAATTTCAGCCAGTTTGAGACCGAGAAAAATTATTGTATACATTCTACCTCAGAGGTAAGATGTTTTTTTAAAAAACCGCGTGAGGAATAGAGCGGCTTAATATCAATTTCAATTGTGTATTTGCCAGGGGAAAGTTTTTCACCTTTTCCATCAAGACCGTCCCAGACAACATAGTGGTTACCAGGAGGGTTAAAAAAAGACTTATACAATCTTCTCACAATATTTCCATTACGATCTCTAATTTTTATTTCTGTCCTCCCGGGTTCAGTATTAAAATAAAATATTGTCAATCCATTTCCAGACTTAAATTTGGATGGTCTTATGTCTTTCATCCAAGCATCCAGACCTATCCAAAAATATTGTACACTCCATTTATCCAAAACAAAAACCTGCCCGAATCTTCTCCATATGGTTATACCAACAGGCTTTATGAATTCCCCTTTTCCTTTTCCTTCTCTTCCAAAGGACGTTATATACTTTAGATTCCTGTCAAATAAATGAATACAATTATTGTAACTGTCTGTAATGTAAATCATTCCATAATAATCAATTGCCACATACTCAAAATTGCTATTCTCAAGACCAATTTCTGCGAAACTCAATCTTGCTAATAGACTTCCATTAGGGGTCAACTTACTTATCCTTTTTTTGTAAGAGTCAATAACTATAATGAAATCTTCCTTTTCTTTGTACCATTTATCCTTTGATGAAATGACTGCTATACCTGTGGGATGATTGAATCCCTTTATTTCTCTCTTAAATATTCCCGTGGTATCAAACACCTCAATCCTGTTATTTCCCGTGTCTGTAACATATAATTCTCCATGAGAAACAGAGGCCTGTGATGGACCGTTAAAATAACCAGATAAAATTCCAAATTTGCCAATGGAATTAACATAGATCAATTTTCTACCATTAAAATGTAGATGAACTACCCTGTTATTTTTTTTATCAACCACAAAAACATTTCCATACTCATCACCTGAAATCCCGGTGGGCTCCCAGAGAAAACTGTCTCTTACCCCCAATTTTCCATATGAACCGAAACTAAACAACCCGACATTGTAAAGAATCTGGTTTTCACCCGAATTTACCGCAAACACTGTGAGTTCGTCATCGTCCCTAAAAGTCCTGGGGTCATCGAGAAATTTGAATTTTACAGCCCATATTCCTTCTGGATTCATTACCTCTATTGATTTACCGGTAGCGATTTTTAAATATGCAGTTGTTCCTCGATTTATTCCCATTGTGTGAGCAAAAGGGGGGTAAACAAGGGTTGTCTGTGAAAGACTAATTAACAGAAGATGAAGAAACATCCTTTTTACCAGATTCGACAAAATATGAAATTAATGCAATAATAATACCTATTGTCACAAAACTATCTGCTACATTAAACGTAAACCATCGTAAATGCGTAAATCCTATATCAATAAAATCAGTAACACCTCTAAACACAAATCTATCAATTAGATTTCCTACTGCACCTCCAATAATGAAGGATAGAGAAACATTAAATATCTTCTCTTTCGATATAACAAAAAGATAGCAAACGAAAATGAAAGCCACTATTGTAAGTATAAGAGAAACCTGGGGATTGCCAAGACTTATTCCGAACACTGCATTGGGATTTTTTCTATATGTAATTCTAAAGAAATCTCCCCATATTCTTCTCGTCTCCCCATACCATAGATTTGTCCTTATAAAAAATTTTGTAAACTGATCAAGAATAACGACAATTAAGGAAATTGAAAGATAATATCCCTTCTTCAATCTGAAATCCCCAGTTTCTCCGCACAATCTTTACAATATCTTGTATATGGAATAGCCTCTAATCTTTGTTTAGAGATCTTCTTACTACAAACCTCACAGATCCCATATATATTATCTTTAAATTTTTCAAGGGCTCTTTCAATCAACCTTAATTGCTTGTAATTCTTTTCCAGAAGGTATGAGGAACTTTCCCTCAATGCCTCATCTGTCCCAATATCTGCTGGATGAGAAGGAAATACCCCAACACCTTCAGGGGCATTAACAGAGTTTTCATTTGCTTTGTCTTCAAGTTCTGAGATTCTTTGAAGGACTTCTTTCCTCATCTCTAATAATTTCTTCTCTTGCCTTTTAAGTGTTCTTTGGTCCAAAATTACCCTCCTTTATTACCGTTACACATTTACTGCACAGAGTGGGATATTCTTTATCTCTACCTACACTCTCAGACCAAATCCAGCATCTTTCACACTTTTTGCCAGATGAGTGAACAATCCCATACTGAAATTTCTCACCTTTATAAGAATATTTTGTATTTATTTCATCTGTAAGATCAACCTGTGAGACAATAAATATTTCTGGAAGAAATTTGCTATACTTCTTGAGTAAAACACTGTCACCCTTTACAAGAACCCTTGCCTCAAGTGAGTTTCCAATAAATTTGTCTCTCCTTGCATCTTCCATTGGATGTTGCAATTCCTCCCTCATATTAACAATATCCTCAAATTCCTTAAGGAATTCTTCTTCTTCTGCACTTATTTCTTCTATATCTGGAAAGTCCTCGAGAAAAACGCTCTCTTTCTCTCTGTGTGAAAGGTTTTGATAAGCTTCTTCCGAAGTATAGGACATTATTGGTGAAAAAACGATTAGTAACTCTTTGAGAATTTTGTACAGAACGGTTTGTGCCGCCTTCCTTCCATGCGAATTTTTACCCCATGTATAAAGCCTATCCTTTAGTATATCAAGGTAAAAAGATGATAGATCCATCACAATAAAACTGTATAATTTTCTATATACCCTGTGAAAGAGAAAATTTTCATAGTCCTGTTCTACCTCTTTAAGTAATTTTCTCCATTTTAAGATGATATACCTATCCTGTGGGAAAAGTTCATTTTCTGGTATGGCTTGATCAGGAGAAAAATCAAACACATTTCCTAACATAAATCGAAATGTATTCCTTATCTTTCTATATCCATCAACAGCTCTTTCGATTATTTCAGGGCCAAGTTTCACGTCCTGTGTATAGTCAGATGAAGCAACCCAGATCCTAAGAATTTCTGCACCACCTTTCTCAATGATTTCAGAAGGTTCTATTGCATTTCCAAGAGACTTATGCATTGATTTTCCATCTTCATCAAGAACCCAGCCATGGGTAATAACTGTTTTATAAGGTGGATACCCCCTCTCAATCATAGCAATCATAAGAGATGAATTATACCACCCTCTATGTTGATCAGGCCCCTCAATGTACATATCTGATGGCCAATCATCTTCACTAAGGATTATGAAACTACTAGACCCTGAATCGAACCAGACATCAAGAACATCCATCTCTTTTTTGAATTCCGAAGTACCACACTTTTTACATTTTATCCCCTTAGGAAGCAATTCTTCTACTGAGTGCTTATGCCAGGCATCGGAGGATTCCCTCTTGAATATTTCTGCGATATGTCTAATAACATCGGGGTCTAATAACGGCTCACCACAATTAGCACAATAAAATGCAGGTATATTAACGCCCCAAATCCTCTGTCTTGAAAGACACCAATCAGGTCTTTCTTTTACAGAAGTGTATATTTTATTTTTGCCTTCCTCCGGATGCCACCTTACACCTTCTATTTTAGCCAGTGACTGTTCTCTTAAATTATTATGATCAACGGATAGGAACCATTGTTCAGTAGCCCTGAAAATAAGAGGAGATTTACACCGCCAGCAATGTGGGTAAGAATGTATGATATTCTCAAGGTGAACAAAACTCCCATTTTTTCTCATTATCTCTATTACTTTCTTAGAAGCTTCATCTGTAGTAAGGCCAGCGAATACCCCTGCTTCTTCCGTAAACTTTCCCTTCTCATTAACTGGGGATAGAATTGGCAGGTTATATTTCCTTCCAGATTCATAATCTTCTTTACCATGACCTGGGGCAATATGAACAATACCTGTACCTGTTTCTTTGCTTACATAGGAAGCGAGGATTACAGGCGACTCTCTATCAAAAAAAGGATGTTTAAATTTTTTCCCTATCAGTTTATCGCCTTTAATTTCTGCTTCAAACTTCATATTTTCCCAGCCAAATTTTTCTTTACTGTAATCCACAAGATCCTTTGCCAAGAGGTATTTTTCACCATTTACAGAAACAATGGCATAAGTAAAGTCTGGATTAACAGCCAGAGCTACATTCGAAATAATGGTCCAGGGAGTCGTCGTCCATACAAGTGCGTAATACCCTTCCCCATTCATTCTGAATGTAAGAGAAGGTGATTCGACATCTTTATACTCAATCTCTGACAATGCAAGGGCAGTTTCACACTTCGGGCACCAATGAACAGGCATAAATTCACGGTAAACATATCCCTTCTCAACAATATCAGCAAAAATTTCAAGCTCCTTACCCTCATATTCAGGATTCATCGTTTGGAAGTATTCTTCCCACAATGCGAACAAACCAAGGCGTTTAAACTCTCTTTTTTGAACGTCAACCCACTTCTGCGCAAAATCCCTACATCTTTTTCTAATAACCTCAGGTGATTTATCTCTACCTATCTCTTTAATAACGACATTTTCGATAGGCATTCCATGGTTATCTGAACCTGGTATAAATGGTGTAAAAAAACCCTTTAATGCCTTATATTTTATTGTGATATCCTTGATAATTTTATTCAAAGCGAGTCCAAGATGAATATGTGCATTTGAATATGGAGGGCCATCGTGAATAATAAATTTTTTATTTTTGTCTTTAGAATTCAATACCTTTTTGTATATATCATTTTCCTCCCAGAATTTAAGTATTTCAGGTTCCCGTTCTGGAAGATTCGCCTTCATAGGAAAACGGGTTTGAGGAAGATTTATCGTTGGTTTATAATTCATTTTTCTCCTTTCTCTATTACACCAAGATACATTCTTAATTTTTGATTTGTGGGCTCAAACTCAAGCCCCGACTCAAAGACCTTCCTTGCTTTATCAGGTAATCCCTTCTTATAGTAGGCAATGCCTAAATTCAATATGGCAGGTATATATTTTTTTTCCTTCTCTAATATTTCATTGAAGATTCCAATTGCTTTATCTACATCCCCCATCTCTATATATACCTTCCCCATAGCCGTTTTAATATCGAGAAACTCAGGGGCCAGTTTTAATGCCTTTTCATATTCCTGAATAGCCTCCTCATATTTTCCAAGTTCTTCATATAATTTCCCAATATCCCTATGTGCATTTGCGATTTTTGCTTTAGCAGAAAATCCTATCTCTTTATCACCACTGCCACGCGATTTTTCAAGGATCTCTACCTTTTCAAATTCCCTCTGCGCATCGTCAATCTTTCCAATAGTATTATACACGAGGGCAAGATTTACATGGGCCTCTATATAGCTGGGGTTCAGATCTATTGCCTTATAAAAGTGATCCATTGCCTCCTGGTACCTACCAAGAAGACTCAGTGAAGCACCTATAAAATTATGTAGGTCAGGATACTCTGGATTCTCCTCAAGTGCCTTTGTAAAAGTATAAAGAGCCTCGTGAATCTTTCCCTCATTTAGGAGCTCCTTGCCCCTCTCTATCAACTGCCGAGTTTCACCTCTCATTTTAAACCCCCATTTTTATTTATACTTGTAACTTCCTGAAAAAGATAATTACTCCTGATAATTTGTCAATAGTCCAAATATCTTTAACAGAATAATGTATGGGTTACGATCCTCGAAAGAACATCCAAGATTATGTTTAAATAATTAACAGCGTTATCTCCTATTGGTGAAGGCTAATAGCAACTCCTTAAACAATTCCGCAAATATCAGAACACAGGCAAGGTCAAGAAGATAAAACAGAGAATCATATTATAATAACCACAACATGAAAATTTTCCCTTGACATTTTCAAAAAATAAATATAGGCTAACCAAAATAAAAAGGAGGTTTTATGGTCAAAAGAACACATTGGGACAATAGAGCTGCATTTGTTCTTGCAGCTATTGGTTCAGCCATAGGACTCGGAAATATCTGGAGATTTCCTTACATCTGTTACAAGTATGGAGGGGGTGCATTTTTATTCGCTTATATTATTGTGCTCCTCATCATAGGTATACCCCTGCTTCTTCTTGAATTTGCTATTGGACGTAAATATCACGCTTCTGCCCCTGCAGCATTAAGTAATATAAAATTCAATCTAACGGGTATTGAAGGAAATGAAAAATGTAAAAGTTTCAAGGGAAATTTCGAGTGGGCAGGATGGTTTGCGCTTATTGTAGCCTTTATTATTACTACTTACTATTCGGTTGTAATGGGTTGGTCATTTAATTACTTTTTTTACTCATTTAGGCTCTCCTGGGGTACAAACACAGCCGCATTTTTTCATCACAACTTCCTTGGCTTAACTGATAACGTATTCCACTTTGGTAAAATCCAGTGGCCTATAGTAGCTGCTTTATTTGTCTGTTGGCTGTGGATCATTTACTCAATACGCAGGGGTGCAAAGAGTGTAGGGAAGATTGTATACTACACTGTAACGATACCCTGGTTGATCCTTATTATCTTCGTTATTAGAGGACTGACTCTTCCTGGTGCTGCAGAGGGAATTAGATATTATCTTACGCCGAAGTGGAAAATGCTACTGAATCCAGATCTCTGGCATGCCGCTCTCACCCAAGTTTTCTTTTCTCTATCCATTGGACTTGGCATTATGATAGCGTATGCCAGTTTTTTACCTCCAAAATCTGATATAGTTAATAATGCCTTATTGATAAGTCTTGCAAATTCAGCTACCTCTTATGTAGGTGGTTTTGCTGTCTTTTCAACACTTGGTTATTATGCTCATCTAAGCGGCGTTGGAGTTGGTCAGGTAATGAAAAGTGGTCCCGAACTTGCCTTTATAACATACCCTACCATAATAAATCATCTACCGTTTGCGCCAGTCTTCGGTATTCTTTTTTTCCTTATGTTGCTAACACTGGCAATAGATTCGGCATTCTCTCTCGTGGAGGGGGGGGTAGCAGGTCTGCGAGATAAATTTGGTTATAACAGGGTAAAGGCAAATATTGGATATGCGATTGCTGCTTTTGTGGTTGGCATTCTTTATACAACTGGTGCTGGTCTTTACTGGTTGGATATAGTTGACCACTTTATGAATAATTTTGGGCTTCTCCTTGTAGTATTGTTTGAAACAATAGCTGTAGGATACTTTATGGGTGCAGATAGAATGAGAAAATATGCAAATTCCATCTCTGAAATGAGCATGGGAAAATGGTGGAATATATCAATAAAATATATCCTCCCTATTGCAGCCTTGATTCTTCTAATATTTTCATTTATAGAAGTTATAAAGGCTCCTTATGGAGGGTATCCAAGGCTTGCAGAGTTTCTCGGCGGTTGGCTTCTCTTAATAATCTGTTTTGTAGGCGCCTTTTTACTTGCAAAGAAAAAGGGGAGGAATGTATGAGTATTGGAGGATGGATTACCTTTATATTTGTTACAGTCGTCCTTTTTGGAGGTATCGCATTTAGTATTGCTGTCGCACTTAAGAAAAAATAAGGAGGTCTATGGACCAAAGGTTAACGTTCATATTTAGGAGAAGAAGTATAAGGCATTACCGTGATAAACCTGTAAGTAAAAAAGATATAATTGCACTATTAGAAGCAGGTATGGCTGCACCTTCTGCAAATGATAAAAAGCCCTGGCATTTCGTTGTAATTACAGATCGAAAAAAACTTGATAGGTTGGCTAAAATCCATCCGTATGCCGAAATGCTAACGGAAGCCACACTATGCATCGCTGTTTGTGGAGACCCAAAGATTTCAAGCAGATATTGGGTTCAAGACTGTTCTGCTGCTACTGAAAATATACTAATTGCTACAGCCAATATTGGGCTTGGTGCAGTGTGGTTGGGATGCCATCCAAGAATAGAAAGAAAAAAGTTATTAAAAGATTTTCTTCGCATTCCAGAAGATATAGAACTCTTATCATTGATTGCAGTTGGTCATCCCGCAGAGAAGAAGGAAATAAGAACTCAGTATGATGTAAAGAAAATACATTGGGAAAATTGGTAGAGTGTTAGACGGAGCTGTAGTATATTATTTCTATCTCAAGTCTTATTTTGATAGCCTTAAGGATTCCCTCATTTCAGACATTGAATAAGCCTTTAAGGTTAATGTAGAAAAATAACCAGTTTTTCCTAATACTACGACAAGTGCCAGACCTACCTTACCATTTGGAGCATCAAATATAGTTACATAGTCTGTTTTTCCCATAACCTTATAAAATCCTTTGAATTCTCCTCCCAATTTTTTTACCTTATTTTCAAAAGTATCAACAAAGTCCGGGACTTTTTCGATTTCATCGAGCCCTTTTTGCGTCATCTCCATCAAAACAATATACGTTTCCATCCCATCTCCTTTCTCAATTGTTTATCAAAAGTTTTTTAAACACTATAGTCCTTAACTTACAGCCCCGTCTAACTACCATTACCAAATTCCTTAAGATACATAACACAATCCAATAATAATGTCAAGAGTTATTTTACCTCTTCTCTGTAACCCATCTTTTATTTGTCATCAAGCTGTCTTTATAAGGGCTTGATTTATATCCTCAATTATATCCTCTGGGTCTTCTATCCCAACTGAAAGCCTTAATGTACCAGGCAGAATACCCATTGCGATTCTTTTCTCTTTTTTTACGATATAATGACTTGTATTAAAAGGCATCGAAATAAGACTTTCCACACCTCCAAGGCTTGATGCCTCTTTTACCACCTTCAAGCAATGCATGAACTTAAGTCCCCTTCTATCGCCACCCCTAACGACAAACGTAATCATTCCTCCACAGCCTACTTTCAAGTATTTTTCCTTCAACTCTTTCTGAGTATAAGACTCCAGGCTTGGGTGAATAACTTTTTTTACTTCTTTGTGATCTTCAAGGAAGAGTGCAACCTTTTCTGCGTTTCTATTGTGTCTTTCCATCCTTACACCTAACGTCTTCATCCCTCTTTCAAGAAGATAAGCGGGTATTGGTTCCATTGATGAACCAAGTAGAATCATAGTCGACCAGATTCTATCAATTAAATTTTTATTTCCACAGACGAGTCCTCCGATTAAATCACTGTGTCCATTTAAATATTTAGAGGCAGAATGAATTACAAGATCAGCGCCGTACTCTACAGGATTAAAATTAAAGGGTGTTAAAAAGGTGTTGTCTATTATTAATAATTGACCCTTTTTTTTATTTTTAGAAATTTTATCAATATCAATAAGTTTTAAAAGCGGGTTTGATAGGGATTCAAAAAACAACACCTTCTTTCCCTTCATTTCTTTTATTATTTTGTCAGTTTTTACAGGGTTGACATACTCAGCCTTTATTCCGAACCTCGGAAGAAAATCAGCAATAAACGTCCACGTCCCACCGTAAATGTCAATCGTGGTTAATATCTTGTCACCTGGCTTTAAGAATGTAATAAGGGTAGAAGCGATGGCACCCATACCCGAAGAAAAACTCAAGGCATCATCAGTATTCTCAAGGGATGCAATCTTCTCTTCAACACTCCTTCTCGTCGGGTTACCATATCTCGAATATATATTTATCTCCCTTCCCTTTCCCTGGATCAATTTTTTATAATCTTCCTCCTTTAATAAAAAGGTGCTGGATTGATATATAGGGGTATTTATTGCCCTCTCTCTTGACCGATGGATTCCGTTATGAACACATTTTGTCAAAAATCTATCCATTTTACGCTCCTTTCTCATTGTTCGTCTGATAGGAGATAAATGATGTTCCCATCAAAAAATAATAGAATAAATTAGTTTCTTTGTTTATTTTTTTGCTGTAAGTATACCCCAGAGAATAAAACCAAGCCCCACACCACCAAGAGTCCCTACAGAAACCCTATCAAAGAATAACCCAGTGGCTATCCCAATAAGGATACACCCAACAAAAACATACGAAACATAGTGCCTTTTTTCTTCCATTATGCCTCCCTTTATAGTATTTAATATTTGGATTGTTATTATACAATGAAATAAATAATATGTAAAGGACTTTTTGTTCGTTGTTATTATAAAAAAATGTCACTAAATATTATAAAAAAATAATATCCAACTGGATAAAATGGAAGAGAGATAAGTGGATACCGAAATAATTAGTCTTTTCTTTTTGGTCTTTTTGGTCTTCTAAAAGAAAAATATATGTAAACTCGAAAGTTGAGCTTCGCATCTCGTCGTTTGCCTTTACTATATTCTGTCTCCTGTATTCTGCCCTTTATGTCCTCCTTTGTGTCTTGACTACATTTTGACTATATTACGCCTTTATGTCTTTAGTAAAATTTAAAATTTAGAGACTGACACCATGTGAACAACATAGAAAATTATTTTCTTGACATAGCAACATTAAAAATTAATATAGTCTGGTGAAAAAAGATAAGTTAATATTATTAAAAGATTGCTTCTATATAGCAACCTTTAACGATAATGGAGACGAAATCAGGAATCAGAATATCCTGATAAAGGGAAATAAAATAGAAAAAATTTCAAAGGATATCAAGTTATCCAACGAAGAAATAAATGATGTTGAAATAATCGATTGCTCACATCATCTTGTTATTCCTGGTATGATAAATACACACCACCATTTTTTCCAGACATTAACAAGAAATCTCCCCAAAGCTCAAAACGCAAAATTATTTGATTGGTTGAAAACTCTATACCCTGTATGGGAAAAGATTGATGAAAAAGCTATCTATTGGTCGACACTTCTTGCAACCGCCGAACTTTTAAAAACTGGCGCTACTACAACAGCAGATCACCATTATCTTTACCCCTCCCGTTTTGTAGGGGATATTATGGGAATACAATTTGATGCAGCACAGGAAATCGGCATTAGATTCTCACCTTCAAGGGGATCAATGACAAGGGGTGAATCAAATGGAGGACTTCCTCCTGACAGTGTGATCCAGGGTAAGGATGAGGTAATCAAGGATATGAGGCGAATTATTGAAAAACATCATAATCCGTCACCACTATCAATGAGAAGAATTATTCTTGCACCCTGCAGCCCATTCTCCGTGGATAAAAAACTTATGATAGAAACTGCTAAACTGGCAAGGAGTTACGGTGTAAGAATGCATACCCATCTTGCCGAAACCAAAGAGGAGGAAGAATACTGTAGAAGAACTTATGGGAAAAGGCCCTTAGAGCTTATGAAAGAACTTGGATGGCTTGGCGAGGATGTATTCTTTGCACATGGTATCTGGTTCAAGAATGATGAATTAAATTTATTAAAAGAGACAAATACAGGGATTTCTCATTGTCCTACATCCAATATGCGCCTTGGGTCAGGGATCGCAAGGATCAGGGAGATGATTGATATGGGAATAACGGTAGGGCTTGGGGTGGATGGGGCATCATCCAATGATACATCTGATATGCTGGGTGAGGTAAGGAATGCCATGTTACTCCAGAGAATAAGGTATGGACCCTCAGGACTCACAGCAAGAGAGGCACTAAGGATTGCAATAAAGGGTGGCGCCAGGCTGCTAAATTTTCTGGAATTGGGAAGTATTGAAGAGGGCAAAGGTGCTGATATAGTGATTTACGATATGGACCAACTTCAATATGCAGGGAGTCTTTCAGATCCACTCGCATCTATTGTGTTTACTGGATTTAATCATCAGACCGCATACACCATAGTAAATGGAAAAATCGTTGTAAGAAATGGGAAACTGGCTCATTTTGATGAAAATGAGATTAATCACCGGGTAAACGAGATCTCAAAAAATATAATAGGCTAAAAAGAGGTGTAGGTGATTGCTATAGGCACTTCAGGATGGGAATATGACCATTGGACAAACGTCTTTTATCCCAATAATTTAAAAAGAAATAAAAGATTTGAGTACTACACGACTTTTTTTAATACTGTTGAAGTAAACTATTCTTTTTATAGAATTCCAAAAGAAACAACATTTTCAAAATGGAGGAAACATTCCCCTGATAAATTTATATTTTCATTAAAGGCATCAAGATACATTACATACTCAAAAAAACCAAAAACTGTATCCTATACATTGTATCTATTTTCAAAAAGGGCATACCTCCTTGGAGAAAAAAGAGGACCTATTCTCATCCAATTTCCTAAAAGGTACAAAAAGGATACCATGGCACTGGTTTCTCTAATTGCCTTTTTAAGAAACGATTATAGATGGGCTTTAGAATTTAGAGATGAATCATGGTTTGACGAAGAAGTCTATAAAATTTTACGAGATAAAAATATATCACTTGCATTCATAGATTCACCGGATATAAATACTCCCACAATTCAAACGGCTGATTTTGTTTATTTCAGGCTTCACGGTAGAAAAATCTGGTATGCATCAAGTTATACCCAGAAGGAGCTAAAAGAGATTTCAAAAAAAATAAAATTTTTCTCCAATGAGGGTAGGGACGTTTATGTTTACTTTAATAACGATTATAGGGGGTATGCAGTAAAAAATGCACTTTATCTTAAGAAAATCCTGGGGCAATTTCCTGAATCTAAAACTTAAAAGAAGGGAATAGTATATTTGCAATTCTTTGTATTACTTAATTTCTATTAAAAAATATTTGATTTTTGAGCATTCAGTGTTATTATTTATATATAAACAGGGAGGGAAAAATGTATAGGTTTTTATTCCTTTTATCCTTTGTTTTTTCGCTAAATGCACTCTCGTTTGACGCATATCTATTACCTGCACGACCAGGAGAAAAGAGTGAAATTGTCCCGCTTAATAGCAGGCCCAGGATATCATCCAGGATTAAAGATAGACTATTCACAAATACAAAAGCAACTGTTGATCAATGGCTTACTTATATGGGTCCCCCCTGTAGTTACTATCTTGGTAGCATCACTGATCTTGATACTATGATGGTGTGGTTCAATCCACCTGCTCCCTGTTCACTCCTAAAGGTCAAATTTCGCTATACCTATACCGATAGAAATATGAATCAGGTTACACTATTTGTAGCAGAACTGAATCATAATACCGATGTTGGTTATTATACGGATAGTTTCCCTGAGTATCATTCTAATCCTCCGGGTAACCCTTCTTCACCTATCTTAAACATCCTTGCCTCAGAACCAGAATCTGTTGTCCCAACACCTGATCAGCCACACTATGTGGATGAGGATACATTTGATATCTCTTCTCTTGCCTATGACGATTCATTAAAGATATTTGGTGTTGGCTGGGTAAAGGCACAGGGCGACTCTTCACCAAATCCATATATATATGCAAATTGTAATCCCCCATATCATACCTTGATGCACAGGGACAGGGGATATGGATACGGCTGGTATTCATCCTACCATTTTCTTTATGTATGGGCACTTGTTAGATTTTATGGTAACCCGCCCCCAAGTCTAAAGGCCTGTGAAGATCTTCCAGATAACTATTCTACAGACCCAAGAACGGTGAATGTATGGTGGGAGGATTTTGGTTTACCTGCTGAATCGAGTGGTGTAGAACATGCAATACTTTACTATCAGGTGAATAGTGGTGCTATAGATAGTATCGTAGACGATATTTCAAATATCGTTTATGGCGATTCAACCAATGGTGTATTTGCATTTTCTATTCCTGGCGTTAGTGTTGGTGATACGGTTACATACTGGGTCTCTGCCATTGATTACCAGGGTGGAAGGACAGATGACTCTACAACATATTCCTATGTTATCCGTTCTGGCACACCTGGGAACTTTCTATTGCTTGTTGACTACAATTCAGTATCCTATGGATGGGCAAGGTTTGATTACTACTGGTATTACAATTATGGTTACTTCGGTGGACCTGTCTGGAAGAATTATAGTAATGTCCTTGATTTC